>Ga0308159_1003012_pt1 | contig 18008 bp, 14 predicted proteins | sample PhyCR1_FD_201040 | JGI IMG/M metagenome (GOLD analysis project Ga0308159, IMG submission 201040) | Phyllosphere microbial communities from UC Gill Tract Community Farm, Albany, California, United States - DLSLC.R1 | ecosystem: Host-associated > Plants > Phyllosphere > Unclassified | place: USA... | reverse complement strand
AGGGACTGCAGTGGCGCTTTCCAGTGACGCGCATCGCCAACACATCGCCCAAGGGGTTCGGCGCCAACCACAACCAGGCTTTCGGCCACTGCGATACGCCGTGGTTCCTCGTGCTGAATCCGGACATCCGCTTCGACAACGACGTGTTGGCGCCTTTGCTGGAACAGGCTGGGCCACGCAGCGGCCTGCTGACGCCCCGCATCCTGGAGCCGGGGAAGACCGAGCCAGAGCAGCACCGCGCGATCATCACGCCGCTGGAGATCCTGACGCGCCGCCGAGCGGGCTATGCACGACCTGCGGTGCCCGCGTGGATACCAGGGCTGTTCATGCTGTTTCGCACCCAGGTGTATGCGCAGATCCGGGGCTTCGATGAGAAGCGATTCTTCATGTATGGGGAAGACTTCGACATCTGCGCGCGGACGCGGCTGGCGGGGTGGGAACTGCAGGTGGGCGAGGAGTTGCTTGCAAGGCATGATGCGCAGCGCGCGAGTCGTGTAAGTCGCAAACATCTGTACTGGCATGTGACGAGTCTTCTCAATATCTGGATTTCTGGTGAATTCTGGCGTTACTGGCTGATGACCCATCGCTAAAATCATCGTAAGGCCCCGACTGCGCTTGCACGAGCTTCCGCGCGACATATCGGATACCCACAATGACAAGGGCCTTCTTCCACCTGACCCGATGAAATCTCCCCTTGCAACCAGCCTCCGTGCAGAGGCCGCCCATTGCGCGGCCTCGCCGGTGGTAACACAGCGACCCCTATGAGCCAAGTGCATTCCAACCTCCACCGTAGCGCATGGGCCGACTGGTGGGAAGGCACCCGCCGTACCGACATCTGGTGGACGCTTGCTTGGTTCGACGTCGTGCTTCGCTATCGCCGATCAATGCTCGGTCCCCTGTGGATCACGTTGAGCATGGGCGCGATGATCGGCGGCATGGGGCCCTTGTACAGTTCGCTGTTCGGTACGGAACTATCGAAGTTCTTTCCTCACTTGGCACTCGGACTCATCTTCTGGGGGCTATTCGCCGCCATGGTGACGGAAGCATGCAACGCCTTCGTGGGTGCATCCAATTATCTGAAGCAGGGGTACTTCCCCATCAGTCTTTTCGTCTGGCGGAGTATGGCCCGCAACGTGATTCAGTTCCTGCATCACATCGTGCTCTACATCCCCGTGGCGCTGTGGGCAGGGATCGACCTGTCGTGGTCGGCGTTGCTCATCATTCCCGCGTTCTTTTTACTGCTCGTCAACGCGCATGCGCTAGGGTTGGCATTGGGATTGGTCTGCACGCGCTTCAGGGACGTGAGTCAGATCGTCACAAGCGTCATGCAAATGCTGATGTTCCTGACCCCGGTTTTCTGGATGCCTGAAAGCCTGCCGGGGCGTGCCAAGTACATCTTATGGAATCCATTGGCACAAATGCTCGAACTACTTCGGCTTCCGCTCATGGGAGGTATAGCTGATTTGCACAACTGGTTGGGCATCCTGGGCTGGACCGCCCTCAGCGTTGTTGTCTCGATGCTGCTGTTCGTCAAATACCGCCGTCGCGTCGTCTACTGGCTTTGAAACATGGCTCTTATCTCACTCCGAAATGCATCGGTCAGTTTCCCAATCTACGGGGCTGGTTCCGCTTCCCTGAAGAAGACGCTAGCCGCGTCTGTAACCGGTGGTCGCTTTGGCAAGGAAACCGGCGTAAACGTGGTCGAGGCCCTTAGTGGCATCAACCTCGAACTGAAGAACGGCGATCGCTTGGGGTTGATCGGACACAACGGAGCAGGCAAGTCCACCCTCCTCCGTGCGCTGGCGGGCGTGTATGAGCCGTCTTCTGGCGACTTCATCCGAGAGGGTACTGTTGCTAGCCTGATCGATCCATCGTTGGGCATCGAAGCGGATGCTACTGGCATAGAGAACATCATGCTGCGTGGTCTGGTGATGGGAATGAGCAAGAAGCAGGTCGACGCACTAACGCCGGATATCTGCGAGTTCAGCGGTCTCGGCGAGTATGTAAATATGCCAGTGAGAACCTATTCCACGGGAATGATGATGCGCCTGGCCTTTTCGATTTCCACCAGCGTACAGGCGGACATCTTGCTCATGGACGAATGGTTGTCGGTCGGGGACGCAGCGTTCACAGAAAAGGCGGAGAAGCGCATGCGCGACGTGGTGGCGAAATCCGGTATTCTTGTGCTCGCGTCCCACTCTCCCGAACTGATCCGCAAGGAATGCACTCGCGTCATTCATCTTGAGCATGGGCGCATCATCGACGCTTATCCCATCGAGCAGGTCCCCGAAGAAGGTCCATGAGCCCATTGATGGCCATCGAGACTCCTCAATTGATATCAACCGCCGTAGCGTTGTGCACCTACCAGGGTGAACAATATCTCCCACAGCAGTTGGCCAGCCTGCTGGCGCAACAACGCCTCCCTGACGAAATCGTGGCATATGACGATGCGTCGAAGGACGGCACGTGGGATCTGCTGCGTTCTTTTGCGGACGACGCGACTGAACTCGGCATCCACGTTCATCTTCACCGAAACCCATCCAACTTGGGCTATGTGGCGAACTTCACCCAGGCGATTCTGGCAACCCGCGCAGAGCTGATCTTCTTGTGCGACCAAGACGATGTCTGGCATGTCGATAAGCTCCACCGCTTTGCCGAGGAATTCGAGCGCCGCCCCGACCTGCTCATGCTGCACAGCGATGCCGAACTTGTCGATGGAACTGGCGACAGCCTGAACTGCAACCTCTTTGGCGCCTTCGAAGTAAGCAGGGAAGAACTGACAAGCGTCCACGGCAACGCTGCCTTCGAGGTGCTAGTCCGGCGCAATATTGTGACCGGGGCCACCATGGCCATCCGACGCAATGTAATCGCCCAGGGTTTCGAGGTCCCCAATGGATGGATCCACGACGAATGGCTGGCCATGGTGGCGGCGACACAAGGACGGGTGGATTGCCTGGAAACAGCAACGATCGACTATCGCCAGCATGGCAACAACCAAGTTGGCGCGCGACCTCGGGGATTTATCGAACGCCTGACGGGAGGAGCCGTCCCCCGCGCAGAGTTCATGGACCGCATGCTCGCGCGCACGGAGTCGCTGATCGCGCAGTCTGGCGCAGGGCAATTGAAGTTGAACACGCCTCAAATGCATCTGCTGTCAGAACGCTTGCGCCACGCCCAGGTGCGTGCCCACTTGCCGCAGTCAGCCGCCGCTCGCGCCAGCTTGGTGCTGCGCGAATATGCAAGCGGACGCTATCACGAATTTGGCAACGGTCTGCGCTCGGTCCTCAGTGATCTGTTCAAGCTGCGCGGATGAGTTCAAACATGTCACCTCATCTTGCATCGGACGTATGTGCCGTTGTGATTACCTATCGGCCGCAGGTAAATCTGCTGCAGCAGGTCATCGAAGGGGTACAGCACCAAGTTGGGCGTCTTCTCGTGTTCGATAACGGCACGCAGGACCAAGAACTGGACACATATTTTCTCCAGCTGCAGCGAACATCGGCTGCGCACATAGAGCGATCTCCCCACAACATCGGTCTCGCTGCGGCGATGAACCACGCCGCCGAGCACGCACGAGCCGACGGATTCACTCACATCTTGCTGCTTGATCAGGACAGCCTACCCGACAGTGACATGGTCGCGACGCTGAAGGCAGCCTTGGAACAGTTACAGCGCAGTGGGCCGGTCGCAGCGGTCGGGCCCCAGTTCAGTGACCGGCGCACCGGTTATATCGCGCCCTTCATAAGGGTGGACTTCCCTATCAGCCAGAAATTGAAGGGCGGTCCCGGCCAGCAGGTGCGATGCGATTTTCTCATTTCATCAGGCAGCCTCATTCCGCTCGAATCCTTTGATCGGGTTGGTCCCATGGACGAGGGCTTGTTTATCGACAACGTCGATCTCGAATGGTGCTTTCGCGCAAAGCATCGCGGCTTGGCGCTATTCGGCATTTGCGATGCACAGATGCGACATAGCATCGGTGACGTTCTGCGCCCATCGCGCGTCGTGAGCGGCGGCATCAAGATTCACAATCCAGTGAGGCTTTACTACATCACACGCAACCGTGTACTGCTGTACAGTCGCAAGGAAACGCCGCTGGTATGGATCGCTCAGGACATCCCCAGATTGATCCTGAAATTCATCGGCACCTTGATTTTCATCAGCCCCAGACGGGCGTATTTCCAAAGTATGACCAAGGGTCTGCGCGACGCTTTCCGTGGGAAAACTGGCGCCATGGATTCCAAGTAGGCTCCCGCGAGGCGCGGGCATCGTACCACCCAGAGCCTCGACGAACACCGTCAGAAGTCAAGCATCGAACTTCCTCCGTGGGTGCCGGCGCCGTCGAATTAAATCAACTTCTTCCGGCAGCACACATCATCTCGTTTTATAAACCGCCAAAAGGCCCATCGGCAAGGGCGACTCACCAGTCTACCGAGCGACCATCCGAGCAAAGATTAATATTTGATGCAAGAGCAATTGACCCAAGTGCAAAAGCGCAGATACTCGGAATCAATCTCAACAGTCAAAAATCAAATCAAGATGCCTCAGACACCAATTGAGGTCCAGATCCGCAGCTGTGAGGCCCTTAAACAATGCAACTTAGAATTTCAATTTTCTCGGGATGCCCGTTCAATAACACGTGATTCTTTTTTCACAAAATCAATCACATTGGAAAGCGATTCTTCCCAAGACGACGGAATACTCTGACGAAGATAGTTTTCCCTGCGAGCCAACCCATTCTTGGCAAGCGCAACCGCCTTCTTCATACCTTCAATGAATGCCTCGTCAGAAAGATCACAGGCGACGATATTTTCGCTTGAGGCGAACGATTCCTTCGTATAAAGGGTGTTGGTGATAGCCACGCCGCCCGCACTCGCCACATCATAGACCGGATATCCCGGGTGAGGCGTATGAATAAGACACACACCTAGATCAACGTCCTGCAAAAAGCTTTTGTACTGCTCCCAACTCAAAATTCCGAGGTTGATAGTCTTCTTTCCGCCAAAGAACTCAAGCTGGGGAATGGAGTCATCTCCGGCGAGAAAAATATTCCAATCGGCAGGGTCAAGAATTCCTTTCTTAACGCATTCATCGATGATTCGCGCACCGAACCAAAAAAGATTGCGCGGGTTTGTCATCCGAGCATAAAAGAACAAGTTGTAGGACTTTTTCTCTGTGAACTGCCTGCTCGCACCCTTTGAAAAAACCGGATCGAACACCACGCAATTTTTGTAAATTTGCGGATACACCTCTTTAAACCAATCGCTCAGGTAATGGCTGTTAACGATGTACTTGGAGGCCGGCGCGTTGAGTGATTTCCAGCAATCGAGATAATCATCGCCACGCTGATAAAACATCAGCTCGTCCTCCTGAATAATGTGGTAAACGCTTTCATTCTCCACGCTTTGGCGCAAAGCCGACGCGCTCCACCATGACGATGCAAGAAAAATATCAGAATCGGAGCAGTAGACGGGTAGGCAATCCCCTCCCAAATCATTTCGCGAGCTATCCGAATAAAACAACACATCGTCCCACGGCTCAATTCCCACCGCAGCCATAATCCCCAGGTATTGCTCTTGAGTGGCTTCGCCATCACGCGTAATGATGCGCAATGGCAACTCAAGCGCCCGCGCAAGAATCGTAGCTATTCCCGTGCAGGTCGCAATTCCGCCAAAGAGTTGTGCCCGCCCCAAACTCGTAATCACGAGATTCAAGCACTGTTTCGCGCCAGGATCCTGTACGATTTTCATCGAGTGTAAATGTCGGTGCGTGCGCAACCAATAATCCTCGATTTTGACGCATGGCAGCAACGGCCTCGGGTTTTCGGTCGCATTAACGTCATTTGCCCACGGCGTTTGACTCGCGCGTATCTGCTGTTCGCGCGCTCGCCGATGCTCAATAGCTTTTTGGTATAGCCTGAGCAAACCATACGGTGTAATCATCTTCACCAGCTTTTTGGGACGGGCCAGAATTTTTAGTTTGGCCATTACACGTCGGATCAAAGTCATTTTTACACTTTCACTGATGTGCTTGTGAATTTTAGTCCGAGGATGTTGCGCGGGCACCGAAACAACGGGTGACAGCATCGGCTGCTGATTTCGGACGATGCCGTCCGTAAATCCTGACGCTATTTCCTTAGGGGGGACAATTCTGTAATCGAACCCCGCATCCCACGCGATATACACCATGAGTCTTTCCAGCGCATGAAGAACCGATCTTTCTGGGAGCGGCTCAACAGGCACGTCCGCGGCGTGTAAAACAAGTGAACTTACTTTTTCTAGCGCACTTGGTCTATACCAGAACATGGTGCCATACGGCATGATGAAGGCCGAAGAATTTTCAAAGTTCACTCTCTTTTCGCAGCGCATTCTGCCCCACAAGTCATTCATCATTCCGATAAATTGAGCTTCTGTTTCACGACGCACCGGCGCAACGTATCTCCAAAAGCGTGGGATATCTGGAATTACAATACCGAGATGTGGATCTTCACGGAAGGATGCTAAGATTTTTCCTGCCTGATCCAACATTGCGTCGAAAATATCTTGTTGCCAAGAAGCACCCACCCAATCTACTGCTGTAGGGCTTCTCTTGGTGTGGGCATGCAAAACGAAATCGTACTTGGATAACCTGTCAGAAATGGCCATCCACGGCAAAATATCGCGCCCCCGATTTTCAAGGACCAGGATTTCGCGCACTTCAACTCCGGAGCCAGCCCCCTTCGGCAACAGGGCTTGTATCTCTTCCGCTTTGATTCCAGAGTTGGTCGTGACAAATAAAGCATAAGAAAAGTCTAACGCCTCTAGATACTCCACGTACCTTTTCCATACATCGATATAAAAAACATGCACATGGATGGCGACTAAGCATCTCTCTTCGGGGGGCACGACTGCAGGAGATGCACAATATGTGTTCAAGACCTTGTTGCAGTAAAGAATCGATTTATCAGGCGGAAGCTCCCTGGAAATATAACCCTCAATCAACTCAGTCGGATAGTCGGAGGTCCTATCAATTTCTCCGATAATGTACCTCGGATTCTTATGTTGAAGCAGCGCTTTTATTTTTAGAAAAGGTAGCTTGGCGCTGACGCAAAGATCCGCGGGCACATACGACAATTCGTCGCGAGAAAGCTGAAGATCGATCGTATTGAGCAAAACGTTATACTTAAAACCCGCCTCGCGAAGATTTTGCGTGAGTCGAATTTCGTATTTGGCAATAACCTTGAACACATCGGTTTCACAAACCATTTCCTGCCAAAACAGTCGCCACGACGCCGATCGGGTAACTCCGGGTTTAAAAACCAAGAAGAAACTTTGCACATGCTCCAGTATATTGGTTTTTAATTCAGGAATTATTTCCTCCCCACGTCGATGATTGATCATCCCCCAAAAATCACACGGATCTCGATCCATCCGATCGTAGACTAAAATGAGATCGAACAGCGGCCCGAAGCAGGTATCGTTCATCAAGGTTACATTGCTGTAGCCCGCCAATTTTTCAAAACCCTCACGATCTATCGCCTCCTTCCAACCATAAAAATCAAACCCTGAATTAGAGCGCTCAACAATCTCGTCTACCGAAAAAGAAAGCTCTTTTTTAGCCGCCGAAGAAAGGGGACTATTCGATATGAATACGATGCGTCCAAATATGCACCTGAGACTCTTTATCTGAAAGAGAACATGGGCATGCACACCCGAACTTTTGTTGTAGTGAACATAAAAAAGAATTCTGCTCATAGTATTTATAGTTGAAAGCAAAGATTACACGGCCGGTGCCGCCGAAGAACTCGCCCGCGCAAAATTAGTTGTAGATTGCACGATCTAGGGCGGCGCGTATATTGAATTGCGCTTTCACAAGCCAGCATCGCTCTTTTGCAATGCTGCCTTGCAGAACGCACCCCTATCCCGTGGCTGATTGATGTCTACCAAGATGCAACCACATCCGCATCAGTTGGTCGATCGTGTGGCGACCGTTCGCTCTGAATGCTAGATTTTCGCTCAAAAAACCTGCCGTATCAGTCAATAAGCACCCTGTCTTACGCCCATACGGGATCAATTGGTATCTGGTCGTGTGCGAGCACTTTACGCGTGGCCGCGCGCGCGAAAACTTTCTAGCGGCAACTCCAAACATCCAAGTTAGCGCCGATGCCACCGGTCTGTTGGTAATTCGATTGTCAAAACAGGCTGGTGTACGCAAATCGACGCCCCCGTTGATTTGCTCATTCACGCCGGAAAATGGTGGCGCAGTCACAAACCATGAACTCGACCCGCATAGCTCGAAGTTCTTCCTGATGGGGAGACCACCTGGTCATCGCATTCATCAGCTCGTGCTTGCGTACTAACCAACTTTGTCCGGTCTGCTGCGACTCTGAATGAACATGGTCCAACTCGCGCTCCTTCGCACCCAGCCACGCGTCACTAGCTCCAGTTCGGTAGCGGAGTTTGGCGTCTGCGCGCCAAACCTGGGTTAGCTGGTCGTTCTTTGCTGTCAGACAGGCATGGAAGCGCCCCAGGTCGGCGCGTAGTTCAGCCTCTGAAGTCATCTATTTATGCTGCCGCAAATTCAAGTCGAGTAGTTCATCCTCCGGCAGCGTAGGCAGCACAGACCAAGTGATTGTGTACTGGGGATCCGCGACGGTGAGCATGCCATCTTGGACCATCAACGGGGCGGCTGCGACCGCCGCCTTTCCAACGACGATTGCGCGTCCAATTCGTTGTCTGCTCGCGCACGCTTGCGAACCACACAGATGGAATTGCAGAATTCGATCGAATGGAGTGACGCCAGACGGTGCCTCTTTCAGTGCAACACCATAGCGATTCCCGAACGAACGTAACACTTCAACTCGCCGATAAGGCACAGTCCGGTATTCATGATTAACGACATCCGCCAGGCTCTTCTAAAAAGGAGATCGAGGACCATGGATCCGCAAGCCCGCCCTCAAACTCCTGCTAAAAGGAGCCATGCGGATCCTCAACAGCGAAGATGCCCCCTTCCGCAAGCTTCGGAGAATAGCGAACAAAGCTAAGGACGATGTCGCTTGAACGATGGAGCCCGTCGTCGGTGATAAGGTCAATTCGACCCGAATGAACGGCAAATGCGGATTCGACTTCGTCGGTAATTGCATCTGCGACCAAAATTTGAATGTACTGCTCGTCATACGTCAGTTGCGTGCATGCGATGTTGATAGCGCGTTCCACCAAGATGGTGGCATCGGTGAATGTCGGCCCGAAGTCGCCAGTGACCCGCTGTTTTGGCTGCCGATCGCATGCGCAAGGACGTAAAACAAAACGGTAAGGTTAATTCGCCGTAGACGCTACACAGCGAGTCAAGGCGTTTGGATGAAAAACCGTTCAACGCTTGCAGACTGGAAGAAATAGGGTTCATACAGAATTCGAAAACTTTCTTTCTCGATCTCATAGATATCGTAGCGCCGCAACTCGATCGCAACGTCTACTAAGTTGAGAGAAAAAATAACAACGAAGAAAGATCACAGGGAGGAAAACAACCGCTCCCTATCTTCCCTTAGATCAGTCGCCATCTGCGCAATTCCTTCTACCAACTTAATGCGCGGCGCCCAGTCGAGGACACGCTTTGCTCTCTGGATGTCCAAGATGCTGGCGGGAACGTCAAAAGCTCGACCGGGCAAGCGCAAGATTTTCAATGGCTCGCCCACTGCGGACTCCACATGTGCGAGTACGGTATTTACCGTACAACCAACGCCACTGCCGAAGTTGAAAAGCGGGATGGGTGCCTGAGGCTCCGCAGCAAAATCACAAAGTGCAAGCAAAGCCGCGACCACGTCGCCAATATGAATAAAATCTCGCACCAATGAGCCATCCCCCCAAACCTCGATGACCTGACGAGCAAGTGCTCGGCGGACAACAGTTCCAACGACGCCTTGTGGCTTTTTCGGGTTTTGCCCAGCTCCATATGGATTTGCAATTCGCGCAATCCTTGCATCGACGCCGTGAAGGGTACGGTACAACTGCAGATATTTTTCTGCGGCCAGCTTAGATACGCCATACGCCGTAATGGGGTCCAGGGGGTGATCCTCAGAGACGGGAGTTTTCGTCAGCGGCCCATACACCGTCCCACCCGAGGAACAGAAAACAATGCGGCCCCCGCCTCTTCGCTTGAGTGCATCTAGTACGCCCAAGGTCATTCCAAGATTAACTCGCAAATCCGAAGCAGGATCCTTATTTGCAGACTCGGGAATGGTCGACCAAGCACAGTGATGCACCACATCCATGTCCTCGACAAGTTTGTCGTAATCAGCCGCCTGGGCGTTTGACATGTCCAACACATAGGATTGGACCAAATTATCGAATGAGGTTGTCGCCGCCACATCTACAACCACGACCTGATCTCCACGTGCCGCCAACGCGCGCGCTAGGTGACGACCAAGAAAACCACCTCCCCCCATAACAAGATGCTTTGTCATCGTCGATGGTTCTCAACATAAGTTGTTGCGTACGAAAAGCCTGCTTTTGCCGCAGCGAATGGGAGCAACCGCTCGAGTGCGTGCAACATCGTTCCATCAATAGGAAGAGGCTCCTTGGGGAAATCGTCCCAAGACAGACCAAGATCGAGCATAGGTCTCAGCGCCGCTGGCCGCACCCAGAACATCGTCCCTTGTGGGAAATCAAAATGTGCCGGCAATGGTAAGTCAAGCCCCATGCGGCGAGCGAGTTCTTCGGCATGCTCTCGGTTCTGATCCCAACCATTGAGGTGAGGATCCTCAGCAAAGACCAACCCCAAACCTGGGTCGTCTGCAAAGGCTTGAACGATGCAATCAATCATTGGATAAGCATCGCCAATTAAATGTTGCCAGAGAAACTCACGCCATCGACCGCCGATCGATTCTTCGACATGTGGACTGCGTTTACCGTGAAAATGACCGATGATATCGTACTGCTCGAATAACTCGCCCGGAAGTCCTGCCAGCATCGGACCGATGTCACGCCCACAATTACCAACAACAAAAACGCGCGCATTTATACAGCCGGCGTCGCGGCACGAAAGACGAACAATCTCGGCCTTCTGTTCGGTCGTGGCCGTAATGAAAAGCGCCACCTCAGAACGGTTCACACTAATTTTATTAAGAAAATCAGCGCAAAGCTCAGGGTAATGAAAATGCGCATGAATCGCAACTTTCAACAAAGACCGCTCGGTAGCCGGCTTCAATAAAGGCGAGATCACCTTGTGTTGCCAACGACCCTTAGGGCATCCAGCCTGAATGAAATGCAACAATGGATCAGAATCGCGCGACTCGTCAAAGTTCGCAGCTTCCTCTGCATAAATCAAAGGATGAAATCCCTCCAACGGGCGTCGAACCAAACGGTCTGTAAGAGGCCTGCCGCGCGGCTTCACAAGCCTAGAGACGTTTAAGTAATGTGCGAGCGCAGACTCTGTAGCTCGCGGCGCATCTGTAGCGCAGTCGTATAGATTTGCATTAAATTTCCCACTCGCTAGCAGGGCTACATGGTCCTGCTTAGCCACCGCGATGGATGATTTAGCCGAGAGTGCCAAGTTCTCAACGCGCGCAGCATAGTCTGCCATGTCAAATCGCGATTCAGCCATTTCTCGCATGGCACGCTGTGCGCTCGAGAAGAATACCGCATCCTCGGCGAGTTGGCAAATCACATCAGCTGCAGCGCCAGCATCAAGATAAGGAACAACCAATTTCCGCGTCTCAGTACACTCGTTCAAAATTTCCGCAAAACCACTTCCCTGATCGAAGCACACCACCGGGATACTCGCCAGCGCAGCGTCGATTGCAATATTTGGCAATGGATCTAGTCGTGAAGAAAGCAGGCATGCGTTGGCGCGCGCATATACAGGATCGAGATCAGTGAACTCTCCGAGGAATGCGAATGAATCGCTCAACCCAGATCGCTCAACTTGTTCAATCAGAGATTCAAGGTAGGGCTCGTCAAAAGAGTAGCATTTTCCCACCCACGCGAAAACTAGTTTCTTTTGCGTTGCGCGACGGCACGCGCTTGCCGCAGCGGACACGAAGAACTCAACACCTTTACGAGATGTAATTGTCCCCAAACCGACGATCACAAAGGCATCCGGATCAATATCCGAAAGAGCGATCTGAACAGATGCAAGGCGGCTCTCCGGCACTTCGACGGTCGCGAAGCTCTCATCTGGCGGGAGTCTTGATGCTCCTTGTGGAATTATTTCGAATGCTCGTGCCGCAAGCACTCCGTAGTCACGCGTCATAGATTCCGCCACGATACGTGCGGAGAAAACAACGGAACTGGCAGTCTCAAACAGCTCATTGAGTACGCCAATTGGCCGCACTGAAGCCGAAAACTCGTGTACCAACGCAATGCAAGGGATGCCTGCCTTTTCAAAGGCTGGCGCGAAGTTTCGAGTTTCGACGCTATTAGCCACTACGAATTGTGGTCGGTAGGTCGTGATCACACGTTCAGCAAGCACGTTGAGATCTACATAATGCCCATAGAGACTCTCGGAAAGCATGATCGACGCGCAAGACGCCTCGTGAAACTGACTCTCCAATGGACCTCCGCGCCGCAACAAAGTGATCACATTGTATTTCTTGGAAAATTCCAATACGAGATTCCAAGAGAGAATTGCTGCGCCCGTCCTTGTAGCTTCATGCACGCCAATTATCATGCAGGGCCGTGATGCATTGAATCGATCCAGTGGAAGCACGACGTCGTGGGCGATGGAACGCGCAATACGCCCTTCTGCGCGTCCGTGGTCCAAGTAATGACGCAACAACCCTCCCGTGTAGGACGCGACATCCGGATGACGCTGCCCATAATAGACCGGATCAAAAGCTGCACTCGGCGCGAATCCTGCCGCTTCGCCATATTCAAGATAGTGTTGAAACGGTGCCTTACCCAATTGGCGGGCTTCTGCGCTGCCTGCGTAAAAAACTTCATCAAACAAATTGTTTTCTAATGCGCGTTGCGACGGCTCTCCCAACCTATTCCCCGTCGGCAAGATCGTCTTAAGTCTGCGTAACAGGCCTCGAGGCTGCAAGGCCCGCATGGGACGAGTAATACGCCAAGAAGTCGACTTGTAGATCGATTTCAAAGTTTGCTGATACCCTTCTTGCAAAGATGCGTTATCAGCACGCAGCAATTTTATTTCTCCTTCCAGGGAGGAAATTCTTCGATTCTCCGCTTCCAGCAAGGCAATTTTTGCGTGCAGCAGTTCTTCTTGCAATTTAAGCTTCGCATACCGATCCTCTACGGCAGCCAGCTTTGTCTTCGTAGCGACTTGGTCAGAGCCAAGCGTCTTAATTGTTGACGCATTCTGGTCTTTAAGCAGTTGCAATTCCGAATGAACAGTCGATTTCTCGACGTCGAGTCGTTGCATGTCAGCCAATGCAAGTGACAGTTTGGATTCAGATTCTTGCGCCCTGATTTCCAATTCTTGACGTACCTGTCGTGCTGCTTCGAGCAAGCGTAGGGCGTCGCTCCGCGATTTTTCAAGCTGCTCTAATTCTGTACGGACCTCCTGTAGCTTGGCAGCTAGTTCGTGGTCAATCGGGGCATCTATTTTGTTGGCCAAGCTTGCTTGCAAGTGCCCGTTGGCAAGCTCCAATTGTCCTGCATGCTCTTTATAGCGGCGCGCCATATCCGATTCGACAAGCCGAGCACCAAGTTGCGCAAACCGGTCGCGCACTTGATGAAGCGCTTGACCGTTCAATTCAGAAAGTCGGCACAAATTCGTGACCGCCTCAGTCGCTTGCGCGCCTACTGCCAGAACACCCAAGCCATGAGCATGCATGAATTCAAAAGAAGGAAAACGCTCCCGCAATTCGTCCCATAAGCGCCAGACACCAAAATCTCTCTCACGAACATTGGTGTCATGAAACATAATTACGCCTGTCGGCGACATCTTGGGCAGCCAATGTTCGAAGTCATGCCTGACAGCTTCGTAAGTATGTAATCCGTCAATATGGAGAAGGTCAATGGAGGCATCGGCGAAATACGGCTGAGCCTCATCGAAAGTCGCACGAATCAGCTCTGCGAAAGCCCCATAGTGTGCAGAGGTAAAATGAGCCAAATCTGTATAAATTTGCTCGCCATACATTCCTGCGTGCGCGTCGCCTTGCCATGTGTCAACCGCAAAACACTTAGCCGGAATTTTCTCACGTTGAACGGCTTCGCAGAAAGCAGCGAAAGAAACACCATTGTGTGTACCTAATTCGACGATCGTTGATGGCCGCAAAGCAGCGACAAACCAATGCGCGAAGGGAACGTGGCCCCACCAAGCACTCATTACACCGACGCGTGACGGCGGCCAGAAGAACACATCCAGCCGCTCGTCCCCTATGACTTCGGCGGAGGCGAAATTCTGGAATTGCGTGGGCCCCATTGCATTGAACTTATTGACATCTCCGTTCAACGGTAAATTGATTTCCAAGCTATTCTCCCTTTATCCATGAACCGACAAGTGGTGTACGCGTCGAAGAATCAGACTACGCAGCACTTCAACTTCCGGCGATGACATATGCCAATTATTCGACTGGATCTGCTTCGTACAAACAGGCCGCTTGCTTGTCCTTCGCCGACAACTTCGGCTCCATCCCAATTTCCGGCCACTGAATCCCAATGTCCGCGTCATTCCAAAGAATCGATCTTTCGAACGCGGGCGCGTAGTAATCCGTCGTCTTGTACAAGAAGTCCGCCGTCTCGCTGAGCACCACGAAGCCGTGCGCCAGCCCCGGCGGCACCCACAATTGCTTGTGGTTGTCCTCGGTCAACTCCACGCCCACCCACTGCCCGAAAGTCGGCGACGACTTGCGGATGTCCACCGCCACGTCAAACACCGCGCCGCGCGTCACGCGCACCAGCTTGCCCTGCGGCTGCTGGACCTGGTAGTGCAGCCCGCGCAGCACGCCCTTGCTGCTGCGGCTGTGGTTGTCTTGTACGAACTCGACGTGGCGGCCCACTGCGTCGTCGAAGGCTTTTCCGTTGAAGCTCTCGAAGAAGAAGCCGCGCGCATCGCCGAACACCTTCGGCTCGATCACCAGCACGTCGGGGATCTGGGTGGGGGTGGCTTTCATGACGCGCGCACGCCTTCGGCCAGCAGGTGGTTCAGGTACTTGCCGTAGCCGTTCTTCTGCAGCGGTGCGGCCAGCTTCTGCAGCTGCGTGGTGTCGATGAAGCCAGCGCGCCAGGCGATCTCTTCCGGACAGGCGATCTTCAGGCCCTGGCGGTGTTCCAGCGTGGCGATGAACTGGCCGGCTTCCAGCAGGCTGTCGTGCGTGCCGGTGTCCAGCCAGGCGTAGCCGCGCTGCATGATCTGCACGTTCAGCTGGCCCTGGTCCAGGTAAGCCTGGTTCACGGCCGTGATCTCCAGCTCGCCGCGCGGGCTGGGCTTGACCGCCTTGGCGATGTCCACCACCTGGCTGTCGTAGAAGTACAGGCCGGTGACCGCGTAGCTGCTCTTGGGCTTGGCGGGCTTTTCTTCGATGCTGCTGGCCTTGCCATTGGCGTCGAAGTCGACCACGCCGTAGCGCTCGGGGTCGTTCACGTGGTAGGCGAAGACGGTCGCGCCGCTGGTCTTGGCGTCGGCGTCGCTCAGGAGCGTGTGGAAGTCGTGGCCGTAGAAGATGTTGTCGCCCAGCACCAGGGCGCTGGGGGCGCCGGCCAGGAAGTCTTCACCGATCAGGAAGGCCTGCGCCAGGCCGTCGGGGCTCGGCTGCACGGCGTACTGCAGGTTGATGCCCCACTGGCTGCCGTCGCCCAGCAGTTGCTGGAAGCGCGGGGTGTCCTGCGGGGTGCTGATGATCAGGATGTCGCGGATGCCGCCGAGCATGAGGGTGCTCAGGGGGTAGTAGATCATCGGCTTGTCGTACACGGGCAGCAGCTGCTTGCTCAGGGCCAGGGTGGCCGGGTGCAGGCGCGTGCCGGAGCCGCCGGCGAGGATGATGCCTTTGCGTTGGGTCATGACGGGTTCGGTTTGAAGTTTTTGAATTCGGAATGCGGTCAGAGGGTCTCGCGCAGCATGCGAGCGACGCCGGCCTGCCAGTGCGGCAGCGTGAGGCCGAAGGTGGCCTGCAGCTTCTGGGTGTTCAGGCGCGAGTTCTGCGGGCGCTTGGCCGGTGTCGGGAAGGCGCTGGTGGGCACGGGGTCGACAGCCTCGGGGCCGGCCTTCAGTTCGACGCCGGCGGCCTTCGCCTGCTCGAGCACGAAGCGCGCGTAGCCGTGCCAGCTGGTCTCTCCACCGGCGACCAGGTGGTACAGGCCGGCTTTGGCCGGATCGGCCAGGGTGGCGCGGATGGCATGCGCCGTGACGTCGGCCAGGAGTTCAGCCCCGGTGGGCGCACCGAACTGGTCGTCGATGACGGTCAGGCGCTCGCGCTCCTTGGCCAGGCGCAGCATGGTCTTGGCGAAGTTGCCGCCGCGTGCGGCGTAGACCCAGCTGGTGCGGAAGATCAAATGCCGGGCGCAGTGCTGGGCGACCAGTTGCTCGCCTTCGAGCTTGGTGGCGCCGTACACGCTCAGCGGGCCGGTGGCGGCGTCTTCCTGCCAGGGGGTGCTGCCGCTGCCGTCGAAGACGTAGTCGGTGGAGTAATGCACCATCAACGCGCCGATCTGCTGGGCGGCCTGGGCGACGACGCCGGGGGACGTGGCGTTGAGCTTGCGGGCGAATTCCACCTCGCTTTCGGCCTTGTCGACGGCGGTGTGGGCCGCGGCATTGACGATGACGTCCGGGCGAACCTTGAGGACGGTCTCGGCCAATTGCTCGGGGTGGCTGAAGTCGGCGGCGTGGTCGGTGCTGTCGAAGTCGAGCGCGACCAGTTCGCCCAGGGGGGCCAGGCTGCGCTGCAATTCCCACCCGACCTGCCCGCCCTTGCCAAGCAGGAGGAGCTTCATGCGGTGGCTTTCTCGGCCGAGGCGTCGTACTGCTTCTCGACCCATTCGCGGTACGCACCGCTTTGCACGTTGGCCACCCATTCGGCGTGGGCCAGGTACCACTCGACGGTCTTGCGGATGCCGCTGTCGAAGGTCTCCGCGGGCTTCCAGCCGAGCTCGCGCTCGAGCTTGCGCGCGTCGATGGCGTAACGCCGGTCGTGGCCCGGGCGGTCGGTCACGTAGCTGATCTGCTCGCGGTAGCTCTTGCCGTCGGCACGGGGGCGCAGCTCGTCGAGCAGCGCACACACGGTGTTGACGATCTCGATGTTGGGCTTCTCGTTCCAGCCGCCCACGTTGTACGTCTCGCCCAGCTTGCCATCCTGGAGCACGCGGCGGATGGCGCTGCAGTGGTCCTTGACGTACAGCCAGTCGCGCACCTGCATGCCGTCGCCGTACACCGGCAGGTTCTTGCCGGCCAGGGCGTTGACGATCATCAGCGGGATGAGCTTCTCGGGGAAGTGGTACGGGCCGTAGTTGTTCGAGCAGTTGGTGGTGACCACCGGCAGGCCGTAGGTGTGGTGCCAGGCGCGCACCAAGTGGTCGCTGGCGGCCTTGCTGGCCGAGTACGGGCTGTTGGGCTCGTACTTGTGTTCTTCGGTGAAGGCGGGGTCGGTGGCCGACAGGCTGCCGTAGACCTCGTCGGTGGAGACGTGCAGGAAGCGGAAGGCGGCCTTCTCGTCGGCCGGCAGGGTGTTCCAGTAGCCGCGCACGGCTTCGAGCAGGCGGAAGGTGCCCAGCACGTTGGTCTGCACGAAGTCTTCGGGGCCGTGGATGGAGCGGTCGACATGCGACTCGGCGGCAAAGTTGACCACGGCGCGCGGCTTGTGTTCGGCCAGAAGGCGCGAGACCAGGGCGCTGTCGCCGATGTCGCCCTGCACGAAGACATGGGCTGCATTGCCCTGGAGCGACGACAGCGTCTCCAGGTTGCCCGCGTAGGTCAGCTTGTCGAGGTTGACGACCGCCTCGGCGGAGCCAGAGGTGCCAGAGGTGCCCTGGGCCAGCCAGTCGAGGACGAAGTTGGCGCCGATAAAGCCGGCGCCTCCGGTGACGAGGATCATGTGGGAACTCTGCGATTCATTGTGGAGAAACATTCGCCGTGTAGCGACA
>Ga0308159_1003008_pt1 | contig 18030 bp, 15 predicted proteins | sample PhyCR1_FD_201040 | JGI IMG/M metagenome (GOLD analysis project Ga0308159, IMG submission 201040) | Phyllosphere microbial communities from UC Gill Tract Community Farm, Albany, California, United States - DLSLC.R1 | ecosystem: Host-associated > Plants > Phyllosphere > Unclassified | place: USA... | reverse complement strand
GGTGCTGGGCAACGCGCTGATGGCGTTCATGGGCATCGGCGTCAAGGTCGCGACCCTGCCGGTGGTGGCGCTGGGCGTGGGGATCGGCGTGGACTACGGCATCTACATCTACAGCCGCCTCGAGAGCTTCCTGCGTGCCGGCCTGCCGCTGCAAGAGGCGTACTACCAGACGCTCAAGTCCACCGGCAAGGCCGTGCTGTTCACCGGCCTGTGCCTGGCGATTGGCGTGTGCACCTGGATTTTCTCGGCGATCAAGTTCCAGGCCGACATGGGCCTGATGCTGACCTTCATGCTGCTGTGGAACATGTTCGGTGCACTGTGGCTGCTGCCGGCGCTGGCGCGGTTCCTGATCAAACCCGAGAAACTCGCGGGGCAGAAGGGCAACTCGTTGTTCGCGCACTGACCGCTATAGACCATCGCCGCAAGGCACGGCGGGGGAATTGACCTATCATGTGTCTTTTCCCCCGCAGTGACTTCACATCATGACCGACGCACAACCCAACCTGAGCACCGCCTTGCAAGACAGCGACATGCTGATCATCAACGGGCTGCACGCCTTCGACTTCACGTTCGATCAGCAATTGGTGATCGAAAGCATGGACGGGCGGGAACTCAAGCGTTGGACATTCAGTCCAGAACAATTGAATGCCGCAACCTTTGATGCCAGCTTGCAAAGCTGGCTGCTGAGCAACGCCGATGGTGAACACCGCCTGGTCTGCTTGAGCGCGATCAAGGGCGACAACAATAACGACGAGGATGAAGCGGATGATCATGCGTAAATTCTGGCCCCTGCTGATGGCCGGCAGTGTCGGCGCGATGTCGGTGCAAGCGGCGCCAGCCGATACCTATGAACTGCTGGTCGGCAGCTACACCGCCGGCACCAGCGAGGGTATCTACCGCCTGCAATTCGACAGCCGTACCGGGCAGTTCAGTGGCAAGCCTATGCTGGCGGCCAAGGCGGCGAACCCGTCGTGGCTCACGGTCTCCAAAGACCAGAAGCATCTGTATGTGGTGAACGAAAACGGCCCGGGGCAAAAAGACCCGGTCGGCCGCGTGAGCAGCTACAGCATTGACCCCAAGAGCCATCAGCTGACCCTGATCAACCAGGTGCAGAGCCTGGGCAATGAGCCGACCCATTCCAGCGTGGCCGCTGACGGGCGTTACCTGTTTGTCGCCAACTATTCGGTACTCGAAGACCCGGGCGGCAGCCTGGCGATTTTGCCGGTGGATACCACTGGCAAGCTGTCGACGCCGGTGCAGTTGAGCGGCCACCCGGCCAGCCGCGTCAACCCTGAGCGCCAGGCCTCCAACCATGTGCACTCGGTGGTGTCGTCGCCGGATGGCAAGTACGTGTTTGTGCAGGACCTGGGCGCCGACAAGGTGTTTGCCTACCATTACGACCCCAAGGCCAACCACGAACTGCCGTTGACCCCGGCTGATCCGGCGTCTGTGCAATTGCCGCCGGGCAGTGGCCCGCGTCACCTGCTGTTCAGCGCCGATGGCAAACATGCGTGGCTGACCACCGAGATGAGCGCCCAGATCGCGGTGTTCGATTACAACGATGGCAAGCTCACCCAAACCCAGTTGGTGGACTTTGCTGCCGGGCAACCCGTGTCCGACAAGGCCGGTGCTGCGCTGCATGCCTCCAGCGATGGCAAGTTCCTCTACGTGAGCAACCGTGGCACGGCCAACCAGATGCTGGTGTTCAGCATCGACCCGGCCACCGCGCACCTCAAGGAACTGCAGCGTCGCTCGGTGGAAGGCGACCACCCGCGGGAATTCAGCATCGACCCGAGTGGCAAGTTCCTGCTGATCGCCAACCAGAAGAGCAACGAAATTGTGGTGGTCGAACGCGACCCCAAGACCGGCCTGCTGGGTAAAACCGTGCAGAAATTGCCGATCGATGCGCCCAGCGACCTGAAGTTCCTGGTGCGTCAATAAGCCACAGGCCCCGCAGTGCGGGGCCTGACCTGGTGTATTAATTGTATTAATAGCGGCTACTGTTTCAAAGCATTTCTAAGGTTCAGCCCTCGGGCGTAAGTTGGGTTCCAAGGCCTTCCCCGGCTACTCAACCAAACGAACACAAGGGTTACCGACATGAACTTGAATCTCTTCTCCATCATCGCCGCTTCCGCTGTTTCCGCCACTGTTGCCTTGCCTGCTGCCGCCAGCGTTGAAGTCAGCGGTAAAAAATCCAGCACCAGTGCCTACACCCAGAAATACCTGCAACAAAGCGCCAACTTCTACGCTGCCCTGGACCACAAAACCCAGCAATGAGCGTCAGTTAACCCCCCGCACTCAAACGCCAAACCACTGAAACGAAGCGTGATTCGTTGCAGTGGTTTGGCGTTTGTGCGTCTGGGGGAAATAAAGAAGTGTAATGTCACATTGCCATGTGTTTAAATTTGACGCTCAAATATTGGCGCCTTATTTCATGGAATCGACAGCATGGCACTTCGAATCGCCGCAGCAATCCTGTTCCTCTATTCCGCCCCGATCCTGTCTTCCGTGCAACTGGTGGACGGCGAGCCGGAGATTGCGCGCGAGCGATTATTAAACCTGGCTCAAGGCTAAGCCTTAGCCATCACGCCGATGAACAGCGGTGATTGCAGGAATGCCTCGAGCCACTGCTGCAACCGGGTGTAAGAGGTGCTGGCAAACCACTGCCGATCCACATGCGCAAACTGCCGCACGAACGGCAGCACGGCCATGTCCGCCAGGCTTGGGTGATCAGCCAGTAAATACCCATGCCCGGCCAGCAACCCGTCCAGCTTCTGCAAGAACACCTCACCCTCGGCCCGATACTGTTCCATCGGCTGCTCCGGGTAGCGTTCGGCGTACTTGTATCGATTCAAGTGATGTTTGAAGCCTTGGTCGTTTTCCGCAATCAATGCCAGTACCGTTGGATCGCCGCCCAGTAACCAATCCTCCGGATCATGCTGGGCCAGGGCCCATTGCATGATCGCCAGGCTTTCATCGATCACCGCGCCGTCCACACTCAGCACCGGCACCGTGCCCTTGGGCGACAGGCTGAGCATCTCGGCCGGCTTGGCCTTGAGGCTCACCTCGATAATCCGTACCGGCACCCCGGCATAGCGCAACGCCAACCGTGCGCGCATGGCGTACGGGCAGCGCCGGAACGAATACAGCAGCGCCTCGCTCACTTGACCTCCAGGGTGCTCAAGCCGTTGCCCTGACGCTTGACCTGGATCTGCACCGGGATGCGCTCATGCATTTCCTGTACGTGGGAGATCACCGCGACTTTGCGCCCCTGGGCCTGGAGGCCGTCCAGGGCGTCCATGGCCAATTGCAGGGATTCGGGGTCGAGGCTGCCGAAACCTTCGTCGATAAACAGCGACTCGATCTTCAGCGTACTCGAGGCCATCGATGCCAGGCCCAAGGCCAGCGCCAACGACACCAGGAACGTCTCGCCGCCCGACAGCGAATGCACCGAGCGCAGCTCATCACCCATTTCCGTGTCCATCACCAGCAGCCCGAGCATGCTGCCGCCGCGCTTGAGGCGGTAGCGGCGCACCAGCTGGCGCAACTGCACGTTGGCGTGGTGCACCAGCAGGTCGAGGTTGTAGGCCTGGGCGATCTTGCGGAATTTGTCGCCGCTGGCTGAGCCGATCAATGCGTCAAGCCTTGCCCAGCGCTGGTATTCGGTGTTGGCTTCGGTGATTTGCTCGGCCAGCGCCTGGTTGGCGTTGTGGCGGCGTTGGTCTTCGACCTGTTCGGCGCGTAGCTCGGCGCACTGCTGTTCGCTGGCGGCGAACTGGTTCTGCAGGTCTGCCAGGGCGCTGGCGAGTTGCTCGGCATCGAGGTTGCCGTTGTGTTGCGCCTGATGATCAAGCAGGCGTTGCTCACGCTCCTGCAGCAGCACCTTGGCCTGTTCGATGGCGGTTTCGTTGAGCTGCAAGCGCTCGCGCAACGCGGTGAATTGCCCGTCGTCGATGCCCAGCAGCGCGTCGAGGCCGGCGTCATCCAATTCCGGATGCTGGCCGCGCCAGTCGGCGACTTTACCCGCCAGCTCAATGTTTTCACGTTCCAGCGCCTGCAGGCGGTCTTGCTGCGCCTGCAGTTCAGCGCGGATTTGTACCTGTTGGGTGTGCGCGCTTTGCAGGGCCTGGGCCGTGCCGGCTTCAGCGCTGCGCGCGTGCTCCACGGCCTGTTCCAGTTGCTGCTGCCAGTGCTCGGCGCTGCTGTGTTCGCCGAGCAACTCGTTGAGTTTGACCTGGCTGCTGTGTTGTTGCTCGGCCAGCGCATTGAACTGCTGTTCGGCCGCCTGCGATTGCTGCAGACGGGTTTGCTGGCGATCCTGTTCTTTTTCCAGGGTTTGCTGGCGTTGCTGCTGCTCGCCGAGTTCTTCCTTTTGCTGGTCGACGTGCGCCAGGCGCTCGGCGATCTGGCGGTCGAGTTGCATAAACGTCGCCGCTGGCTCAAGGCGCAAGGCTTCCAGGGTGTCCTGGGGCAATACCGTCGCGAAGGCACTGAGTTCTTCATCGAGGCGTTGACGGTCGCTGCTCAGTTCACGCTGCTGGTTGCTCAGGTGCTGCGCGGCCTGTTGCTGGGCGGCTTCGGCCTGGCGCAGTTGCTGGGTCAGGCGCGCGGCGTCCTGTTGCAGGGTGAGCAGGGCGCGTTGGCGCTGTTCGTCCTGGGTGAGGCTCTGGTTCAACTGCTCGGTTTGCCGGCTCAGCCAGGCGTCGCGCTTGTCGGCGTCCTGGTTCAGCAGCTGTTCGGCGTGGGGGTGCGCAGTGAGGCTCGGCGTCAGCGCGTGTTGCTGGGTGGCCAACTGTTCTTGCTGTTGCAGCAGTTCTTTTTGCTGAACGATGACGCCACTGACCTCGGCGCGCAGCTCGGTGAGTTTTTCCTTGAGCTGATCGACCACCTGCTGGGCGTTGGCTTGCTCGCTCTCATCATGGCGGCCGAGGCTTTGCAGCAATGCCTCGGGCTGATGGTATGGATGCTCGCTGCTGCCACACACCGGGCAGGGCTGGTCGTCCTGCAACTGCGCGCGCAATTCTTCGACACTCGCACTGCGCGCCAGCCGCTGGCGTTCGAGCAGTTCGCGGGTGACGCTCAAGGTTTGCTCGGCGACGGCCAGTTCAGCCTTGGTGTTCACGCCGTCCTGGGTCAGCCGTTCGCGCGCCTGTTGGGCGCCGAGTTGGCGTTGTTGCAGCTCGGCGCTGCGCGTGTCCAGATCCTGTTGGCTGGCCCACAGGCGCGCCAGGTCTTCGATGGCGGGCAGGTGTTTGCGGTTGTCCTGCAGCAGGTTGCCGAGGATGCCGATCTGTTCGGCGACCGCATCCGGCTCGGCGCCGGCTTCCTTGAACAACACTTCCAACTGCTGCGTTTGGGTGGCGAACGCTTCGGCGCTGGCGCTGGCGGTTTGCTCAAGGGCGGCCAGTTCGGCCTGGCCCTTGTTCAAGCGATTACCGATCAGCATCAGCTGTTGCAGGCGGTCGCGGTAGATCGTCCAGGCATCGCTCAAGGGGGCCAGGTGCTGGCTGTGTTCAAGCTCGGCGGCGATGCGCTGCAAGCGTTCGGCGACGGCGGCCTGTTTGTCCAGCAAGGCCTGAATGGCCGCTTGGCCTTCGCTGCTGGTCTGTTGCGCCTGCTGTTTGGCCTGGGCGCTGAGGGTGGCGTCTTTGGCCAGGCGGGCGAGGCTGCTCTGTTCCTCGAATGCCTGGCGCAGCAGCGGCGCGCTGTCGGTCAGGCGCAGTTGGGCATCGCCGAGGGCGGTTTTCGCTACCTGCAACTGCTGTTCGAGATGCACCTGGCGCTCGGTCAGTTCGACCTGTTGCTGGGTGTGTGCGGCAATCTGCGCCGCCAATGGCGTCAGCAAGGCATCGAGTTCGGTTTTGCGCGCAAACAGGTGCCGGTGCGGGCCGAGCTGCTCGAGGCGCAAGCGCGTCACGCGTTCGTTGCTCAGTGCCTGCCATTGCTGTTGCGCGCCGTGCAGTTGTTCGGCAGCGGCCTGTTGCGCGTCCTGCAACAGGCGCAGGTCCTTGAGCCAACCGTGTTGCTGCTCCAGCTGCTTAAGCTGGGCCTGCTGCACCTTGAGCTGCTGCTGGGCGACGTTGAAACGTTCATCCAGTTCCGCGCGGGCTTCAGGCGCCAGCGGCGTCACGCCGGTGGCCTGGCTTTGCAAGAGTTTGAGGGCTTCGCGCGCCTCTTTGGTCTTGTCGAACGCGCGGCGGCCGAGGCGGGTGTAGAGGGCGGTGTCGGTGAGTTTCTCGAGTAACTCGCTGCGGTCGTTGTCGTCCGCCTTGAGAAACGCACTGAACTCGCTTTGCGCCAGCAACACGGCGCGGGTGAATTGTTCGAAGTTCAGGCCCAGCGCGGCTTCGAGCTGGGTCTTGTATTCGCCTTTCTGGCTGGCGAGCAATTGGTTCTGGTCGATATCACGCAGGCTCTGGCGACTGGCCTGCAGCTTGGCGCCAGCTTTCTCGCGGGCGCGATTGGCTTCCCAGCGCGCGCGATAGCGGCGCCCGTCGATGCCGACAAAATCCACTTCGGCATAGCCTTCGCCGGTGCCACGGCGCAGCAAGGTGCGCGGGTCGCCGGTGGCGATTTCGCCGTCGGCGTCGGGCACCTTGGCATCGCGGCCAGTGTTGTTCAGGCGCGGCACGGTGCCAAACAATGCCAGGCACAGTGCATCGAGCAGGGTGCTTTTACCGGCGCCGGTGGGCCCGGTAATCGCGAACAAGCCGGCGCTGGCGAGGGGCTCGGCGGTGAAGTCGATTTCAAACGGGCCGGCCAGAGAGGCGAGGTTTTTCAGGCGGATGGCGAGAATCTTCATGGCTGTTCCTCCTCCTGTTGCACTTCCTGGAGCAGCACGGCGAAGTCCTTCAAGGTCTGTTCATCCACGTCACTGCCGTAGCTGTCTTGCCAGGCGCGGCTGAACAGCTCGTGGGGCGTGAGCTGGTCCAGCTCGATCAGGCGGTCTTCGTCGCCGTTTTCACGGCTGCCGGTGCCGGCGTATTCGGCGGCGATGCGTACCAGGCGCACGGCTTTGCCTTGCAGCGCGCTTTCGATTTGCTGGCGCAGGTCGGGCTGCGGCTCGTCAAGGCGCACGCGCACTTCCAGCCACGGATGGCGCTGGGTTTCGGCGAGCAGGTCGACGTCAGGCAACTCGGCCAGTTGCTGGAGGATTTCTGCCAGCGGTGCGGCTTCCAGGCGTTGCAGGTCGACCGAGCGGGGGATCAGCAGCGGTTCGACACTGACCAGGCATTGGCCCTGGAAGGTCACATCGAGAATCTGGTGCTTGTAGCCGATTTCGGAAAACGACAGTGGAATTGGCGAGCCGCTGTAGCGAATGCGCTCCTCGCCATTGACCTTTTGCGGCTTGTGCAAATGGCCGAGGGCCACATAACCGACACTTTTGTCGAACAGGCTGGCGGGCAGCGCCTCGGCATTGCCGATGATCAGGCTGCGCTCGGAATCTTCCGACACCGAACCCCCGGCCATGTGCGCATGGCTGATGGCGATCAGCGCCTGGCCTTTCTTGCGCTTGGCATTGGCGGCAGCGATCAGCCATTCGTGCACCTGGCCGATACCGCGCAGGTAGTCGTCACCCAGGTGCGCGCCGGTGACTTCCGCCGGGCGCAGAAACGGCAGCGCCAGGCACCAGCCGGCGATCTTGCCTTTGGCGTCGGGCAGCGGGATCAGCAGGCGCTCGGCGTCCAGTTGGCCGTCGTCCAGCCACAGCACGCGGCCGAGGGCGTGGGTGCGCAAACGACGCATCAACGGTGCGGGCAGTTCGATGCGCGAGCCGGAGTCGTGGTTGCCTGCGATCATCACAATCGTCAGGTGCGGGTTTTGTTCGTGGGCGCTGATGATGAAGTCATACAGGCGCTCCTGGGCCTTGAGCGGCGGGTTGACCGTGTCAAAGATATCGCCGGCGATCAGCAGCACATCGGGCTGCTGGGCTTTTAATTGGCCCAACAGCCACTCGAGGAAACAGGCGTGTTCGAAGTCGCGTTCCTGGCCATGCAGGTTTTGGCCGAGGTGCCAGTCGGAGGTGTGAAACAGACGCAAGGCGAACTCCGTGGAAGAGATGAAAAGGAGGGGAGTTTACCCGTAAATGTGGGAGGGGGCTTGCCCCCGATAGCGGTGTGTCAGTGGCCTATAAGCTGACTGAACTGCCGCCATCGGGAGCAAGCCCCCTCCCACAGGGGTTATGGGGTGTGCAGGCAATCCAGGGCGCGGTTGGCCAGGGTGTTGGCCATATCGATCAAATGCGCGGTCGCGCCGGCCATCGGGACGTTATCGCCACTGGCGGCTGCTGTGGCGGCTGCACAGCGCAGCAGGTCGCAGATTTCGGCGAGGGCATCTTCGAAGCTCAGATCTGGGTCGACGGTGAAGGGTGGTTGTGAGTCGGGTTTCAGGTAATGGCTGAGGGCGCGTTCGAAGATTTCGCGGGGTGGGTCGGGGACGATTTTGTTCATGAATGAAGCTCCTACTAATAAGTGGGGGAGCCATCCTGTGCCGTTTCCACACGGCAGATTAGGTGGCAGCCATACGCGGGGTGGAAAACCGAGTAGTAGGACTCGGCCAGACCGAAGTCTGCCCGCGTACAGCCGCCATTGAGCGTTTGCATACGATCATGACGCCTACTAGTTCCCAGGTTTCCACACCCGATCGCTGATATGCAGCGACGGAACGAAGGCTAGCCAGTGAAATGAGCAGGCGCAAGGCCGTGGGATTGTCTAGGAAACTTCCCGCAAATTAAAGAGATATGGATTGCTGGCCTTTACCCAGGCGCAAAAAAACGGGACCCACGGCTACTGAGTCCCGTTGTGTTTTCTGCAACTAAAGCGCGATGAAAGCCAGCGTCCCGTTCGCCTGGTTGGCCACAAGGGCAATCGAACCGTCGGGTGTAACGGCGACGCCTGCTGGGTTGGCAAAGCCGTAGAGGGTATGCTTCACGGTCTCTGTGTCGGTATTGATCACTGTGAATGTGTTGAAGGAGGTGACATAGCACTCCCGAACACGGTTGTTCATAGCCACACCGTAGGCATAGCTGAAGCCGCCCAGCGTTTTGGCAATGGTATTGGTCGGCGGGTTAATGATGTACACCGCATTTGTGCCGGTTACATACGCACGTTCCCGCGGAATATCGAACGGATTGAACGCGATGTCAGAGCCGGCCGGATTGGTATTGATGCCTGCAATTGCGCCGATCACTCCCGAGGCATCCGATGGATTCAGCAGGTTCACCTGAGACGGCCCGGCGACATAGAACCTTGACTCCAGGTGATTGAGCGCACACCCGAACGGGTTGGTGACGACGGTGGTGCTCAGGCGTGTGCCGGTCAGCGCATCATAGGTGGCTACCCGGTTGTCGATACTGCTGCTGACAAACAGCCGTGTGCCGGCCCGGTTCAGGCAGAGCCCCCAAATGTACTGGAAGCTTGGGATGGTCTGGATCAGCGTGTTGTTGCTGAGATTGACCACCGAGATGCTTTGCGAACCCAGGTTGCCCACATACAGCCGCGACTCATCCGGGTGCATGGCGATGCGGAACGGTCGGTTGAAACCACTAATGGTGTTGACCACTCTGCGTTGGGCAATATCAATCACCGAGACGGTGTGGCTGCCGTGGTTGGTGAGGTAGGCAGTGCGACCATCGCGGGTGATCACCATCCAGTGCGGTTGTGCGCCTACCGCAATGGTTTGGATTACTCTAGGTGCCCTGAGAAGGCTATAGGTCGTCGGCAGGAACGCAATCGCCGTTGCTTCATCGGTACTGCCGCTGGGTGTGAAACTGGCGGTGACGATGATTCTGTTCGTGGCCTGCTCCAGCCATGTGCGAGGCACAGGTATGTTTGCCAGCCCGGTGATCGCCTGACTCGCCGTGATCGCCACGCCGTTCCACAGCACCAGGTCTGGTACGCCAGCACTGCTGCACCTTATCCATACCCGTTGTCCAGCGGCGGCCGAAGGCCATCTATCCAGGGAGAGGTAGCCATCGCCTGAGAAAGTAGAGAGATCCAGCGTGCCGTTGTCGGCGACTGCGTTGATCAGTGGCCGCACTTGCGGCGCGACTACCGGGGTGCCAATCACCTGGACCGAGTAGCTGCCCGACCGGCGCAGCAGTCCTCCGGAGGCGTTTTGCAATTCGAACGACACACGAAACGACCCGCCGGTCAGCGGCGTAATCAAATCATTGGGCACAGGAACGATTTCCGTGAACCGGTTGTTGTCGTTAACCGCGGGCAAACGCACGGTTCGGATGGCACCGTCTGGTGCAGTAATCGTCAAAATCACTACGATTCGATTGGGCGGAACAGGCGTGGTCGGCGTGCGAAGGGTTGGGACCAGCACGGTGAAGGCAGACCGGCTTTGGGTGTCCAGGTCCACCACGGGGGCTTGCAGGGTGTCCGCGTAAAACACTGGGCTTGCGAGCAGGCTGGGGTCCAGTTCACTGTTGAGCACATAGGGTCTGGAATACAGGATTTTTATGCCGCCGGGTCCAGAGACGTTTTCCACCACGTCAGTGACGGTGAAGTTGATGTTTACCGCGCCGAGTTGAGTGATCAGGGGGAAGATATTCGGGGGGATGTACACCGGAATCGGCCCGGGCCCGGCGGCATCGGTGGGGCTTACGGTATAGAAGACATTCTGTCCGCCCACGTTGAGTGTAATGAGATCGTTGGTGCGGATGTACTTGTATTTGTCGATCAAGGCCGTCATCCCGGCCGCGGCAACGGCCGGGGTGATCACTGAATTCTGGGGTTTGCCTTGAATCGACATCTTCAAATCATCGTGCCAGAGGTTCCCGGCGATGCTGTCGACGCCGCCTGGCACGTCGGTCTTGATCAGGTAGGTATCGATGGCCGAGCGGCTTACCTGCCCACTGCCAACGCGCCGGAGTTCGGCAAACATCTGGACTTCGCCCCGCGGGACATTTCCCCCTGGGGTGGTCCAAAAGTAACGATTAGCCAGCCCGCTGACGGCGCTCCTGACCAGCGGTATGTTCAGGTTCCCCACGAAAATATTGAAGTCGTCGCCGACAGATCTATCAGACCAAGACTCAAGAGAAGCCCGGAAATTCGGGCTTACATGCCTCATACCCATACCCCAGCTCGCTCTCTCAGGGTATAGGGCGCTGCCCAGCGGGATAGGGTCGGGGTCAGGTTGGGGACCGTAATTAAGTAAATCAACAGGCACTGTAGACATAACCTTCACCTTGCAGGTAGGGGGCGCACGTGGGCCGCGCGACGGGCAAGGTCAATGAAGCGCTTGAGGGATTTGTTTGATCTACTGTCAGAATTGACAGTTGCGACAGGCGGTAGGCCACCCTTCTGATTAGAAGGCCAGGCTATTTGGGATACAGCGGCGGCAAGCTGGTGCTGTCGGCGGCCGGGTCTTGCTCGCGTTCTGCCATGGGGATGGCCTTGATCGCGCGCCACAGGTCTTCGCCCAGCCAGTACTGGCCGCTCTCGCTATAGAGCGCGCCGTTCAAACCATCCAGCGCATCTGACAACGGTACGAAGCGCGCGGCCATGTCGGCCAGGGTTTCCGGCTGCTGGCGCGCCCAGGCATCCAGCGCCTGGCGGGTGGCCTGGGGGTCGTTGGCCTGGGTGGCGCGCTTGAGGTCGTCGAGCAGGGTGCGTGGGCTGGGGCCGGTTTGCGCGGCACGCATGACCGCCGGTTGGCGGCGTGCACGCCACCACAGGCCAAAACCCAGCAGGGTGGTGCAGGCCAGCAGCAGGGTGCTGAGTTGCCACAGCCACAGGCGGCTGTCGTCGGGTGCGGTGATGATGGTTGGCGTGGCAGGGGTGTCGACCACCAGGCTCGGGTTATTGGCCACTTGCAGGGTGCGGGCCGGCAGGCTGGTGCGCTCCAGGTGGTCTTCGTGGGTGTTCCACCACACCACTTCCACGGCGGGCAGTTCCAGCGCACCGACGCGGTTGGGCACCAGCGCTTCCCGGTCTTCACGGCTGCCGATCAAACCACGGTCATTGCTCTGGTTGCCGAGCACCGGCTGATCCGGGTAACGGCGCAGGCCGCTGATCTCGGTGCTGGGCAGGGCCGGCAGTTGCGCGCTGGACAGGCCCTCGGCCTTTACAGTGAGGCTGCGGGTCAGTGAATCGCCGACCTGCACATGGTCGGGTGCCGGGTTCCAGTTCTCGCTCAGGGTCAGGCTGCGCGCCGGCAGCCAGGCGGCGTCGGCGGGGTACAGTTCGGGCTTGGGTTTGACGCTCAGTTGCAGGGCGCCGGAGCTGACGTGAATCAGCTTGCCCGGCTTGGTGCCTTGCAGGGTGTTTTCCTGCGGCGGGCGCGACTCGACCAGCGTGGCGCTGAAGGTCTGCGCGGGGATTTCCAGGCTGCCACTGTGCTGCGGGTAGATCGCGTAGCGGGTTTCGATCACGCCATGGCGAATGCTGTTGATGACTTTCTCGTAGGTGCGCGACTCGCCCAATTGCTCGACGCGGGCGTCGGCGATTTGCAGCGGTGTGAGGCTGCTGTCGTCATAGAGCGACACTGAGTGGTACACGCGCACGGTCAACAGGGCCTGGGCCTGCACGTAAACGTTGGTCTGGTCGAGGTTGGCCTCGACAAACACCGGCGCCAGCTCCGCGCTGGTGTTCTGGCTGGTGGTTTCCACCACTTGCAGGCTGATGGGCTGGGTCTGGTACTCGCCCACTTGCAGGGGCGGGATCACCACGGTGCCGTTCTGCTTGGGCAACAAGGTGATGATCCAGCGCGTGGTGGCGTGGTTGTCGCCGCCCAGGGTGGTGAGCTGGTTGAGCTGGCGCGTGCCGCTGACTTCGAACTGCGCGTCCAGGGGCGACAGATCGGGCTTGCCGAACTGGGTGACGTCGCTGGATTCCACCGTCAGCTCTACCGTTTCGCCGGAATTGAGGCGGCTGCGGTCGACACTGGCCACCAGGTTCGCCGCCTGGGCGTGGCCTGCCGACAACGCGAGCAGAAGCAGTAGGGAGGTGCGGCGGCTCATCGAGTCTTGTCCTGATGTTGTTGCTGTTCGTACCAGAATTTGCGGCGCAGCAGCTCGCCGGGGTTGTCCGGGATCTCCCGCAGCCATTGTTCCAGGGCCTGGCGATGTTCACCGTCGAGGCTGGCGTCGGTGGGCCGCAGCGGCGGGGTGGTGGTTTGCTCATCGCCCAATTCGCTGCCCGGTACTTCGTTGCCGCCGGGGGGCTTGGCGCCGGGTTGGGTTTCGCCGGTGCCGGCTTCGCCCTGGCCCTGGGATGACGGCTCGCCACCCGCAGCCTGCTGCCCATTGGCGCCCGGTTGCGCAGTTTGGCCGGGTTGGGTGGTTTCGTCATCCTGGTTTTTTTTCGGCTGTTCGGGCTCAGGCGTCGCCTGTTCCTGCATCAGGGTTTCCACCAGCGCCTTGTTTTTAAGCGCCGGCTGCAGGTCGGGCTGGGCTTCCAGGGCTTGTTCATAGGCGTCGATCGCGGCTTCCAGCTCGCCGGCGCGGGCCAGGGCATTGCCGCGATTGTAGTGGGAATAGGCGTCATTGCCCTCGGCAAAGCGCTTGATGGCCTCGGCATAGTTGCCGGCTTCGTAGAGGGCCACGCCTTGCCATTGCGGGTCTTCGAAATGTTCGGCGGCATCGGCCGGGCGTTTTTTCTTCAGCAGGTACTGGCCTTGCTGGTCGGGGCGCAGCCACAGGTCTTGCAGGCCGAAGGCATAGCTCGGTTGCGGCGCGGCCATCAGCAGCAGCGGCAGGCAGAACAGCCAGCCACGTCGCCCGGCACAGGCGGCGAGCAACAGCAGCGGCAGCAGCAGCCAGTAACCCTGGTCGGCCCAGGTGTCGAGGTGCAGCAGCTGGCCGTCGTTGCGCAGGGCTTGCGGGGTGTCGAGTACGCCGAGCTGGCGCAGGTCTTTGCCGTCGAGGCGCGCGGCACGGTAACGGCCGCCCATTTCACTGGCGAAGGCCTTGAGGGTCGGGCTGTCGAGGCGCGGCACCAGGATCGCGCCTTGTTCGTCCTTGAGGAATTCGCCGCTTTCCTGGGTTACCGGCGTGCCTTCGCGGCTGCCGATGCCGAGGATCGACAGCGACGGCGACTGGTTGCTTTGCAGCAGCAGGCGAATACCCTGGCGCTCCTGCTTGGACAACGACGAGCCGATCAGCAGCAGGCGGCCCTGGCCCAGCCCGCCGTGCTTGAGCAGGTCCAGGGCTTTTTCCACCGCCAGGTCGGCGCGGTGGCCGGCTTCGGGCATCAGCGAGGGGCGCAGCGCTTCGAGCAGGTTGCGGCTGGTGGCCAGGTCGTCCGACAGCGGCACCAGCGTGTGGGCACTGCCGGCGTAGACGACGATGGCGGTTTGCGCATCGCTGCGCGCCTGCAACAGGTCATACAGCTTGCGCCGCGCCTGTTCCAGGCGGTTGGGCGGGCTGTCGGTGGCGAGCATTTCCGGGGTCAGTTCCAGCAACACCACGAGCGGGTCGGACGGCTTCTGGCTGGACTGCTCAACTCTTTGCCAACTGGGCCCGAGCAGCGCCAGCACGGCCAACAACCAGGCGATGCCGAGCACCACCCACGGCGATTTGCTCTCGCGCCCGTTGCCACCACTGAGCAGCACCGCGTGGAAGGCCGGCGGCAGGATGATCTGCCAGCGCCCGGCACGCTTTTGCCGGTGCCACAGCTGCCACAGCAACCAGCCGAGCAGCGGCAGCAGCAACAGCCACCAGGGGCGGAACCAGTGCGGCCACAGGTCGATCATCGACGCCTCCGCAAACGCAGGCGTTTGAGGCGCTGGCGCCATTCCGGGTGTTGCTGCAGGAAAATCCCCTTGCTCGACAATTTGTTGAACAGCCGTTGCAGCGCATTGTTCGGCCAGCGCTCCTGAATCACCAGCAACATGCTCAGGATCAACGCCAGGGCCAGGGGGCCGCTGTACAGCGCCTGGGCTGGGCGCGCCTGGGTTGGTTGCTGTTCCACCGGCTCGAGTCTGTCAAGGGTCTCCTTGATGGTTTGCAACTCCTCGCCATCACGGGCACGGAAATACTCGCCGCCGGTGGCCTCGGCGATGGCTTTGAGCGCGGGCTCATCCAGGTCCAGGCTCGGGTTGACGCCGAGGATACCGAGGGAGCCGGTTTGCTCGGGGTCGGCGCCGATGCCGATCGGGTAGATTTTTACGCCTTCTTCGGCGGCCAGGCGCGCGGCGGTCAGCGGGTCGATCTGCCCGGCGTTGTTGGCGCCGTCGGTGACCAGGATCAGCACGCGGCTTTGCGCCGGGCGCTGGCGCAGGCGTTTGAGGGCCAGGCCGATGGCGTCGCCAATGGCCGTGTTTTTGCCGGCGATGCCGATGCGCGCTTCATCCAGCCAGGTGCGTACGGTGCGGCGGTCGAAGGTCAGCGGGGCTTGCAGGTAAGCCTGGCTGCCGAACAGGATCAGGCCCACGCGGTCACCTTCGCGGCCTTCGAGGAAGTCGCCGAGTAGGTGCTTGACCAGGCTCAGGCGGCTGACATCCTCGTCCTGCCAATGCATGTCGGGGAAATCCATGGAGCCGGACACGTCCACCGCCACCAGCAGGTCGCGGCCGCTGGCGGCAATCGGCAGGGGTTCGCCGAGCCATTCCGGGCGCGCGGCGGCGGTGAGCAACAGCAACCACAACACCACGAACGGCGCTTGCTGGCGCCAGCCCGGCAGGTTGACGCGGGCGCGGCGGCGAGCCAGGCCTTCGAGGTCGCTGAGGTAGCTGACTTTCAGCGCCGGCTCACCGCTGTCGGCCACCGGCAGGATAAGCCGCATCAACCACGGCAAGGGCAACAAGGCGAAGACCCACGGCCAGGCGAACTCAAACATGTTTGCGAATCCAGGTGTCGACGGCCTGGGTCAGGCCGGCGATGGCCTTGTCGTCGAGTTTGCATTCGGGTTTGTAGGCGCCTTCCACCAGCACCATCCAGCGCGTGAGGCCGGCGGCGGGGCAGCGGTTGTCGAGGAAGGCCAGCCATTTGCGCCCGTTGAGGGTGTGGCTCTGGCTGTAGGGGTAGTCGTTGCGGCATAGGCGCTTGAGCAGGCCATTGAGTTGTTGCAGCCAGGCACCGGCGGGGGCGCCGTCGTAGGGCTTGGGCATCAGCGCCAGTTCGGCGAGGGCGGCGATGCGCAGCGGGTCCAGCGGCTGTTCGGCGCGGGCCACGGGGCGGCGCGCGGGCAGGAAGCGGCGCAGCGACCACAGCCCCCAGCCGAGCAGCGGGATGACCAGCAACAGCAGCCACCACCCCGGCGCAGGCGGCCAGAAGCCGATGGCCGGCGGGGCGATCAGCGGTTGCAGTTGGTCGAGGCTGCTCATTGCTTTTTAACCGGGCGTTGCGGGTTGAGGTATTCGCGCAGTTGCTCGACCATTTCGCTCTGGGTGCTCAGGGGCATCAACAGGATCCGCAGTTTTTGCGCCAGCAGCTCCCAGCGGGCGATGCGCGCCTCGGCCTGGGCTTTATACGCCTGGCGCAAATCGTAATTCAGCGTGTCCAGCTCCAGCTGTGCGCCGCGCTCCGCGAAACGTAATAGCCCGGCGGCGGGCAGGGCGTGGTCCAGCGGGTCGGAGATCGGCAACAGCAGCAGGTCGCAATGCCGCGACAGCAGGCTCAGTTGTTGCTCGGCGCCTTCGGTGAGCGCGCGCTCGTCACAGATCACAATGACCAGGCTGCCCGGGCGTAGTACTTCGCGGCCACGGCGCAGGGCCATGCCGAGGGCGTCGGCCTCCGGGCGGCTTTCGGTATTGAGGCTCTGGTTGACGCGCACCAGGCGGTTGAGCAATTGCAGCAGGCTTTGTTTGCTGCGCCGCGGCTTGATTTCGTAGTGCTCGTTATCGCCGAACACCAGCCCGCCGACGCGGTCGTTGTGCCCCAGCGCGGCCCAACCGATCAGGCTGGCCGCCTGCGCCGCCAGCACCGACTTGAACATCTGCCCCGAGCCGAAAAACAGCCGGCAGCTTTGCTCGACCATGATGAAAATCGGCCGTTCGCGCTCTTCGTGGAACAGTTTGGTGTGCGGCTCCTGAGTGCGCGCGGTGACGCGCCAGTCGATGGTGCGTACGTCGTCGCCAGCCTGGTAGACGCGCACCTGGTCGAAGTCGACGCCGCGCCCGCGCAGCTTGGAGTGGTGCAGGCCAATCAACGGGCTGCGCTGGCTCGGCGTGGAAAACAACTGCACTTCGCGCACGCGGTGGCGCATCTCAATCAGCTCGCTGAGTGTGACGCGGATTCCATCGCTGGCGTTCATGGACTTCAAGCGACGGCAACGACGTCGAGAATGCGTTGCACCACGCGGTCCTGGTCAATCCCGGCGGCTTCGGCCTCGAAGGACAGGATGATGCGGTGGCGCAGCACGTCGAACAGCACCGCCTGGATATCCTCCGGGCTGACGAAGTCGCGACCGGCCAGCCAGGCGTGGGCGCGCGCGCAGCGGTCGAGGGCGATGGAGCCGCGCGGGCTGGCGCCGTAGGCGATCCACTCGGCCATTTCCGGGTCGAACTTGGCCGGGGTGCGCGTGGCCATCACCAGCTGCACCAGGTATTCCTCCACGGCGTCAGCCATGTACAAGCCGAGGATTTCCTTGCGCGCGGCGAAGATCGCCTGCTGGCTGACGCGGCGTTCGGGCTTGGTTTCGCCGTTGAGGGCCTCGCCACGCGCCTGTTGCAGGATGCGCCGTTCGACGGCTGCGTCCGGGAAGCCGATCTTGACGTGCATCAGGAACCGGTCGAGCTGGGCTTCGGGCAGCGGGTAGGTGCCTTCCTGCTCGATGGGGTTTTGCGTGGCCATCACCAGAAACAGCGGCGACAGGTCGTAGGTGCTGCGCCCGACGCTGACCTGGCGCTCGGCCATCGCCTCCAGCAGGGCGGATTGCACCTTGGCCGGCGCGCGGTTGATTTCGTCGGCCAGCACCAGGTTGTGGAAGATCGGACCTTGCTGGAACACGAAGCTGCCGGTTTCCGGGCGATAGATCTCGGTGCCGGTGATGTCGGCGGGCAACAGGTCGGGGGTGAACTGGATACGATGGAACTGCGCTTCGATACCTTCGGCCAGCTCTTTGATCGCCTTGGTCTTGGCCA
>Ga0308159_1003007_pt1 | contig 18037 bp, 16 predicted proteins | sample PhyCR1_FD_201040 | JGI IMG/M metagenome (GOLD analysis project Ga0308159, IMG submission 201040) | Phyllosphere microbial communities from UC Gill Tract Community Farm, Albany, California, United States - DLSLC.R1 | ecosystem: Host-associated > Plants > Phyllosphere > Unclassified | place: USA... | reverse complement strand
CAGCGGTTCTTCGGTGAGCAGCGCGCAGGGCAGCAGGGTCAGCGCCGCGTTCTTCGCGCCCGAGACGGGAATGGTGCCGGATAGGCGCTTGCCGCCCTCGATGATGATCTTGTCCATGAGCCCGCTTTAGCGCGAAACGAAAAAGGGGCAACGCCATGGGCGCCAAAGTGAGACGGATTAATGCCGCGGTATGATTACCGGCGTTCGGTTGCGCTGTGTGAAATTTAACGCTTTAACCGCTTTGCAACATGAGCGAGGCACTATCCGGTTCCATGAGTGAGAACACCTTCCGCAAGCCCGTCCGCAAGGCGGTCTTCCCCGTTGCGGGTCTCGGCACCCGCTTTCTGCCTGCCACCAAGGCGATCCCCAAGGAACTGCTGCCGGTCGTCGACCGCCCGCTGATCCAGTACGCCGTCGACGAGGCGCGCGAGGCGGGGATCGAGGAGTTCGTCTTCGTCACCGGCCGCGGCAAGACCGCCATCGTCGAGCATTTCGACACCGCCTTCGAACTCGAGGCGACGATGACCGGGCGCGGCAAGTCGCTCGAACCGCTGGAGCCCACGCGCATCCAGCCGGGCAACCTCGTGACCGTGCGCCAGCAGGTGCCGCTGGGCCTTGGCCATGCAGTGTGGTGCGCCCGCGCGGTGATCGGCGACGAGCCTTTCGCGATCTTCCTGCCCGACGAACTGATGTACGGCTCGCCCGGCTGCATGAAGCAGATGGTCGAGGCCTACAACCAGGTCGGCGGCAACCTCGTCTCGGTGCTGGAAGTGCCGATGGAGGAGGTTTCCAGCTACGGCGTGATCGCGCCGGGCGCCTCCAACGGCGCGCTGACCGAAGTGAAGGGCCTGGTCGAGAAGCCCAAGGTTTCCGAGGCGCCCTCGAACAAGATCGTCTCGGGCCGCTACATCCTCCAGCCCGAAGTCATGGGCCTGCTCGAAACGCAGGGCAAGGGCGCTGGCGGCGAGATCCAGCTGACCGATTCGATGGCCAAGCTGATCGGCCAGCAGCCGTTCCACGCAGTGACGTTCGCCGGCCGCCGCTTCGACTGCGGCTCGAAGCTGGGCTTCGTCGAAGCCACCCTGGCGATCGCGCTCGACCGCCCGGACCTCGCAGACGACGTGCGCGCCATGGCGCTCAAGCTGCTGGGCTGAACCGCCCGGTCAGGCGGATCCGAAAAAAGCGCGCTGCCTTTGAGGGCAGCGCGCTTTTTTCGTTTATACGCGCCTGGGTGGCATTGTCCTCACCCTGTCGTCCCCGCGAGGGAGGGATCCCGCTTCCCTAGCGCCAGACGGGAGGCTTCAGGAACGAGCGGGGCCCCCGCCTACGCGGGGGTGACGGAGCAAGGGTGCCGGGGGCAGCGCGCTTTTCGTTTATATGCACCGGCCTGACGTCGCCCCCACCCCGTCGTCCCCGCGAAGGCGGGGATCCCGCTTCCCTTGCGCCGGACGGTAGGCTTCGGGGACAAGCGGGGCCCCCGCCTACGCGGGGGTGACGGAGTAAGAGCGGGAGGGCAGCGCGCTATTTGTTTATATGCACCGGCCTGACGTCGCCCCACCCCGTCGTCCCCGCGAAGGCGGGGATCCCGCTTCCCTTGCGCCAGACGGAAGGCTTCAGGGACAAACGAGGCCCCGCCTGCGCAGGGGCCGGGCCAGCAGTTACAGCCCCAGCGCGGTGCGGATCGACTGCCACGAAAGCAGCTTGAAGTTCTGCGCACGCGGAGCGTTGTCGCCGTCCTGCGCCATGAACACGCCTTCCGGGAACGCCGGCCCGAAATCGCCGAGCGCGACTTCGATGCCGTCGGTGTCGCTGGTGCCGCCGAGGGTGCCGCCATCGACGCGGAAACGGCCCGCGGGCTTGCCGGTGGCGAGGTCGAACAGCGCATAGGCGTTGTCGCCCTGGCTCGATGCCACCAGCCACGCGCGGCCATCACCGGGACGAGCGATGGCAAGGCCCTCGATGTCGTCGACGAGGCCGTCCGCCGCGCCCACACGGGCATAGGACGCGGCGGTCAGCGCGGTGCCCGAAAGCGGGACCTTCCAGATCGCCACGTCCTCTTCGGCGACGTAGAGCGTATGGGCGACGTCATCGACGACGCAGCCTTCGGACTGGCTGGCGAACTTCACGTCGCGCAGGTGTTCCGCCGCGATCCGGCCGCCGCGTTCGACGAGGCGGCTTTCGGCGACGGTGCCGTCCTTGAGCACGACATAGGCGCGCGCCAGCTCTCCGGAGGCGAGGGGGGCGCCCATGCAGAATCCGTAAGCCTCGGCCGGGGCATGGCCCGCCTTGAGGAAGCTTTCGGCGCCCAGCGCGGTCAGCTTGCCGGCGTTGCCGTCGAGGCCGAACAGCGCGATCTTCGGCTCGGCCTTGTCGGTGCGGTCGCTGGCGGCGACGAGGATGCGCGCCGTGCCATCGGCCATGCGCACTTCGCGCAGGTCCACGTTGTTGAGCGCGCCGGCGGGCGAGAAGTCGCGGACCTTGCCGTCGAGGCCGTAGACGTAGAGGCCGGCCTTCTTGTCGGTGCCGAGCAGGAGGCTGGCGGCGGGGTTGGCGGCGTTGCGCCAGATCGCTGGATCGTCGGCGGCATCGACATTGGCGGTGCCGACGGGAGCGGTTTCGGCCTGGGCCGGGATGTCCGTCGCGGGATAGCGGGGGCGCGGGGCTTCCGCTTCGGGCCCGGCGGGGGTGCCGGTGGTGGCGCAGGCGGAAAGAAGGAGGGCCGGGAGCAATGCTCCCGACCCCTTCTTCGCGGCAGCCGTCAGGATGTCGCGGGCGATCATCAGAACGACATCCTTGCGCCGAACTTCACGGTCGAGCCGTATTCCTCGTACTGCAGCACGCGCTTGGCGCCGGCGAGATCCTGATAGGCGAAGTACTTGGCGTTGTTGACGTTCACCCAGTCCGCGAAGAGGCGGATGTTTTCGGTCAGCTTGTACTTGGCCGAGAGGTCCAGCTGGAAGTGCTGGTTGACGATGCGGTCGGTCTCGGTCGAATCGCCCACTTCGTCGAGGTACTTGTCGCGGAAGGTGCCGGCGGCGCGCAGGCTGACCGGGCCCTTCTCGTAGCCCAGCACGACGTTGAAGGTGTTCTTCGACGCGTTGGGCAGCGAGATGCGGCGGGCGACCTGGTCGCTGTCGAACACGGTGCCGCGGGCATAAGTGTAGGTGTAGTTGATCTGCGTCAGCAGGCCGTCGAAGGGCGAAGGCAGCATCGTGAAGGCCTGGCTGAAGCTGGCTTCCAGGCCGACGATCTCGGCGGTGTCGCCGTTCACCGGAACGGTGATCTCTTCGTAGTCGACGCCCTGGTAGGTGCCGCTTTCCTTCGAGTTGTACGAGTAGGTGTAGTCCTTGATCGACTTGTAGAACGCGCCGATCGAGAACGCGCCGTTGTTCGAGAAGTAGTATTCGAACCCGGCGTCCGCGTTCCAGGCCTGGTAGGGCTTGAGACCGGGGTTGCCGACTTCGAGCTCACCGTCGTCGTTGATGGTGTTGCGCGGCGCCAGCTGCGAGAGCTTGGGACGCACGACCGTCTTGTAGCCGGCGAGGCGGGCGACGAGGTTCTGCTGCGGGCTCCAGCGCAGGGTCAGGCTGGGCAGCCAGTTGGTGTAGTTGCGCTTGTAGGTCAGCGGATCGATGTCGATCGTGTCGTCACCGTTGTCGGTGACGAAGCTGCCGTTCAGGTCGTTGTGGGTATGCTCCATGCGCACGCCGCCGATGACGCGCAGGGTGGAGCTGTCCCAGCGGGCCATCGCGTAGCCGGCGAGGATGTCCTCGGTCACGGAATAGTCGCTGGTCGCCGAATTCAGCGCGCTTTCGTAGTCGTTCACCACGAAGCTGTCGGGGTTCGACAGCAGGTAGTCGGCCGCGCCGCCCTTGCTGGCCACCGGGCCCATGTCGAGCAGGCGGTAGGTCTGCTTGCCCAGCACGTCGGCGAGCGTGTACTCGGCGTCGTCGGCCAGTTCGTAGTAGGTCATGTTGAAGTCGTAGGACTTCTTGCGCCAGCGGCCCTTGGCGCCGGCCTGGACCGTGAAGTCGCCGTTGTCGCCCGCGAAGGTGCGGGCCAGGTCGGCCTTGATCGCCCACTCGCGGTCCCGGCTGTCGGACAGGGTGGTCAGTTCGGTCTTGTTGAACTCGTATTCCGAAGCGTCGTTGAAGCTGTCGGAGCCTTCGGTGACGGAGTAGGTCGGGTAGTACTTGTTGCCGTAGTCCATGTCGACGACGGTGCCGGCGCGGAAGCGGGCGCGGAAGCGCGTCGGGTCGATCGAGAAGGTCTCCTTCTCGGACGACTTGGCATAGCTGCCCTGCCACTTGAACTTCCAGGTGCCGGTGTCGGTGTCGCTGCCGATCGAGACCGACTTGATGCGCTGGCGCTCGAAGCGATCCTTCAGGTCGCGCTCGACGGTGATGCGCTCGTCGCTGCCGTCGAAGGTGGCGCCGCTGTCGGTGCTGGAGGTCGGGCCGTCCTCGAAGTCGCTGAAGTCGAGCGTGGTGCGGCGGCGGTATTCATGGTCGTCGAACTGCGCCCAGTTGCCGCGCACATAGGCCTTGGTCGTGTCGGACACGCGCCAGTCGGCCGAAAGCGCCGCGTTGATGCGGGTGCGCTCGACGTCGTAGTCGCGGTACTCGACCGATTCGGCCCAGGCGTTGCCGGCGTCGTCGACGTTCCAGCCGCCGGTCTCGACGTTGTCGGTCTCGAACTTGCGCTTGTAGTAGCTGACCGAGCCGGCGATGCCGAAATCGTCGCCGATCTTCTGGGTGAAGTCGAACGAGCCCTTGGGCATGATCTTGCCCGAGTAGTCGTTGTAGCTGCCCTCGGCGCTGAGCGAGTAGCGGTTCTTCTTGGAGTCGAAGGCGCTGGTGGTGTTGATCTCGATCGAGGCGCCGATGAAATCGCCGTCCATGTCGGGGGTGAAGGACTTCTTCACTTCGATCGATTCGATCGTGTCGGAGGAGATCACGTCGAGCGCGACCGAGCGCACGTCCGATTCGGGCGAGGGCAGGCGCACGCCGTTGACCGAAGTGCCGTTCAGTTCGGGATCGAGGCCGCGCACCGAGACGTAGCGGCCTTCGCCCTGGTCGTTGAGGATGTTGACGCCGGGCAGGCGGCGCAGCGATTCGGCGACGTTCTGGTCGGGGAACTGGCCGACGGCGTCGCGCGTCAGGACCGATTCGACGCCGTCGGCGGCCTTCTGGCGCGACAGGGCGCTGGTCATGTTCGCGGTCATGCCGGTGACGAGGATGTCGCCGCCGCCGATCGCGGGAAGATTGAAGTCGCCCGGGGTCGTTCCCTTGGCGGGGACCGTCACCGTCTGCGTGGTGACTTCGGCGCCGACGTAGCGTGCTTCGAGCGTGTAGGTGCCGGCGGGCACGTCACCGAAGACGTAGCTGCCTCCGCGGTCCGTCTCGGCGGTGCGGTTGAGTTCGACGATGCGCACGGCGGCGGACTGGAGGGGGCGTGCGCCGGTGGCGTCGTTGACGTGGCCGGCAACGTCGCCGGCGTGGGCGATCGTGGCGAAGGAAGCCGAGGCGAGCAGCCCCGCCAGGAGCTGGATCGAGCGAGTCATGACTGGAGAGGTTCCCTGTTGCGACGTGTTAATGTCTTGCAGGGGCCCCTAGGCGGGTTTCATGACACTCCCGTGAGAGTGCGAAGACAGTTCGATGACACACGCCGCCGCACGCGCGCCGTCATCCCGGGCTCGACCCGGGACCGTGGGCAGTTCTTGAGGCGATAGCTCGCGCCGGGCCACTGCAACGCCGCGTTCAAACGCAAGGTGGGCGCGGCCTTGCCCAAGGTCCCGGATCAAGTCCGGGATGACGGCGAGGGGCTCCGGGATGACGGCGGCGGGCCGTGGGCCTGCATGCGCACGTATCAATGTGGGGGAAAGGGGGGAATGGTGCTGCTAGGGAGGATTGAACTCCCGACCTCGTCATTACCAATGACGCGCTCTACCACTGAGCTACAGCAGCGCCGTTCCACGCCCCGTTTTTTGCGGGGCGCCTCGGTTACCCGGGGCAGGGGCGCGCTATTGTCCGGCGGCGGACGCATTGTCAAGCGTCACTTGCACTTTATCTGAGGCAACGGCATTGCGAACGGCATGAACGATGATGACGGCAGACCGAATGCGCCCGCGAATTCGGCGGAAAAGCCGAGCAGGGAGGAGCGGCTGGCCGCCAAGCTGCGCGAAAACCTGCGGCGCAGAAAGACGCAGGCGCGTGCCCTGTCGGCAGCCCTCCCCGAAGATGTGCCTGCGCCCCGCGATGACGAATCGGTCAGGCTTCCCAAACCGCCCCCGGAAAGCTAGGGGCTGCGCCAGAGTCTGAAGTTGCCGGCGATTGCCGGTCGATCGAACAAGCGGCCCCGCGCGCGCCGCCATATGAAGGGAGCTACGCCTTGCCTCGCCTGATCCTTCTCCGCCACGGCCAGAGCCAGTGGAATCTGGAAAACCGCTTCACCGGCTGGTGGGACGTGGACGTCACCGAGAAAGGCGAGGCCGAGGCCCGCGCCGCCGGCGTGCTCCTGAAGGAAAAGGGCCTGCTGCCCGACGTCGCCTTCACCTCGCTGCAGACCCGCGCGATCAAGACGCTGCACCTCGCGCTCGAAGCGGCCGGCATCCTGTGGATCCCGGAAACCAAGGACTGGCGCCTGAACGAGCGCCACTACGGCGGCCTCACCGGTCTCGACAAGGCCGAGACCGCGGCCAAGCACGGCGACGACCAGGTCAAGATCTGGCGCCGCAGCTTCGACATCCCGCCCCCGGTGCTGGAGCGCGGCAGCGAGTTCGACCTGTCGGCCGACGAGCGCTACGCCGGCATCGACGTGCCGATGACCGAAAGCCTCAAGGACACCATCGCGCGCGTCCTGCCTTACTACGAGGGCTCGATCGTACCGCACCTGCATGCCGGCTCGAACGTGCTGGTCGCCGCGCACGGCAACAGCCTGCGTGCGCTGGTGAAGCACCTCTCGGGCATTTCCGACGACGAGATCACCGGCCTCGAGATCCCCACCGGCCAGCCGATCGTCTACGAACTGGCCGATAACGATCTCGCGGTGCTCGACCGCTACTACCTCTCGGAGCGTTGATACGTGGCTGAAGCCGTTCCTCTGGTCGCAATCGTCATGGGCAGCCAGTCCGACTGGCCGACCATGATCAAGGCCGCCGAGATGCTGGACAAGCTGGGCGTCGCCTACGACGCGCGGATCGTCTCGGCGCACCGCACCCCCGAGCGCCTCGTCGACTTCGCCAAGGGCGCGGACGACGAGGGCTTCAAGGTCATCGTCGCCGGGGCAGGGGGCGCCGCCCACCTGCCCGGCATGGTCGCCTCGATGACGCACCTGCCGGTGCTGGGCGTGCCGGTGCAGTCGAAGGCGCTTTCGGGGCAGGACAGCCTGCTTTCGATCGTGCAGATGCCCGCCGGCATTCCGGTGGGCACGCTGGCGATCGGCGAGGCGGGTGCGGCCAACGCCGGCCTCCTGGCCGCCGCGATCCTGGCGACTTCGGACGCGGCGCTGGCGCAGCGGCTCAAGGATTTCCGGACGGCACAGACGGCCAGCGTGGCGCAGCGTCCGGCCTGAAGGCTGCTTCGATGCTTCGACAGGCTCGGCATGAGCGCATGTCGTTGCTGTTTAAATTAAAGACCGCTCGCCCCGAGCTTGTCGAAGGGCCAGCACCCAAAGCAGGCGAATCAAGGCAATGATCCCCCCCGGCGAAACGATCGGCATTCTCGGCGGCGGCCAGCTCGGCCGGATGATCGCCGTGGCGGCGGCGCAGCTCGGCTATCGCTGCCACGTCTACGCGCCCGAGGCGGACTCCATCGCCGCCGACGTCTGCGCCCGGTTCACCTGCGCCGAGTGGGACGATGCCGCGGCGATGGCCGCCTTCGCCGCCGACTGCGCGGTCGTCACCTACGAGTTCGAGAACGTCCCCGTGGCCCCGCTCGCCGCGCTGGGAGACACGCCGCTGCTGCCGCACCCGCGCGCGCTGGAAACCGCGCAGGACCGCCTGAACGAGAAGCGTTTCGTGACCGCGCTGGGCGGCAATCCCGCGCCTTACGCGCCGGTCGACAATGCGGCCGACCTTGCCGCCGCCATCGCTGCGATCGGTGCGCCCGGCATCCTCAAGACCCGCCGCGACGGGTATGACGGCAAGGGCCAGTGGCGGATCATGGCCCCGGCCGACGCCGAGGGTCTCGCCCTGCCGGCGGTCCCGCTGGTCTACGAAGGCTTCGTCACGTTCTTCGCCGAATTCTCGGTGATCCTGTGCCGGGGCGCGGACGGCGACATCCGCTACTTCGATTCGGCCCACAACGTCCACGAGAGCGGCATCCTCGCCCTCAGCACGCTGCCGGCCCCGGCCGCCCTGCTGGAGCAGGTGCCCGCCGCGCGCGAACTGGCGGCCAGGGTGGCGCAGGAGCTGGATTACGTCGGCGTGCTGACGCTGGAATTCTTCGCCACGCAGGACGGCCCCGTCTTCAACGAGATGGCCCCGCGCGTCCACAACTCGGGCCACTGGTCGATCGAGGGCGCCGTCACCAGCCAGTTCGAGAACCACGTGCGCGCCATCTGCGGCCTGCCGCTGGGCGGCACCGCCCTTGCCGCGAAGGGCGTCGAGATGCGCAACCTCATCGGCGACGACGCGCACGACTGGCCGGCGATCCTGGCCGACCCCGCCAACCACCTGCACCTCTACGGCAAGGCCGCCGCGCGCCCCGGGCGCAAGATGGGCCACGTCACCAGGCTGACGCTGGGATGATCACTTCCTCGTCATTGCGAGGCCCGCAGGGCCGCGGCAACCCAGAGCCTAACGGCCTTCCTTTGGGTTGCTTCGCTTCGCTTCGCTCGCAATGACGATCTGATGCAGGACATCTTCCTCATCTATGCCCGCGCGGCCAACGGCGTGATCGGCCGCGACGGCGCGCTGCCCTGGCGCCTGCCCGCCGACCTCAGGCGCTTCAAGGCCATGACCATGGGCAGGCCGATGATCATGGGCCGCAAGACCTTCGAGAGCTTTCCCTCGCCGCTGCCGGGCCGCCGCCACATCGTCCTCACCCGCGATACCGGGTGGAGCGCGAGCGGCGCCGAAGTCGCGCATTCGGTGGAAGCCGCGCTGGCGCTGGCGGGCGAAGGCGAGGGCGAGGGCGCGGATGGGCATGTGGGCGAAATCGCCGTGATCGGCGGCGCCCAGGTCTACGGCCTGTTCATGGGGCTTGCCACGCGGATCGAACTGACCGAAATCCACGGCGACTATGAAGGCGACACCCACATGCCGCAGCCGGGCCCGCAGTGGCACGAGACCATGCGCGAGGACCACGCGGCCGAGGGCCCGTTCCCCGCATATGCCTTCGTGACGCTGATGCGCACCCCGCAGGCTCCCGTATCGATGACGCACCCATGATTCGCCTCGACAACCGCATGGCCGTTCCCGAAGTGCTGCGCGGCGCCGTGCTGGCGCTGGGCAATTTCGACGGGTTCCACCAGGGCCACCAGGCCGTCGTCGGCGAAGCGATCCGCTGGGCCCGCGAACTGGGCCGCCCGGCCATCGTCGCCACCTTCGACCCGCATCCGGTGCGCCACTTCAAGCCCGATGCCGCGCCGTTCCGCCTCACCACGCTCGACCAGCGGCAGGAACTGTTCGCCGCTGCCGGGGCCGACGCGATGCTGGTGCTGCATTTCGATGCGGCGATGGCGGCGATGCCGGCGGACCACTGGATCGAGGAAATGCTGGTACGCCACATGGGCGCGGCCGGCGTCGTCACCGGCGACGATTTCACCTTCGGCAAGGCGCGCGGCGGCAACCCGTTGCTCCTTCGCGAAATCGGCGCGGCGCATGGTCTCGAAGGTCGCACCGTCGGCCCGGTCAGCGACGCGCAGGGCACGATCTCCTCCAGCCGCATCCGGGGCGCGCTGAAAAGCGGCGACTGCCAGGAAGCGGCGCGCCTGCTCACGCGCCCGTTCTCGATCCGGGGGCGGGTGCAGCACGGCGACAAGCTGGGCCGCACCATCGGCTTTCCCACCGCCAACCTCGACATGGCCACGTATCTGCGCCCGCTCTACGGCATCTACGCCGTCACTGGCCGCATGCCCGATGGCCGGGTGGTGACGGGCGCCGCGAATATCGGCATCCGCCCCACCTTCGACCCGCCCAAGGAACTGCTGGAGCCGCACTTCTTCGATTTCGCCGGAGACCTCTACGGCCAGGAGATCGAGGTGGCGTTCCACCACTTCCTGCGTCCCGAGGCGAAGTTCGATTCGCTCGACGCGCTGATCGAGCAGATGGACCGCGACTGCGTGCGGGCGCGCGAACTGCTGGCGGGGCTGTAGAGCCGGATGCTTCGACAAGCTCAGCATGAGCGGATCTTGCTCCGGGATCAAAAAAACGGGCTCCGCTTGCCCTGAGCCTGTCGAAGGGTTCCAACAAACCCGCATTTGCTCTAGTGCGCTGCCCGTCATGACCGAAAAGCGCGATTACCGATCCACCGTCTTCCTGCCGAAGACCGATTTCCCCATGAAGGCCGGGCTTCCCCAGAAGGAGCCGGGTATCCTGTCGCGCTGGCAGGCCGAGGACATTTACCGCAAGACCCGCGACGCGCGTTCGGGCCGCGAGAAGTTCATCCTCCACGACGGCCCGCCCTACGCCAATGGCGACATGCACATCGGTCATGCGCTCAACCACATCCTCAAGGACATGGTGGTGCGTACCCAGACGCTGCTGGGCAAGGACGCGCCCTACGTCCCCGGCTGGGACTGCCACGGCCTCCCCATCGAGTGGAAGGTCGAGGAGGAATACCGCAAGAAAAAGAAGAACAAGGACGAGGTTCCGCCTGAGGAATTCCGCGCCGAGTGCCGCGCCTACGCCCAGAACTGGGTGAACGTGCAGCGCGAGCAGCTCAAGCGCCTGGGCATCAACGGCGACTGGGACAACCCATACCTGACGATGGATTTCCAGGCCGAGGCCACCATCGTCGGCGAACTGCTCAAGTTCGCGCAGAACGACATGCTCTATCGCGGCGCCAAGCCGGTGATGTGGTCGCCGGTGGAAAAGACCGCGCTGGCCGAAGCCGAGGTCGAGTACGAGGACATCGTCTCGACCCAGATCGACGTGGCGTTCGAGATCGTTGAGTCGAAGGTGCCCGAGCTGGTCGGCGCTTATGCGGTGATCTGGACGACGACGCCCTGGACGATCCCCGTGAACCAAGCTTTGGCTTATGGGCCGGACCTGAATTACGATATCGTCGAATGGCGCGGAAAGCGTTTCCTGATTGCGAATGAGGGCGGCCTGCAAGCGACAGCGATGAAACGTTGGGGCTATGAAGCTACCAGCGGCGAAGGCCAACTTGTGAAAACGATCGTAGGTTCGCAACTCGCCGGCACCGTCGCGCGCCACCCGATGCACGCACTCGGCGGCTTCTTCGCCGAGCCGCGTCCTATGCTGGCGGGCGATTTCGTCACCACCGAGAGCGGCACCGGCCTCGTCCACATGGCGCCGGACCATGGCGAGGACGACTTCGAGCTGTGCAAGGCCAACGGCATCAACCCCAAGTTCGTGGTCGAGGCCGACGGCAAGTACCGCGAGGACTGGCTGTGGCTGGCGGGGCAGGGCTCGGTCATCAACCCCAAGTTCAACGCACCCGAAGGCCCGATCTGCACCGACCTGCGCGAAGCGGGCGGCCTGCTGGCGGCTTCGGCGGACTACAAGCACTCCTACCCGCACTCGTGGCGCTCCAAGGCCAAGGTGATCTACCGCTGCACGCCGCAGTGGTTCGTGCCGATGGACAAGGCGATGACCCACATCTCGCCCAAGACGCCGGGCGAAAACCGCTGGGAAGCCGAGGGCGGCGCGATCAACCCGGCCGAGGAAGGCGAGTTCGCCTCCCCCACCCTGCGCACCGCCGCGCTGGCGGCGATCGCCGAGACGCGCTTCGTCCCCGACAAGGGCCGCAACCGGATCGGCGCGATGGTCGAGGGGCGGCCCGACTGGGTGCTCTCGCGCCAGCGCGCCTGGGGCGTGCCGATCACGCTGTTCGTGAACCGCAAGACCGGCGAATACCTCGTCGACGAGGCGGTCAACGAGCGGATCATCAACGCCGTGCGGGCCAAGGGCGTCGATGCGTGGAGCGATGAAGCCGCGCAGGAACTGCTGGGCAACGAATACGACGCTGAGGACTACGAGCGCGTCGCCGACATTCTCGACGTTTGGTTCGATTCGGGTTCGACCCACGCCTTCGTGCTCGAATCGGGCCGCTGGCCCGATCTCCTGCGCCCCGAGGGCTATGTGGGCGCTAAGGCGGACCTCTATCTCGAAGGGTCGGACCAGCATCGCGGCTGGTTCCAGTCCTCGCTGCTCGAATCGTGCGCCACGCGCGGCCATGCGCCTTACAAGGCGGTCCTGACCCACGGCTTCACGATGGATGCCAAGGGCTTCAAGATGTCGAAGTCGCTGGGCAACACGATCAGCCCGCTCAAGGTCATGGAGACCAACGGCGCCGACATCATCCGCCTGTGGGCGCTGTCGGTCGACTTCACCGAAGACCACCGCATCGGCGACGAAATCCTCAAGGGCGTCGCCGACCAGTACCGCAAGCTGCGCAATACCCTGCGCTACCTGCTGGGCGCGCTGGACGGTTTCGACGAGAACGTAGAGCCTCTCGGTGTAAACGAGATGCCCGAGCTGGAACGCTACGTGCTGGCGCTGCTGGGCAAGCTGGACACGGCCTTGCGCGAGGCGGTCGCTGCCTTCGATTTCAACACCTATGTCCGCGCGCTGATGGACTTCTGCAACGAGGACCTCTCGGCGTTCTTCTTCGATATCCGCAAGGACTGCCTCTACTGCGACGCACCCACGGACCCGAAGCGCCGCGCCTATCGCACCGTGCTCGACACGCTGTTCCACGCGCTGATCCGCTATGCCGCGCCGGTGATCGTCTTCACGGCCGAGGAAACCTGGCAGAGCCGCTATCCGGGTGAGAGCGTCCACCTGCTCGAATGGCCCGAAGTGCCCGCCGCCGAGGCCGACCTCGACCGCTGGGCCCAGCTTCGCACCCTGCGCGCGGCGGTGACGGAGGCGATCGAGCCGCTGCGGCGCGAGAAGGTCATCGGCTCCAGCCTCGCCGCCGAAGTCACCGTGCCCGATACCGCGCCGGAGGCCGACCTTGCGGAGCTGTTCATCACCGCGAAAGTCGCGCGCGGGCAGGGCGAGGGCGTGAGCGTCACCCCATCCCCTGACCACAAGTGCGGCCGCTGCTGGCGCCATCTCCCCGAAGTGGCCGAGGATGGCGATCTGTGCGCGCGCTGCGACGAGGTCGTTGGCGAAGTGGAGACCACCGCATGAGCGGCGCCGGCCCCTGGCGCAGCCGCCTGATCGGCCTGCTGATCGCGGCGATCGTCTTCGCGGTGGACGTGGGCATCAAGGACTGGGTGGTCCATGGCCTCAACCTGTCGGACGTCGGCCAGGTCTACGTGCTGCCGTTCTTCAACTTCACCTGGACGCAGAACTTCGGCGTCTCGCTGGGCCTGTTCACCGCCGGCTCGCCCGAGGCGCGCTGGGCGCTGGTGGCGATGGCCGGGGCGATCGCCGCCTTCGTGCTGGTGTGGCTGCTGCGCGAGCGCAAGCTGGGCGATATCGCCGCGTTGTCGCTAGTGCTGGGCGGTGCCGCGGGCAACATCCGCGACCGTTTCTCGGTGGGCTACGTGATCGACTACGCGGACCTGCACTTCGGCGATTTCCGGCCGTTCCTCATTTTCAATCTCGCCGACGCGGCCATCACCATCGGCGTCCTGATTATCCTTGCCCGATCCCTGCTTTCGCGCGACAAGCCCGATTCAGTGGCGGATACCGCCCCCGAAATTCAAAAGAATGCGAGTTGAATTGATGCGCATGAAGAAAACCGGAGCCCTCGTCCTTGTCGCGACCGGCGCCGTTTTGCTGTCCGCCTGCGGCAGCACCGGGCTGTTCAACCGCGCCCGTCCCGACGAGTTCGCGGTGCAGCGCCAGACCCCGCTGGTCGTCCCCCCCGACTTCTCGCTGAGCCCGCCCAAGGAAGGCCAGCCGCGCCCCGCCGACGATTCGCTGCAGCAGCAGACGCTCGACGCCCTGTTCGGCGGCCCGCAGGCCCGCAGCGAAATCGAGAAGTCGACGCTGAGCCTGGCCGGCACCTCCGACCCGGCGATCCGCTCTAACGTGGGCGATCCGGGCACCTACACCGTCGCCAAGGGCCAGGTGACGCGCGCGATCCTCGCCGCGCCCGAAGGCGATGGCCGCGATGCGCAGACCGCCGTCGGCACCTGAGGCTTTCGGTAATGGGTTACGAAAAAAGCCGGGCGAAAGTCCGGCTTTTTTCGTTGAGCCTGCCGGCGGTCGGCGCTGTGCGCAAAAAGCGGGGCCCGGCCTTCGCGGCGGTGACGGGCTGTCTTGCTAAAGCGTGATCAGCTGACATGACCCCGTCATTTCCCGCGAAGGCGGGAATCCGACTGCTGATGGTGCCTGTCGTGAAGATCGCGAAGTTCAGCCGTCGCCGCTGACGCCATCGTCGGCATCCTCGTCGTCCTGCATGCTCACCAGGATCTTGTCGATCTTGAGGCCATCCATGTCGACCACCTCGAAGCGCCAGCCCTGTTCGACGAAGTGCTCGCCTTCGCGGGGCACTTTCTTGAGCACGGCGAGCACGTAACCCGCCAGCGTCGCGAATTCGCGGTCGTCGGGCAGGGTCATGCCGAGTCGGTCGGCGAGCGCGTCGGCGGGCATCGCGCCCGAGACCAGGAGCGATCCGTCCTCGCGTTCGACCACCATCGGCTCGTCGCCCTCGTCCTGATGGGCGACGAACGTGCCGGCCAGCGCGGACAGCACGTCGGACGGTGTGACCAGTCCTTCGAGGTGGCCATATTCGTCGTGGACCACCGCCATCGCCACTTCGGCGGTCTGCAGCTTGCGCAGCGCGTCCATGGCGTCGAGCTGGTCGGGGATGACCTCGGCCTTGCGCATCATCGTGCGCACGTCGACAGGACGGCCCGCGACCATGCAGGCCAGCACGTCGCGGACCTTGATGATGCCGACGATGTTGTCGGGCGTGCCCTCGCCGGCGACCGGAAGCAAGGAGTGCGGTGAGGCCTCGATCTTGGCGCGCAGCTGGGTCTCGTCGGCGTCGACGTCGATCCAGTCGATCTGGTTGCGCGGCGTCATCAGTTCGCGCACCGGGCGTTCGGCCAGGCGCATCACGCCGGTCATCATCGCCCGCTCCTCCTCCTCGATCACGCCGGAGCGGGTGGCCTCGGCGAAGATCATGTGGAGTTCCTCGGCGGTCAGCTGCTCGGAGCCGCCGCTGCGGATCGAGAACAGGCGCAGGATCACCGCCGACGACCGGTCGAGCAGCCAGACGAACGGGCCCATGATCGTCGCCAGCAAGGCCATCGGCCGCGCCATGATCAGGGCGACGGGCTCCGCCATGCGCAGTGCCAGCTGCTTGGGCACCAGTTCGCCTACGACGACGCTGGCATAAGTGGTGGCCATGATCACCACCGCGAAGCCCGCTTCTCCGGCAAAGCGTATCGGCAGGCCGAGCGCGGCCAGCCGTTCGCCGACCGGCCCGCCCAGGCTGGAGCCCGAATAGGCGCCGGCGATGATGCCGATGAGGGTGATGCCGATCTGTACCGTCGACAGGAACCGGCCGGGGTCGGCGGCCAGGTCCAGCGCGGTCTGCGCGGCGCGGCTGCCCTTGTCGGCCAGGGCCCTGAGGCGCGGCGCGCGCGCGGAGACGATGGCCAGTTCGGACATCGAGAACAGGCCATTGATCAGGATCAGGCCGGCGATGATGAGGAGGTCAGTCCAGGGAAAGGGCGTCACAATGCCCGGTAGCTAGCAGAGATTGCCGCAATAGCGAAGGCCCCGTGAAGCTTCGCAATGCTTTGCAATGCATCGCCGCCCGGGAACAGATGCGGGTGCGGCGGGTTGAAGGCGGCATTAGCCATTTGCCGTTCATGCGCACTACCGCACACAGATGCCTTCGAAGGGCACTTAGGAGGGACACACTATGAAGAATTCACGCCTGATAACCTCGGCTGCCGCCGTGTTCGCGCTGGTCACGGTTTCCGCTTGCGTCACCGACCCCAACACGGGCGAGCGCAAGGTTTCGCGCACCGCGATCGGCGGCGCCGGCGGTGCCGGTCTCGGCTACCTGCTGGGCAGTGTCATCGGCGGCAAGACCGCCCGCATCGTCGGCGCCGGCATCGGCGGCGTGGCCGGCGGCGTCGTCGGCTACCAGATGGACAAGCAGATCAAGGAACTGAAGGAACAGACCGCCGGCTCCGGCATCGACGTCACCCAGGAAGGCGACGGTATCCTGGTCAACCTGCCCGACGTCACTTTCGCGGTCGATTCGACGGCGATCAGCCCCTCCTTCCAGACCTCGCTGGACAAGGTCGCGCAGTCGATGATCCAGTATCCCAACAGCCTCATCGACGTTTACGGGCATACCGATTCCACCGGATCGGCCGCCTACAACATGGACCTGTCCAAGCGCCGCGCCGATGCCGTCGGGCGCTACCTGATCACGCGCGGGGTTTCCTCGTCGCGTATCCAGACCCAGGGCATGGGCAAGGACCACCCCGTCGCGGACAACAACACCGCCGAGGGACGCGCCCTCAACCGCCGCGTCGAGATCAAGATCACGCCGGTCACGACCGACGACGTCAACTCGGCGAAGTAACGCCGTTCCATCGCAGTCGGAAAAGGGGTCGGTGCGCAGGCACCGGCCTTTTTTCGCAGCTCTGCCGCAGATTCGAGGCGGAGCCGCGCCTCAGGCCGAATAGCGCACGGCGCGCTCCGCCAGTCGCTCGACGGCGGCGGCATGAATGCCGGTGGAGGCGACCATCACCCCAAAGGCGCGCGGGTCGCGCTTGTTGTAGTTCAGCGGCTGGCCGAAAGCATCGGTGACGACCGCACCCGCCTCGCGCGCGATCAACCCGGCGGCGGCGATGTCCCATTCGTAGCCCCAGCGCAGCGTGGCGAGCAGGTCAGCCTCGTCGGCCGCGACCATCGCCATGCGCAGGGCGATCGAATTGGGCTGGTCGACGAGCACGAGGTCGCCGTCTTCGGCCGCCAGCTTCTGCGCCGGTACGCGCGATCCCGCGAGCACGTCGCGTTGGCTGGCGACCAGCCGTTCGCCGTTGAGCCACGCGCCCTTGCCGGCCTCGGCGGACCAGAACTCACCGCCATCGCCGCGCCGGCGGACCGGGGCATAGAGATAGCCCAGCAGCGGCCTGCGGGTACTCACCAGCGCCACCGAAATCGCCCAGCCGGTTCGCCCGCGTATGAAATCGCGAGTGCCGTCGATCGGGTCGACCAGCCAGACCAGTTCGGTGCCTTGTCGTTCGTGGCTGTCGGTCGTCTCTTCGGAGAGCCATCCCGCCGCAGGCCATGCAATTCCGTCTTGAGGAAGGCGTCGACCTCGATATCGGCGGTGCATACCGGGCTTCCGGGCGTCTTTTCCCACGATTCGAGACTATGGCCATCGCCCGGCCAGCCTGCCAGGGCTATGCGGCCGGCCTCCCGAACGATGGCTTCCAGTCTCTGTCGGTCGATCATGCGATTGCCTTCGCTCCGGAATTGCTATTGCGTATTCTTATCAATTGCGCCCGAATAAATCGTCGTCGCCTATGAATTTGCGCAGGCTCCGGGCCTTTTCAAGCCGGCGGGGATGTGCTTATGCGGCGGGGCATAGTTTTGGCTACGGCGCCTTCCCAAGGGACCTCCAGCAGAAAGCGATTTGAGCGATGAACATTCACGAATATCAGGCCAAGGAACTGCTGGCGAAGTATGGCGTGGGTATCCCCGCCGGCATCGCCGCACTGACCGTAGAGGAAGCGGTCGCCGCCGCCAAGCAGCTCCCGGGGCCGCTCTACGTCGTGAAGGCGCAGATTCACGCCGGCGGACGCGGCAAGGGCAAGTTCAAGGAACTCCCCGCCGACGCCAAGGGCGGCGTGCGCCTCGCCAAGTCGATCGAGGAAGTCGAATCGTTCGCCAAGGAAATGCTCGGCAACACCCTCGTCA
>Ga0308159_1003005_pt1 | contig 18053 bp, 18 predicted proteins | sample PhyCR1_FD_201040 | JGI IMG/M metagenome (GOLD analysis project Ga0308159, IMG submission 201040) | Phyllosphere microbial communities from UC Gill Tract Community Farm, Albany, California, United States - DLSLC.R1 | ecosystem: Host-associated > Plants > Phyllosphere > Unclassified | place: USA... | reverse complement strand
GACGTCCCCGTGGACGGCTCCGACCAGGACGAACTCGAGGTGGAGGAGTCCCGCGGGACGGCCTCGGGCTCCGAGCCGTCCGGAGCCGACGTCACCGGAGCGGACGCGACCGGCGACGCGGCGGACTCCCCGGTCCGGCACGACGAAGAGGACGAGGCCGGCGGTGGCCCGGTGTTCCGGCGCCCGCAGCCCGGCGACCGGTTGCAGGCGGACGACCTCGACGGCTAGTCAGCTCGACAGCTCGACGGCTGGACAGGCGACGTTGCGGGGACTCCCGGGTCTGCCGTGCATGCTCGTCGGATGTCGATGAGCAGCGCGTTCGACCCGTCGAAGGGTCTCGCCATCCCCGAGGAACAGGTCACCGGCGACGGTCTCGAGCTCGACGAGGACCCGGCAGTGCTCGGGATCCAGTTCGAGGTCGTGTCCGGCGGCACGGCGGACCCCGCGGCGGCCCTGCCCCCGCGCGAGCCGGGCGAGGACGACGCTCCAGCGGGCTGAGGCTGCGCCGGAGCGTCGTCCACGGCGGCGACCGTCAGGGGACGGTGTGTCCCGCCGCGGTGAGCACTCGGTACCACTCCTCGCGGGACAGCTCCACGTCGGAGCCGGCGGCCGAGTCCCGGACGCGCTGCGGGTTCGTCGTGCCGAGGACGACCTGGAAGTGCGCCGGGTGCCGGGTGATCCACGCCACGGCGATGCCGGTCGGGGTGACGCCGTGCGCCGCGGCCAGTTCCTCGAGCGCGTCGTTCAGCTCGGCGTACTGCTCGCGGTCGCCCAGGAAGACCCCGTCGAAGAAGCCCTTCTGGAACGGCGACCAGGCCTGCAGCGTCACGTCGTTCAGCCGCGAGTAGTTCAGGATGTCGTTGTCGCGGTCGATCGCCTGGTCGAGGCCACCCATGTTCGCCACGAGGCCCTGCGTGATGACGTTCGCGTGCGTGATGCTCAGCTGCACCTGGTTGAACGCGAGCGGCTGCTGCACAGACTTCTTCAGCAGCTCGACCTGCCCGGGGGTGTGGTTCGAGACACCGAAGTGGTGCACCTTGCCGGCGGCGTGCAGTTCGTCGAAGGCCTTCGCGACCTCCTCCGGCTCGACCAGGGCGTCGGGGCGGTGCAGCAGCAGGACGTCGATGTAGTCGGTGCGGAGCGCGGCGAGCGACTCCTCGACCGAGGACAGGATGTGCTCGTACGAGAAGTCGAAGTACGCGCCGCCCGCCGTCGGCCGGATGCCGACCTTGGTCTGCAGCACGATCTCGGCGCGCTCCGCCGGGGTCAGCGCGACCGCCGCACCGAACCGCTCCTCGCAGCCGTGCCAACCGCCGTACACGGCCGCGTGGTCGAACATGGTCACGCCGGCGTCGCGCGAGGCGGCGTACAGCGACCGGATGTCCTCGTCGCTCATGTCGTTGATCCGCATCAGGCCGACGACGACGTCGGATGCGGTGAGGTCCGTCTGTGGCAACTCCAGTGTCTTCACCCGACCGATCCTGCCAGCGGCCACCCGGGTGAGCCAGGCCCTGGCCGTACCCGCCAGCGCAGGGTGGACTGCCCCGCCAGCGCGCGGGGGACTGCCCCGCCAGCGCAGGGTGGACTGCCCCGCTGTCGCAGGGTGGACTGGTCAGCGCAGCCGGTCTACGGCAGCAACACTGCGACGACCGCCGAGCCGTCGGCGCCCCAGCCGGCCGTCAGGGTCGCCCCGGCGGGGACGTCGCCCCCGAGCACCCGCAGCACGGCGAGCGTGCCGTGGTCGGTCGTGACGGTGGTGACCGAGCCGTCGGTGCGGGCATCGACCGTCGTGACCGTCGGCGACGTCTGCTCGGTGCCGTCGCCGGACGCCCGGCCCTCCTTCTCGAGGGTGCCCGGCCCGGAGGCCCGCTCGAGTTCCGCCTCGTGGCCGCCGGTGGCGATCGCCCGCCGCAGGACGTCGGCGTACACCGGGTCGCCGACGGCGTCGTAGACCCATCGGTGGCCGAGGACCGAGTGCTCCATCTCGGTGACGAGGAACGCCTCGGCACCCGCGAGCGGCGCCCCGCGGTAGGTCAGCGGCACGTGCAGCACGGGGCCGTCGCCGGCGCGCACGAGGTACGTCTCCACGCCGACCTCACCGTCCGGGTCGTCGAACCGGAAGCGCCCGACCTGCTCGACCGTGGTGCCGGCGGGGACTGCGCTCCACGGCTGTCCGGGCAGCCAGGCGCTGATCGCGTCGAGCTTGCCGGGGGTGAGAGTCGCTTCGTGGATGACGGCCATGACGGCAACTTACCGGCACGCCCGTACCCTGGACCGGTGCGTGACGACCTGCTGCCCGTGCTCGCGTGCCCGGTGTGCGCCGAGCCGCTCGCCCGCACCGCCCCGGTCCAGGCCGGCTGCCGGAACGGGCACCGCTACGACGAGGCGAAGCAGGGCCACCTGACGCTGCTGCCGGCCAGGCGCCGGGCACTCACCGCGGACACCCCGGCGATGGTCGACGCGCGACTGCGCTTCCTCGGCCGCGGACACTACGCCCCGGTCGAGCGGGCGCTCACCCGCGTGGTCGGCGAGGCGACCGCGCCGGGCGTGGTCCTCGACGTCGGCTCCGGCCCCGGCACCTACCTCGCCCACACCCTCGACGGTGCCGGCGACGACTCTGCCGGCGACGACACCGCCGTCGCCGGTCCGGCCGGGAGGCTCGGGGTCGCCCTGGACCTGTCGGCCGTCGCCGTCCGCCGCGCGGCTCGCATCCACGCGCGTGTCGGGGCCGTCGTCGGGGACGTGACCGAGCGCCTCCCGGTCGTCGACCGTGCCGTAGCCGTCGTGCTCGACGTCTTCGCACCCCGCAACCAGCACGAGTACGCCCGGGTGCTGCACCCGGAGGGCGTGCTCGTCGTCGTCACGCCCCGGGCCGGCCACCTGGCGGAGCTCGCGGCGGCGACGATCAGCGTCGACCCCGAGAAGGAGCGGCGGCTGCACGACAGCCTGACCCCCGCGTTCACACTGCGGGCGAGCGAAGACCTGACGTGGACGATGGCGCTGACGGCCGAGGACGTGCACGACGTGGTCCACATGGGGCCGAGCCACCACCACGTGGCACCCGACACCGTGTTCGCGCCGGAGTCGGTGACGGCGGCGGTGACCGTCAGCACCTGGGCGCCCACGGCCTGAGTGGCGGGCTGCGGTCCGCGGTCAGACGGCCGACCCCGGGCGCTGCCGGGGGTGGCGTCCGACCCGGGCCTCGTACAGCCGACGTGCGACGAAGCCGAGGCCCGCGCCCGCCATCCCCGCGGTCAGGGACACGGGCTGCCCGTGCACACCGGCCGCACCCCAGGCGTTGAACAGGATGCCCCACTGCGCGGCGGCGACCGGCGCGCCGCCCACCGCGTACCGGCTCTGCGCCATCCCGTTCCACCACCCGGTCGGCACCGCCCATGCCAGAGCCAGCGTGACGAGCAGCAACCACGCGGGCAGCGTGCTGGGCGCCGGCAGCACGAAGAACAGCAGGGAGAAGACGAGCAGCCCGACGCTGGCCACACCCGACGGTACGAGGGACGCCCGTTCCGACCGGGTGAGCGGCGCCGGGCGTCGGGGGCGGCTCCGGTCGACGAGCTGCTGCTGTGGCCACGGGGGTGCGGACTGACGCCGTCGTCCGACCAGGAGCCAGCGGACCTGGATGCCGACCATCCACCCGGCGACCAGGCCCACGATCCCTGCGAACACGGCCCCGGGGACAGCTGGTCCGAACGTCAGCTCGGCGACGAAGAAGCTCACGACGATGACGGGGACGCCGATGAGCGGTGGTGCGGCGGCCACCACCAGGGCGCCCCAGACGACACCGCCGGCGATCCCGGTCAGGGCGACGGGGAGCCCGGCCACATCGAGGTCGCCGGGGTCGGCTGCACTGCCGTAGAGCAGGCCGGAGGCGACGGCGACGAGCGCGACCCACCACCCCAGCAGCGGGACGGGCCGCCCGCGCCAGTCCATCTGCAGCCGGAGCGCGCGGCGCAGGTCGCGCCGCTTCCGGCGCTTCCGCGCCCGGGCCTTCCGCGCCCGTGCGAGATCCTGCTCGGGTCCTGGTCCCGCCGTGGCTCCCGTTTCCCCCATGCCACCAGCATGCCGGTCCGGACGCTACCGGGACCGTCGGTCAGTACTTCGGCGCGTCCGGGCCCTGCGCGGTCGGCCCCGGCGTCTCGGGCGTGGGCCACGGCTCGGCGGGTCCACGCTGTGCGGGCCAGCCCTGCGGTGCAGCGCCCGGTGTCGGCCAACCCTGCGCGGCAGCGCCCGGGTACGGAGCGCCCTGTGCCGGAGCATTCGGTGCCGGCCAGCCCGGTGCCGACGCGTTGGCTGCCGGCCAGTTCGGAGCCGGGGTGCCTGCACCCGCGTAGGCGAACCACGCCCACGGCGCGCGTTGGGCCAGCCAGGCCTCGAGGTCGGGGTACCCGATCGCGATCGACACGGTGTCGAACAGCACGGCACCGTTCGGGTCCCGCGCCTGGATGCCCCCGTACGGGCCGGTCCAGGGGCGGATCGACGCGATGGCGGTGTGGTGCACCTCGCGTTCGGCCCGGAAGCCCTTCCGTACGATCAACCGGTCCGGCAGCGCGTCGATCCGCGTCCGTGCCAGCGCGCCGGCGAGCAGGACGAAGGCGACACCGGCGAGCAGGGCGAACCCGCCCGTGATGCCCACGGGCAGCGCGTCCGGTTCGTCGGTCGACGTGACCCCGGCGAGCAGCAGCACGGCGCCGACGACCGCGAGGAGGATGCCGATCGTGCGCAGGATCACCCGCTGCCACCGTCGCGGCCGCACGGTGAACAGCGCGTCCGGTGCTGCTCCCGCGAGCACACGCTGGTGCTTCCGCTTCCGGTCCCCCCGGCGGATGGCCGACGTCACGACCACCGGGACGACGGCGGCGATGACGAAGGCGATGGTCACGGATGTGATCGTGGTCCCCATGCGGTCAGCGTACGGACCGTCGGCGTGTGCGTCCGCCTGCGGTCCGCCGTCGCGGAGTGAGCCGTTAGGGCGGTGCACGCGTCACCCACGGGGCCGTGAGGGAACCGTTAGGACCGGCGGTCGCGACCCCGACCGGAGCCACCATCGGACTGCACCACAACCGGTGCGGTCCACGGCAGCTGCCGCGGGCACCTCGATCTCCAGGAGTCCCACGTGTTCGACGTCTTCGTCGTCGCCGGTGTCCTCGCCGTGTTCGGCGTGGTGGCACTGATCGCCAAGGGGGTGGAGCGGCTGTGATCGCCATCACCATCGCCGCCGCCGTCCTCGGCCTCGCCGCTGTCGTGTACCTCGTCTGGGCGCTCGTCCGCCCCGAGAAGTTCTGATGGGCGCCGCGCAGACCTGGGCCGGCATCGCCCAGGTCGCCCTCCTCGTGCTGCTCCTCGTCGTGGCCCACCGGCCGCTCGGCGACTGGATGGCCCGCGTCTTCACGAGCACCCACCACGGCCGCATCGAGCGAGGTGTCTACCGCCTGATCGGTGTCGACCCCGACGCCGAGCAGTCGTGGGCCGCGTACCTCCGCGGCGTGCTGCTCTTCAGCGTCGCCGGCGTGCTCCTCGTCTACCTGCTCCAGCGGATCCAGGTGGTGCTGCCGGGTGACCTCGGCCTGCCCGCCGTCGGCCCCGCGCTCGCGTTCAACACGGCGGTCTCGTTCGTCTCGAACACGAACTGGCAGTCGTACTCGCCGGAGGCCACCGTCGGGTACACCGTGCAGATGGCCGGCCTGGCGGTGCAGAACTTCCTGTCCGCAGCCGTCGGTCTCGCCGTCGCGGTCGCCCTGGTGCGCGGGTTCGCCCGTCGGAAGTCCGGCACGCTCGGCAACGTGTGGGTCGACGTGGTCCGCGGCGTCGGGCGTCTGCTCCTGCCGCTGGCGTTCGTCTCCGCACTCGTGCTCGTCGCCGGCGGCATCATCCAGTCGTGGGGCGCCGGCACCGACGTCAGCACACTGGCGGGTGGCACGCAGCACATCCCGCACGGCTTCGTCGCCTCGCAGGAGGCCATCAAGGAGCTCGGCACCAACGGCGGCGGGTACTTCAACGCCAACTCCGCCCACCCGTTCGAGAACCCGCAGGCGTGGACGAGCCTCTTCGAGGTCTTCCTCATGCTCGTCATCCCGTTCTCGCTGCCCCGCACCTTCGGCAAGATGGTCGGCGACACCCGCCAGGGCACCGCGATCGTCTCCGTGATGAGCGGCATCTTCCTGGTGTCCCTGGCCGCGATGTCGATCGCCGAACTCGCCGGTGGCGGGTCCGCGACGCACGCAGCCGGAGCCGCGATGGAGGGCAAGGAGGTCCGCTTCGGCATCCTCGGCTCGACGCTCTTCGCCACCGCGACGACCTCGACGTCCACCGGCGCCGTGAACGCCATGCACGACAGCTTCACCCCGCTGGGCGGCATGATGGCGCTCATCAACATGATGCTCGGCGAGGTCACCCCCGGCGGTGTCGGCTCCGGCCTCTACGGCATCCTCGTGCTCGCCGTCATCACGGTCTTCATCGGCGGCCTGCTCGTCGGCCGCACGCCGGAGTACCTCGGCAAGAAGATCCGCGCCAAGGAGATGACCTACGCCGCGCTGTACATCCTGGTCACCCCGACCGTGGTGCTCACCGGCACGGCCCTGTCGCTCCTGATCCCCGGCGTCCGTGAGCAGGTGCTCGGCACGTCGCTGTTCAACCCGGGCAACCACGGCCTGTCCGAACTGCTCTACGCGTTCACCAGCGCCGGCAACAACAACGGCTCGGCGTTCGGCGGTCTGACCGCGAACACGACGTGGATGAACTCCGCGCTCGGTGTCGCGATGCTGCTCGGCCGCTTCGTGCCGATGGTGTTCGTCCTGGCGCTCGCCGGGTCGCTGGCCAAGCAGGACAAGGTGCCGGCGACCGTCGGCACGCTGCCCACGCACCGGCCGCTGTTCATCGTGCTCCTGGGCGGCGTCGCCGTCATCGTCACCGCACTCACGTACTTCCCGGTGCTCGCACTGGGCCCGCTCGCAGAAGGACTGTCCTGATGACCACCCTGACTCCCGAGACGGAGCAGCACACCGCTGAGCAGCCGGGCCGACGCTCGTCGGCCTTCGGACCCCGCCAACTGGCGGCGGGCCTCCCGGGTGCGTTCCGCAAGCTGGACCCCCGGCTGATGTGGAAGAACCCGGTGATGTTCATCGTCGAGGTGGGGGCCGCCCTGACGACGGTCACCGCCGTCGTCGAGCCCTTCACCCGGTCGGGAGGCGCGGCCGACTCCGGCGCGCCTGTCCCGTCCTCCTTCACCATCGCGATCGCCGTCTGGCTCTGGCTGACGGTCGTCTTCGCGAACCTGGCCGAGTCCGTCGCCGAGGGGCGCGGCAAGGCGCAGGCTGAGACGCTCCGCAAGACCCGTTCGACGACCAGCGCCCGCCGCGTCGTCGGCTACTCGGCGTCCGACCCGGCCGCACTGTCCACCGCCACGGAGGACGTCGCCTCGGTCGACCTGGCGAAGGGCGACCTGGTGGTCGTCGTCGCCGGCGAGGTGGTCCCCGGTGACGGGGACGTCGTCGACGGCATCGCCTCGGTCGACGAGTCCGCCGTCACGGGTGAGTCCGCTCCGGTGATCCGCGAGTCCGGCGGCGACCGCAGCGCCGTGACCGGCGGTACCCGGGTGCTGTCCGACCGGATCGTGGTGCGCATCACCTCGACCCCGGGCGAGACCTTCATCGACCGGATGATCCGCCTGGTCGAGGGCGCCGCCCGCCAGAAGACGCCGAACGAGATCGCGCTGAACATCCTGCTCGCGTCGCTGTCGATCGTCTTCGTGATCGTCTGCCTCACCATGCAGCCGATCGCCGGCCTGGTCGGCTCGACGGTAAGCATCACGGTGCTCATCGCGCTGCTCGTCTGCCTCATCCCGACCACCATCGGCGCGCTGCTCTCCGCGATCGGCATCGCCGGCATGGACCGGCTCGTGCAGCACAACGTCCTGGCGATGTCCGGCCGTGCGGTCGAGGCCGCCGGTGACATCACCACGCTGCTCCTCGACAAGACCGGCACCATCACGTACGGCAACCGCCGCGCCTCCCGGGTCGTCCCGGTGCCGGGCGTGACCGAGCCGGAGCTGATGGCCGCCGCGGCGCTCTCGAGCGCCGCGGACGGGACGCCCGAGGGCCGCTCGATCGTGGACCTGGCGCTCGCTGCCGGGGTCTCCACGCCCCTCCCGGCCGGCGGGGTCGAGGTGCCGTTCACGGCGCAGACCCGGATGTCCGGCGTCGACCTGCCCGACGGGTCCTCGGTCCGGAAGGGTGCTGCTGCGGCAGTGCTCGCCTGGGCGGACACCAGCGACGCCGGTGTCACCGCGGCGATCGACGCAACTGTCGCGGAGATCTCCGACCAGGGCGGCACGCCGCTCGTCGTCGGCCGTCGTGACGCTGCCGGCACCGTCCAGCTGCTCGGCGTCGTGCACCTCAAGGACGTCGTGAAGGACGGCCTGGCCGAGCGGTTCACCGAACTGCGCAGCATGGGCATCCGCACCGTGATGATCACCGGCGACAACCCGCGCACCGCCAAGGCCATCGCGGCCGAGGCCGGCGTCGACGACTACCTCGCCGAGGCCACCCCGGAGGACAAGCTCGCGCTGATCCGCCGGGAGCAGGAGGGCGGCAACCTCGTCGCCATGACCGGTGACGGCACGAACGACGCCCCGGCCTTGGCGCAGGCGGACGTCGGCGTGGCGATGAACACCGGGACGACCGCGGCCAAGGAGGCCGGCAACATGGTCGACCTGGACTCGGACCCGACGAAGCTCATCGACGTCGTCCGGATCGGCAAGCAGCTGCTCATCACCCGCGGTGCGCTCACCACGTTCTCGATCGCCAACGACATCGCCAAGTACTTCGCGATCATCCCGGCGATGTTCCAGGCGACGTTCCCGGGCCTCGGTGGGCTGAACATCATGCACCTGCACTCTCCGGCGTCGGCGATCCTGTCGGCGATCGTGTTCAACGCGCTCGTCATCGTGGCGCTCATCCCGCTGTCCCTGCGTGGCGTCAAGTACCGCGCAGCCTCGGCGTCGTCGATCCTCGGCCGCAACCTGCTCGTCTACGGGCTCGGCGGCGTCATCGTCCCCTTCATCGGCATCAAGTTGATCGACCTCGTCGTCGGTCTCATCCCGGGGTTCTAGTCATGGCTTCCTCTTCTCGCTCCTTCCTCCGCTCCACCGGTGTGGCCGTGCGCCTCACCCTCCTCGCCACCGTCGTCCTCGGCGTCGGCTACCCGCTCGCCGTCTGGGGTGTCGGCCAGGCCGCCTTCCACGACCAGGCGAACGGCTCGATGGTCACCGACTCCTCCGGCACCACCGTGGGCTCGTCGTTGATCGGGCAGTCGTTCACCGGCAAGGACGCGGCCCGCTGGTTCCAGTCCCGCCCCTCGGCCGCCGGCGAGCACGGGTACGACGCGAACGCCTCGTCCGGGTCGAACCTCGGCCCGTCCAACCCCGACCTGACCAAGGCGATCGACGAACGACGTGCCGCGATCGCGAAGGCCGACGGTGTGCCCGCGTCCGAGGTCCCGGCGGACGCGCTGACGGCCTCCGGCTCCGGGCTCGACCCGGACATCAGCCCGGAGTACGCCCGCCTGCAGATCGCCCGTGTTGCCTCGGCCCGCGGTGTCTCCGAGGCCCGGGTCCGTGCCCTGGTCGACGAGCACACCGAGTCCCGGCAGCTCGGGTTCCTCGGCGGCCCGGCGGTCAACGTCCTCGAGCTGAACCTGGCGCTGGCGAAGCTCGGCTGACCCCTCCCGCGAAACACCGGTGTTCGTGCATCGAGCCGCGAGATCCCGCGGCGCGACCGACGAACACCGGTGTCTTGCGGAACCGACAACCACCACGACGCGAGAGGATGAGCGCGTGAAGCGAGGGAAGCTGCGGGTGCTGCTCGGTGCGGCCCCCGGCGTGGGCAAGACCTACACGATGCTCGAAGAGGGCCGCCGGATGGCCGACCACGGCCGCGACGTGGTCATCGCCGTCGTCGAGACCCACGGCCGCGCCGCCACCGCCGCCCTCGTCGACGGGCTCGAGGTCGTCCCCCGTCGCACGGTCGAACACCGCGGGGTCGAACTCGACGACATGGACCTCGACGCCGTCCTGGCCCGCCGACCCGAGGTCGCCCTGGTCGACGAACTCGCGCACTCGAACGCCCCCGGCAGCCCGCACGAGAAGCGCTGGCAGGACGTCGAAGCACTGCGTGCCGCCGGCATCGACGTCATCTCGACCGTGAACGTCCAGCACATGCAGTCCCTCGGCGACGTCGTCCGCGAGATCACCGGCACCGTCCAACGCGAGACCGTCCCCGACGCCGTCGTCCGCGCCGCCGACCAGATCGAGGTCGTCGACCTCTCCCCGCAGGCCCTCCGCGACCGGCTGTCCGACGGGCTCGTGTACCCGGCCGCCCGGATCGACGCGGCCCTGTCGAACTACTTCCGCCTCGGCAACCTCACCGCCCTCCGCGAGATCGCCCTGCTCTGGCTGGCCGACGAGGTCGACGACGCCCTCAAGCGCTACCGCGCCGAACACGGCATCGCGAATCGGTGGGAGACCCGGGAACGCGTGCTCGTCGCCCTGACCGGCGGCCCCGAGGGCGAGACCCTGCTCCGCCGCGGAGCCCGCATCGCCGCCCGCTCGGCCGGCGGAGAGCTCGCCGCCGTGCACGTCACCACCAACGACGGCCTGCGCGAACGGCACCCGGGCGCCCTCGGCAAGCAGCGCGCCCTGCTCGAACAGCTCGGCGGCACCTACCACCAGGTCGTCGGCGACGACGTGCCCACCACCCTGGTCCGGTTCGCCCGGTCGGTCGACGCGACCCAGATCGTGATGGGCATCAGCCGTCGCAGCCGACTCGCCGCCGCCCTCACCGGGCCGGGCATCGGCAGCACCGTCATCCGCGAGTCCGGCGACATCGACGTGCACGTCGTCACCCACGAACGCGCGGGCGGCGGCTTCGCGCTGCCGAAGCTCGGCGGCAGCCTGTCCCGCTCCCGGACCGTGGCGGCGTTCCTGCTCGCCCTGATCGCCGGCCCCGTCCTGACCTGGCTCCTCAGCCTGACCGACGACCCCGACTCGATCACCGTCGACGTGCTCGCCTACCAGCTGCTCGTGCTCGTCGTCGCGCTGATCGGCGGCATGCTGCCCGCCGTGTTCGCCGCCGTCCTGTCGGGGCTGAGTCTCGACTTCTTCTTCGTCCGACCCCTGCACCAGGTCACCGTCCAGCAGCCCTGGCACCTGTTCGCCCTCGTCATGTACGTCGTCAGCGCGGTGCTCGTCAGCTTCGTCGTCGACCGCTCCGCCCGACGCTCCCGCACCGCACGCCGGGCCGCCGCCGAGTCCGGGCTCCTCGTCGGGATCGCCGGCAGCGTCCTCCGCGGGGACGACGCCCTCCAGGCCCTCGTCGAGCGCACCCGCGAGGCCTTCGGCTTCGCCGGGGTCCGGGTCCGCCAGGGCGACGAGGTGCCGGCCACCTCGGGGACGTTCGGCGACGAGCCGGACGCGGCCACGACCCTCCCGTCCGGCGCCGTCCTGGAGTTCGCCGGCGCGCCCGACGACCCCACCCAGCGACGGCTGCTGCGCGTCGTCGAGCAGCAGCTCGACGCCGCCCTGGAACACCGCGCCCTCACCCGCACCGCCGTCGACGCGGAACGCATCGCCGCCGTCGACCGGGTGCGGAGCGCCATCCTGGCCGCCGTCAGCCACGACGTGCGCCGACCGATCGCCGCCGCCAGCGCCGCCGTCCAGTCCCTCCGCGCACGGGACGTGCGGTTGGGCGAGGCCGACCGGGAGGCGCTCCTCGCGACCGCCGACGAGAGCCTCCGACAGCTGGCGGTCCTGTTGGCCGACCTGCTCGACGTCAGCCGTGTACAGGCCGGAGTGCTCGCCGCCGCCCCCGTCCCCACGGCACTCGACACCGTCGTCGCGCCCGCACTCGACGAACTCGAACTCGGCCCGGAGGACGTCGACCTGGACCTGCCCGCCGAACTGCCGCCGGTCCTCGCCGACCCGGTACTGCTGCAGCGCGTCGTCGTGAACCTGCTCGCCAACGCCGTCCGCTACTCACCCGACGGCGAGCGCGTCCGGATCGCGGCGAGCGCCTTCGCCGGCAGGGTCGAACTGCGCGTCGCCGACCGTGGTCCGGGGATCCCCGAGGACCGCCGCGAAGACGTGTTCCAGCCGTTCCAACGGCTCGGGGACACGGACAACGAGACCGGACTCGGACTCGGCCTGGCGCTCGCGCGCGGGTTCACCGAGGGCATGGGCGGCACGATCGAGGTCGACGACACCCCCGGCGGTGGGCTCACCGTCGTGGTGCGGCTGCCGATCGCGGGACACCTGGGAGTGGTGGGTAGATGAAGGTCCTGATCGCGGACGACGACGTGCAGCTGGTGCGGGCGCTCGCCGTGACGCTCGGTGCCCGGGGCTACGACGTCGTCACCGCTCGCGACGGTCGGGCCGCCATCGACGCCGTGATCACCGAGCGGCCGGACATCGTGCTGCTCGACCTCGGCATGCCCCGGCTGGACGGCATCGGGGTGCTCGAGGGCATCCGCGGGTGGTCGCAGGTGCCGGTGCTGGTGCTGTCCGGGCGCACCGACTCGAGCGACAAGGTGGACGCCCTGGACGCCGGCGCGGACGACTACGTGACGAAGCCGTTCCAGATGGACGAGCTGCTGGCACGGCTGCGGGCCCTGGGCCGGCGACGGGCACCGGCGGGCGGGGCCGAGGCCGCGCCGACCATCCGCATCGGGGCGCTCGTGGTGGACCTCGTCGCGAAGCAGGTCACCGCGCCCGACGGACCCGCGATCCGGCTGACCCCGACCGAGTGGCGGCTGCTCGAGGTCCTCGTGACGAACCCCGACCGGCTGTTGACGCGCGAGATGCTCCTCACGGAGGTGTGGGGTCCGACGCACGGCACCGACTCCGGGTACCTGCGGCTGTACATGGCGCAGCTGCGGCGGAAGCTCGAGCCGGAGCCGTCGCACCCGCGGTTCCTGGTCACCGAGGCGGGGATGGGCTACCGGTTCGCGCCGGCCGGCTGACCCGTCGCTGCGGCGCGGTGCCGTGGCGCGTGGCACGTGGCACGTGGCGCGTGGCGCCGATCGGACCCGGACAACCGTGTCCCGCTCGCGCCGCGGCATCCCCTGGTTCGAGCGGGATGCTGTTGGGCGGCGACGTCCGGCGACCGTCCGGAACGGGTGATGCGGCGCTGTCGGGAGGCTGTCGGGTCGCTGTCGTGCAGGTGGCGGGGCCCTGTCGTGGTGCGGATCGGCACCGTTCCCTAGCGTTGCCCCCATGAACGACATGCGGATCACGGAGCTGCGACGACTGCGCGGCTGGACCCAGGAACGACTGGCCGAGGAGAGCGGCATCGCGGTGCGGACGATCCAGCGGGTCGAGGGTGGGAACGACGCCAGCCTCGAGTCGCTGTCCTCGATCGCCCGGGCCCTCGAGGTGCCGGTGCGCGAGCTGTTCGCCGCCGACGGCGTCACCCTGCTGAAACCCGACGTGCAGGGGCTCGACGACCGGACGGCGGCGGACCAGGACCGGCGGGACGCCTTCAGCCGCAGCTGGCGGTACCTCTACTCGGGCGTCGGCATCGCCCTGGCGTTCCTGACGATCGCGCTCATCGCCAGCCGGGTCTGGCCGGGCGTCACGATCCTGCTGCTCGGGGCCTACTGGGTGGTCGGGTCGCTCGTCGGACGGTTCCTCATGACGACGGTCATCGACCCCTGGCTCGACCGCCGCTACCCGCTGTCCCGGTCGCGTCGGTCGGTGGCGTCTTCCTGATCCGCCGACCGCCGGGCCGCCGCGGACCACGCGGGCGCAGCTCAGCCGGCGTGGGCGTGCGCTGCGAGCTCCGCCCGGGTCCGGGCACCGTGCTTCCGGAGCAGGTTCGCCACGTGGTACTTCACCGTGTTCACGGTGATGCCGAGGCCGTCCGCGATTTCCCGGTTCCCGATCCCGGTCGCCACGAGCCGCAGCACGTCGAGTTCGCGGGGCGTCAGGTCCGAGTCCTCGGTGGTCGGGGCGGAGGCGACGGGCGGGTCGAGCGGCACCGTCACATCGATCACGGATCCCCACCCGGGCGTCGAGTCGACCCGCATCTGCCCGGCCAGCGCCGCGACCCGCTCGGCGATCGGCCGCATCGCGTCGTCCTGCACGTCGTGCGTCCCGGCGCCGTCGTCGCGGAGCTGCATGAGCAGGTTCCGGCCGTCGCAGTCCCACTGGATGCGGACGCGGTTCGCCCGGCCCTCGTCGACCAGGGTGAGCACCGCCGTCCGGACCACCGCGCGGGCAGCGTGGGCGACGTCGCCGGGCAGGGCGCGCCCGTTCGCGGGCGGCTCGACGAACTGCACGTCCAGGTCACCGAACCGGACCAGGGGGCGCAGGTCGGCCCGGAGGCGCGAGAACGCCCCGGCCACCGGCTCGAGCAGGACCTCCCGCTGCCGGTCCGTCGACGTCCGCAGGTCCACGAGTGCCGCCGAGGCGATCTCGACCGCCTCGGCCCGGGCGGCGGCGTCGCCCACCCGGGGTGAGCGGAGCACGGCCAGCACGGACTCGAGCGTGAGCGTGTGCCGGTCGGCCTGGTCGGCGAGGAGGCGAGCATGCTCGGCGGGGGTGATCCGGGCCTCCCGGCCGGGCTGCGTGTCCATCTGGACGAACCTACCCGCCCTGCCCGTCCGCGGACGGGGAGCCGTCCGAACGGGTGGGACGCCCGCCGTGTCGGGTAGCGGCACCCGCAGGTGCGGGGGAGCACTGTTGTTGCATGACCACACACACGCTCGCTGCCGCGCTCGACCTCGTCAGCCACGAACTCGACGACCTCGTCGACGGCGTGGCCGAGGGCGACCAGGCGGCTGCCGACCGGGCACTCGACCTGCTCGACGGCGCCGAGCGCGTGTTCGTGCACGGCGCCGGACGCTCCGGGCTCGCGCTGCAGATGACCGCGATGCGGCTGATGCACCTCGGGCTCGACGTCCACGTCGTCGGCGAGGTCACGACCCCCGCGATCGAGTCCGGCGACGTCCTGCTCACCGCGAGCGGGTCGGGCACCACCGGCAGCATCGTGCAGGCCGCACGGACCGCCGTGGACGTCGGCGCGCAGGTCGTCGCCGTCTCCACCACCGCGTCGTCGCCGCTCGCCGAACTGGCCGAGGTCACCCTCGTGCTGCCGGCCGCGACGAAGACCGACCGCTCCGGAACGGCCTCGGCCCAGTACGCCGGCGGCCTCTTCGAGCAGGGCGTCGTCCTGCTCGGTGACGCACTGTTCCACGCGCTGTGGCAGCGCAGTGGACACTCCGCCGACGACCTCTGGCCGCGGCACGCCAACCTCGAATGACCCCTTCGGAAGGAACCACCATGCAGCTCCAGTTCGCCATCGACACCCTCTCCACCGACACCGCCCTCGAACTCGCCGCCGCGGCAGCGCCGCACGTCGACATCCTCGAGCTCGGCACCCCGCTCGTGAAGAGCGCCGGCGTCGCCGCCATCACGGCGATGAAGGAAGCCCACCCGGACAAGATCGTGTTCGCCGACCTCAAGACGATGGACGCCGGTGAGCTCGAGGCCGACATGGCGTTCCAGGCCGGTGCCGACCTCGTCACCGTGCTCGGCGTCGCCGGGGACAGCACCATCGTCGGTGCCGTCAAGGCCGCGAAGAAGCACGGCAAGGGCATCGTCGTCGACCTGATCGGCGTCCCCGACAAGGCCGCCCGTGCCCGCGAGGTCACCGAGCTCGGCGTCGAGTTCGTCGAGGTGCACGCCGGCCTCGACGAGCAGGCCGAAGAGGGCTTCACCTTCGACACGCTGCTCGAGGAGGGCAAGGCCTCGGGCGTGCCGTTCTCGATCGCCGGTGGCGTGAAGGCGTCCTCCGTCGCCTCCGTCAAGGCCGCGGGTGCCCGTGTCGCCGTCGCCGGCAGCGCGATCTACAGCGCCTCGGACGTCGGCGCTGCCGCCGCCGAGATCCGCGCCGCGATCGACGCCGCGTAGTCCTTCCGCAAGACGCACCGTGGGCGGTTCCACGCAGCGGTACTCCGTTGCGTGGGGCCGCCCGCGTTGCGTTCAGCGGGGAGCCCGGCCGGGAGGCACGTGGCCGGCTCCGTCTTCCGGCTGACCCGGCACCACCGTTCGGCCGATGTCACCGTCCCCCGCGCTGCCTAGCGTGGAGCCATGACTTCGGGGTGGGACGCGTGGGGGCAGGACGACGACTGGGAACGGTGGACGGCCAGGCCGCCACGGGCCGAGCGCGAGCCGAGGGAGCGGGTCGAACGCCCGTCCCGGGAGCGGGCGCGGACGCTGGCCGTCGTGACGAGCGTCGGGGTGCTGCTCTGGTGTGCCGGACTGCTCGCGATCGTCGAGCGCGCCGGAGCCTGGGGTGTCCCGCTCGGCGGCGTGGCACCGAGCAACATCGACGGGGCATCACCGGACCAGATGGACCACGTCCGAGCGGCGTGGGGCATGCTCCAGCTGACGACGCTGCCGGTCATGGTGGTCCTGTCCGCCACGGCGGCGTGGTCGGCCCGCCGACGTCGGATGCGGTGGAGTCCCGCGGTGGCCCTGGTCCTCAGCGGCGTCGGCGTGCTGGTCGGCCTCGGGCTCGTCATGCAGGGCATCCAGACCTGGGTGCTCAGTCGCTGACGGCCTCGCACGACGCAACGTGGGCGGTTCCACGCAGCGGTACTCCGTTGCGTGGGGCCGCCCACGTTGCGTTCCGCGGGGAGCCCGGCGCTGTTGTGTCCTCGAAGCGCCGCGATGTCCCCGAGACGCCTCCGAATCCGGGGGCGTCTCGTGCGGTCGGGGGCGTCTCCGGCTGACGGGGGCGTCTCCGCAGCCGGGAGGCCCGTGGCCGGCTTCAGCGGCGGTTCAGGCCGCCCGGCCATGCTCGGACGATGCGCGTGCTGGTGGTCGACGACGAGGTCCGGCTCGCCGAGGGCATCCGGAACGGACTGCAGGCCGAGGGCTTCGCCGTCGACGTCGCCCACGACGGGGTCGACGGCCTCTGGTACGCCCGCGAGAACCCCTACGACGCCATCGTCCTCGACCTGATGATGCCCGGCATGAGCGGCTGGAAGGTCTGCGAGACCCTCCGCGCCGAGCAGGACTGGACCCCGGTGCTCATGCTCACCGCCAAGGACGGCGAGTGGGACCAGGTCGACGCCCTCGACGCCGGCGCCGACGACTACGTGACGAAGCCGTTCTCGTTCCCGGTGCTGGTCGCGCGTCTCCGTGCGCTCGTCCGGCGCGGGTCCCGGGAACGGCCCACGGTCCTCCATGCCGGTGACCTGCGTCTGGACCCGGCGGCGCGACGGGTGTGGCGGGGCGAGGTCCTGCTCGACCTGACCAGCCGGGAGTTCACGGTCCTCGAGTACCTGATGCGCCACCCCGGCCAGGTGCTGTCGAAGCGCGACGTCATCGCGAACGTCTGGGACGACGACTTCACCGGTGACCCGAACATCGTCGAGGTGTAGGTCGGACACCTCCGTCGATCGGTCGACCGCCCGTTCGGCCGGAACGCCATCGAGACCGTCCGCGGGGCCGGGTACCGCCTCGACGCCGACGGTGGCTGAGCGCACCGCCCGCTCGCGCCGACACGCCCGGTCGCGTCGGCCTGCGTCGATCCGCGCACGCGCGACGGGAGGCGCGGCCCTCGTCGTCCTCGTTGCCCTGGCCCTCGGGGCGGTCGCCTTCGTCGGGGTCCTCCGCACCTCGCTCACCGACGGCGTGCGGAGCGCCGCCGAGCAGACCCTCGACGGCCTGAGCACCCGGGTGGAGGCCGACGGCGCACCCGCAGTGGAGGCGGAGGACGACGACGTGCTCACCCAACTGCAGGACGGCGACGGCCGGGTGCTCGCCCGCGCCGACGACAGCCCTGCCCGGCCACTCGACACCGCCGAGGAGTCCCGCTCCCGGCACGACGGCGAGCGGTGGCTGCTCGTCGCCGACCACGTCGACCTGCCGGACGGCAGCGAGGGCACCCTGGTCGTCGGCGCACCCCTGGAGGACGCCGCCGCCGCCGTGCGGACCGTCACCGTCCTGCTGGTGGTGGCGGTGCCCGTCGTCGTGGCGC
>Ga0308159_1003004_pt1 | contig 18053 bp, 23 predicted proteins | sample PhyCR1_FD_201040 | JGI IMG/M metagenome (GOLD analysis project Ga0308159, IMG submission 201040) | Phyllosphere microbial communities from UC Gill Tract Community Farm, Albany, California, United States - DLSLC.R1 | ecosystem: Host-associated > Plants > Phyllosphere > Unclassified | place: USA... | reverse complement strand
GTACGACACGATCAGGTAGCGCTGGGTGATGTTCGCCGAGGTCGTGGTCTTGGTCTTGACCGTGATCTCTTCGGGGTCGTTGAGGTACTGCGCCGAGATGCGGCGGATCTGCGCCGGCATGGTCGCCGAGAACAGCGCGACCTGCTTCGTCGACGGGGTGTCGGCGAGAATCGTCTCGACGTCTTCGGCGAAGCCCATCTTGAGCATCTCGTCGGCCTCGTCGAGCACGAGGTACTTCAGCTCGCTCAGGTCGAGCGTGCCCTTGTCGAGGTGGTCCATGATGCGACCGGGGGTGCCCACCACGATGTCGACGCCGCGGCGCAGGGCCGACAGCTGCTGGCCGTAGCCCTGTCCGCCGTAGACGGGGAGCACCGAGACGCCCTTGATGTGCGACGCGTACTTCTCGAACGCCTCGCACACCTGGAGCGCGAGCTCACGAGTGGGGGCGAGAACGAGTGCCTGCGGGTTCTTGTGGCCGGTCTCCATCTGCGACAGCACCGGCAGCGCGAAGGCCGCGGTCTTGCCGGTTCCGGTCTGGGCGAGGCCGACGACGTCGCGGCCCTGCAGCAGAACGGGAATGGTGGCCGCCTGGATGGCGGAGGGGGTCTCGTATCCGACGTCCTTCAGGGCCTTGAGCACAGCGGCATCCAGTCCCAGATCGGCGAAGGTGAGCTTTTCGGGGGTGGTCTCCGCCTCAGCGGAGTCGACGGGGGTTTCGGATGCCATGCCTCTAACGGTAGCCTCCTGCGCGCTCCCGCGCGGGCCGGGGTCTAACCTGGGGCCGTGCGCCGACGACGGCGTCGCCCCGCCCGGCCGCACCGGGTGTTCACCGAAGGGCCCTACCGTGACCCCCATGCCTCCCGACGGCACCACTCCGCACGCCGCCTCCGCTCGCCGCCCCGTGCTCGCGTGGGCCCTGTGGGACTGGGGCTCCGCCGCTTTCAACGCCGTCGTGACGACCTTCGTCTTCAGCACCTACCTGGCGAGTCAGCTCTTCGTCGATCCCGCGATCGTGGCCGCCGCGAACGGCGACGACAAGGATCCGGCGCTCGTGCGCGCCCTCGCCGACAACGCGAGCCTCGTCGGCGTGGCGCTGATGATCGCGGGGATCGTGGTGGCGCTCGTCGCCCCCGTCCTGGGCCAGCGATCCGACGGCACCGGCCGTCGCAAGCTCTGGCTCGGCATCAACACCGGACTCGTCGTGCTCGCGATGGCGGCGATGGTGTTCGTCGAGGGCACCCCGCAGTTCCTCGTGCTGGGGGCGGCGCTCATCGCGGTCGGCAACGTCTTCTTCGAGTTCGCCAGCGTCAACTACTACGCGATGCTCACCCAAGTCTCGACCCGCGAGAACATCGGCCGTGTGTCCGGCTTCGGGTGGGGCATGGGGTACGTCGGCGGCATCGTTCTGCTGATCCTGCTGCTCGTGCTGTTCATCCAGAGCTTCGGCGATCCGGATGCCGGCGGGCTCCTCGCCGTACCCAAGGACGGAGGATGGAACATCCGCCTGGCGGTGTTGGCATCCGCCCTCTGGTACGCCGTGTTCGCCATTCCGGTGCTGCTGCGCGTGCCCGAGATCCCCGCGCGGGAGCGTCGCGTGAAGGTCAGCTTCTTGCGCTCCTACGTCCTGCTCTGGGGCACGCTGCGCTCACTGTGGCGTGACAGCCGGCAGGTTCTGGTGTTCCTCATCGCGAGCGCGGTGTTCCGCGACGGGCTGACGGGCGTGTTCACCTTCGGCGCGATCATCGCCGCCCAGGTCTTCGGTTTCAGCTCGACCCAGGTGCTGTACTTCGCGGTCGCGGCGAACGTGGTCGCCGGGATCAGCACGTTCGCTGCCGGACGCCTGGACGACCGGTTCGGCCCCCAGCGCGTCATCGTCGCCTCGCTGATCGGGCTGATCGTCCTCGGTTCCGCGGTGCTGTTCATCGGCACGTCGCAGACCGCGTTCTGGATCGTGGGCCTGGGCCTGTGCGCCTTCGTCGGTCCGGTGCAGTCGGCGAGCCGGTCGTTCCTCGCGCGCGTCGCCCCCGAGGGCCGCGAGGGCGAGATCTTCGGCCTCTACGCCACGACCGGCCGCGCCGTGTCGTTCCTGGCCCCGGGTCTGTTCGCGCTGTTCGTCGGACTGACCGGTGACACCCGCCTCGGCATCCTCGGCATCGTGCTGATCCTCGGCGCGGGGCTGTTGCTGATGATCCCGGTGAAGGCGAAACCCGCCGTCGTCGCCTGAATCCCGCGCGGGCGTGCCCACATCACACGACCGGCGCGCGAGCACACGGTGCGAGCGGTCGCGATCGGGTGATCTCGCGCTGATCGTGTGATCTCGCGGCGGGACCCGGATGCCGCTGCCTCAGTCGCGCGGCCAGGAGTCGGCGAACTTCGACAGGAGGCGGGCGAACTCCACCCGCTCGGCGTCGGTGAACGACGCGAGCGCGGAGCGCACGGCATCCCGCCTGCGCCCCCGGAAGCCCGACACGAGCCCCTCTCCCTCGGGAGTGAGACGCACGCGGGTGCGGCGGGCGTCGTCGGGGTCGGGCTCGCGCGCAACCAGGCCCATCTGCGCAGCCTGTTGAACGAGGCGCGAGGCGCGCGGCTGGTCGACGCCGACGGCCTCGCCGATCTCGCTGACCGAGAGCGATCCGGATGCCGCGATCAGAGCGTCGAGCATGCGCAGGCGCGCGGGTCCGCCGAAGCGTCCGTGCGAGGGATCGCCCACCCACGGCGGAGCACCTCGACCCCACGGCCCGCCGTGCCCCCCGCTGTGGTCGCCGTGCGGGTGGTGGTGCGCCTCGGCCGGGAACGGCGGCCTCGGGCGTCGTCCGCGCAGGCGCCCGAGGGCGGCGGCGATCTCGTCGGCGGGGTCGGTGGACATGGGGAGATTTTACATGTCGCTTGACAAGCATCGGGAATGCATGTCACAGTACATTCGTTGTCACATGACATGCAACGGCGGATGAACCGCCCACGAAAGGACTCCCCATGAACACCCCCACACCTTCCGATCCCCGCAGCCTCGCCCATCGCCTCACGACGGTCGGCCACGCGCTGCACCACCGCCTGTTCGCGCAGTTGCGCGACAGCGACCTGCACCCCAAGACCGTCCTGATCCTGTCCGTGATCGACGGGCGCCTCGACGCCCCGTGGATCAGCGACCGCATCGCCCGTGGCGGCAAGCGCATCAGCGCCCTCGCCGACCGAGGATGGATCGCCCCCGCCGGCGACGGCTGGACGCTCACCGACGAGGGCCGCCAGACCCTCGATCGCGTGGATGCTGACCGCCAGGCGCTTCTCGCCCAGGTTCCGGCCGAACAGCTGGAGCATCTGGCCGCCGCCCTCGACGCGATCTCCGAGGCCCTCGGTCTCGAAGAAGATGTCGAGCCCGCCGGCCCGCGTGGACCCCGCGGCTTCGGTTTCGGCCCCGGCCCCTTCGGCCCCGGTTCGGGCCGCGCCTTCGGCCCCGGCATGCGCGGCGGCCCCCGTTTCGGCGGCGGCGAGCGCGACCACCGGCGCGAAGACGGCGGTAACGCCCACCACGGCTTCGGGCCCCGCCACGGCGGGCACGCCGACGGACACCGTCCCGGCGATGACGACTCCACCCACGGCGGCGACCCCCGCCACGGCGAGCACGGTCACCGGCACGAGCGCGGGCGCCGAGCGGCGGAGCGCGCCTTCGAGCGCGGTTTCGACGCCGGGTTCAGCCGTGGGCGCGAGTCCGCGGCATCCGAGTGATGGCCGAGAACACGACGCGGCGGGACCTCCCTCGGGAGCCCGCCGCGTCGTCGTTCCGTCAGCGCCCCGCGGAACCCGCGTCGGTGGAACCCACGTCGGTGCGATGGAAGTTCAGCGCCGAACGCGAGGCCGTCGGTCCGCGCTGACCCTGGTACCGGTTGCCGTAGGGTCCGGAGCCGTAGGGGCTCTCGGCCGGCGAGGTGAGCCGGAAGTAGCAGACCTGCCCGATCTTCATCCCGGGCCACAGCTTGATGGGCAGCGTCGCGACGTTCGACAGTTCGAGCGTGACGTGACCCGAGAACCCGGGGTCGATGAACCCCGCGGTCGAGTGCGTGAGCAGCCCCAGGCGCCCGAGCGACGACTTGCCCTCGAGACGCGCGGCGACGTCGTCGGGCAGACTGACCCTCTCGAACGTCGACCCGAGGGCGAACTCGCCCGGGTGCAGGATGAAGGGCTCGTCGGGCTCGACCTCGATGAGGCGCGTGAGCTCGGGCTGATCCTCGGCGGGGTCGATGAAGGGGTACTTGTGGTTGTCGAACAACCGGAAGTACCGGTCGAGACGCACGTCGACGCTCGAGGGCTGGACCATGGCCGGGTCGAAGGGCTCGAGGCCGAGGCGCTTCGCGTCGAGTTCGGCCCGGATGTCGCGATCGGAGAGCAGCACGGCCCCAGCCTAGAGGCGTGGCCCGTGTCGCGTCTGTCGGGTTTCAACGCGAGGTAGTGGGCGCGGCGTCGAGATCACCCGCGTTTCCCGACACGACTCGGGATGCCATTGCATGCCCCGTCATCTCGCTCGACGCCCGTCATCTCGACGTGGGACGGGCGGCGCGGCGCCGAGGCCGCACTCGTTTGACGAGACCGCATGCGATCGGCGGTGAACGCGCGCGTCCTCACCAATCTCCTGCGGTTTCGACACCGCCGCCCCGTCGCGTGGACCGCGGGATCAACGCGGATGCCGAGGGATGCCGCACAGACGCTGTTATGCTGGCCGGGCTGCCGCAAGGCGCACGGGGCTGTAGTTCAATGGCAGAACATCTGCTTCCCAAGCAGATAGCGCGGGTTCGATTCCCGTCAGCCCCTCACAGCCCTCACGGGCGGCCCCGGCCGCTCGGGAGGGCTTTCGTGTTGTTGCGAATCGAACCGTCGGGTGGGCCCCGCCGCCGGAGGCTCCGCGCGCTGCGAAGCGGCGCGTGGAGGAGCGGTGGGGACGATTCCCGTCAACCCCTCAGAGCCCTCGCCGGCGGCCCCGGCCGCTCGGGAGGGCTTTCGTATTTCCCCGTCAACCCCTCCCCCTCCTCCCTCCGCCGCACGGGCAGACTGTGGGCGGCGAGGGGGGAAACGTCATGACAGAGGTCGTTCAGCACAATCCGGATGCCACGGACGAGCCGGGGCTGCCGTTCTGGGTGAAGGCGCTCGGGTGGCTGCAGGTGGTCGTCATCGGGTTGGGAATCGTCGCATTCCTGCTGCTGCAGGGCATGCAGGCGGCCTCGAGCGGCGTCAACTACGACGCGGCGGCGTTCGCGGTCATCCTCTTCCTCCCGCTGCTCATCGTCTGGCAGCAGCCGATCGCCGCCCTTGTCGTCGCGGCCGTGCTGATCGTCGGGATCGTGCTGGGCGTCCGCTTCCGACGCGGTCGGATGAGCGTGGGCGAGGCCGTCTGGGGCTACACCCTGCTCGCGTGGACGCTGTTCTGGATCGTGATGTGCGCGTGGGGGTTCGTGCGGCTGCTGTTCGCCTTCCTCGGCTGAGAGGGCGGTAGTCGGACCGGAACTTTCCACAGGGTTGAGGACACCCGGACGGGACCTTCACCGCGGAATTACGCGCGTGTAGTTTCGAACACGTTAACGAATACGGGGCTTATCCACATGCCTTTACACAGGCTGCCCGCGTTTGCACACACGCTTTCCACAAAGTTATCCACAGCTGTGGAGACGGTCTATCGCCCGTGACGACGAGTCATGGGGCGTCGGCGACACGGAGCATCCCCTCTTCGTCGGCACGTGGGCCACGGGCTCTCCCACAGACCAGAGCACGTGCCGCGCCAGAGGGAGGGGGCCGATGAGCGACGCCCGCCTCCTGCCTTTACCTGGCGATACAGACGCCGGGAGGAACGAGATCGACGGGGCACAGAGGGCCCGGGAGCAGCCCGGACGACGGGATTGATGAGCCGCGTCCAGGATGTCGTACGATCGCCTGGCGGGAACACGATCCGCCAGGAGAATCAGAAGGGGCCCCGGGGTGCCGTTTCGCAGTAAAGAGATGCTCGACGCCTGGCTGAAGGAGTTCGCCGCGAGCGGGATCGGCGAAGGCGTCGCCGCATTCGTTGCCGACCAGGACCCTGTCGATGGCGTCGACAGCGGCCTCGTCATCTATCCCCTGGCGAACGCGACGACGTCGGTGTACCTGGCGCCGATTGCCGTGGGCGTACCGGACTGGCGGGTCACCTTCGAGGCTCAACCCGAAGTGACCGAGTTGTCGCCGGAAGCCGTTTACGCGTTGTGCCGTGAGATCTCTCGCGCCGCAGACCTGTGCGCGTTCTTGCAGCGCAAGTCCGTCGAGCACATGGCCCAGCTCGCGGCCGACGCCGAGAACTAGCTAGGCGACAGCCCGGTCCACACGCGCCGACTCCTCGCGCGCCGCGAGCGTGGCGTGCCTCAGGAGGTCGGCGAAATCGGCCTGCACCTGCGGGTCCAGTTGCTCGATGACCTGCCGACACGTAGCGTCGAAGAGCGCGAGCTGAGACCAGGGCTCCTTCTCGATGTCGACCGCCAGATAGATGTGGTTGACACGGCGATCGACCTGATCAGCCTCACGACGCAGAATGTCACGACGAACGAGGCGCTCGACCATGGTCGTAATACCCGCGGACGTGACCCTCAGATAGCTGGCCAACTCTGACGGGCGGATACCCGGGTTCTTGGCGATGTAGGACATCGCATTGGCCTCGAGCTCGTTGACGCCGAGCTGCTTACGAGCCCGGGCCGCAGCGGCGTCGCGCTCCCGTGAGTAGAACGTCAACGCTGCCGATAGCGGCGACGTGTCGTCGATTTCTACTGTCATGGTCGTCCCCAGATCGCATCGTGTCTCCACCACTATACCTAACCTTCTAACCTTCCGGCGATGATCATCAAGTGCGGTGATCTTTAACGAACGCGACACTCAACTCAATTACCTAACCGTGTTGACTATCTGCTACGTTGATCATCGTCGGGCAGAAGCCTCGGCGCCGAGAGAAGGAAGGTCACGATGACCAGCACCGCGTTGACGTGGACCCCGCCGTCTCACCGGCGTCGGCAGACATTCGTCCCCTCCCCCGTCGTCGCCGTCCCGCGGTGGCGCATGGGCGTCGCCGTCGGCGTCGTCGTCGTCGCCGCCCTCGTTTTCTGAACCACCCGCACCCCTCACGGCACGGAGTCATCATGGGAAAACTCTTCTACGGCTCGGACACTCAGCCCATCGATGTGGACGACCGTCTCTTGCAGTACCTGCAGGTCGTCCTGTCGACCAAGTTGCGTCGTAGCGAGTCCTTCACCATCACGTGGACCGACACCGAGGCCGCGCACTCGCGAACGACGCTGTGGATCCAACCGGCCATCCCCATGCGTTTCGAGTACGCCAGCGCCGAGTCGCAGCGCCTGTCGGGCGGGTACCTGCGGCAGCTCGCCGATCAGGCGGCTCTGTCATCGGGTCTCATGCTGAACGCGGCCACGTGGCAGCAGCAGGAAGACGCTCACCGCGTGCAGCTCGCCGCGGCCGCCTGACCGGCTCATACTCAGAACGGCCCATCCTCGTTCGGGCTGGGCCGTCCCTGACTCGATTCACGTTCGCACTGAGGTTTCTCGCCATGCCTTTCCACAGCAAGACCACGCTCGAGCACTGGGTTGCCGAGTTCATCGCTGCTCGCGGTGCGGGCGACGAGGTCCGTGTCGCGATTCAGGAGGGCCACGACGGACAGGACACGGGCCTGGTCGTCATGCCCCTCGAGAACGCGCCCAACACCGTCTGGATCGAACCGCGCGAGAGCGACGACGACCTGGCGTGGCATGTGCTGATCGAGCCCTCCACCGAGGCGTTGGATCTGACGAGCTTCGAGCTCAATGCCCTCACCCACGAGCTCCAGGTGGCCGCGGAGCTGTGCGCCTTCTTGCAGGAGAGATCTCTCGGGCACTTCGAACCCGAAGCAGAACCCGAGATCAGACCCGAGTCGGCGACGACAGAGTAAGGCCCGAGTTCTCCGTCACCCTCGGACAGCGTCGCGCGACCTCATCGCGAGGGACTACGCGGCTGCGCCCGCATCCGAGAGAGGATCGCACCGATCGGGAGGTGTACCCGTCACGTCCGCAGGTGCGACGCCCCGTTCAGATCGAGGACGGCCCCCGACGCCCACTGCGAGTTCGGCGCACTGAGGTACACCACGGCATCCGCCACCTCTTCGGGGGTCGCCACGCGACCGAAGGGACTCTGATCCCGGATGCCGTCGCCCTCCGCCCCGGTCAGCTTCTCCTGCTGCCGATCGGTGCCGACGAACCCGGGGGCGACGCTCGTGACGGCGATGCCGTGGGGCGCGAGGGCGACCGCGAGCGACTGCCCCATCGCGTGCAGCCCCGCCTTCGCCGCGCCGTAGGCCGGGAAGTCCGGCTCGCCCCGGAAGGCGCCGCGAGAGCCGACGTTCACGATCGCGCCGGGCAGCCCCCTCTCGATCAAGGCACGGGCGACGAGGAAGCTCAGGTTGGCAGGCGCCTGCAGATCGACCTGGACCATACGTTCCCACGTGCGGTGCCAGGTGGCGTAGTCGACCGTCGCGACCGGGTGCGAGGTCGAGGGGTTCGGGGCGAGCGCCGCGTTGTTGACGAGGACGTCGATGCGTCCGAATGCGGCGAGGACGTCCTGGACGATCCGTTCCGCGGTCGCCGGGTCGGAGACGTCCCCCTCGACCAGGACGTGCCCGTCACCGTGCAAGCGCGCGAGGGTCTCTTCGGCGGCCGATCGATCCCGGCCGTAGTGGACGGCGACCCGATCGCCGCGTGCGCTGAGGGCGACGGCGATGGCGCGTCCGATTCCGCGCGAGGCACCGGTGACGAGGGAGTGCAGCATGGGCCCATCTTTCCGGTGCCGAGCGTTCGGGCGGCTCCACGAAACGGCGGGCCGCCCGAACTGTCCGGGGCTCACGCATCGGGGCGATGAACCGGTCGCGTCCGATGCGGATGTCCCACGCTACGACCGGGCGCGGGAGAGGTGGTGGGCTTGACGAGCTCCCCCCGCGGGTGCGGGGGCTCGGCGTCAGGCGCGGGTGAACCCGTCGAGGTCGGGGTCCCAGAAGGCGTCGGGATTCGCCTCGTCGCTCGGCTGCTCGACCGCGATGGCGGGCGCCTGTGGGAAGCGCTTGTGCTGACGCAGCTCCTCAGCGGCCCAGGCGAAGTCGGGCTCGTCGCCCTCCCAATGCGCGGGGGCGCTGAGCACGTCGTTTCCGACGCCGATGACGAGCTCGGCCTCGTCCTCCTGGCCGCCGCCGGTGATGATGGGAATGCTCACCGCCTCGGCCTGCCCCTCGGCGGCGATCGACGCGGTGAGCTGCACGAGCGCCTCGGCCACATCATCGGTGGTGGTCACGGTCTCGCCGGCATAGGTCACACTGCGCATTCCCTCATGGTTCCGTCTGGCGGCCGAGAGCGGGGGCCACTTGCACCGGGTGCCCGGCTCCGATAGGGGCCGCGTGTCGGAGGGGCGCGCTAAGGTCCGAAGGGCGCAAGAGAGGGCGACGACCATGGCAGAGGTTCCCGAACTCATCGTCGACGACGCCGCGCGCTGGCGGTCCTGGCTCGACGCCCACGAGGACTCCAGCGTCGGCGTCTGGCTCGTCCTCGCGAAGAAGGGCACGACCTCGCCCACCTCCCTCACATACGCGCAGGCGCTCGATGAGGCCCTGTGCAGCGGGTGGATCGACGGGCGGAAGCAGTCTCGGGATGCCGACACCTTCCGGCAGCACTTCACTCCCCGCCGCGCCCGCTCGATGTGGTCGAAGCGCAACGTCGATCACGTCGCGCGCCTGAGCGACGAGGGACGTCTGCGGCCCCGCGGGGCCGACGAGATCGCCCGGGCGCAGGCGGACGGCCGATGGGAACGCGCCTACGAGGGGTCGGCGGCGATCGAGGTCCCGGCGGATCTCCGCGAAGCCCTCGATGCCACGCCCCGGGCGGCACGAGCCTTCGAGGCACTGACCAAGGCCGGGCGATACTCGGTGCTGCACCCCGTCGTCACCGCGCCGACGCCCGCCACCCGCGCCGCGCGGATCGCCCGGCACGTCGAACGTCTCGCCGTCGATCCGGCTCCTCCGGCCCCCGAGGAGTGACACGACGCAGAGAATGGGCTCATGCGCGCGCGACGACTCCTCGGCCTGATCGCCGCGTCATCCCTTCTTCTCGGTGTGTCCGCCTGCGCAGCGGCCCCCGCAGAACCCTCACCCTCCGCCACCGGGCCCGTCGTCTCGTTCTACGGCGACTCGTACACGCGCGGCACGGGGGCGAGTTCGACCGACAAGCGCTGGTCGACGATTGTGTCGGCCGAGCGCGGCTGGCAGGAGATCAACCGCAGCGAGAACGGCCTCGGCTTCGTCAACCGCCGGGCGTCGATGGGGCCGGGACTCGACGACATCCCCGCCCAGGTCATCGCCGACCGCCCCGACCTCGTCTTCGTCACCATGGGCCTGAACGACAACTTCAGTTACGACCGGGCGGCCGACCGCATCCGCGAGACCATCGACAGCGACCTGCAGCGTCTGCGCGAGGGGCTGCCCGACGCGAGGATCGTCGTCGTCGAGCCCTTCTGGTACACCGCCGACCGCCCGGCGTCGGTCGACGTCATCGCCGGCTGGGTCGAAGACGCCGCCGCGCGCATCGACGCCGACCACATCGAGGGGGCCAGTCACTGGCTCGACGGCCACTACGCCGACTCCCCCGACAGCTGGATGGCCGGCGACGGCCTGCACCCGAACGACACCGGGTACGCGTACATGGCGGAGCGGATGGATGCCGCGCTCCGCGCCCTCGACCCACCCCTATGACGGCAGCGCTCGCGACGACCTCCGTCGGCCGAGGGACCAGACGCCCGCCGCGGCGACGAGCAGCAGACCGAGGATGCCGACGACGTGCAGCGCGAGCGACGCGAGGCCGCGCTCGGGCAGCAGGAATCCATAGGGGACCCACCCGTCGGTCGCACCGCGAACGAGGACGACGGTGATCCAGACCAGAGGGTAGGGGAGCACCCACCAGAGGTGCCGCCACGCGAGTCGAGGGCGATCGGGAGCCGTAGCGAGGTCGACGACCACGAGCACGGGGAACACGATGTGCAGCATCGTGCTGACCCACGGAGGCGCCGAACCCGTGCCGGGGACGAGCCCGTTGTATACGACGGCGACCACGATGAGGAAGGCGGCGCCCACGGCCCACGCGAGCGTGAGGAAGAGCGGGATCGGACGCCCGGCGGCGCCGAGCACTCCCACGGCGATCAGCACGAGCGCCGTCAGGCTGCTCGTCTGGTTGGTGAAGTACCCGAAGAAGTCGAAGGGGTTGGCATCGCCCGCCGCGACGCGCAACGCATAGGCGAACAGCACCACGGCCAACACGATCGCGCCGACGACAACGCGCGCGAAAGAACGCAGGCGTCCACGAGCACGGGCGGGATGAGTGGTCACTCCGCGACGCTACCGCGACCGACCGGCGGGTAACTGCTCGTCAGCTGTCGACCGCGGACCGCGCGCGGAACCACACGGTGAGCTCGCGCACCGCGCGGATGCTCGCGTCCTCGTCGTCGGCCTCGAGATCGTCGAACGTGTCGCGGAAGCCCTCGGGGGCGGGAGTGGTGGGCACGCCGATCGGCTCGTACCCCATCGTCCACTCCGTGAAGCGGCGCTCGTCGACGCGCTCCGAGAGCAGCACGCGGACGCCCGTGTGCCGCGGGTCGCGGCGGATCTTCGTCATGAGCTCGTCGACGGCATCCTGCGGCCCCTCGAGGACCTGGAAGAAGCGTCCGCGGCGGTACAGCAGCATGCCGGTGAGATCGTGCTCGTGATTCGAGCGGCGGCTCTGCGCGAGAAGGTCGTTCAGGCGGCCGTCGTCGAAGGGCTCGGAGGCCGCGCTGACGTACGAGATGGAGACGAGGTCAGAACTCATGAGGCCTTCCCGCCGTCGATCGACCGGGGCGCGGGGACGCGCACTTCGCGGAGGGTGATCTCGGCGTCCTGCGGGGGCTGGTCGTTGGTCACGGCGGCCATCGCGGCGGTGAGGGCCTCGAAGCGACCGACGAGGCGCGAACGGCCGTTGTACGCCAGGAACGCGCCGCCGGGCTGACGGTCGATGTAGCCGAGGAACACCCCGCTCCTACTGCCGACGTGGAAGCCGTCTTCGACGCGAGCCCAGACGACTCCGGCGCCGGGGCGGTCGTGTGACACCATGGTCGCCCCTCTTTCTACCCGGGATGGAAACGGGCGAGAGCGACCGTACCCGGCCCCTCCGACATCCGGCCGCCCTTGACAGATCGCGCAGCGATGGAGTGCGCGACCGAGCGATCCGTGCGCGAGCTCGTTCGCTCAGGCCAGAGCGGCGCGGATCTGCGCAGAGTCGTCGGTGCCCGTCGCCTCCACGATGCGCCCCTTCTCGACGCGGTACATCGCGAACGAGGCGATGTTCACGCGCCGACGGGTCGGGCCGACATGGGCGAAAGCCCCGGTGTGCGCTCCCCCGCCGCGCAGGTGCACCGCCAGACGATCGTCCTCGACGATCAGCTGGATGCGTTTCCACTGCCAATCCGGAAAGCCGTGCAGCAGCTCGGCGAGATCGGCGATCCACGCCTCGGCCCCCGCGGGCAGGTGCGCTCGGCGCACCGCCGGGTGCAGGAACCCCCGGATGGCTTCGAGGTCGTGCCGGTTGAGGGCATCGAGATAGTCGGCGAACCACTCTCGCGTCTCCCAGACCTCCACTCCCCCATTATCGGCGGGATGCCGACGACCCGGCCCGTCCGCGCAGAGTCCCGGGCGAGCGTCGACGAGCTACCACACGACCCGCCGGTGCGCCGCCCCCTCGGCAGCCCGAAACGGGCGTGACAGCGTGAGGGCATGGCATCCCCCCTCGCCCTCCTTCGTGACGACTCGCTCTCGCTCCTGCTGCGCGGCTACGGCTTCGGCGCGCACCTGTGGCGTCGCGCCGACCGCGGTGCCCGCGCGGTGCCGTTCCGCCTGCTCGGGCGCGAGGCGCTGTTCGTCCGCGGTGAGGAAGGCGTCGAGCTGTTCTACGACGAGTCGCGCATCCGCCGCCACGGCGCCATGCCGGCTTTCATCCAGGAGTCGCTGTTCGGCCACGGCTCGGTGCACAGCCTCGACGGCGACGAGCACCGCCACCGCAAGTCCACCTTCGTCGACGTGCTGTACGACGACGCCGAGGTGCAGCGCCTGCTGCCCGAGCTCGACCGTCAGTGGCGGGGCGAACTCGACGCGTGGATCGCGGGCGGCGGGCGCTCGGCGTACGACGCGGCGGTCGGAGCCCTCGGCCGGTCGATCATGCGCTGGGCCGGCATTCCCGGCACCGCGGCGGCGCAGACCCGCTGGGCCCGGCGACAGGCGCAGATCGTCGACGGCTTCGGGGTCCCCTACTCCCCCGAGTTCGCTCTCGCGCTGCTGAACCGCGGGTGGTCCGACCGCCACGCGGCCGAGCTCATCGACGCGGTCCGCGCCGGCACGCTGCGCCCCGCCGAGAACACGGCCCTGCACGCCTGGGCGCACCACCGCGACCAGAACGGCGACCTCCTTCCCGCGAAGACCGCGGGCATCGAGCTGCAGAACAGCTTCCGCCCGATGATCGCCGTCTCGCGCTTCGTCGCCTTCGCCGCGAAAGAGCTCCACGACCGCCCCGAGTGGCGCGCGCGCATCGCCGCCGAGACCGCCGAGCGCGGCACCCTCGTCGGCGGCGAGCTCGCGACGGCCTTCGCGCAGGAGATCCGCCGCACGGCCCCGTTCGTGCCCATGCTTCCGGCGTGGGCCGAGACCGACATCGAGCTCGACGGCCAGCGGGTGTCCGCCGGCGGCCGGGTCGTGCTCGACATCCTCGGGACCGACACCGACACCCGCGAGTGGGAACGCCCCTCGTCGTTCGACCCCGAGCGCTTCGTCGGCGTCGACGACTACGAAGCGCTCCGCGCGTTCGTGCCCCACGGGGGTGCCGACGTGCGCACCGGCCACCGCTGCCCCGGGGAGAAGCTCGCCATCGCCGGGCTCGCGGCATCCATCGCCGTCTTGAGCGACCCGCGCATCCGCATCAGCGGCCGCGGTCTCGAGGTCGACAGGCGACGGATGCCGACCAAGCCGCGCTCCGGAGGACGCGTGCGCCCCGCCGACGCCCCGGCGTCGTGCCCGTTCCACTTCGGTCGCCACTGACTCCGTCAGAGGAACAGGCGCCGCACCGACCGCCGGTCGCCCGCGGCAGTACTGCCAGGCGGACCAGGAGCAGCAGCGCCAGGATCGACGAGATGATCGGTGGTATCAGTCTTCGAAATCCCGCACGTGAGGTGATCGTGCTGTCGAGGCGCTCGCTCGACGGTGTGGCGAAAAGCGAGGCTCGCATCCGTCAGCGCCGGGCGTCCCGACAACAGGACGGTGCCCCGGGAACAGGAGGATTCCGGCCCGCTCACTCTGTTCCCGCCGAACCCCCTGTCCTCGCGACAGAGACGCCGCGCCCGCGATCAGCGCTCGAGCACCACCGCGAGGCCCTGGCCCACCCCGATGCAGATCGCCGCGACCGCGACGCCGCCGCCGCGGCGTTTCAGCTCGTGCGCTGCCCGCGCGATGATGCGCCCGCCCGAGGCACCGAGGGGGTGACCGATCGCGATCGCCCCGCCGTTCTCGTTCAGCAGCGCGGGATCGAGCTCGGTCCACAGCTTCGCGCACGCGAGCGTCTGCGAGGCGAACGCCTCGTTGAGTTCGGCGAACGACACGTCGCCCCACGAGCGCCCGGCCCGCGCGAGGGCGCGGTTGGCCGCCTCGACGGGAGCCACACCGAACACATCGGGGTCGTTGCCGAACGCCGCCCGGCCGGCGATGCGGGCCAGGGGCTCGGCATCCAATGCCCCTTCCGCGCCCAGCAGCACGGCCGAAGCGCCGTCGTTGATGGGCGAGGAGTTACCGGCCGTGACGGTGCCGTCCTTCTGGAACGCCGGGCGAAGCCCCGCGAGTACCTCGGCGGTCGAGTCGTCGCGGATCCCCTCGTCGCGCGCGAGCTCGTGCCCCTCGACCTGCACGATCTCGTCCGCGAACCGGCCCGCGGCCCACGCCGCGGCGGCGAGACGGTGGCTGCGGGCGGCGAACGCATCCTGCTCCTCGCGGGAGATGCCGTAGATCTCGGCGAGCTTCTCGGCGCTCTCGCCGTTCGAGATCGTCCAGTCCTGCCGCAGCCGCGGGTTGGTCATGCGCCAGCCGATCGACGTGTTCCACATCGTCTGGTTCGCCGCGGGGAAGGGCCGCGCGCTCTTCTCGACCACGAAGGGGGCACGCGTCATCGACTCGACCCCGCCCGCGAGGATCACGTCGACATCTCCCGCCTCGATCGCGCGCGAGCCCTGGATGACGGCATCCAGAGACGATCCGCACAGGCGGTTGATGGTCGTCCCGGGCACCGACGAGGGGAAGCCTGCGAGCAGCGCGGCGAACCGCGCGACGTTGCGGTTGTCCTCCCCGGCCTGGTTGGCGTCGCCGAAGATCACGTCTTCGATCCGCGCGGGATCGATCCCGGTGCGCTCGACGATGGATGCCATGACGGTGGCAGCGAGATCGTCGGGGCGCACGTCGGCGAACGCCTTGCCGTGCCGCGCGAAGGGGGTGCGCACGGCGTCGTAGACGAAGGATGCGGGCATGGGTCATGCCTCCAGTTCCAGACCGAGCAGCGACTCGATCTCGGCGTGCGTGTTGTCACCGAACAGCTCACGGACGCGGAAGCCGTCGGGGGTGACGTCGAAGACGCCGTGGTCGGTGTAGACGCGCGAGACGCAGCCGACACCCGTGAGCGGATACGTGCAGGCCGCGACGAGCTTGGGCTCGCCGCCCTTGGTGAGCAGGTCGGTCATGACGTAGACGTCTTTCGCGCCGATCGCGAGGTCCATCGCGCCGCCCACGGCCGGGATGGCCCCGGGCTCGCCCGTCGACCAGTTGGCAAGGTCACCGCTGGCCGAGACCTGGAACGCACCGAGCACGCACACGTCGAGGTGCCCGCCGCGCATCATGGCGAACGAGTCGGCGTGGTGGAAGTACGCAGCCCCCGCGAGGGCGGTGACGGGCTGCTTGCCGGCGTTGATGAGGTCGGGGTCGACGCGGTCGCGCTCGGGGGCGGGCCCCATGCCGAGCATGCCGTTCTCGGTGTGCAGCACGATCTCGAGGCCCTCGGGCAGGTAGTCGGCGACGAGGGTGGGGGCTCCGATGCCGAGGTTCACGACGGCGCCCTCGGGGATGTCGGATGCCAGTCGGGCGGCGAGGTCGCGCCGGGAGATGCGGGTGGTCACTGTGCTGGCCTTTCGTCGGTGCGCAGATTCGCGCCGCGGGGCTCGGCCTCGGCGGTCCGCGCGCTCATGCCGCATCCTCCTCGGCCAGGGGCCGGCCCTCGATGTCGACGCCTCCCACGAACTCGCCGTCGCGGAGCCACGGGCGCTCCCCCACCGCGACGACACGGTCGACGTAGAGCCCCGGGGTGATGACGGCCTCGGGGTCGAGCCAGCCGAGCGGCACGACCTCGTCGACCTGCACCACGGTGGTGGTGGCGGCGGCGGCCATGATGGGTCCGAAGTTGCGGGCGGTCTCGCGGTAGACGAGATTGCCCCACCGGTCGGCGGCCCGGGCGCTGATCAACGCGACATCGGCGTGGATGGGGTATTCGAGCACGTAGTCGCGGCCGTCGATGCGACGCGTCTCCTTGCCCTCGGCGAGCTGGGTACCGAAGCCGGTGGGGGTGAAGAACCCGCCGATGCCGGCGCCCGCGGCGCGGATGCGCTCGGCGAGGTTGCCCTGCGGCACGAGCTCGAGCTCGATCTTTCCCTCACGGTAGAGACCGTCGAACACCCACGAGTCGCTCTGGCGCGGGAACGAGCAGATCATCTTGCGCACCTGCCCCGCCGCGAGCAGCGCTGCCAGGCCCGTATCGCCGTTGCCGGCGTTGTTGTTGACGACGGTGAGGTCGCGCGCGCCGTGCGCGATGAGCGCGTCGATGAGCTCGACGGGTTGACCTGCGCGGCCGAATCCGCCGATCATCACGGTGGCCCCGTCGGCGATGCCGGCGACGGCGGCCGCGACGTCGGGAACGGTCTTGTCGATCACGGCGCGGCCCCCTCGTTCGTCACCGACGGATCCGGTTCGGGCGTGGAGAAGACCTCCGACGCGATACGGAAGGCCGAGTTTGCCGCCGGCACGCCGGAGTAGATCGCCGCCTGCAGGATGACCTCGCGGATCTCCTCGACGCTCAGGCCGTTGCGCAGCGCCGCGCGCAGGTGCATCGCGAGCTCCTCGTGATGACCGTGCGCGATGAGAGAGCTGAGCACCGCGATCGAGCGCGAGCGGCGGTCGAGGCCGGGGCGCGACCACACGTCTCCCCACGCGACGCGCGTGATGAAGTCCTGCCAGTCGGCGGTGAGGTCGGTGGTCGCGGCGATCGAGCGGTCGACGTGCGCGTCGCTCAGCACGGCACGGCGCACCGTCATGCCCTGGTCGTGGCGTTCCTGATCGGTGGGCATCAGGCGTCCTTTCGAGATGATGGCGCCGTCGAGACGGAGGCGAAGAACGACCGCAGCAGAGCCGCTACGGCCTCGGGTTGTTCGGCCGGCGGCAGGTGCCCGGCGTGATCGATGCGTGCGACGCTGCCGCGCTGCACGCCCTCGGCGATCTCGACCGCCTTGGGCTCGGGGGCGACTTGGTCGAACGCTCCCCACGCGGCGAGCACGGGGACGGCGATATCGCCCAGCGTCGCGCGCACGTCGTACGCGGCGAGCGCTTCACAGCAGCGGGCGTAGCTGTCGTCGTCGGCGTCCTGCAGCGCGTGCAGCAGGCGGCCGCTCAGCTCGGGGCGGCGGGCCATCGACTCGGGCGCGAACCAGCGCTGGGCCGAACCGACGATGAGGCTCGACGTGCTCTGCGACCGCGCCTGGGCGGCCCGCTCGTGCCACGACGCGGGGGTGCCCAGGACGGCGCCGGATGCCACGATCGCGGCGCCCCGCAGCCGGGTGCCGTGACGCCGCGCGAGCTCGAGGCCGGTCGCCCCGCCGAGGGAGACCCCGGCGTACAGGAAGTCGTCATCGGGTACCGCGGC
>Ga0308159_1003003_pt1 | contig 18062 bp, 14 predicted proteins | sample PhyCR1_FD_201040 | JGI IMG/M metagenome (GOLD analysis project Ga0308159, IMG submission 201040) | Phyllosphere microbial communities from UC Gill Tract Community Farm, Albany, California, United States - DLSLC.R1 | ecosystem: Host-associated > Plants > Phyllosphere > Unclassified | place: USA... | reverse complement strand
GGTCAGCGGCACGGTTCTCCTCGGGTGGGGGCGGCGGGGACGACGGTACAGCCTACTCGCGACCGAGGTCGCGGTGAGCCACACGGACGGCCACCCCGGGCACATCGGACAGACGTGCAGCCAACTCTCGGGCCATCACGACGGAGCGATGCTTGCCGCCCGTGCACCCCACAGCCACGACGGAATGCCGCTTGTTCTCGCGCTGATACCCCTCCATCACGGGGCGCAGCGCCGACGCGTACGCGTCGAGGAACTCCGACGCACCCTCTTGCGCCAGCACGTATTCCCGCACGCGGGGATCTTCGCCGGTGAGGGCGCGCAGATCGTCGTTCCAGAACGGATTCGGCAGGAATCGCATGTCCGCGACGAGGTCGACATCGGGCGGCAGGCCGTACTTGAAGCCGAAGCTCATGAGCGTGACGGTGTGCCGCGCAGCCCCCTCGTCGCCGAAGAGCGAAACGGTGCGCAACGACAGCTGATGCACGTTCAGCGCGGAGGTGTCGATGACGACGTCGGCCGCTTCGCGGACAGGGGCCAAGCGCTCCCGTTCGCGACGGATCCCGTCGAGGATGGTCCCGTCGTGCTGCAGGGGATGCGGTCGGCGCACGGCCTCGAACCGTCTCACGAGCACCGCGTCGCTGGCATCCAGGAACACCACCCGTACCTGACGGTTGGCCTGCAGGGTCCGCATCGCCTCGGGCAGGTCGCCGAAGAGCGATCGACCGCGTACGTCGACCACCACCGCGACCCGCGGAACGGCTCCGCCGGCGAGCTCGGTCAGCTCGAGCAGCGGACGCAACATGCGCGGTGGAAGGTTGTCGACCACGTACCAATCGAGGTCTTCGAGCGCGTTGGCGACCGTAGATCGCCCGGCGCCCGACATGCCCGTGACGATCAGCACCTCTCCTGGCTCGTCATCGCGTGCCGGTTCCATGGGCGATCGCCTCCCGTCGTGTGGTCCCAGCCTACCGAGCCAGGTGCGTGTGAATGGCCTCGGCCAGGGTCGGGCCGATGCCGGGGAGAGCGGTGATCTCGTCGGGCGTGGCGTTCTTGAGGGCCGACACCGAGCCGAAGTGCCGCAGCAGCGCCTTGATACGGGCCTCGCCGAGGCCGGGGACCTCGGCCAGCACGCTCGTGATGTCGCGCTTGCGACGCTTTCGTTGGTGGACGATCGCGAACCGGTGGGCCTCGTCGCGCAGCCGCTGCAGCAGGTACAGCGCCTCGGACGTGCGCGGCAGGATGACCGGGTACTCCTCCCCCGGCAGCCAGACCTCCTCGAGGCGCTTCGCGATGCCGCACAGCGCGATCTCCTCGTGTCCGGCGTCGGCGAGGGCACGGGCCGCCGCCGCGACCTGCGGCTGACCACCGTCGACCACGAGCAGCTGCGGGCGGTACGCGAAGCGGGGGCGCTTCCGCGCGGTCACGACCTCACCGTCGGCCGTCGCCTCTTCGGAGTCGGGGTCGGCCACGATTGCGCCGTCGATCGTCTCGGGCTCGATCTCGTCGGGGCGGTCGAGATACGCGAGGCGCCGGCTGAGCACCTGGTACATCGAGTCGGTGTCGTCGGTCGTCTCGGCGACACCGAAGGAGCGGTACTGGTCTTTGCGGGGCAGACCGTCTTCGAAGACCACCATGGATGCCACGACATTGGTGCCCGAGAGGTGCGAGATGTCGAAGCACTCGATGCGCAGCGGAGCCTCGCTCATGCCGAGCGCCTCTTGCAGGTCGGTGAGCGCTTGGGATCGGGCCACGTAGTCGCTGGTGCGGCGGGTCTTGTGGAGCATCAGCGCCTGCTGCGCATTCAGCGTCGCGGTCTTCAGGAGATCGGCCTTGCGACCGCGCTGCGCGACCTGCAGCGTGACCGGACGCCCCCGGCGCTCGCGCAACCAGTCCTCCAGCTGCTCGGCGTCGTCGGGCAGTTCCGGCACGAGCACCTGCCGCGGGATGTCGCTCGCGTCGGCATCGCCGTAGGTGCGCTGGAGCACCTGATCGACGAGGTCGGCGCCGGAGATGTCAATCTCTTTCTCGATGGTCGTCGCCCGCACACCGCGCACGCGTCCGCCGCGGACGACGAAGTGCTGCACCGTCGCGGCGAGTTCGTCCTCCGCGATCCCGAAGAGATCGGCATCCGTGTCCGAGGCGAGCACCAGCGCGCTCTTGCCGAGCACGGCGTCGATGGCCTGCAGGCGATCGCGATAGTGCGCGGCCGACTCGTAGTCCATCGCGGCCGAGGCCTCTTTCATGCGGGCCGTGAGCTCTCGCGTGAAGCGCTGGTCGCCACCGGACATGAAGGCGATGAAGTCGTTCACGACGGCGCGGTGCTCGTCGATCGTCACCTTCATCGAGCACGGCCCACCGCACCGACCGATCTGCCCCGGGAAACACGGCCGACCCGAGGCCATCGCCTTCTTGTACGAGGAGTCGCTGCACGTGCGGATCGGGAAGACCTTGATCATCAGATCGATGGTGTCGTGCACCGCCCACACCTTCGGGTAGGGCCCGAAGTACTTAGCCCCGCGGATCTTGTGATTTCGCGTGACGATGACGCGCGGGGCCTCGTCGGCGAGGGTGATCGCCATGTACGGGTACGACTTGTCGTCGCGGTAGCGGACGTTGAAGGGCGGATCGAACTCCTTGATCCACATGAACTCCAACTGCAGGGAGTCGATGTCGCTCGGAACGACCGTCCACTCGACGCTCGCCGCCGTCGTCACCATGCGCCGCGTCCGCTCGTGCAGGGAATGCAGCGGAGCGAAGTAGTTCGACAAGCGCGCGCGGAGGTTCTTGGCTTTCCCGACGTACAGCACGCGCCCCTCGGCATCCCGGAACCGGTAGACCCCCGGGTTGGTGGGGATCTCGCCGGCTTTGGGACGGTACGAGAGGTGCGATACCCGTTCTCGTGGTGCCACGCTCAGCCCGCCGCGCTCACGAGCTCTCGCTCGGCGTCGCCGCTTTCGACCGCGGCGGTGTTGCGCTGCGTGCCGGTGCGGCCGGTCTCGAGAAGCTCCGCCAGGAAGGCGCCGGTGTGGCTGCCTGCGACCTTCGCAACCTGCTCGGGGGTGCCGGTGGCCACGATCGTGCCGCCGCCCGCACCACCCTCGGGCCCGAGGTCGATGACCCAGTCCGAACTCTTGATGACGTCGAGGTTGTGCTCGATCACGATGACGGTGTTGCCCTTGTCGACGAGACCGTTGAGCACCTTGAGCAGCAGCGAGACGTCTTCGAAGTGCAGTCCTGTGGTGGGCTCGTCGAGCACGTAGATCGATCGGCCGTTGCTTCGGCGCTGCAGCTCCGTCGCGAGCTTGACGCGCTGCGCCTCGCCGCCCGAGAGGGTGGTCGCCGACTGTCCGAGACGGACGTAGCCGAGACCGACATCCACGAGGGTCTTGAGGTAGCGGTGGATCGCCTGGATCGGCTCGAAGAAGTCGGCGGCCTCGGAGATCGGCATCTCGAGCACCTCGGCGATGTTCTTGCCCTTGTAGTGCACCGAGAGGGTGTCGCGGTTGTATCGCTTGCCGTGACAGACCTCGCAATCCACGTAGACGTCGGGGAGGAAGTTCATCTCGATCTTGAGCGTGCCGTCGCCGGAGCAGGCCTCGCAGCGTCCGCCCTTGACGTTGAAGCTGAATCGACCGGCCTGGTAGCCGCGGACCTTGGCTTCGGGGGTCTCGGCGAAGAGGCTGCGGATGCGATCGAACACGCCGGTGTAGGTCGCGGGGTTCGAGCGCGGGGTCCGGCCGATCGGCGCCTGGTCGACGTGCACCACCTTGTCGAGGTTGTCGAGGCCGGTCACTCGCGTGTGCTTGCCCGGAACGCGACGCGCCCCGTTCAGCTTCGAGGCGAGGACCTCGTACAGGATGCCGTTCACGAGCGTCGACTTGCCCGAACCGCTGACGCCGGTCACCGCCGTCAGAACGCCGAGCGGGAAGTCGGCCGTGACGTTCTGCAGGTTGTTCTCGCGTGCTCCGACCACCGTGACCTGACGCTTCTTGTCGATCTTGCGACGCTTCTTCGGCGCCTCGATCGAGCGGCGGCCGGACAGGTAGGCCCCCGTGAGCGAGTTCTCGTCGGTCAGCAGGCCAGAGAGGGGTCCCGAATGCACGACGTTGCCGCCGTCGACACCGGCTCGGGGTCCGATGTCGACGACCCAGTCGGCCGCGTGGATGGTCTCTTCGTCGTGCTCGACGACGATGAGGGTGTTGCCCAGGTCGCGCAGCGTCTCGAGGGTCTGGATGAGGCGACGGTTGTCGCGCTGGTGCAGACCGATCGACGGCTCGTCCAGCACGTACAGCACACCGGTCAGGCCCGATCCGATCTGCGTCGCGAGGCGGATACGCTGCGCTTCTCCGCCCGAGAGGGTGCCGGCCGCGCGGCCGAGGCTCAGGTAGTTGAGCCCCACCTGCAGCAGGAAGTCGAGGCGCGCACGGATCTCGCGCAGCACCGCGGCGGCGATCGTCGCCTCGCGGTCGGTGAGGGTCAACTGCGAGAAGAACTCGCGCGCGTCGGCCAGGCTCATGCGAGACGCCGCCGCGATCGACGTGCCGTCGACGAGCACAGCGAGCACCTCGGGCTTCAGGCGGTCGCCGTCGCAGACCGCGCACGGAACCTCGCGAAGATATTCCGACCAGCGCTGGCGCTGACTGTCGGACTCGGCCTGGAGGTACTGGCGCTCGATGTAGGGCACGACGCCCTCGAAGCCCGACGAGTACCGCATCTCACGGCCGTAGCGGTTCTTCCACTTGACGGTGACCTTGTAGTTCTCGCCGCGCAGGACCGCCTGCTGCACGTCGTGCGAGAGGTCTTTCCACGGGGTGTCGAGCGAGAACTTCAGATCCCTCGCCAAGCCCTCGAGGAGGCGCTCGTAGTACTGGAAGAGCCCCTTGCCCTGGGTCGTCCAGGGCAGGATCGCGCCGTCGCGGATCGACAGCTCCTCGTCCCCGAGCATGAGGTCCACATCGACCGACATGCGCGTGCCGAGGCCCGAGCAGACGGGGCACGCGCCGAAGGGCGCGTTGAACGAGAAGGTGCGCGGTTCGATCTCGGTGAGCTGAAGCGGGTGCCCGTTGGGGCACGCCAGCTTCTCGGAGAACGATTGCCAGGCGTCGTCGCCCTCTTCGTCGACGTAGTTGACCTGCATGATCCCGCCGGCGAGGCCCATGGCCGTCTCGACGGAGTCGGTCACGCGGCTGAGGTTGTCTCCGGATGCCACGAGTCGGTCGACGACGACCGCGATGTCGTGCTTGTAGCTCTTCTTGAGCGTCGGGGGCTCGGCCAGCTGCACGAGCTCACCGTCGACGACCGCGCGCGCGTAGCCCTTCGCGCTCAGCTCCTTGAAGAGGTCGACGAACTCCCCCTTCTTCTGCGTGACGACCGGCGCGACGATCTGATACCGCGTGCGCTCGGGCAGGTCCATGAGCTGGTCGGCGATCTGCTGCACCGTCTGCCGCTGGATACGCGCCCCGCAGTCCGGGCAGTGCGGTACGCCGACGCGCGCCCAGAGCAGGCGCATGTAGTCGTGGATCTCGGTGATCGTGCCGACCGTCGAGCGGGGGTTGCGGTTGGTCGACTTCTGGTCGATGGAGACCGCGGGGCTTAGACCCTCGATGAAGTCGACATCGGGTCGGTCGACCTGCCCGAGGAACTGACGGGCGTAGGCGCTCAGCGATTCGACATAACGGCGCTGTCCCTCGGCGAAGATGGTGTCGAACGCGAGGCTCGACTTCCCCGAGCCCGACAGACCGGTGAAGACGACGAGTGAATCGCGCGGGATGTCGAGGTCGACGTTCTTCAGGTTGTGGACGCGCGCGCCCCGGACACTCAGCTTTCCGCTGGTACCGGAATTCGCAGACGATGAGGGCTGGGCGACGGGAACGATGGGCACCTGTTAAGTCTAGGTCGGACCTCCGACATCGGCCCCGGGTTCGCCCCGGGCGCACGGATGTGCGAGGGGGCACCCCTCTCTTCCCGCGCGAGGCCGCCCACGCGGCTCAGCCCTTCGACGGCCCGGCGAACGGGGCGAGCCCGTCGCGCAGCGCGACGAGGGCCGTCTCATCGACGCCGACCCGGGCCATGATCTTCGCCGGCACCTCGAGCGCCGCTTCGCGCAGCACCCGACCCTCGTCAGTGAGGTCGATGTCGAGCACGCGCTCGTCGTCGCTCCGACGCGACCGCACGACCCTCCCCTGCGCCTCGAGGCGCTTCACCAGCGGCGAGAGGGTGGCGGGCTCCATCGCGAGGCCGGCTGCCAGCGCGCCGAGCGAACGCGGAGTCTCCTCCCACAGCGCGAGCATCACCAGGTACTGCGGATGGGTCAGGCCGAGCGGTTCGAGCACCGGTCGATAGATCGACACCACATTGCGGGCAGCCGTGACCAGCGCGAAGCAGACCTGGTTCTCGAGCTTCAGCGGGTCCTCCACGTGCCATCCCTTCAATTCGTTAGTACACTAATGATCATGACACAAAAGGATGCCGACCGCCCGCCTCTCCGCGAGCGCGTCCGCGAAGCCGGCGGGTGGTACCAGTACGTGAACACCCGTCTCATCCGCGTTGCGGGCCCCGCGTCCGTGGGTCCGTACGAGACCACCCCCGAACCCGTGCGGACGGGGCGCCCCTGCCCGCTCTGCGGTCACGCGATGGCAGAGCACTCCGTCGACCGCTCCGGGCCGAAGCCCCTCCTGCACTGCCCCTGAGAGGCCGCGGCCCGGTCGGCGGCGGCCTCCTGGGTGTCGGGCCCCGACGGGATCAGGCGTGACCGGCGCGTTCCATGGCGCGCAGCTCTTTCTTCATGTCCTGTACCTCGTCACGCAGGCGTCCGGCGAGCTCGAACTTCAGCTCAGCCGCGGCCGCGAGCATCTGCTGCGTGAGATCGGCGATCGTGGATTCGAGCTGGTCGGCGCCCTCGGCCGCGATACCCGTGCGCCGTAGCGACGGCGTCGGCGACTTGCCCTTGCCGGACTTGTCGTTGCGCGACAACAGGTTCTTCGTGTCGGACGCTTCGCGGTTCAGGACTTCGGTGATGTCGGCGATCTTCTTGCGCAGCGGCTGCGGATCGATCCCGTTCTCGGTGTTGTACGCGATCTGCTTCTCGCGTCGACGTTCCGTCTCTTCGATGGCCTTGCTCATCGAGTCGGTCATCTTGTCGGCGTACATGTGCACCTGGCCCGAGACGTTACGGGCGGCACGACCGATGGTCTGGATGAGCGACGTTCCGCTGCGCAGGAACCCCTCCTTGTCGGCGTCGAGGATCGCTACCAACGACACCTCGGGAAGGTCGAGGCCCTCGCGGAGGAGATTGATGCCGACGAGGACGTCGTAAACGCCGGCACGCAACTCGGTCAGCAGTTCGACGCGACGGAGCGTGTCGACGTCGGAGTGCAGGTAGCGAACCCGCACCCCGTGCTCTCCGAGGAAGTCCGTGAGCTCCTCCGCCATCTTCTTGGTGAGGGTCGTGACCAGCACACGCTCGTCCCGCTCGACGCGCACCCGGATCTCTTCGAGCAGATCGTCGATCTGACCCTTCGACGGCTTCACGATGATCTCGGGATCGACGAGACCCGTCGGGCGGATGATCTGCTCCACCACACCGTCGGCGATGCCCATCTCGTAGCGGCCCGGCGTCGCCGACAGGTACACCGTCTGCCCGACGCGCTCCTTGAACTCGTCCCAGCGCAGCGGCCGGTTGTCCATGGCGCTCGGCAGGCGGAAGCCGTGCTCGACCAGGGTGCGCTTGCGGGATGCATCACCCTCGTACATCGCGCCGATCTGGGGCACGGTGACGTGCGACTCATCGATGACCAACAGAAAGTCGTCGGGGAAGAAGTCGAGGAGGGTGTGCGGCGGGTCTCCGGGCATCCGGCCGTCCATGTGCCGCGAGTAGTTCTCGATGCCGGAGCAGAAACCGAGCTGCTGGAGCATCTCGAGGTCGAAGGTCGTACGCATCCGCAGGCGCTGGGCCTCGAGGAGCTTGCCCTGCGACTCGAACTCCTTGAGGCGTTCCTCGAGTTCGTGCTCGATCGTGCCGATCGCTCGCTGCACGGTCTCGGTGCCTGCGACATAGTGCGAGGCCGGGAAGATCGGCACGGAGTCCATCTTCTCGATCACGTCACCGGTGAGCGGATGCAGGAGGTAGAGCGCTTCGATCTCGTCACCGAACATCTCGATGCGGATCGCGTACTCCTCGTACACCGGGATGATCTCGATCGTGTCGCCGCGCACCCGGAAGTTGCCACGGGAGAAGTCGACATCGTTGCGGTTGTACTGCATCGAGATGAACTTGCGGATGAGGGCGTCACGGTCGTAGCGCTCCCCCACCTGCAGAGCGACCATCGCCCGCAGGTACTCCTCGGGCGCCCCGAGGCCGTAGATGCACGACACGGTCGAGACCACGACGACGTCGCGGCGCGAGAGGAGGGAGTTGGTCGTCGAGTGGCGCAGACGTTCTACTTCGGCGTTGATCGAGCTGTCCTTCTCGATGAACGTGTCCGTCTGCGGGACGTAGGCCTCGGGCTGGTAGTAGTCGTAGTACGAGACGAAGTACTCGACCGCATTGTTCGGCATGAGCTCTCGGAACTCGTTCGCCAGTTGCGCCGCGAGTGTCTTGTTGTGGGCGAGCACGAGCGTCGGCCGCTGTACCTGCTCGACGAGCCAGGCCGTCGTCGCCGACTTACCCGTGCCCGTGGCGCCCAGCAGCACGACGTCGGTCTCGCCCGCGTTGATGCGCCCCGCGAGCTCGGCGATCGCCTGTGGCTGGTCCCCGGAGGGGCTGTATTCGCTGATGACCTCGAAGGGACGGACGGAGCGCGTGGCCTGCATGCTTCCAGCGTAGGCGGGGCCTCCGACATCGGGGTCGGGTTGCGTTCGCCGTGCGCGAGCGCACGGCCCATCGACGCGGGATCAGATGGCGTGGACCAGTCGTCGCCAGAGCTCGTCGACCTGTCGACGTGTGGCATCCATGTCCGCTGACGTGTCGATGACGACGTCTGCCAGCGCGAGCCGGTCCTCGTCGCTCGCCTGCGAGCCGATGCGGGCGCGGGCATCGGACTCGCTCAGCCCGCGGGCGTCGACGAGCCGACGCACGCGCAGCTCCGCGGGGCAATGCGCGACGACCACGAGGTCCCAGGGGTCACCGCCGCGAGCCTCGGCGAGCAGGGGGACGTCGTACACGACGACCGCGGAGGGATCGACGGCGAAGGCTGCCGCGAATCGACGCTCCGACTCGGTTCGCACGGCGGGATGCACCAGCGCGTTCAGGCGCGCGAGTCGATCGGGGTGCCCGAAGACGAGGGCCCCGAGCGCGGCTCGATCGAGAGAGCCGTCGGGCTGCAGGACCCCGGATCCGAACTCCGCCGCGATGTTCGCAAGGACCGGCGATCCGGGAGACTGCACCTCTCGCACGATGGCATCCGCGTCGACGACGACGGCTCCGCGATCCGCGAGCAGGGCGGCGATGGTGGACTTGCCCGAGGCGATCCCACCTGTCAACGCGAGAAGAGGCACTCGTCGAGGATGCCACATCCGCACGTCCTGCCACCGGGGAGGCGTGAGGCCGCCCCGTCGTCTAGCATTCCCCGAGGCCGCTCGCCCGAAACGGCCCGACGAAAGCCCCGACATGACCGCACCCCCCACCACGGTGGTGATCGAGGACGACCTCGACATCCGCCTCCTCGTGACGGCGGTGCTGGAGGGCGCCGGGTACGTCGTCCACGCGGCCGCCACGGGCCTCGACGGGATAGAACTCGTCCGTCGCCACGACCCGATCGTGACCACGCTGGACGTGAGCATGCCGGGAATCGACGGATTCGAGACCGCTCGCCGCATCCGCACATTCAGCGACACCCGCATCCTGATGGTGAGCGCGAGAGCCGATGAAGCAGAACAGCGCGCGGGGCGCGAGGCGGGTGCCGACGACTACCTCACCAAGCCCTTCCGCCCCCGCGAACTCCGCCAACGGGTGATCGATCTCGCCCGATCGGCCCGGGGCTGAGAACCCTCTCAGACCAGACCGAACGCCTGCTCGCCCGTCGCCGCGGCGCGGGCCGCGGCCTCATCGGCGCGGCTGGTCAGGGCCGCGGAATCGTAACCGTGATCGGCGGCCAGGGCCATTCCGACGCCCACCGCGGGCACGACGGCGGCCCCCAGTCGTGCGAGGTCCGCGACCACCCGCTCGTGCAGGACCCTGGCGGCGCGGCGGACATCGGTCGTCGGCGTCGTCGTGAACGCGACAGCGAGACCGGCGGCATCCGCCTCCCCCACGAGTGCCATCGTCGGTGCGTGCCGTCGTACCGAGGCCCGCACCTCGAGAGCCATTCGTTCGGCGTCATCGGGGCCGAAGGCCACCGCCACGCGCTTGAGATCGTCGATCCGGATGCCGAGCACGCAGACGCCCTCGCACGCGGCCTGCGCACGCGCGCAGATGATGCCGAGAGTCGCCTCGAAGGACTCGCGGAACAGCACCCCGTTGGCGTCGACCGAAAGTCGGCGGGTCCCCGCCGTTCCTCGAAGGGCCGACTCGTTCGCACGAAGAACCGAGGTCACCACGACCGCAGCGATCAGGAGAGAGATCGTCAGGAGCGCGGAGACCCGCGTGTCGAAGGCGTTGCGGAAGAGGTCGCTGTCGGGACCGAGCCAGATGAACACGGCGGTGCGCGCGACGAACCACACCGTCTCGACGGCGAGCACCACCGTGAGTCCGGAGGAGCTCCAGCGCCGAGCGATGGCATCCCTGCGCGTCTCGACCGCTCCGGTCGCCGCGAACAATGCGTTGCCCAGGAAGAAGGGCACGGCCCCTGCCCAGGAGCCGCCCTCCGGGCCGGCTGCGAGGGCGGCGACGACCGTCACGAACACCGCCGCGCTCAGGACGAGCGCCCCCCGGCGCACCGCGCGCCCGTTGAAGGCGACGCAGCCCAGCCAGATGAAGCCCGTCGCGGCGACGAACGCACCGTTGCCCACCGCCACGGCGATGTACACGTCGGGGAGGAGCAGCCACGCCAGGTAGCAGGTCGCCGAGAACGTCCCCGACAGGTACGCACTCGCCCAGAGGCGCCCGGGCAGGCCGTCCTTGAGCATCAGGGTGTCGAGCAGGTACATCACCGTCGCGGCGACGATGACCAACGTCGCCGCCGCCTGCATCGTGAGGACGTCGAGATTCACGGGGTCTCCCTCGGTTCGCGGGGCAAGAGGACGGTGAAGGTGGCTCCGTCACCCGCCGCCGTCTGCACGGTGATCTCGCCCCCATGGGCCCGGACGAGGTCGCGGCTGATCGCCAGGCCGAGACCGCTGCCATGGGTCGACGAGTTGCGGACGGCGTCGCCGCGGAAGAACCGCTCGAAGAGGCGTGTCTGTTCACTCGCGCTGATTCCTGGGCCGTCGTCCGCGATCGCGATCGTGACCGAGTCGCCCTCAACGCCCACCGACACCGCGACCGTCCCCCCGCGGGGGTTGTACTTGACGGCATTGGACAGCAGGTTGTCGATCACCTGGCGCACGCGCCGTCCGTCGACGAGCGCACGCGCAGCCACGAGCTCGTCCATGTCGATGCGGATGCCATGGTCATGGGCCCGCGGAGCGATCGACTCGATCGCCGAGCGCACGATGGCGGAGACGTCGGTCGGGCGCAGGTCGAGTTCGACGCCGAACCCCTCTCGGGAGGTGGACGACACCGCGAGGATGTCGGCGACGAGTTCGAGCAAGCGCGATGCGTTGCGCTCGGCGACCTCGAGACGGTCGCGCGTGCCGGGATCGAGGGACTCGTCGTCGAGGGCGAGCTCGAGGTAGCCGATGATCGAAGTGAGCGGCGTGCGCAACTCATGAGAGACGCTTGCCACGAGGTCTTCTCGCGCGCGACGCGCCTGCTCCTCCACCGTCACGTCGCGCGACACGACGACACCGCCGGTCTCACCCGCATCACTGCCGGGCAGGCGTCGCGAGGTGACGCTGAGAGCGCGGCGGTCCTCGCCCGGCGAGCCGTACCAGACCACCTCCGCCTCGAAGACCTCGCCCGAGCGCGCGCGGGCGAGCGGCGCCGCCTCGGGTGCGATCGCCGTGGATCCGTCTGCGGCGAAGACGGCGATCTCGCGCCCAAAGGCATCGGCACTGTTCAGGAGGAACCCGTGAGCGGCGTTGGTGACCGACAATTCGCCCCCCGGAGTGATGCGGGTGACGCCGAAGTCGACGGCATCCAGGACCTCGGTCACCAGATCCTCCTGGCGCCGGGCGCGATCAAGGGCACGACGTAGTACAGCGGATTGCTTCTCCAGCAGGACGCGTTGAGCGCGTCCTCGGCGCGCCGTGAGTGCGGCCATCGACGCCAGCGCCGCCACCGTGAACGGCAGGACGAGCGTCGACGATGCGAACCTCTGCAGGTCGTCCGTGACGAGCTGATGAACGATGACGACCGAGACCGTCAGCGACACGGCGAACACTCCCCGCAGACCGAACACCGTCCCGATCCAGATCGCGGGAAAGGTCCAGAGCAGTCCGAGGCCTGCCGTCGGAGCGCTCTCGCGCATCACGGCGATCGCCACGACGTCGATGATCGGAAGGACCCCGACAACCCACCCCGGCATGCTCCGCCACGGCAGGAGGACGGCGGCGATCGCCCCCGCGAAGACGAGAGCGGTGCCAGCGAAGAACAGCGACGCGTCGACGACCTGGCCGACCACGATCGACACGAGGACACCCAATAGGGTCGCCGCAGCGAGCAATGTCTGGCTGGCCACGATGCTGCGGCGCAGACCGAAGCGCTCGCTCGAGGTCGGGGGCGCCATGGCCTCGACGATAGCGTTTCCCATGCACCCGGCACGGGCACGGTCTCACGGCACGCCGTTCACGAGGTGTCCACTCCCGGGCCGAGACCTTCAGAAGCCGAAATCGCCCCCGAAATCTCCGCCGAAGTCCATGGCCCCTGCATCGGCGGCTCCGGGATCGCTCATCCCGGCATCGGCCTGCGCGTCCGCTGCGGCGCCGTCGGCGTAGCCCGCGTCGTAGCCGGGGTCGAACATCGCTCCGACGAGGGCCGAGCCGACGACGTACCCTCCGATGGTTCCGAGCATCGAGGCACCGAGCATCGAACCGAAGCCCGGGCCGTTCGAGAACCCGCGGCCGCCGAAGGTGCGCTCCATGAAGCCCGGCTGCGAGTACTCGGCGCGTGTGGCGGCACGGGCCAGTGTGGCCGGGTCGGCGTTCGCAGGACGCTCCGACGCCGACAGCCCCGACGACATCTCGGAGAGCACCTGTTGACGCTGGGCGGAAGTCAGACGACCAAACGCCTCGGCGTGCACCTGCTCGACCGTTTCGGGTGGAGCCGTGCGCAGCAGGTAGCGATAGCGCTCGACGGCCTGACGGTCATCACCCGATCCGGATGCCGTGGCCCCCGGCGCCGTGGCCTGCGCCGGCGGGGGCGCGTACCGACCGTCCCCGTCGCGCGAGCCGCTCGCGGGAACGCGGGGCGCCGTCGCCTCGGGGGCGCGTCGTGACGCCTCGTCACCGGAACCGAACAATCGGTCGAACAAGCCCATGATGCCGCCTCTCGAATCGTGTCCCCGAACGATAGAGCCCGGTGCTCGGAGCGACCTGAGGCTTGTGCGGTTCCTCCCCACGTGCCACCGATCGGCACACCTGTCGGTCCCCGACGGGAGCGCGGTCTCCCGTCACCGAGCCCGCGTCGTGGCTCACCCGCGCCGCGCCACCGCCGCGCTCGTCCAGCGCGCGTACAGCGCCCACGGGTCGTCGACGCCCGCGGCGAGCTCGGCGACGTGCGCGTCGAGCGCTGGGCTCCGACGAAACCACTCGGTTTTCCCGAAACGCTCTTCGTGGAACAGGGCATGCCGCCGTCGTTCCACGAGCCGGTCTCCCGGTTCGAACGCGAGGAGCTCGTCGTGCCAGATCGCCGCCAACCGCTGGCGGGGACTCGCGGTGGTGCCGATTTTTATGCGGTCTTCGAACCCGAGGTAGTAGACGACATCGACACGCGGCGGCGGAAGTTCTCCGTCGACGGTCTCGCCATGCCTCCACTCACACACCGCGCACAACCACCCGCTCGGCCACCGCACCCCCAGGCGCGCCCCGCAGAGCCGACAGGGCGTCGGCAGGACGTCGGTCAGCCCGTCGGTCGAAGCCAGCCATTCAGCACTGACCGACAGGTGCCACGCGCACAGGGCCACCGGCGCGAGCGCCTCGGGGGGCTCGGAACAGTCCGGAACGAGGCAGTCGGGGGTGGGCATGCGCTCACGCTACGCCCGACCCCCGACATCGTCTCAGCCCTCGACGACCGGTGCCTCCAGCACGAGGAACAAGCCCGCGTACGGCTCGAGCTCGAGGGAGAAGCTTTGCAGCTCGTCCACCCGGCCGACCGCCTCTCCCGTCGCCGCGTCGATGGCCGTACTCTGCGGCACCAGCCACTCCGAGCGCACGGTGCCCTCGATGGTCTCCCCCGAGAAGTTCAACACCGTGATCTGCAGCGGGGCCGCCTCGTCGCGTCGGTCGCCCCCGTCGAGACGGTGCACCATCACGAGCATGCTGGGGTGGCCGACCTGAGGGATGTCGACCTGTGAGGCGATCGCGATGCCGTGGTCACCGCGGATCCGCAGGATCTCCTTCAACCCGGACAGGAACGACTCCGGGTCTTCCTGCTGCTGTCCGAGTGACCCGTACAACGAACGCGCGCGCGGCACACCCGACATCGACGACGACGCTTCCGGTGCGACATCGAGCAGGTCGTGCGCCCCCCGCTCGATCCAGCGGGTGTCGCCGGTCGAGATGAGGTGCCGCACGTCATCCGCGGGAAGCGTCAGCGAGCCGGTGAGGTCCCAGCCCGACAATGCGAAGACGCCGGGCTGCCACGAGTTGTACTTGGCGAGCAGCAGGTGGGCGTCACGGATCGCGGGAATGTCGTCGTCGGTGATGTCGGCGAGCGTCGCCTTGCCCTGTGTGGCGGCGATGAGGGATGCCGACGTGCAGGCGATCCCGTTCTGCGTGAAGACGAGGTTGTAGTCCGCCTCGACCGTGAGCTTCTCGGTCAGCTCGGCGCGCACCGTCTCGGCGATCTCTCCACCGGTGTGCTCGCCGTGGCGGAAGGGGTAGACGGTGTCTCGGTGCGTCGTCGCCCAATGCACGAGCTCGTACGTCAACTCGTCGTGGTTCTGCATGCCGTGAACCAGCTGCACGGGCTCGACGCCGGTCTCGAGCGCCGTGGTCAGAGCCAGACGGAGAAATTCGGTGTTCGCCGTGGCGAGGGCGTGATGGTAGCCGGGCCGCGTCACGAAGTCGTACGACAGGTCGGCACCCACCGCACTCGTGTCGCGGATGTCCTCCATCGTGAGGTTCAGCTCCTGGAACGTGAATCCGCCGACCTTGCGCACCATACCCGCGATGATGTGGTTCGCCGCGTGGGAAAGAGGATGCCCCTCGGACCACGCCGGCAGACCCTCCGCGCTCTTCTCGACCCCGAGGAAACCGTTTGCGTCGAGGCGCAGCGCGCTGGTGCCGAGGTCGCCGAGCGAGTGCAAGGCATCGCCGATCACGAGCCGCATCCCCGCGAACGTGGGGTCGAGCCAGTTGATCGAGGGCTGTCCTTCCTTGAAGTAATGCAGATAGACCCAGCGCCGTTCCAGGCCATCGGTTCCGACGACCGGTGCGGTGGTACTCCAGTTCGTCTCCTTCACCCCGGGGGTGTAGAAGATGACGCGCTGCAGCTCACCGATGATGTAGCCGCGCGCGCTCAGCTCGCGTTCGGTCTCAGCGTCGAGGTTGACGGAGTCGCGGCCGGCGGGCACCTCCGGCAGCAGATCCCAGTCTTCCCGCGGAATCTCGACCATGTGATAGATGCCCGGATAGTCCTTGTACGCCATCTCGGCGAGCCGGAAGTCCGCGCCCTTTCCGGTATGACCCGGGACGATGTCGTCGATCACGCTGCCGCCGTGCGACTCGGCCACGTCGGCCACGCGCCGAAAAGCGTTCTCATCACCGAATTCCGGATCGATCTGCGTACTGATGCGGTCGAAGTGGCCGTCGACGCTCGGGGTCTCCTGCCACCCGGTGATTCCGCCTGCGCGCTTGACGGGTCCGGTGTGGATGCCGTTGATCCCCACCCACTCGAAGGCCTCCCACAACGCCTCGTCGCCGAGGGCCTCGAGGAACGATTCTCCGGGGCGCGTGATCAGGGAGATCGGGTACGCCGTGAACCACACGTCGGTCGACTCGATCGCCCGCCGGGCATCGGGACGCGCGTAAGGGTTGCGCCACATGGAGGGCTGGCCCGAGAGCTGACGGCTCAGGACGTCGGCATCCTTCAGCATCGACTGCCGCACGAGCCACTCGACATACGACGGGTTGCCGCCGTTCGCGTTGCGGGGATCCGTGAGGAAACGTCGCAGAGTCCCGCCGCGGAACTGATCCCGCGGACGCAGGCGACGCGGCCGCGCGGGATAGCGCTGCTCGTCGTAGCTGATCTCCGTCGCATTCTCGGCGACGTCGTCCGTGTCGACCGGCTCCGCATCACCCCGGCTCACGTCGACCATCTCGTCGTCCCTCACAGCGCGCTCATCGGCGTCGTCCACTCCCGACCTCCCTCACGTCTCTTACGACGGTAGTCGCTTCCCCCGACATCGACCGCGGCCATTGACCTCGACCCGCCGACCCTGAGATAGATGGAGTCGTCTAGCGCGGAGACGCCGGGGCCCCGCGCAGGGCCAGGGCGGCGATCAGCAGCGCGACGGCGCACATCCCGAGCACCACGGCCAGGAACGACGCCCAGCCCATCGACGCGAACACCAGGCCGAGCAGCCAACCGAAGACGCTCGAGCCTGCGTAATACCCCAGGTAGTAGAGCGACGATGCCTGCGCGCGCGCCTCCGGGTGAGCCGCCACCGGCGTCCACCCCGAAGCCACGGCGTGCGCCGCAAAGAAACCGGCGGTGAACGCGACGAGACCCACCACCACGGCGACCACCGACGGAATCAGCATCGCGGCTGCGCCGACCGCCATCACCCCGGTGCTGATCAGCAGTACCGGTAGTCGTCCGTACCCCACCGCGAGAGCGCCCGCGCGCGGAGACGACACCGTCCCCGCCAGGTAGGCCAGGAATAGCAGAGTAACGACGGCCGGCGCCAATGAGAACGGCGAATCGGTCAGGTGGAAGCCCAGATAGTTGTAGACCGCGACGAACGCCCCCATCAGGAGGAACGCTTGCGTGTACAGCGCCCACTGCACGGAAGACCGCAGATTCAGCCCGAGGCGACGCCGCGCCGAGGGGCCCTTCACCGTGCGCGAGCGCCCCGGCACGAAGCCCCGCGCCGCGGGCACCAGTGTGAGGAAGACGGCGGCCGACACGACACACAGAAGGACGACGGATGCCACCCCCCACCGCCACCCGGCGACTTCGCCGATCAGCCCGGACGCGACGCGACCGGACAGGCCCCCGACGGTCGTGCCGGCGATGTACGAGCCGGCCGCTGCCGCCACGAACCGCGGGGAGACCTCCTCGCTGAGGTACGCGAGGGCGACCGCCGGCACGGCACCGAGGGCGATTCCTTCCAGGAGTCTCAGGGCCAGCAGCGCGCCCAGGTCGTTGGCGAAGGGAGTGACGGCACCGAGCAGCGTCGCCGTGATAACGCCGATCGCCATGGCCGGTACCCGCCCGATCCGATCCGCGACGAGCGACCACGGGATGACCGCCGCGGCGAGACCGAGAGTGGATGCCGACACGGTCAGAGCTGCACCCGAAGGGCCCGCCGCGACGTCCGAGGCGATCGCCGGCAGCACCGCCTGCGTCGCGTACAGCTGGGCGAACGTCGCCACACCACCGAAGAAGAGGCCGATCAGCAGGCGGCGGTACTCGCGGCTTCCGGGGACGTGTCCGGTGAAGTCGCTCACCTCATCGACTTTAGCGAGATGTCGAGCGGGTATGCGGAAGCGCCGGTGCGCTCCCCTCCCCCACAAAGGGGAAGAGAGTGCACCGGCGCTGACCGACGCACACGGAATTGTGCCCGTAAATGCGAAATGGCCACCCAGCTTTGGGTGGCCATTTCGACTGAAAAGAAGTCCGGCGGTGTCCTACTCTCCCACAG
>Ga0308159_1003001_pt1 | contig 18070 bp, 23 predicted proteins | sample PhyCR1_FD_201040 | JGI IMG/M metagenome (GOLD analysis project Ga0308159, IMG submission 201040) | Phyllosphere microbial communities from UC Gill Tract Community Farm, Albany, California, United States - DLSLC.R1 | ecosystem: Host-associated > Plants > Phyllosphere > Unclassified | place: USA... | reverse complement strand
CTTAACCAGAATCACGAGCGGGCCCCGCACATTGAGGGCTTAACGTTGGCATATGCGCACATAGATGTTTTGGATGTACCCGACCGATCTATACGCCCCGAGGTGCTTAGGCCGCTACTCAAGGCCTGCCGGGAGGGCCAAAGATTGGAATGCGAGTACGCGTCTTTCCGGACGCCAGAAGGCGAAACACGCCTCATAGCCCCTCATACGCTCATTCACACTGGTATGCGTTGGCACGTCCGGGCATATTGCGAAAAAAACGGTGAGTATCGTGATTTTGTGTTGAGTCGGTTTCGCGGCATTCCGGAGCTAATGAACGACGTCACAGAGCACACTCGCTTGCTAGATCCGGGATGGACGACGCCGGCAACAGTGGTCTTGGAAGCCGACTCAAGACTGAAGGCTGGACAGCGCGCAATCATCGAAGCCGACTATGGAATGGAAGATGGTCAACTCGTAATCAAGACCCGTGGAGCTCTGGTTCAATACGTTTTGCATAGATACCAAATCGATACCACTAAGATGCACATGAAGCCGATGGCTCAGCAAATTGTGGTAGCGAATATGGATGAATTGAGCCCTTGGCTGTACTAGAGCGAAGACAATCAGCTGTTCAGGCGCAGTTTGGATGTGTAAAGAAATCATTCATATGACTGTAGGAGCATTTGCACTTCCTGGTCTGCACGCTCCATTTGCGTACGCAAGCTCACTTGCGCTTGTGCAGTTGCTATTCGCTGAAGCCTACATGTGTAGACCTCGCGCGAAGAGGATCGGCAGGTCAATTGGCAGAATCACTTCACGGCTGGTCGCCAGCTCGTTCTGTGACCACCATCTAATCTCAGATACGGCTTCATGCTCCTGGGGAGTCCAACTCTCAGAGGAGCACTGCTCCTCAAGTGCGCGAACGATGTAGTAGTTCTCTACCGCAAGGACGTGTTCACCGTCCGACAATTGCCACGGAAACTCCTTGCGCGCCAGGCTAAGACCAACGTCCTCCACCGCGATACCCGTTTCCTCTAGCAGCTCCCGAATCGCAGCCTCCTCGAATGTTTCACCGACTCTAAGCTTTCCACCGGGAGTCGCCCAATAGCTCCTGCCGGCTAAAGCGCCAGTCTTGTAATGGATTTTGAACAACAACAGGCGATGGAATGGGCTGATCAGCAAAATTCGAGCAGCAAAACAGCGTCGCGGCATAACGCCCCCCGTCTCAACGATTACTATTAATCAATAACACCTAATACGTCAGCTCCCTTCATACGACGTACCTCAACCACGTAGTCGGCGATGTTGGGAACCGCATACTCGACCACTAGCTCGACAACAGTTTTCGTAGGCTTCCCAGAAGGCTTCACCGGGTAATCATTGACTCTACGAAAGACCTCTGTGTTGCGGCGATGGGGAATAGGCCAGGTATTGCCCGAGTTCATGTGACACAGCCATATTTTTTCAGCATAGGCTGGGATGAACGTCTTCGAGTCGAGGGTCAAGACATCGTGCTCTAGATTGCGGTAGTCACGAGCGCCGAGCAAACGGTGAAGCCGTTCCTGCTCAACCCAGAAGAACACTTTGTCATTGATCAGTTCGTACCATTGGCGTGGGGTTGTGCCATCCGTCAACGCCTTCAGTAAACGCCCCTCTGGCATGGGCTTCTGATCTCGCAGCACAATGTTTGATGGATGCCCGGCCTTCACATCCATTTTCTGGTCACGGTGTTGACTTTCGAACCGTGCGCGGTCTGCACCTTCAATCTGTAGATGATCGAGAACCGCTGTCGTACTCATTAGCCCATGGGCACGAATACTTTCCCAGGCACCCCGCTCTGCCATGTGGTAGACCCGGGGGTAGAGCTCGATTAGTTTTTGCAGATCCATCTTTTACCTCCTACCTGACCTTGCAGTCCAGTTGCGCCGATCAATAAGCGAACGAAGATCGCTGGCACCTGTGTCACGTGAAAACCGGGTGTTAATCAGCGATACCGGCGCTTGGGAAACGCGCTCCAACTCCTCCACAAACTTGATCGTGTCTGGGTCAAGCTGCTCGAACCGGCGTGCCTGACTGTTCGTGGACTTCAGGTAATCCGCAAAGGTCAACACAATATCTGTGGGAGCATTCAGAGCACAGGCTTTTCGGAACTGATCCCATTCGAACCAACCAACACGTCTGCTTCTATGGGTGGTTGACGTTTTTTCAGCTGCGTTCAAAGCCGGAGCTTCAAGGCCCGCGGACTCAGCAATTTCGTCGAAGGTTGTGGGACGTTTAAGCGCGCCGGAAGTGTGGCCTTGGTCGCCGTCGGGATCGCCCACGCGAATGGGCATTGGCCGAATAACCATCAGAATTTTGCGGATCCGACTCGGTGATATCCCCGCCTCAGCGAGGCATCCTGCGACATTAGTGTCCCGGGAAGTAACATGAGGATAAGCACCGTGGAAAATACTCAAACCGCTACCTTGAGTGCCTTCCAATAAAATGGAATGACCTTTACGGTAAGCCTCCTCCAGCCTGTCAGAAGTTGATCCATGGTAATTTTCGGGGGTGCCAACATAGGCACGAAGCGCCTCAACATCACGCGCTAGCCTGACTGTGCCTTTGCCTCTATCCAGAATACGTCGCGCAGCCGCGGCTCCGCTCCCGCTTCCAGTTGACGCGATAGTTGAGACCAGGTGTCCCTCCCTTTCTGTTCCAATGTCCCAGTCTTCGATAATGGTGGCTTGAGGATCAATGAACAGCCGGTCTTGGCCGATAGCGCAATCCTCGATCTCCTTCAAAAGTCCTGGTAAGTGGATAGTCATGCCTGGGCCGAGGAGCAATCGTGCGGTTACATCTCGTGATCCTGAGGGCAGATGGTGGTACGTATATGGGCCGGCCGCACTTGCCACTGTATGACCTGCGTTGGGCCCACCGACGCGTACCATCACGTCATACTCGCGCGCCAAATAAGCGACGATATTGCCTTTCCCCTCGCTCCCATACTGACCGCCAATGAGTACATCCACACATCTGATTTCTGGAGGAGTGTACAAATGCAAACGGGCTGCAACCCTCACGAGCGTGTCGTTAGAGTCAGAGCGTTCCGTGTATACGCGAACGTCTGCGTCTTTCTTCAGTGCCTCGATCTCAGCCTGATCCCTCAGCTGATTGACCTCATCATAGGACGAAGTATGTTCGGTACCATCGACACGCTTGGCATAACGCTCCTGAAGCGTGTTGTCACTCGCGTACAGATGGATATGAACCAGATTGGCCCCGAAAATCCTACGAAATTGCAGCACTTGGGCCAGCGTATTCAAATGGTCAACGACTAACGGACGCCAATCCGCTTCGTTTGCGCACACTGTCTCGGTTTCCCGAAGCATCCACTGTGAATGCTCTGCCTCATCTAACTCCCTTCGTCGATCAAGAATAGCCGGCTGCTCCATGTTTAGACGCCACCCATCATCCTGGAGTGTTCGACGATCGCGAACCACGGTGAATCCGAACTCCTTCTCCAGCAAATCGGCTAAGCCACTCTTACCGCTACAGGTCTTTCCACTAATCACTACAATCTGCCGAGTATCCATGCACTACTTCTCCCAGATTTTCGAGATCCGATCTGCGATTTCAATCGGATTAAGTACTTCGCTATCTAGAACGACGTCAGCTACGCCTGCGAGCGAACGTGCCGTCTGTTCGTTAGGGTGCATCAGGCTGGACAGGTATTGCGCTTCCTGGTCTTCGCCACGCTCCGCGTATCTTTGCCGCAGTACAGACTCCGATGCGACGATGTGAACGTGCCTCACCGAGTCCGCAAAATGAAGTCTGAAGAGCTCAACCTGAACGGGTTTGCGCACCGCATCCAATAGCCAATTCTCGATATTCGCCTGGGATTCGATGGCGGGCCTTGCCACTGAATCTATGAGCCAGGAAAACCTGGTAGCGATATCTAGGGCATCACCGAGTTCTTGGAGATGATGACGGTCTATGAGCACGTCTCGAGCAGTCAACTGCTCACGCAAAAAGGCTCCACTGCTGATGGAAGTAAACCCATAGCGCTCTTGGAGGGCTGTAGAAACCGATGTTTTACCGCTGGCTATCGGGCCACTCAATAGAAGTAGTCGTTTCACAGTGAGGACGATCCCTGTCTCTAAAATGCAATATAACCATTGAGCCTAGCTTGGTTGGCGGAGAAGAAAGGATTTTATGAGAGGCAGTTCAAAGCGCAGGTCTCTATGTTTGAGCGCGCTTAGCACCAACGGGATCTTTCACCCCGGTGCCTTAAAATGCGCACAGGCTCAGATCGACCGCGCAAGATCAACTGTCGAGCACGACTCTTAACGTACGTTTGACTGGTTGCTTGCAGAGAAGTAACTTTACAGGAGCTCAACGCGAGCGCTCTCTTTGGTAGCGGTAGCCGGAATACCTACACCGTTCCATTCAGGGTTAAGTGGCTTCACAAAAAGGAACTGGCCATCCTCACTTATCCATGAAGAAGCAAGCTGTCCCTTTTAGGGCCTTTCAATCCGAGCTAGCAAGTATCCTCCTACGCATAGCTGCTCAACCAACCACGAAGCGTCCTCCACGCTGAACGTGAATACCCTATCCTCGACGCCCAAGATCGGAACAAATAGCTCGTCGTTCACCCCTATGAAAAGCTGAAAATAGCTTTGCGAATTTGGATAGCGAAACGATCCAGATGCTCCAAAGAACATTCCGTCCAAGTCGTACCCGTAGTTGCACAACCAATCCTGCTGTGTGGACTGAGTACGAGACAGAATCAGTTGGTGAAATAGCTTACCAAAATCTAATTTCTGCAAATTAGGGATACCAATGAGGGTTGCGCTCCGTTGATAGAGCGTTTTGACCAGGGTCGACAGCCCATCAGCTAGCTCCCCGCATTGCTGAGCAGTGAAGTCATATTCAGACCCGTCTAGAACGAGCCTCATGTGGTTATTTGCGAGTTCAACAGATGCCTCAAACCACCTAGCTTCCTCACCCTCACCCTCACCCTCATTTTCATGAGATAAAAATGCGCGCTCGGCCCTGAATCTAACAATTTCTGCAAAATTATGCTCTTTTAACATTGCCCACTCAGCCCTTTTCCGTGAAATAAAAACTTAAACGGATTTTTTCGAGCAAAACTTTAGCGCTGCGCAAAATTACTTTTCAGGCAGATGTCTTTTTAAACCCACCACTCAAGTTTCGAATTTCGCCTCCGTTTAAATAGTCATGCGACATATTTTCTGAGGACTATCGAGACCATGAGTACAAAACTGCCGCCGAACAGATTCTTCACGTTCAAGGATGGTTCGCCCGAGGGTGACTTTGACGAAATTAGGCTCGCCATCTTCACTCGGCCCGGCATTGCCGAGGGTGAAGTCATAGACGATGACAACAGCTACGCAGTTCTCCTGGATACAGAATCCAATGGCGTAATTTCTATCAAAATCGATGAGTCGCGCTTTAGGTTCACGCCTCAGCAGGCGACGGCGCTAGCCTCAGCACTTACTGACCTCTCGAGAAATGATGGATGAGTTCCCGCCTCTGCTCCGTGCAATCGGCTCTGTGAGACCTTCATCATGGAGGGTGATCATTACGGGCCGGAAACCGTGTAAATCCTTGCTCAGGAGATAGCGATTGGGGGGTTACCGGCTTGGCTCTGTGCGTGCCCCTGCGGGGATGGCTGTCGTGAACCGAGCCTGGCGGAGCCCAGTCTCGACCCTGCCGGGCTTCCATCCTCACGCCTGCGCGCTTCGCTTGGCTGTTTATGTTTTTTGGTCATAGCATGGTACGTTTTGAAGATGTTGGCGCTCGATACGAACTCCCTGCCCTAGGCCTCACTCTCACTGATTTTTCGCGAAGCCAGCGTTAGCCATCGCAAGCTACGAAGTTCATGTCCATGGTTAGAAGCATGAAGTAAACCGATACCTGGATAGGCTTCTACCTATCCAAACTGGAACGCAACCCAACCCACTAAAGCTAACCGTAGGCTACAGATACGTCCGAGGCATGTTCAGTGTGGCATAATGATGCCATTAGATTTTTTTCATTTTCAGGTCTCAACTTCAACCAGATTAAGTACGGGTAACTGATGGAAAATAGCGCTAGGGATGCAGATTGGGCTGAGCTGGAAAACTCTATCAAGTCCGCGTTGAGATATAGCAGCGCACGGACAGAGAGTCTCGACTGGGCTGTAATGATTTTCTCCGTCGCGTTCGGAAATAAATTCCTCGGAAGTGACTTTAACGGGGATGCACCTGCTGAATATTTTAGAGAGCAGATAGAGCGTCGATTCGAGAAAGAAGACTATATAATCCCGTTGACGCTGAAGAGTCTTGATGACGATGCGCTAATTGAGTGTTGGCGTGCCACAGTTCAATGGCTGAAAGAACTAAGCGACGCTGAGTTGCGAGACTTCTCAATTTATTTGATTGACAAATTAATCTCATCAAATATCGGTTACGAGATAGGTGCTTCAAAAGCCTCGGCACTAATGGTGAGAGGTATTTTTAATCGTGGTAAAGATTCAGAGTTAATCGATGTTACACCCTCAACTGGAGAGCTTTTCGTCGCCGCCCAAGACCTTTCTTATGTAAAACCATACATGGCTCGACAAAAAGTTGGAGCTGACGCCCTGCTAAAGCTAAAGTTGAGCTTACATAATATTGTCTATCAGCAGATCGGGATCAATGATATCGCTCGCGGAATATCTAGTACGGCTATTTGTGTTTTGGATATTAACGCAACGAGTTCCGAAGGAATATTCTCGCAAGCGCCCAAAAGTGAGCCTGTATCCACACTTAAGCAATTCATGACGTTTGGCATCCAGAATCGATGTGTAATCATAACCCCGCTCATGAGAGATAAAAACTTTCGTCTTGGTGAAAAACTTCTTAAACTAGCTAGTGAACGATTACCGATAAGTGCCGTTATCCGGTTTTCGGCTTCAGAAAGCGGTAAAGTTTCGAACGCATTAATGATTATCACAGATGGCGATAGAAGTGAAGAAAAATACCGCGATGTGTTGTATATTGATATAAGCAAAGGGAATACGGCGCTTCAGGAGCTTAATTATTTAGAGGCATCCGAGCTTGCCGCGTCGATATACCAACTATGGAATGGTCACCTCGAGGAAAATAGCAGCAACTTAAATGTCCAGCGGGTTCTGAATGCGCAATTTGAGCATGGCTACAGAGATATCCCTAGGTTGTGTGGCGTATTTAGATGGTCGAGCAAGACTCGAATCGAGCTTCACTCATTGAAAGAACCTGACGAGTTTTCCAGGAGCAAATATCAGCCAAGCCTCTTAATCAATAGTGCGCCTATTCTCGACGAGCTGAGCAGTTCGCGGGGCAATCAATGTCTGTATGTCATTGGCAACAACGGTGAAGGAAAAAGCTTTCTCCTCCGCGACCTTATACATTTAATGGTGGAAGATCATAGAGAGTGTGTAGCGCTTACTGTGTCCCTAGCAGACAGATTTCCATCCATGTCAGACGGTCTCGGAGACCGTTACCGTCGTATGGGGGAGTTCAGCTCAAAATCTAAGCGAAGCGAATCGACAACACGCGCGCTTCTGGAAATGCTAGGCAAATTCGATCGGCGATTTGATGTATTCACTGAAGCCATGACCGCACTAGGCTTCAACCAGAACTTATACTTGGTTCGGAAAAGTAATGCCAGCAAACAAGATTCAAACTCTAAATCAGTTATCCCTTTGAAATACTTCTCACTTCAACATCACTCTGATCCAGATAGTCCGCACGGTATCGATCCAGCCCGATATGAAGTCGGTATAGTGCCTAGAGATGAAAATCACATTATTCCATTCAGTCGACTAAGCTCAGGCGAGCGAAATATTATCCAGCTTGTTACTTTGCTTGTTAGTGCTGCATCTCGCGAGACTACTTTTTTCTTAGACGAGCCTGAGATTAGCCTCCATGTAAAATGGCAACAAGTTCTGCCAAATATTTTTTCTAGTATTGCAAAAGAATTCAAGCTTTCGTTGGTTTTAGCTACCCATTCCCCTGTAATTATCGCTAACGCAGGTTTTGGTAATTCTATTTGCTACGTTGCCCATGCAGGCACACTTGAGCTGATTAACTCTAAAGACAGGCATTCCGTTGAAACAATCTTGCTTCAAGGCTTTCAGACCTATACTCCCCACAACAGGGAGGTTCACGAAAAATGCGCAAATTTGGTTTCCAACGTTATTGGGCTGGTGAATACGGACAAGGCTCAAGCCACAGATGCAGGGGCGAAAGCAATTGCCGCGCTACAGAGTATCACTGCCATAATTCAGAAGACTGGTCAGCACAATGGTGATGCTCAGGCGCGCGGTGATCTTGACCTGCTTGAAAAGGCAATTGCAGCTATTCGTTCGGTTCTTCCAACAACACAAGTTTCAGGCTAACCTTTATGGCAAACTATAGCTTAAAGCAAAAGGCGGATATTGCGGCTGTAGAAGAAAAATACCGCGATAGGTGTCATGGTGTAAAAAAGCATAAGGTAGGTACTTTTAATCTTTTAAAGAAATTTTCCGATTTGGCTAGAAAAGAGTTTAGCAATCGGCAGGCGGGAAATCCTGCCAGTTCGAGCGACTTATGGGTGAAACTATATAAGCATAACGAAACCAAGAAATCAGGCGTGACAGGAAAGCTCTTGCGTCAACATCTACGTGAATTTCTTGAGGAGCAGCAAGGCAATCTCTGTTGTTACTGTAGGCGCCCTCTCGTTAACATTGCCAATGCCAAGCCAATTGAGCACGTTTTGCCTCGGCAGCCATTCGTGCAGCACACTTTCCACTTCTGGAACATGGCTATTGCTTGCTTCGACTGTAATCATGCGAAGAGCAACAAATTCTGGGTAAATCCATCTGTAGTGTCAGTTGAAGATTATCCTAAGCCCGAAGATTTTTCAGACTGGTATCATCCCCGCTTCCATATTTATGATGAGCACGTACGATTTGTAAGGATTCAAACCAATACACTTAACATTTCCTTGTACATTGGACAGACAGTACAGGGGAAAAATCTTTGCAACAACCTTCTCAGAATGATCTCAGCAAAAGATATTGTTTTATCTAGTAACGTGGCATTGAGGGAGAGTATCAACAAGCTCTACGACCACTCACCCAGCTTCGATGGAGAAGCGGCTTCAGCCGTGGAAGCTTTCAATAAATCTCTCGCTGACATTACCCTGAAACTCATTGATGAGCGCTGACCTGAGGCAATTCAATTTGCAGGCATGCCTTCCGTAAGAGGAATGACCCTCTGCAAGCTATTTGAGGAAGGCCAATGGATTGTCATCATGGCTCTCGCTTCAGTCCGTAGTGAGCTTCTTGGGAAGCGGTTGCGGGCAATGCCACTGACAGGGTGTCCAGTGGCGCAGGAAGCGTCCGCCTACAGCCGGCTCTATGAGGAGCTATCGAAGCTGGTTACGCAGTCTTTGATTGATTCGCCCGCAGGAGCGCCTGAATCAGCAGCCGCTAACTACTGCTTGGCTAATCCATTTCGTCAGGATTAGAAATCAAGGTCATCACAAACGATTCAGCTCCGCTTGCAGACATGCCGTGCCGAACCCTCCCTTCGAAGTAAAGTGCGCATATTCCAGGGAGGTTATAGGGTCTGATGATGAATCCTTCGCCCCCATTCGACTCCAAGAATCCAATGTCTTCCAAATGCGCGAATTCAGTCGCAATATCTTCCTCATCGCCGGTTTCCAAGTACATCATATCGTCACTTCTGACAGACTCGTTACCATCCAATGCCTGCCACATAAAGGTTAGGATGCACTTACGCTGAAAGACAGTAAGATCCTCGATTTCACGAATGGCCCCTTTTAATATTTCATCTTCACAACAGAGTAGAAGTGTGCAAAGTGCGTCTATTTCGCCACTATCTTTCGATAGAAACGAAATGGCGTCTCGCGGGTCGACTAGCTTAATCTCAACGCCATTATGGTTAGACTTACCTACTATAATTTCAGCATTGATTTGTTGAATTAGCTTTGGATGTTTATCGTAATTTATGCATGGCACAATCCACCACTCATCAACCTTTCCAGAGTGGATGGCCTCATAGGCTTGACGTTTCAAGGCTCCTATAACGGAGTGTTTTTCATTTGTGCCTTTGTCACGAAGCACTTCCGACTCTGATTTGAGCTGGAACCCAACTCGATGTGCTTTGTCATCCTTGGTGAATGTCAGATACACGTCGATGCCATTGTCGCGCACGCTTTGACAACTCGCGGCTAGCGTTCCGTAGCGTTGGAAGAGATTCAGAATTTCGTCGAGCTTTTCCGTCCATGCTTCGACAATCCATTCATGCTTAGCTTTTTCTTCAACAAAGAAACTTCCGTTGCCATTCCATTTACAGGTTTCTCGTGTCGATAGCTCACTGACAAGCTGAATAGGTGAATAGTCGTCGTTGGTAATGCGCATACTGATCTTTTCCTTCTCCAGTTTCCTCCGAGATACCTCTTGGAGGTGATTACCTAACCAGCTTGGCCATCCGGCGTACATCGTCAGACATTTGCTGGTTACCGAGTTGAACCAGGAACCGCTGATACTCTGCTCGTAGACTCGACATACATGCTCCGTTTGAACTCAACTTGCCTCATGCCCCCTTCTCTGGGGAGCTGACAGTGGAGCGTAGTATGAAAAGCTAGACGATTGCCTATTGGCCTTGACGAAGCAGTACAAATTTTGAATTCAACGAAGGACGGCGTGTAAGTCTAAAAAACGCCGCCATTGGCGTGATTGCGTCCATGAGTTGGTGAGGCTGGTAAGCTCCGTGTCATGTCGCCCCGGTGCTTTCAATACGACCGAGGCGTCCACTACGAAACATCAATACCAAACGGCCAACGATTAGGCACTTTCTTCCTCGGCCTGAAAAACCTCGATGAGCTTCTGGTTGTAGTCATCCAAATAGCTCTGAAGCCCGTCCCGGTCGATCAGTCGGACGCCTGCGGTGCTGGCCAGCTCTTTGGCGGATTTCGTGTAGTAGGAGTTCGTGACTACCATGGCCTCGTCGCACCCATAAAAGGCTTTTGCGGAGATGGCTTGCTGCACAGCCGCATTGCCTACGGAGCCCGAGTAGTTCTTTGCCTGGATCACCATGTTTTTGCCGAAGCGGCTGACGAAAAGATCAGCGCCTTGGTCAGCCGTCTTCTTGGTCTCTTTAACGTCGTATCCAATGGTTTGGAATATCTCAACCAGGAAGGCTTCAAACTGAAATCCGTCCATAGCGTCCACTAGGTACATGGTGATGAACTGGTTTGGATTGAAATGCTCCAGCTGAGATCCCAGGCGCTCGACGAGAATATCGAAATAAATCTCCTCGCAAAGGCTCAGGCCATTACGGAAAACCTGTATCGGGAGGAGTGGAACACCAGATGTAGAAGCCGCCTGGGGATTGAATTGAACATTGGGGAAAGCAACGTCATTTTCCCACAGGTAGTAATAGAACAAAGCCAAGTCAGACCTGAACGTCGTTCCTGCCTCTTCAATCCAAGAACGTAAGGTGTCGGCAAGATCAGTTCGAATGTGGCGGGTCAGCTCTCTGGAGAACCCCCTATAGTCAGAGTTGAAAGCTGTGGTCTGCAGCAGCTTGTCCAAGAGAGATGGAAGCCCTTCAAGCTCGTCAAAGCCTTTGCGAATCAGGACTTCTCTGAACAATTCCCTTTCGCTGTACACACCATCCAATCGCGGCCCGGGTACGCCCGCGTCATCGCTGCTACCTGCGCTTTCACGAGTTGTGTGAATGAAGTTCGTGAAGTATGGCTGCTTCAGCTCCGCGTACTTTCTCAGGACGTTATTCAAAAGATCGTTGAGCTGAGCTTGCTCCTTCTTCTTCCCGAAGAAGTCCTGAATCAAACCTTTGGATCTGTATTGAAAGTCGGGATAAAACGAAGGATCCAGCGGCGTAAGGTGTCGCAACGTGAGCTCTGATGACGGCGAGACCTGAGAGCCCATGCACCACGGGCATGCGATCTCGAAGGTAGTCCTGTTGCATCCGTTGCATTGGTAAATCATCGCGTCTATCCCTTTCATGAGTCGTCACGCGGCTAGCGCGTAATCACGCTTGCGACAATATCTGAGTGCCATTTGCACGTCCACGCGTTCGCGTCCGGTTAGCGCCTGTTTGCGTCGGCACAAAAAAACTTCCTATACGGCTCAAGGTTTCTTGAAACGAACCGTTTTTCATATCTATGACATCCAGAGAAACCGGTTTTGAACCTACCAACGATCGCATTTGCACGCTCCTTGAAAGGCGCCGTGCCGTTTGCCAAGACCATGCAGGGTCATCATCGTCAACGCAGGGCGTGGGAGCGCTTGGTCAGCTACATCGCGTCCTCTGACTCCCCTTCCGACTTTGACAGAGCTGCAGCCTTCGCTGAGGGCTATGCGCAAGCGCTGGTCGACGGTGAGCAGATCGAAATCTCAACAGAGCGTGACTTACTGATCATCTCAATCGTTGATGAGTGGCGGCGTCATTTCATCCGCACCAATGGTTCGTCCACCTTTAGCACTCCCCTTCTCCAAGGACATTCATGACTTCCAAATTTCAGCGCTACGCGGATGACGAAATTTCAGATCCCAGCCTCCGAATGCCACGTCAAATTTTGGCAACCAGCACCAACCAATATCCGATTGATATCCTCGTTTCTCGCTGGGAAAAACACTTGGTAGAGCCATCTGCGGCTCAAGAGAAGTACCCTTGGGCTGCGGGCTTCGTAATGGGCATTCCAGTTCCGTCTTGGCATCGCCCAGTAGTCTGGAATCTGGGGCAAAAGGCTCGGTTCATCGTTTCTGTGTGGTCTGGAGGGGATCTTGGAAGCTATCTCACTAATGAGTGGTGTGATTTGGTTGCGGGGCGAGTAATGGCTGAGAGCAGCGATATTTTGATCGATGGCTTGCAGCGGTTGCATAGCCTTGAGGAGTACCTTCTTGATCGCTTGGCAGTCCCAGATGCTCAAGGGCAACCGAGGGTTTGGTCTGAGATTGGCAATGGCGAACGGAAGCGTTTCTTGTCGACAGTCTTCATGCATGCGCATGTATCGTCTGATGACGAATTGTTGTTGCGAAAGACTTATGATCTTAACGCCATGGGTGTAGCTTCTCGTACGAACGATCAGCGCTCGGTTCGATAACCGTTAGATCCTATTTTTGGGGCATGCCCCTCTGGGGGATGGCTGTCGTAAACCAAGCCCCGTCTACCGATGGGGCTTGGCCCTGCGGGCTTCCATCCTCATGCCTTCGACCTTCCAGGTCTGCGCGCTCCGCTTACATAATGACCAAGGTCACCACCTAGCTTGGACATTTCTTTCTGCTGCCACATACTGGTCTCATCCGCTCAGGAACGAGGCTCAGCGAATGGCATGGTCATTTTGGAAAGACAAACGTCCTGAATGGATTCAGGCAGAGGAGCGAGCCTTCATCAAGGCAGCCAACGGTTTGAAAACTCTCCAGACAACACCTCGCGGTGGGATGAGGATTGATCCTGAAGAGCTCAGAGACCAGATTCTCGCCTCTCGAGAAAAGTACAAAGATCTGGTTAAGAAATAGGGATACCGGGTGGCCAGCCAGTTTGGAGCCTCATCGAGAGTAGGCTGACCTGCTTTTCATCCTCGCCTGCGCCACCGAACAAACGCCAGCGAGGCTCGTATTTACTTCACGAGCTTACCCTATGGCGTAAGTGGTAGTCGAACACCTCTATGTAGCTCGCGCCGATTTCTATGAAAAGGAGGCTCCCTAACAAATGCTGAGCATTTTCTTAACCGCTGCGCCGGACGCATACGACCTGCCTTGATTGCGTACGGGCAGCATGGATGAAGTTTGCTCCTGGCTGTTCAACCTCGTGACGTTGTCATTGCAGTCATTTTATGCGGAAAATCTCTCGATTTAAGGCTTCGCGATTTTTTGGCAGGCCCTAAGCAAGCACTCGCTCAGCCAGAACGCATCATCTTCAGTGAACGAGTAACACATAAAGGGAAATACCAACTCATAACCTCCGCCCTCAATTGTGCAGATCACGATTGACGTGGTGCCTGAAGGTGATTCCTCACAGACATCTCCGCTCGCATCTTCAAACGCAATCTCGCCAGAAGCCGAGTATTGAACGCCACGTATTCCAATCAATCTGCGAACCTTGAACAATCCAGTCGGACGACTCTCGCCTACGGCTTGATCACCTTCCTCATCACCACCAATAGCCAGTGCTTCTCTCAGGCATGATGAAATCTCTTGTGCGACGTCAGGAGTGACACTGAGCCTCACGATGTCTAGCTCGATCATGATCCGCGCCGACGGTAGCACTTCGATTGCGCACGTGTATGTCTCGTCAAAATCTAGGCCGCGCCACGAATCGAGCTCTTTGGAAATACGAAAGTCGGTATAGCCTTTTGAAGGCTGATGCATGCTCATGGAAACGCCTTATATATTTGCTCTTGTAAATACAAACGGATGCGTTTCGAGAAACTTGAGATGCTTTCCTAGATTTTTTCGTCGATAGATGATCGGTACGCTTCTAGGCGCTGATTTTCCTGCTTCCAAAGATTAATAAATTTTTCAAAATCATTAAGGAAAGGGCCTGCTTCAACCCGAGTCGATCCGATGCTCGCTTGGAGGAATCGCTCTCGCCACGGTTCCGGAATGCTCCCTTCACGAACAATTTTGAGGCCGCTCGAGCGAGGCTCGATAACCACAAGGTCTCGAAGATCCTCTAGTTTCGCCACATCTCTCAGCAACCTGTCGGCTTCATCCTGGCGTGCGATTTCGTCGAGCATAGAAACGACTGGATTGGCCTTGGGATCGCCTGGCAGAAGATCAGATAGCGCCCACAAAGCTTTCCTCCTGATTTTCTCTCGCTCACGCAGATTCTGATCAACAGCACCGATAGACATTAGGTTCTCCTCCGTAATGCGGACACCCTGAACTCTGCTTAAGGTCGCGGGCTTCGTTGGCTGAGCTATTTCAATGTGACCGCCGGCCAAATCCGCCAGCGCCGGAGAGTTGCTCCTCCACGAACTCAATTGACGAGCTCAGCTCGTGCTGTATTTCTTCAAAGACTGAGTCTAGCTCGGGATGAGCACCTGACTTTCTAAGCTCCGCTACTAACCGCGAAAGCTCCCTCCCCTTGGCCATCGGCATTTGAACATTGCAGTACACCGTGTCTTTGTCATTAAGACTCATAAGTCCTCCAAACTAGGAAGCTGAAACCCTGATGTTGGTATGTACCGGTACTGCAATCAAGCCTCGTTGGGAGTGCTATGTCGTACGATCCGAATGCAGCAGTAGATCGGCGATTGATTGAAGTTATTTTTTGGTGCGCGCCCCTGCCGGGAATGGCTGTCGTAAACCAAGCCATCCGCCAGGGCGGTGTCTCGGCCCAAGGGGCTTCCATCCTCGCGCCTCGGCCTCTCGGCCTGCGCGCTCCGCTTGCCACCACACTCACAGCTGATTTGTGGTGTCACAGCCCGTGAAGAATTTGATACTTCTCTTCGCCTATCCTTGGTAAAACTTGCTCTGGTTTCTACTCAGCGTCTGAGGAGTCGCAAATGGATAAAACTCAACGGGTAAAAGGGAGGGCTTACCAATCCGCTCGAGATCCTGAGCGGGTGCTGATCGAAGAGCGAGCAGAGGCGCTATCAGCGGCCGGCTACCCGCTGCCTGAGGATGACCCGGCGATGTACGCTGAGCAAAGACTGCGCGAGGCTAGAGAGGCGTCGCGGGAACCCCAACCTTGTCTGGTGAGCGAAGCCACTCCAATCGACATGCCGTGATTGGCTACACATGGCTAAAATGCGCAACCACGCTCAAAAAGACTGGCTGATTAGGAACGTGTTCATGACGCTCAAAAATGCTTTTGCTGCCGTGCTAAAAGCGATGCGCGCGGGCAAAGGATTGACCCAGAAAAATCTTGCGGAAGTCAGCAGTCGAACATACGTTTCGAAACTAGAGCGCGCCCAGTCAAGCCCCACGCTGGAGATGATAACGGCTTTGAGCGGCCCGCTCAGAGTAAGTCCTATGACCCTGGTCGCCATTACTATGTGCGCTGAGTCGGGAGAGTCCGTTGACGCTTTGCTGCGTCGCACCCAAGAGGAATTGGCGAGCCTAGGCCATGAGGGAGTTCTCAAAAACCTGGCGATTTCGTCGTGTGATGAGTTGCCTGCGCGACGTCTCTCTTCAAAGCCCACAAGTCATCGCTCAGTGACGAAGTCCCAGCAAGTCGAATTCTGTTTCGCTGAATAAACGCTTTTCATTGCTGCGTAAGCAGACGGCTGACACGGCTGCGGTCGTGGCCTACCTTTGGAAAATTCAAGAGGTCGAGTAATGCGTAATTTCGATCCTGACTTTAGTAGGGTTACCCACGAGCACTTCATCACCGGCAAGGCAGCCATAAATTTCCCGAGACCTCACATCACTTCGGGTGGATGGCACTACCTAGCATATTGGAACAGCGAGGTCGGTGAGGCCAAGGTGTCGCTTGCTGGTATCCACTACCCCGACACGACATTTTGCTTTGGTGACACGGGCATCTTGAACGCCACCGATGAACTAGAGCGGAGGGGGTGGAAGACCGATCACCAGATCTATATGGCCGATCACTTCCGCGCGACCGGAGATATGGTTCTCAAGTGGGTGCTCGGCCGCTCAGAGTTTTGCAACGTCGAGCTGTCAGAATGGTTTCCGGACGATCATGATTTAGATGCCATGGTCGGAGTGCTCAGAGGAGCCATCAACAAGCTGGAAAACGTTCAAGGTGATCGTCTTAGTCGATGGCTTGGTTCGCAGCTCCTGTAAGATGAGTAGGAGACTCGTCAATTTGCTTACGGACAAAATATCCCCCCTACGCTCCTCCGCCCATTAGCTCTCCAGGTCGCCATGATCAACACACAAATGCAGCAGATTCTTCCCCAGGTGATCAAGGTTGTGGAGCGGGCAGGTATTTTCTTGGCAGAGGAATGTGTCCGTCCGGGAGGCCGCAGGGGTTACGGTGATAAAGCTGAAATCGACGTCGAAATTGAGGTGTTTCTCCGTGAGGAGTTGCTGAAAATTTTGCAATGCGATTGGTGGGGTGAAGAGACCGGCCACATACTTTCCGGCAACTCCTTCTGCTGGGTTGTTGACCCCAACGACGGCACCAGTGATTTCCTCAAAGGCCTAGATGGATCGGCCGTCTCAGTAGGTTTGCTTCACAACAATCATCCCATTTTGGGCGTAGTACATGCCCCAGTTACTCCTGGCGGACGTCCAGACTGCATCAGTTGGGCGCAAGGTGTGGATCACCTTATTAGAAATGGAATTCCCGTCTATACAGATCTCTCGAAGCAGGAGCTTAAGGACGGAAGCTTGGTGATGGTGAGCGCTTCAGCCGGCAACAAGCCGCAGACCAATCGCGAGCTCTGTGCGCCGGCAGGTTTTTATCCCATGCCATCGATTGCGTACAGACTGGCTAAGGTCGCAGCTGGGGATGGAGTTTGCGGACTGTCTCTGTATCCGGTGTCGGCCCATGACGTAGTCGCGGGGCACGCATTGCTAATTGGTGCCAAAGGCGTTTTGGTCGACGAATCCGGTGATCCCATTCAATACCGTACTGAGGTAGAAATGCTGAAGGTTTGCCAACGATGCTTTGGGGGTGCGCCCAATGTTTGCTCGGAACTAGCGAGTCGCGACTGGGCTAAAGTCTTTGAGACGTCGGCGAATTAAGGCGCTTTGAAAAGCAGGATCATCACTTACACATTGGAGATGGCATATGGCCGGTTTTTTTCGACAAAAATTGATGTCTTTTGGAATCAAAAAGTAGCCGCGACTGACGTCGCAAAGGTGCGATCAGCATACACAACACTGGCTTCGCCGCCCTCCATCAAGCATTCCAACGCAGAGAAACCGGAAAACAGAACCCAAAAGATGAAAAGCAAAAGGAGCGCAAACTCATTGAGCAACACCAAGGCAATCGGGTCGATTGCCCCACAGCTCAAGGCAGGTCAAAAAAACAGGGGACTTTTGGAGAACGTCGCTTTTTGTTTGTTTTCAAATATAAGGTCTCCGGTTTGAAATTTTAATTTCAAGGGGGCGGGGAAAATATATTTTCGG
>Ga0308159_1003000_pt1 | contig 18070 bp, 13 predicted proteins | sample PhyCR1_FD_201040 | JGI IMG/M metagenome (GOLD analysis project Ga0308159, IMG submission 201040) | Phyllosphere microbial communities from UC Gill Tract Community Farm, Albany, California, United States - DLSLC.R1 | ecosystem: Host-associated > Plants > Phyllosphere > Unclassified | place: USA... | reverse complement strand
GAATGTGAAGCCCTGAGACGATGAACCGCACCGAACACATGGTCGCCTGCCGCGATGGCGTGCGGCTGGCCACCGATCTCTACCTGCCGGACGGCGACGGCCCCTTCCCGGTCATCCTGGAACGCACGCCCTACGGCAAGCGGGAGGTCTCGCGCTCCGAGCGCACCGCCGCCGACCCGAAGCCGGCGCTGCGGGAGGATATCGCCGGCTACTTCGTCGCCCACGGCTACGCCGTCGTCTACCAGGATTGCCGTGGCCGCTGGGGCAGCGAGGGCGAGTTCGTCAAATACCTGGCGGATGGCGAGGACGGCTACGATTGCTGCGCCTGGATCATGCAGCAGCCCTGGTGCAACGGCCGCATCGGCACGATGGGCCTCTCCTACGCCGCGCATACGCAGGCCTCGCTGGGCTGCCTGAACCCGCCCGGGCTGGCGGCGCAGATCCTCGATTCCGGCGGCTTCTCCAACGCCTGGCAGGGCGGCATCCGCCGGGGCGGGGCGTTCGAGCTGAAGCAGGCCACCTGGGCCTTCAACCAGGGCAAGCTGGCGCCGGAAACGGTGGCCGACCCGGTGCGCGCAGCCGCCTTCGCGGCGGAGGACCTGCACGCCTGGTTCGCCCGCTGGCCGTGGAAGCCGGGCCATTCCCCCGTGCGCCACGCCCCGGATTACGAGGACTACCTGTTCGAGCAATGGACCGAAGGCGCCTTCGGCCCGTTCTGGCAGAAGCTGGGCATCTACGCGCAGGGCTGGCACCACCAGTATGCCGATGTGCCGATAGTGCACATGTCCTCCTGGTACGACCCCTACCCCCGCACCGCGGTCGAGAATTTCTGCGGCCTGCGGGATGCCGGGCGCGGGCGCCCCTCCCTCATCCTCGGCCCCTGGACGCACGGCAACCGCAGCCAGACCGCGTTCGGCGAAGTGGAATTCGGCCCCGACGCGACCGTCGATTCCTGGGCCGGCGACTGGCGCGCCTTCCGCCTGCGCTTCTTCGACCGCTGGCTGCGCGACCTGCCGAATGACGTGGAGGAAGACCCGCGCGTCCGCGTCTTCGTCATGGGCGGTGGCTCCGGCCGCCGCAATGCGGAGGGCAAGCTGGAACATGGTGGCTACTGGCGCCAGGCGGAGAACTGGCCGCTGCCCGGTACGCGCTTCACCGCCTACCACCTGCACGCCGAGGGCGCGCTGCACGAGACGACGCCCGCCGCCGAGGCCACGCCCATCTCCTGGACCGCCGACCCCGCGCACCCGGTCCCTACCGTGGGCGGTGCCATCACCTCGATGGAGCCACTCATCTCCGGCGGTGCCTATGACCAGCGGGAGCGGGAGGGCATGTTCGCCCATGCTGCGCCCTACCTGCCGCTGGCCTCCCGCCCCGATGTCGTTGTCTTCGAAACCCCTGTGCTGGACAGTGACGTCGAGGTCATCGGCCCCGTCGTCGCGCATCTCTGGGTAGCCAGCGATGCCCCGGATACCGACATCACCGCCAAGCTGGTGGATGTGCATCCGCCGAGTGCCGACTACCCGCAGGGCTTCGCCATGAACCTGACGGAAGGCATCCTGCGCCTGCGCTACCGCGACGACCCGGCCAACCCCAGCCTGCTGGAACCCGGTGTACCGGTGCGCATCACGGTTGAGCTGTTCCCGACTGCCAACCTGTTCAAGGCCGGTCATCGCATCCGGCTGGACATCGCCTCCAGCGAGTTCCCGCATTACGACATCAACCCCCAGACCGGCGAGCCGGAAGGCGCCTGGCGGCGGATGCAGGTGGCGACGAACACGCTGTTCGTGGATGCATCCCGGCCTTCCCACGTCGTGCTGCCGGTCGTGCCGGGCGGCGGAGGCTGAGAAGGCAACCTCCAGGCTGAGGTTCAGCTTTCCTATTTTATTTTGACATCGTTTCAATATACGATGCCACGCGTATGCCGCAGCCCAAGGGTGGGTAGGCCGCCTACTCAGGGAAATCCGCTCCGAAAGGGTGCCGCACACATTCGAACCTCATCAGATGGCTTCATCCTTCCAGGCGAAGCCATCTGAGCGGGACCGGCCCGAGGAGCGTACGCGATGATGAGCGGCACGGAGCGCGGCAGCAAAGAACCAGCGACGACCTGGCTCGGTCTATGGCGCGAGGCACGGGAACGGCGCCGGGCCAAGCGTCGCCGCCAGGAAGAAGACAGCTTCGACTACACGCCCGAGAAGCCGGTCCGCGACAAGTATCTCTACGGCTTGCAGAAGGACGCAATGATCCTGCTGCGCTATGTTGCCGGGCGACCCGACCGGCCGCTCGCCATGCTGAATGCGCGCGAGGCCTCGGATGTGTCAGCGACTGTATTCAGTAGCGAAGCTGACAGTGACCTGGACGCTCGCATCGATGATCTGCAGGATTTGCTCGATCAGCTTAGCCGGCTGGCGGCACCTGCCACGGCGACGTCAATCCGGTTGACGCAAGCCTATCTGCACAACCCCTCCATCGATGGTGAGCCGCCACGCGTGATTCGCCGTCAGGCCCGCAAGCTGCGGCGATGGATCTATTTGATCCGTGCCTTCACGATCGTGCTGTTCCTGATGACCGTCTTTACCCTCGTCCATGTCACGTTTGGACGCCAGGCGCTGGACCAACTTCGGCAGCAGCAGGGGGTTCTGACGGTATTAGAGGACCGGCTTGCTCTTGCTTCCTCTACAGAGGGGCACGGTACCCGTTGGAACGATTGCGGTCATCCGCCCGCCACCAGCAACACATCCGGTGATGGCCAGACGGCGGCGCGAGACCCCAGCTTCGTCATAACCGCCGCCCGCGACCAAGCATGCTTCCGCAGAGATTTGGTAATGAAGGAGCAGGAGACGACACGCAGCCTGCTCGGCATCTGGAATTGTGCCAGCGGCAAGGTTTTCGGTCGCTGGAGTTCCTGGCTAGGCTGTCCAGACGCAACCCGTGAGGCACAGTCGGCGCTATCCCCGGCGACTACCATCACGGACAACACCACCAGCATCGTCGCCGCCAACTTCCTGGGCACCTTCAACAGCTTCATTCTGCCCATGCTGGTCGGCACCCTAGGGGGCTGCGCCTATGTGCTGCGGCGGCTGGACAGCAAAATTCGCGACATGACGCTGGAAGCAAGCGATGCCTCCCATGCCGGGTTTCGCATCGCGCTCGCCGCCATCATGGGTAGCCTGCTAGGCGTGGTCTGGGATGGCGGAACGCAAGTGCAGATGGGCGAGGTATCGCTCTCCGTCACCGCGCTGGCGTTCTTCGTTGGCTTCTCGCTGGAAATCGTCTTCAGCGTGATCGAGGCCATGGTCGGCTCCATCGCTGGCCGGCTGAACAATGGCCCCCCTCTCCCGGCCGCGCCGTTCATGCCGCTGCCACAGCGGAGGCCCCCAGCCGGCAAGGAAGCCCCGGCCGTCGGGCAGCCCGCGCCGCCGCCGTGATCCCCTAGAACACGACCGTCTTGTTGCCGTTCAGGATAACGCGGTCATCCAGGAACAGGCCGATGGCGCGCGCCAGCACGCGGCGCTCGATATCCCGCCCCTTGCGGATCAGGTCGTCCGGCGTGTCTGCGTGCGTGATGCGCTCGACATCCTGCTCGATGATCGGGCCTTCATCGAGGTCGGCGGTAACGAAGTGGGCCGTCGCACCGATCAGCTTCACGCCGCGCAGATGCGCTTGGTGATAAGGCCGCGCGCCCTTGAAGCCCGGCAGGAAGGAATGGTGGATGTTGATGCAGCGGCCGGAGACCTTCGCCGCCAGCCCATCCGACAACACCTGCATGTAGCGCGCCAGCACCATCAGGTCGGCGCCGCTGGCCTGGAACAGGCGCCACATCTCGGCCTCCTGCTCCATCTTGGTCTGGCGCGTCACCGGCAGGTGGTGGAAGGGAATGCCCTCCAGGTCCAGATGCGCGTAGGTCTCGCGCGGGTGGTTGGAGATGATGCCGGCGATCTCCATCCCCATCTCGCCGATGCGCCAGCGGTACAGCAGGTCCACCAGGCAATGGTCGAATTTCGAGACCAGCAGCATCACCCGCCGCTTCACCGCGCGGTCCCGCAACGTCCAGGCCATGTCGAAGCGGCGGGCGACGGCGCCGATCGTCTCCCGCAACGCGGCCTCGGTGGTCGCCGGCACCATGTCGAACACCACGCGCATGAAGAAGCGGTTGGTGGCGGTGTCGTCGAATTGCTGCGCCTCGCGAATGTCGCCGCCGGCCTCGAACAGCGCACCGGCCACGGCGGCGACGATGCCGGGGCGGTTGGCGCAGTTCAGTGTCAGGACATGGGAGCTGTGCAGGGTATCGGGCATCTCGCGCCTCGGGCCATTCGAAGCGTGGTGGGTATGCCGCGCGGCATCCTCTGCCAAGGCACCAAATTCCATTTCGCGGCATTCGGGCGCATAAGGCGCGCGTGAACACCGAACCCCCCTTCGTCGCCGTGCTCGGCGCCGGCCCCGCCGGGCTGATGGCCGCCGAGACCATCGCCACCGCCGGCCACGCCGTGCGCGTGTACGAGCGCATGCCCTCCCCCGCCCGCAAGTTCCTCATGGCCGGCCGCGGCGGCCTGAACCTGACGCATTCGGAACCGCTGGAAGCGTTCCTGCCCCGCTATGCGGGCGCCGAGTCCGCGCTGGCCGCCGCCATCCGTGCCTTCCCGCCCGACGCCCTGGTCGGCTGGGCCGAGGCGCTGGGGCAGGAGGTCTTCACCGGCAGTTCCGGCCGCATCTTCCCGCGCGCGCTCAAGGCATCGCCGCTGCTGCGCGCCTGGCTGGCGCGGCTGGACACCCAGGGCGTGCGGCTGCTGCCCCGGCATGAATGGCGCGGCTGCACGCAGGATGGCGCCCTGCGCCTCAGCACTCCCGATGGCGAGCAGACCCACCGCCCCGCCGCCACGGTGCTGGCCATGGGCGGCGCCTCCTGGCCCCGGCTGGGCTCCGACGGCCAGTGGGCAGCCCAGTTGCCCGGCGTGGCCATCCAGCCCTTCCAGCCCAGCAACATGGGCTTCCGCCTCACCTGGTCCGCCATCTTCCGCACGAAGTTCGAGGGCACGCCGCTGAAGCGCATCGCCCTCACCTTCGCCGGGCGCACGGTGCGGGGCGAAGCCATCGTCACGTCCCAAGGGATCGAGGGCGGCGCTGTCTACGCCCTCTCCGCCCCGCTGCGCGATGCCATTGCCGCACATGGCCACGCCACCCTGCTGCTGGACCTGCGCCCGGACCTGGATGCCGCCACCCTGGCGGCAAAGCTGGACGAGCCCCGCCGTGGCCAGTCCCTCTCCACTTTCCTGCGCAAGGCCGCCGGTCTGCCGCCCGTCGCCATCGGGCTGGTGCAGGAAGCCTTGCATGCCGGCGCCACCGCGCCCCTGCCCGCGCTGATCAAGGCATTACCGCTGCGGCTGGAAGCCCCCCAGGGGCTGGACCGCGCCATCTCCTCCGCCGGCGGCATCGCCCTGGCGGAACTGGACGACCATTTCATGCTGCGCGGCCGCCCCGGCCTGTTCGCCTGCGGCGAGATGCTGGATTGGGAAGCCCCCACCGGCGGCTACCTGCTGCAAGCCTGCTTCGCCACCGGCCGCGCCGCCGGGCTGGGCGTGGCGGAATGGCTGGCGGGGCAGCCTGCGCCGCCGCCGGGCTAATGGAGGAAGGCCGGGGAATGAATTCCCCGGACCCCTTCTTTCTTCTGCGAGTTTGGTGTGGCGATGCAGGACTGAGAGCGGACGCCGCTTGATGATATTTATAACGGCCACACGGGCTGAACCCTCAGTCGCCGGAGGTCTAGGACCTCCGGCGCACCCAGCCGTCGCTTAGCGCTACTCTTTCAACTGCCACGCGGCAAACACTCGAAAAAAGAAGATGGGGTCCGGGGAATTCCTTCCCGGCCTTCCTCCTCCCCTCTTCTCCGGCGCCCATCACATGGAAACGCTTCAGCGCGCCGGCGCATCATCCCGCATCACCGCGCCGCCCTTCATCACAAAGCCCACTTGCCGCACCAGGCTGATCTGTGCGCGTGGGTCTCCGGCCAGGGCGACGAGGTCGGCGTCGAAGCCCAGGGCCAGGCGGCCGATGCGGTCTTGCAGGCCCAGCACTTCGGCGCCGGTGACGATGCAGGCGGTCAGCGCCTGCTCCGCCGTCATGCCGGCCTCGACCAGGATTTCCATCTCCATCGGGCTGGGGCCGTGGGGGGAGAAGGGTGGGCCGGTGAAGTCGGTGCCGGCGGCGATGCGCACGCCGTGGCGCAGGACGTGCTGCATGGAGGCCTGCTGGGCGTCACGGTGCCGCTGCCAGCCGGCGGCGACTTCCGGCACCGGGTGCTTCGCGCGCAGCACGGGCAGCGAGAGGGTGGGAACCAGGATGGCGCCGCTATCGGCCAGCCGCCGCGCGGTCTCGTCGCCGATGCCGTGGCCGTGCTCGATGCTGTCCACGCCGTGGTCCAGCGCCTGGCGGACGGAGGGCTCGCCGATGGCGTGGATGGCGACGCGCAAGCCGTTGCGGTGCGATTCCTCCACCAGCACCGCCAGCTCCCCATCGCTGTAAGCGAGGCGCAGATGCGCCGGGTCATTGCCCCAGGGGCGCAGCAGGTCGGTATGCTCGCCGACGGAACCGGCGACCTTGATGAAGTCGGCACCCTGGCGAATGCGCTCGCGCACCCGCTGGCGGCAGGCATCGGCGCCATCGGCATACATGCCGAGGCCCTCGACCCATTCCTGCGGAAAGGCCGCGTGGTCCCAGGTACCGGCGCGGGGGCAGATGAATTCGCCGGCGGCGACCACATGCGGGCCCGGCACCAGCCCCTGCCGCACCGCTCGCGCCAGCGAGGGGCCGAGCGGCCCGCCGAGGCAGCGCACCGCGGTGATGCCATGCTGCAGCATCTGCCCCAGATCGGCGATGGCGTAGGCGGCGCGATACGATAGCGGCCAGCCCCACAGCGCCGCGGGCTCCGCATGGTCCAGCCCCCATAAATGCAGATGGGCATCGATGAAGCCGGGCAGCAGCCACTGGTTGCCGAGGTCCCGCAACACCGCCCCCTCCGGCAACGGCCGTTCCCCGGTGCGGCCGATCCAGTCGATGCGCCCGGCCACCACATGGATCTCGGCGGGGGATATCACTTCGCTGCCCTGCCCGGTCCAGGCGGCGGCGGCACGCAACACGGTCACGGTCGTCTGCTTCATGGCGTTTCCCATTCGTTTCGTTGCGGGATTCTATGGAACGGACCAACCGGTTCGTCCATAACCTCCCGAGTGAAGGCGCCAGGCAATGGCGCCCCTTTGGAGGAACGATTCGATGCGCGTCACACGCCGCCATGCCCTGCTGGGCAGCATGGCCCTGGCCGGGATTCCTGCAAGCCGTGCCGTGGCCCAGGGTGCCCCCGCGGCCGCCACCGGCTACCCCACTCATCCGGTGTCGGTGATCGTGCCCTTCGCCCCCGGCGGCTCCACTGACTTCGTGGCGCGGCTGCTGGCGCAGCACCTCTCCACCCGACTTGGCCAGCAATTCGTGGTGGATAACCGGGCGGGCGCCAGCGGCACGGTGGGGCAATCCTTCCTGGCTCGCGCGCGGCCGGATGGCTACACGCTGGGCGTGGTGCCCAACGGCACCTTCGCCATGGCACCCTTCATGTTCGAGCGGCTGCCCTACGACAACGACCGCGCCTTCGCACCGATCGGCATGCTGGCCACCAACGCCATGTTCATCTGCGTGGCGGCGAATGCGCCGTACCGTACGCTGCAGGACCTGCTGGCGGCGGCCAAGGCGAAACCCGGCACCATCAGCTACGCCTCCGCCGGTTCCGGCGTCGCCAACCACCTGGGCGTCGAGCTGATGCTGGACATGTCCGGCACCGAGATGCTGCACGTGCCCTACCGCAGCGGTGCCCAGGGCGTGCAGGCCATCCTGGCCAACGAGGTCGCGCTCTCCTTCGTCGATTCCGTGACGGCGGTGCCCTATCTGCGCTCCGGCGAGTTGCGCGCCCTGGCGGTGACCAGCGCCGAGCGCAGCAAGGAAGTGCCGGACGTGCCGACGGTGGCCGAGAGCGGCCTGCCCGGCTACCGCGCCTCCACCGATTTCGGCTTCTTCGCCCCGGCCGGCACGCCGGAGCCGATCCTGCGCCAGCTTGCGGACGCGGCCCGCGCCATCATGCTGTCGAACGAGGTGCGGGAGAAGCTGGCGCCGCTGTCGATCGACCCGGTGGGCGGCACGCCGGACCAGTTCGGCCCCTACGCGCAGCAGGAGCGGGACAAGTGGGGCGCACTGATCCGCAAGCGGAACATCAAGCCGGAATGAGACAAAGGCCGGGGGAATGGTTCCCCCGGCCTTTTCGATACGCGATGGCAGCCCCGGTGGCCTTGTGGCCACCTGGCAGCTTCCGGGGCGTTAAGCCCCGATATCCTGCTCCAGCTCCCGGTGCGCCGGTGCCGGCGGCATCACCAGCGACGGGCGCGGCGGCGTCAGCGGGATGCCTTCCTGGTCGAAGCGCTGCTTCAGTCGCAGGTTGAAGGCGCGGCCGACGCCCCACTGCTTCAGCGCGCGCGTCTTCAGCCCGCCCATGATGGTGATGCCATCCGGGGTGAATTGGTCCACGCCCCAGATCTCCAGCCCGGTCAGCATGTCCGGGGAGAAGGACGGGTCTTCCCGCAGCCCCTGGCCTACCTCCTTCATCACCTCCATCACCCGGTCCAGGTTGGCGTCGTAACCCACCACCACCTTGACCGTGTAGACGCCGAGGCCGCGCGAGCGGTTCTTCAGCGCCTTGATCTGGCTGAAGGGAATGGTGTGCAGCGCGCCGTCGCCATCGCGGATGCGCACGGTGCGGATGGTGACGCTTTCCACCGTGCCGTTGCGGTCACCGGTATCGATGGTGTCGCCGACCGCGATGGTGTCCTCGAACAGCATGAACAGGCCGGTGATGACGTCCTGCACCAACTGCTGGGACCCGAAGCCGAGTGCCAGGCCGAAGATGGACACACCACCGAGCAGCAGGGTGACGTTGACGCCGAGATTGCTGAGGATGGCGATCACGGTCATGACCACCAGCACCACGAAGGCGAAGTTCCGCAGCAGCGGCAGCAGGGTGCGGGCCCGGGCGGAATGGTCGCGCGCCCGGCCGGAATTGTCCTTCGGCAGCAGGGCGTAGTCGACCGCGGTATCCAGCGCGATCCAGACGACCCAGCCCACCATCAGGATGGCGGCGATGGACAGGATAGGCCGCGCGATGGCCAGGCCGACGCCGGTGCTGAACCACACCACCGCATCGAAATTCCAGATCCGCAGTGCGATGATGATGATCAGCACGGTGGCGAGCAGCCGCAGCAGCCGCCGCACCGCCTCCAGGTACCGCCAGGTCATGCGGTAGGCCAGGCCGCCCTTCTTGCCCACCTGCATCGAGTGCGCCAGCTTCGCCAGACCGCCGGAGAGCGCGTAGGTCAGGGTGGTGACGACCGTGATGGCCGCCAGCGTCACCATCGCCCGGCCGATGAACGAACCGCCGCCGATGCCGAGGATGCGGGAGATCAGGTGCCCCACCACGATCACCAGCCCCAGCAGGTGCCAGTTGGCCGCCAGCTTGGCGATGACGGCCTTGTACAGCTTGCCGTCCCGCGCCTTGTCGGTACCGCTGTCCGAGATCAGGCGCTGCACGCCCCGGCGGCGGTTGAAGATGAAGATCACCGCGACGATGCCCAGGGCGACATCGACGACGAAGGTCAGTACCGCCGCGACGTCGAAGCCCAGGGTCCAGCGCAGGTCCGGCGCCCGCAGCATGGTGCTGGCGACGGCGAGCGTGGCCAGTGCGCCGATCCAAGGCAGGATGCGCCGCTCGGCATAGCGGACGATGCGCCAGCCGCGCACCGGGCCCAGCAGGTACAGCAGCGGCCCGCCGATGCGGATGACGAAGCTGCCCACCAGGAAGGGAATGGCCACTGCCAGAAAGATCCGCGCGGCATCGCCGGAGCGCGGCAGCACCGCCGGCCAGGCGATGGCGATGGCCACGGCGGGCAGCCAGGGCACCAGGCGCCGCACGGCCTCCAGCCCCGCCGTGCGCCAGAAGGCGGCGCGCCGGTCGGCATGGAAGCGGTCCGCGCGCGGGCGCAGCCAGGGCAAGGTGCGCAGGCCGTAGAGAAAGGCCAGGGCCAGGCCCCAGCCAGCGAAAGCCCAGAGCAGGAAGCCCCAGATGTCGCCACTGCCGAAGGCGTTATAGAGCCGCGTACTGGCCTGGGAGGCGGCGGAACGGACGCGGCTGTAGACGCTGCCGCTGTTCACCTGTTCCCGCACCGTCTGGCCGATATCGGTCAGCCCTACCGCCACGGCGCCGAGCAGGCCGCCCTGCGGCGGCGCATCCTCATCCGGCTTGGCGGCAGTGGCGGGTGTGGCGCCCGGGGCGGGCGCGGCGGCAGCCGGCGCCGGGGCGGGGTTTTCCGGCGCCGCGGCGGCCGGGGCGGCGGGGCGGTTGCCCTGCGCCACCAGGCTGGCCCGCAGCCGCTCCAGATCCGCGACGAAGGCGGCGCGGCTGGTGTCGTTCTTCAGCGTGGCCAGGATGCCGTCCAGCGCCGCAAGCGAGTCCGGCGGCACGGTCGCTGCCGGCGGCGGCGTGCTGGCGGCCGGTGGTGCCGCCGCCTGGGCCATGACGCCCACCGGGCGCAGCAGCACGCCACCCCCGAGGAGCAGCACGAACAACAGCAGGCTAATGAGCGGCGAAGCGGATCTAGCGGTACCTGGCACGGAGCATCCTTCGGATAAACGCAGGCGGTTCTAGAGCGTGATGGCGCGAAGCGTCATCGCGGAAAAGCCCGCAACAGGCGATGCGGCAAAAGCTGACATAAGCCAGGCATTGGCCAATGGACGCGGCGTGCCCCGGGGCCAGGAAGCCCTGAGCCGAGGTCCGCGCCCGGTCATGGGGCCGGAAGAAGCGCGGCCACGGCCCCCTTCTCCGCCGCGATCATGGCGGGAGCGTGACCGCCAGCAGGAGCCCGCCCGAGCGGCGCTGCCCCTGCCCGGCGGGTGCAACGGCCCGGCCGTGCAGATGAAACGAGCATCAGACCGAAGGCTTGGCGACCGCGCCAGCGCGGATCAGCCCCACCTCGCCGCCCCCGGCGCGCTGCTGCGTGTCTGCCCGGCCGACCTCGCCCTTGCCCTCCACTTCGGCCCGGCCGCGCGGCAAGGCATGGGGGTATTCGGCCTGCAGGAAGGTGATCATCTTCTCCCGCACCTCGCAGCGCAGGTCGAAGGTCCGGCCGGCATTGCTGGCGCTGACCAGCATGCGGATCTCCATGGTGGCCGAGCGCAGGTCGGTCACCTGCATGTTCACCACCCGCCGGTCCCAGAGCGGCGATGCGGCGGCGATGTCCTGCAGCTTGCGGCGCATCACCTCCACCGGGGCGGTATAGTCCACATGCAGAAAGGCGGTGCCGATCAGGGTGGAGCTCTCGCGCGTCCAGTTCTGGAACGGCTTCTCGATGAAGTAGCTCAGGGGCAGCACCATCCGCCGCCAGTCCCACAACCGGACGACGACGTAGGTGGCGTTGATCTCCTCCACATTGCCCCACTCGCCCTCGACGATCACCGCGTCCTCCAGCCGGATCGGCTGGGTGACGGCCAATTGGATGCCCGCGACGAGGTTCTTCAGCAGCGGCTGCAGCGCCAGGCCGAGCACGATACCGGCGGCGCCGGCGGAGGCCAGCAGGCTGACGCCGTATTGCCGCACGCCCTCGAACGTCATCAGCGCCGAGGCGGTGGTGACCATGACGATCAGGATGGCTGCCACCCGGCGCAGGATGCGGGACTGCGTGGCGTGTTTGCGGGCCAGGAGGTTGTCCTCCGAGTCCAGCTTGAAGCGGCGCAGGTAGATGGTGGTCCAGATATGCAGCACCGTCAGCGCCACCCAGCCCAGCAGCGCGATGAAGCAGACCAGCAGCAGGTGGCGGATAAGATCGGCCTGCGCCAGCGTCAGCGGCGAGACGCTGATGCCGAAGGCCAGGCCGAAGATCACCAGCGCCAGGCGGATGGGCCCTTCCGTCCGCTGCACCAGGGAGCGCCAGAACAGGTCCCGGTCGCTCACCACACGAGTGGCGAAGCGGAACAGGACGCGGTGGAGCGACAGGGCGGCCATGGTGCAGACAGCCAGGACGATGAGGCTGACGGTCCAGGCGGGAAGCCAGTCGATGGAATCGACGATGCGGCGTGCGATGGTGGAAATACTGTCCAAAAAAGTCTCCCGTGGGGTCGGGGGCGAGGGGCGCCTCCCCCTTTGCTGTGGGGATCCAGGCGGAGAAACGCATGAAGGGCGTTGCGGCTCCAAGCGTGGCAGCTTCCATCGGCCGGTGGCCGGCGGAGGCGATTGGCGAAGATGCCGCATTGCAGCAGGGATTATCGCTTTCGGCGCTACCCTACGCTCACCCAGACGTGAAAGAGGCGAGGCACCTGCGGCGGCCATGCAGGACCGCGCGCCAAAGTCATGATTTGTCACAGAGGTCCATCGCGCAGCCGCCACCGGCCAACGGCAGCGATGTCGTCGCGGGTAGCGAGCCGACAGAAGGGGCGAAACTGTCCCCTCCCCTGCAACATTTTACCTGCATAGTCAGGGTAGGAGTCGGTTGCGGCATGAAAATGGAACACGACGCAACGCGCATCGCCCAGGTGCCGCTGCCGCCGGACAATCCGCAGCCGCCTACCCCACCAATGCCGCCGCCCAGCCCGGACCCGGAACCGAGCCCGATCGATGATCCGCCGGATTCCGACATTCCGGTACCGGGTGAACCGAGCGTCCCGCCGGTGGGTGACCCGCCCGGGGAGCCGCCGATGCGGCTGAACTGAGCGCCGTGCCACTACGCAGCGCTTGAGAGCGCGTCTGAGCTTGAGAGTGCGTCTGAGATGGCTGCCACGCGTGATCGAACGCATCATCCGATAGGTGGGTCATGAACAGCAAAGCAACCTGGCGCGCATGGGCTTCCCGGGTGGACTGGGAAAGGCGTGCGGAGCAAGTCGGCACTGCTGGAGCGGTATGGATCGGCATCGTGGCGCTGCTTTACGTCCTGCGCATGATCTGATCTGCGCTGGGCAGCCGCGCCGGTTCCCGCGTCTTCCCCGTTTCACGCAACCCGTTCGGCCCGCTCATTCGAGGCGGGCCGATTGTATTTCAGGTTGTTGATGCGGTCTGGTCGAACCCTGGCAGCCCCAGATCAGCGCCGCTGCTGATCCGGCCGCTGGTCGGGCGTCACGCTCCGCTGTTCCAGCGAAGGCCCTTCCGTGGTGGTACCGGAGGGCGACGGCGGCTGGCCTTGGCGGTTATCGGGGCGGGTACCGGTGTTCCCGGCATTGCCGCCGGGCCGGGTAGGACCGGCGCTGGAATTGGCGGTGCCGCTGGAGGGGTTGGGCACGGTATCCGTCGGCGGCTGGGTGACAGGCGTCTGGCTGCTGGGCTGGGCAAGCGCTGGCCCCGCCAGGAGCGCGCCCGCCAGCACCGTGTAGATCATCGCTTGGCGCATGCTGGCTTTCCTTCTGGGGCGGCGACGTACCACCCTTGCCAGGAACAACAGCCCGCGGCGCCGGGAGGTTGCGCCCGGCATGCGGTCTGTGATCCCGCGCACCAAGACGCGGGTCACGCGCAAGCAGCATGATGAGAAGACGACTTAGCCAGGACCACCCTTGCGCCGGGAGAGGAATGAGCTTCCGTCGAAAGCGGCGCTGAAGGTGCAGTGCCAAGTGTGGAACTGCGAAGTCACACAGGCGCAATCCTCCGCGTAAGGAGCGGCACCACTATCTCAGGCTGTCGCACCGCAGAGCCTGGCGGGCGATCTTCAACTGGGCGCGCCGCGACGCGGATTGGCGGGAGATGACGGTCGCCTCTGTCCGCAATGCCGCCGCCTTTGCACACAGGCCGGGGCGCCAGCTGGGATTGGACCGGGCATATGCCAGCTCGTCCAAAGTTCTGACCAAAGTCACGAAGAACTGTTGCATTTGGTGAAACCCGCTTTCGCATGGTTCAATCATGCTCGGCTTACCATGTTTCACGCCTGGCACGTTAGCCTAACCTCACAGGTGCGACCCGATGAGTGCCCACAAGGTTGCTGGCGGGCGATCAAGCGCCCGGCCGACGCACCGCCAGCGCGGCGGCGCCTAGCATCAGCACGGCGCCGAGGATCTGGCGTGGCCCCAGCGCTTCACCGAATGCCAGGTGACCCAGGACCAACGCCACCACCGGCGACACGAAGGCATAGAGCCCGGCACGAGCCGATCCCCAGTTCCGCATCAGCCGAAGATAGATTGTGTAGCCAACGAAGGTGCCGAACACGACCATGAAGCCGAGGCTGGCCAGCGGTGCCTGATGCAACACCAAGCGGAACGTATCGAAGGAAAGCGGCTCCAGCAGCGCCGACAGGATAATCAGCCCGACGGCGCCGGTCAGCGCCTGCGCCCCGGTCAGTTGCAGCGGATTAGCCGTGCTCAGCAGAGGCCGGGACAGCACCGAACCCAAGCAGTAGCAGAACGACCCCAGGATGATGGCCAGGATGCCCCACAGCTCCATGGGATTGCCACGCAGGTCGAGCCGCCCGGCGAACAGGGCGATCAGCCCGCCCAGGCCCAGCAGCAGAGACACGGCGTGGCGCCAGGAGGGCACTTCCTCCCTGCGCAGCAGCGCCAGGCCATACAGGCCAACCACGATCATCGTCATGTTGACCAGCCCGGCCACGCCCGTGGCAACGTACTGCATGCCCCAGAGCAGCAGCGCATAGGTGCCGGTGTTCACCAGCAGGCCGGTCGCCAGGACCTGTCCACCCAGCCGTCCACGGAGAAGCGGAACAATGCCACGAACCGTGAGCAGCAGCACCGCAGCGACCACCGAGTAGCGCACGGCGGAGAACAGCACCGGGGGCATGCTGCCGATGCCCACCTTGGCGGCAATCCAAGTGCTACCCCAGATCAGGCACATCAGCAGGAATAGCGGCATGTCCGCGCCAGTCGGCTCGCCGCCCCGGGCCGTTGGTGCCACGGCTGCACCGGTGTGTTCACCCCTCATGCCGCGACAGCCCTTTCCGCTTCCGCGACAATTCATGGCACGGGCCTAGCCGGCGGACCACTACCCGCCCCGCTGGTTCAGAGTGCTTTGGAGAATGGGAGTTGGGAGCGCACCGCCGATCGCTTCAAGCCGGCCGGCTTCCACGAAGTACTTGGGCAGAAGCATCAGGCGGCGTGCAACAAGCCACGAAACGCGCCACGGGCGAAAGCCTTGTGCCCACCGCAGGCCCAAACAGAAAGCCCCTCCCCGGAGGCCGGAGAGGGGCGCATCTGATGTCGCTATATGGCATCCCCAACGGGATTCGAACCCGTGTTACCAACGTGAAAGGCTGGTGTCCTAGGCCTCTAGACGATGGGGACAAAGGCCATATGTGCCCGCATGACTGCGGGCGGCGGTTACTAGCGTGACGGGAGTGGCTCGTCCACCCCCTTCAACGCTGAAAACGCATCTTTCCTCACACCGCCGGCGCGGCATCCTGCAAATGCAGGCTGGCCGAAACCTCGCCGTTCCAGCGCTCCGCGCGCAGGGCGCCGGCCAGGTGCAAAGGCACGCCGCCGCTGTTCAGCAGCAGCTCCGCCAACGGGCCTTCCTTGGCGCGGAAGCAGATGGCCTTGAGCCGCCCGCCCCCCTCGCCCTGCACGAAGGCGCGGATCGTGCCGCCCTCCTTCCCCACCCGGTCGGCACGGACGATGCGGGAGCGCGGGAAAACGAAGGTCGGCTCCTCATTGCCCGGGCCGAAGGGGCCAAGGCGGCTGATCTGCTCCGCCAGATCGGCGGTGCCGGCGGGCACCATCAGCGTGGCGTCCAGCACCAGGTCGGCGGCGCCGGGCAAGGCGGAGGCATGCGCCAGCCGCTCGCTGAGAAAGGCCAGCACCTCGCCCTGCCGCTCCGCGCGGAAGGAGAAGCCGGCCGCCATGGCGTGGCCGCCACCGGTCTCCAGCAACCCCGCCTGCCGCGCCGCGATGACCGTGGCGCCCAGATCCACCCCGGCCACCGAGCGGCCGGAGCCCTTGGCCAGCCCTTCAGACACGCCCGCCACACAGGCCGGGCGGTTGAAGCGTTCCTTCACCCGGCCGGCGACGATGCCGACCACGCCAGGGTGCCAGCCCTCGCCGGTAATCAGCAGCACCGGGTGGCCGGCTGCGGCTTGCCGCTCGGCCTCGGCAAAGGCGGCGGCCAGGACCTCGCTCTCCACCTCCTGCCGGCGGCGGTTCACGCTGTCCAGCCGCTCGGCCATCTCGCGCGCCGCCACCGCGTCGTCGCAGGTCAGCAGCCGCACGCCGAGGTCGGGCTCGCCGATGCGGCCGGAGGCGTTGATGCGCGGGCCCAGCAGAAAGCCCAGCGTGTAGGCGGAGGGTGCGTCCCGCGCCTGGGTCACGTCCAATAGCGCGGCGATGCCGGCGCGGCCACCCCGGGCCATCACCTTCAGCCCCTGCGCCACGAAGGCGCGGTTCAGCCCGGTCAGCGGCATCACGTCGCACACCGTGGCCAGGGCCACGAGGTCGAGCAGCTCGCGCAGGTCGGGCTCCCGGCTGCCGGTGAAATGGTTAGCCTTGCGCAGCGTGCGCAGCGTCGCCACAGCCGCCATGAAGGCCACAGCGGCAGCGCAGAGATGCCGCAGGCCGGAACCGCAATCGAGCCGGTTGGGGTTCACGGCCGCGGCGATGACCGGCACCGGGCCCTCGGCCTTGTGGTGGTCCAGCACCACCACATCCGCACGCCCCTTCGCCGCCTCCAGCGCCACATGGGCGGCGATGCCGCAATCGACGCAGACGATCAGCGTCGCCCCCTCCTCGCACAGGGCGGCGATAGCGGTGGGGTTGGGGCCGTAGCCTTCCTTCAGCCGGTCCGGCACATAGGCGCGGACGCTGCAGCCGAGGTCGCGCAGGAAGCGCACCATCAGGGCGGAGGAACAGGCGCCGTCGACGTCATAGTCGCCGAACACCGCCACCTGTTCCCCGGTGCGGATGGCGTGGGCCAGCCGGTCGGCGGCGGCGTCCATATCCACAAGCGTGGAGGGGTCGGGCATCAGCGCCCGCAGTGTCGGTTCCAGGAAGTCCTTGGCCTCGTCGATGCCGATGCCGCGGGCGGACATCAGCTGGCCGACCAGCTCCGGCAGCTCAAGCCGTTGGGCGATGGCCAGGCCGATGCGCTGGTCGGCCTGCCGCCACATCCAGCGGCGCCCGGTGGCGCTGGAGGAAACCCCCAGCACCGGCGCAGCCGGATTGGCAGCCAGCAGGTCAACCGACAAAGGCGCTCGGCTTCAGGGTGTAGTTATGGTGCGCCTCGATGTAGCGAACCGTGCCCGTCTTGCTGCGCATGATGATGGAGTGCGTGTAGGCGGATTGCGCGCCGCGCCGCACGCCCTTCAGCAGCGGGCCGCCGGTGACGCCTGTGGCCGCGAACATCACGTCGCCCTTGGCCATTTCCTCAACCTCGAACTTCCGGTGCGGGTCGGTGATGCCCATCTCGATCGCGCGGGCGATCTGGGTGTCGTCCTCGTAAAGCAGCCGGCCCTGCATCTGGCCGCCGATGCAGCGCAGCGCGGCGGCGGAGAGCACGCCCTCCGGCGCACCGCCGGAACCGAGATACAGGTCCACGCCCGCCGAAGGCTGGGACACCGCGATCAGCCCGGCCACGTCGCCATCCGGGATCAGCATGATGCGCGCGCCGGCTTCCCGGCAGGCCTTGATGATGCCGGCATGCCGGTCACGGCCCAGGATGCAGACGACGAGGTCGTTGATCTCGGCCTTCTTGGCGCGGGCCAGGTTGCGCAGGTTCTCGCCCGGGGTGGCATCCAGGTCCACCACGCCGGCCGGCAGGCCGGGGCCGACGGCGATCTTGTCCATGTAGATGTCGGGCGCGTGCAGGAAGCCGCCATGCTCGGCCACGGCCAGGGTGGCGATGCTGTTCGGCCCGCCCGTGGCGCAGATGTTGGTGCCTTCCAGCGGGTCCACGGCGATGTCCACCTTGGGGCCGCCGCTGCCGATCTTCTCGCCGATATAGAGCATCGGCGCCTCGTCCATCTCGCCCTCGCCGATGACGACGGTGCCTTCGATGGCGATGGTGTCGAACGCC
>Ga0308159_1002999_pt1 | contig 18073 bp, 17 predicted proteins | sample PhyCR1_FD_201040 | JGI IMG/M metagenome (GOLD analysis project Ga0308159, IMG submission 201040) | Phyllosphere microbial communities from UC Gill Tract Community Farm, Albany, California, United States - DLSLC.R1 | ecosystem: Host-associated > Plants > Phyllosphere > Unclassified | place: USA... | reverse complement strand
CAGCGTCGCCATGCAGTTCCAGACCGAGGCGCTGAGCGAACAGCTGGCCGCGCAGAAGGGCGACCTGGAGCGGCTCAACCAGGAGCGCACGCGCTTCTTCGCCTCGGCCAGCCACGACCTGCGCCAGCCCGTGCATGCGCTGGCGCTGCTGTCGGACGCGATGCGCCGCGAACTGGCCGACCACCCGGCCCGCCCGATGGCCGAGCAGGTGGGCGCCGCCGCGGCCTCGGTCGGGCACCTGCTCGACGCCATGCTCGACATCTCGCGCATCGACGCCGGCACCGTGCAGCCCGCGCCGCGGCCGGTGGCGCTGGTGGACGTCTTCGCGCAGCTGTCGCAGGTGCAGGGGCCGCGCGTGGAGGCGGCCGGCCTGAGCCTGCGCGTGCAGGCCAGCGGCCACACGCTCGACACCGATCCGGCGCTGCTGCTGCGCATCCTGTCCAACCTCGTGGACAACGCCATCAAGCACGCGCCGCGCGCGCTGGGCGGCCGCCGCATCCTGGTCACCGCCAGGCGCCGGGGGGCCGGCGTGCGCATCGCCGTGCGCGACGAGGGGCCCGGCATGGCGGCCGAGCACCTGCCGCGCCTGTACGAGGAGTTCTACCAGGTGGGCAATGCGCAGCGCGATGCCGCGCAGGGGCTGGGCATCGGCCTGGCGATCGTCCGGCGCCTCGCGCTGCTGCTGGGCGGGCGCACCGGCGTGCATTCCGTGCCCGGGCGCGGCAGTGCCTTCTGGGTCGACCTGCCGCTGGCCGCGGGGCAGGGGCCGGTCTCGGGCTTCGGCGACAGCACGCTGGCGCCGATGGTGACCGTGGCCAGCGGGCCGATGCACCTGGAGCCGGTGCATTCGCACACGCACAGCCTGGAGGCGCGGCGGCCCAACGTGCTGCTGCTGGACGACGAACATGCCGTGGGCGATGCCATGCGCCTGTGGCTGCAGCCCTATTGCAGCGCCGTGCACGCCACGCGCACCGTGGCCGAGGCGCAGGCCGTGGTGTCGCGCGAGGGCGCCGCGCTCGACGTGATGCTGGTGGACTTCCGCCTGGCCGGTTCGGTCACCGGCATCGAGGCCGTGCGGCGCCTGCGCCGCGCAGCAGGCCGCGAGCTGCCGGCCATCCTCATCACCGGCGACACCGAGCCGGCGCGCGTGCGCGCCGCCTACGAGAGCGGCCTGGCCGTCGTGTTCAAGCCGGTGCAGCCGCAGCTGCTGGCGCAGATGCTTCAGGCGGCGGCTGCAACACCCGGCTGAAGACGGCGGCATCGACGTTGCCGCCCGTGAGCGCGATGCCGATCCGCCGGCCGGCCCAGCGCCCGCGCTGCTGCCATGCCGCGGCCAGCGCGGCGGCGCCGGCACCCTCGGCCACGTTGTGCGTGGCGCTGTAGAGCAGGCGCATCGCGTGCGCCACCTCCTCGTCGCTCACGGCCACCACGTCCTCGGCTTCGCGGCGGATCACGTCCAGCGACTCCGGCACCGGCGTGCGGCAGGCCATGCCGTCGGCCAGCTGGGTGGTCGGTGGCGCATCCATCGGCCGGCCGGCGCGCCAGGAGTCGAGGTACGCCGTGGCGTGTGCCGACACCACGCCAACCAGCTTGGTCGTCACGCCCACGTGCGCCCGCGCCGCCGCCGCGCCCGCGAAGCCCGAACCCAGGCCGATGGGCACGAACAGCACCTCGGGCGGCGCGCGCTTCAGTGCCTCGAAGAACTCGACGTACGCCGTCGCCACGCCGCGTATCAAGTCGCGGTGGAAGGAGGGCACGCGGTGCAGGTCCTGCGTCACGGCCAGTGCCGCCGCATGGTCGGCCGCGGCCTGGAAGTCGTCGCCGTGTTCGACCAGGGTGACGCCGAGCGCACGCATGGCCGCGTTCTTCTCGATCGAATTGCCGTGCGGCACCACGATGGTCGCCGCCAGGCCGTGGCGCCGCGCCGCTAAGCCGACCGACTGGCCGTGGTTGCCGCGCGTGGCGCTGATCACATGGCGCACCTGCGGCTGCAGCCGCGCCAGGGCCTCGAAGTAGGTCAGCCCGCCGCGGATCTTGAAGGCGCCGGCGGGCGTGTGGTTCTCGTGCTTGACCCACACCTCGGCGCCGAGCGCGTCGGTCAGCAGCGGCCAGGCGTACTGCGGCGTGGGCGGCAGCGCCGCGTAGACGGTGCGCTGCGCGTCGGCGATCTCGTCGCGGGTGAACTGCATGGGCGCGTCCCTCACCGGCGGTCCGGCAGCGCGATGCGCACGGCCAGCAGAGCCAGCACGCTGCCCATCACCCAACGCTGCGCGCGCAGCCAGGCCTCGCTGCGCGACAGGAAGGCCGTGATGCCCGCCGCGCCCATCACCAGCGCGCAGTTCACCGCGCCGCTGATGCCGACCTGCACCACGCCCAGCTGCAGGCTTTGCAGCAAGACCGAGCCCTTCTCGGGGTGCAGGAACTGCGGGAAGAAGGACAGGTAGAACATCGCGACCTTGGGATTGAGCACGTTGGTGACGAAGCCCATGCTGAAGAGCCTGCCGGGTGGATCGTGCGGCAGGGTGCGGGCCTGGAACGGCGCCGTGCCGCCGGGGCGCACCGCCTGCCACGCGAGCCACAGCAGGTAGGCCGCGCCGGCGAGGCGGATCGCGTCGAAGGCGAAGGGCACGGCGGCCAGCAGGGCCGTGAGTCCCAGCGCCGCCGCCAGCAGGTGCACCACGAAGCCCAGCAGCACGCCGCCCAGCGAGATCAGCCCGGCCGCGCGCCCCTGGCACAGCGCGCGGGAGACGCAATAGATCATGTTCGGCCCCGGCGTGAGCACCAGCACCAGCGCTGCGACGGAGAAGAAGAGGAGGTCGTGCAGGGAGAGCATCAGAGTCCTTTCGATTCGAGGGTGACGGGGCCTTTGGGCGTCATGAGCCGGGCCTTGAAGTTCGGTGCGCCCGCTTCGACCGCGATGGCATCCTGCAGCCCGACCCGCGCCAGCGCGGCGTGCAGCACCTCCGGCCGCGGGTGCGCGGCCTCGAGCTCCAGCAGGCCCAGTCCGGAGGGCTCGAAGCCGTCGGCCGGATGCACGCTGCCCCACTGGATCAGCGTCGGCAGTGCGCCGTAGAAGAGGCGCTGGCCGTCGTCGCGCACCGTGATCTGCCAGTCCAGCCGGCCCCGCGGCGTCTCGCGCGATGCGGCCAGCACGTGGCCGCGGTCGATGTGCGTCGGCTCCGCCGCGAGCGCGTGCACGGCGGCCCGCGCGTCGGGCACGCGCGCGACCCAGTGCACCAGGCGCGGTCCGTCCTTGGCCAGCGCCGCCTGCAGCGCCGGGTCGTCGAGGTCGAACCAGCGCCGCTGGTGGCGCGCCCGTGCGGGCACGGCGGCAGGGTCGATGGCGATGATCTCGAAATAGCAGCGCGGGAAGCGTTCGCCGCCCAGGCCCAGCAGCCGGTTGTGGGTGCCCATCAGCGGATGCTCGCCGCCCGGCCCGGGCACGACGCCCAGCGTGGCCTCGCACCACGCCACGCCTTCGTCGAGCGTGGCGGCCGCCACGACCAGGTGGTCGATGTGCGCGGCGGGCGTCACAGCGTCACCCGGCCTTCCACGCAGCTCACCGAGTGCCCGCCCACCCACACCTGGCCGGCCTCGTCGCGCTCGATGAAGACCCGGCCGTCGCGGTCCAGGCACTGGCCCTGGCCGGCCACGTAGTCGGCAGGCAAGTGGCCGTCGGCGATGAGCCATTGCGCCAGGCCGGCGTTGAGGCTGCCCGTCACCGGGTCTTCGTCGACGCCGACCGGCGCCGCGAAGGCGCGCACCTCGAGGTCGACCTGGTGCTCGGCGATGCGCCCGGCCACGGCGGCGGCGGAGGCGCCGCCGCCGAAGGCCCGCGCCTCCCGGTTCGATCTTGCAATCAGGGGCGCCGCATCCGGTGCGCAGGGCGCGCCGGCCACGCCCACCTTCTGCCCCAGTTCCCGCAGTGCGCGGTGGTCCGGCCGCAGCGACAGCACGGCCTCGTCGTCGGCCAGCAGCAGGCCCAGCCACACCGGGCCGTTGTCGAGCAGTTGCGCCGCCGTGATCTGCGCCGCCTTCAACCCGAGCGCGTTGGCGACTTTGGCCAGCAGCATCGGGCTGGGCGCGCTGCGCTTGAGGGGCGGCGCGGCGAATGCCAGCCGCTCGCCGGCCGCATGCCCGGTTTCTCGCCGGATCTGCACCAGGCCTGCGCCGCACTGCTGCACCACGCGGCCCGGGGTCTTCGGCGCGCCGCCGGCGCGCAGCCATGCATGGCAGGTGCCCAGCGTGGGATGGCCGGCGAAGGGCAACTCGCCGCCGGGCGTGAAGATGCGCAGGCGGTAGTCGGCGCCCGGGTCGGTGGGCGGCAGCACGAAAGTCGTTTCCGACAGGTTCGTCCAGCGCGCGAAGCGCTGCATGGCCGCGTCGTCCAGGCCCTCGGCATCGAGCACCACGGCCAGCGGGTTGCCGCGGTAAGGGGTGTCGGTGAAGACGTCGACTTGCTGGAACGGACGCGAGCGCATGGGAGGGGCGGGGGAAGAGAGGAGTTGGAAAAGAGACGCTATTCGAGCGGCAGGTCGAGCACGCCGCGTGCGCCGGGGCGTTGCAGCATCTGCGCGAACCAGCGCTCGAGGTTGGGCCAGCTCGGGCGCCGGTAGTCGGCCACGGGCAGGCCGAACCAGCGGTGCACCTCGCAGCCGATCGGGATGTCCGCCATGGTGAAGCGCTCGCCGGTCATGAAGCTGCGCGTGGCCAGGTGTGCATCGAGCAGCGCGAACAGGGGCTCGGTGGCGCGCACCGATTCGTCGATCACGGCGGCATCGCGCTGCTCCGGTGCCACGCGCACCAGTTGCACGAAGGCGCCGCCGCTGGCGCGGTTGAGCGTGGTCTGCTGCCAGTCCATCCAGCGCTCGGCGTCGAAGCGCTCGGGCAGCTGCTCGGGGTACATCTGGTAGGTCCAGTGTTTGGCGCAGAGGTAGCGCACGATCACGTTCGATTCCCACAGCACCACGCGGGCGTCGCCCTCGCCGTCGTCGATGGTCGGCACCATCGCGTTCGGGTTCATGGCCCGGTACTCGTCGGACTGGACGATGCCGAATTTGCCGCCGGCCTCGGTGCGCTGGAAGTCGAGCCCGAGCTCCTGCGCGCACCACACCACCTTGCGCACGTTGATCGAGCTGATGCGGCCCCAGATGTTCAGCATGTCGCGTGTTCCTTGAATCGAGTCAGACGCCGATCATGCGCGCGGTGCCGCCGACGCGCACGGACGACCCCGGCGCCGGCGGGATGTCGACGTGCAGCCGGCAGACGGTGCCCATGTCCTCGCCCTGCACGATGTCGATCCCGCCGCCGTGCGGCCAGCCGAGGTCGCGCAGGTAGCCGCCCAGCGCGGCGGCGGCCGCCCCCGTGGCCGGGTCTTCGTACACGCCGCCGCCGGCGAAGGGGTTGCGGGCGTGGAAGTGCTGCGCGCTCCGGGCGTGGACGAGCGCGACGGTGGCAAGGCCCAGCCGCTGCATCAGCGCGCGGCCGGCCTCGAAGTCGTAGCGCATCGCAGCCAGCGCGGCGCGGGTGCGCAAGGCCAGCACGATGTGGTCGGCCCCGCCGTGCGCGAGGGCCGGCGGCAGGCGCGGGTCGAGCTCGTCCTCGGCCAGGCCGAAGAGCGCGAGCGCCTCGGCCCGCAGCGCCGGTGCGAGCGTCTCGCTGCGCGTGGGCGGCGATTGCAGCGCGGCGTTGACCAGGGCGCCTTCGCGCCGGCCCTCGACCGTGATGCGCGCGTGCTTGATCGCGAGCTCGAACACGCCGTCGCCCTGCGCCTGCGCCAGCGCGGCGCCGAGCGCAATGGTCGCGTGGCCGCAGAAAGGCACCTCGGCCGCGGGCGAGAAGTAGCGCACGCGCCAGCCGCCGCCGGGCTGCGGGGCGGCGAACACGCTTTCTGAATAGCCCAGCTCGGTGGCGAGCTGCTGCATCCGTGCGTCGGGCGGCAGGTGGTCGCCGATCACCACGCCGGCGGGGTTGCCGCCGCGGGTGCCGTCGGAGAAGGCGGCGATGTGCTGGACGTTCATGGTGTCGGTGGAAGGCCAGGGGATTTCATGCCGCGCCCGGCCGCGCCATGACGAGCAGCCGCAGCGCCAGGCCGAACATCACGCCCGCCAGCAGCCGCTGGCGCAGGCGCGCGCCGCGCTCGCTGGCCGCCACGCGCCGTGCGACGACGCCCGCGACGCTGCCCAGCGCGGTGTTGAACAGCAGCGACACGAGCGACATCACCGCGCCCAGCTGCACCATCTGCGCGCTCACCGAACCCTGCGCCGGGTGCACGAACTGCGGCAGGAAGACGACGAAGAAGACCAGCGCCTTCGGGTTCATCAGCGTGTTGACGAAGCCCATGCGTGCCACCCGCGCGAGGCCCGTGGCCGGCCCGCCGGCCGCACGCGCGCCGCTCGTGCGCGGGCGCAGCGCCTGCACGCCCAGCCACACGAGGTATGCCGCGCCGGCCCAGCGCAGCAGGTTGAAGGCCGGCGCCCAGGCCGCCATCAGTGCCGCGACGCCGCTGGCCGCCGCCAGCGCGAGCGCGAAGTCCGCCAGCGCGATGCCGATGGCGCCCGCGAAGGCGCCGCGCGGGCCGTGCGCCGCACCCTGCGCCAGCACGAAGGCCATGTTGGGGCCCGGTGACGCCATCAGCGCGAGCGCTGCGAGCACGAAGAGGCCGAGGGTGGGAAGCGTGACCATGGCGTCGTGCCTCAGCCCATCGCCGCCGTGGCGGGCAGGTAGGGCGTGACGGCGGCCAGCGCCCGGGCGACGTAGCTGTCCTTCTCGCCCACGGGCGCGACGTAGTGCAGCGCCGATGTCGCGGCCTCGACGCCTTCGCTGCGCGCGATGAGCCAGGCCGCGAGGTAGGGCGAGGCCAGGCAGCCGCCGGCGGTCGCCACGTTGCCTTCGGCGAAGAAGGGCTGGTCGAGCACGCGCACGCCGGCCTCCTGGACCCAGGGCCGGGTCGTGAGGTCGGTGCATGCGGGCACCGCGCCCAGCAGGCCCAGCCTGGCGAGCACCAGCGTGCCGCTGCATTGCGCACCGATCAGCTGACGAGAGGGGTCGAGCTTCAGACGCGCCATGAGCGCCGCATCGGCCACGATCTCGCGCGTGCGGATGCCGCTGCCCACCAGCACCGCGTCGGCCGTCGCGGCCTCTTCCAGCGAGGCCGTGGCTTCGAGCGTGACGCCGTTCATCGAGGTCACGCGCGGCGTGGGCGCCGCGAGCGTCACACGCCAGCCGGGGCGCTTGATGCGGTTGAGCACGCCGAACGCGATCAGCGAGTCGAGTTCGTTGAAGCCGTCGAAGGTGAGGATGGCGGTGTGCATGGTGTGTGAGCGTGGGATGCGCGCCCCGCCGTTCGGACCGAGCTTGTCGAAGCCGGGGAGCAGGCCTTCGACAGGCTCAGGCCGAACGGGTGGGAGCTGACGCAAAAAAGCATGGCTGCCTGCGGCCATCCGGTGGGCGCTGGCGGCCGGTCTCGCTGGAAAGCGGGTCCCGTCAGGCGGCCGTCGCCAACTGCTGCGTGATCTGCCCCGCCATGCGGTGTGCCAGCGCCTCGCGCACCGTCGCGGCCAGGGCGGCGATCGCGGTGTCGATCTGCTCCACCGTTGCCGTCACGAAGGACAGGCGCAGCGTGCGCGTGTCGGGCTCGCCGGCGTAGAAGGGCGCGCCGGGCACGAAGGCCACGTTGCGCTCCACGGCCTGCGCCAGCAGCGGCGTGCTGTCGATGCCTTCGGGCATGCGCAGCCAGAGGAACATGCCGCCCTTGGGCACGTTGAACTCCACGTCCAACCCCTTCATGTCGCGCTGCAGGGCATTCACCATGGCGTCGCGCTGCTGCTTGTACAGCGCGCGGATGGTGGGCACATGGCGGTCGAGGAAGCCGTCTTTCATCACCGCCGACACCATGCGCTGCGTGAAGATCGGCGTGTGCAGGTCCACCGCCTGCTTGGCCTGCAGCAGCTTGGGGTAGATGGCCTTGGGCGCGACCAGGAAGCCCAGGCGCAGGCCGGGCGCGAGGATCTTTGAGAAGGAGCCCAGGTAGATGCAGCCCTCGGGGTTGCGCGCCGTGAGCGGCAGCGGCGGCGCCTCGTCGAACCACAGGTCGCCGTAGGGGTTGTCTTCGACGATCGGCAGGCCGGCGGCCTGCGCGGCGGCGCTCACGGCGGCGCGCCGCGCCTCGCTCATGGTGCGGCCGGTGGGGTTCTGGAAGTTGGGCAGGAGGTAGACGAAGCGCCCGTCCTTCGATTTGGCCGCCAGGTCCTCGGGCAGCACGCCTTCGCTGTCGCTGGCCACGCTCACGGCCAGCGGCTCCATGGGGCCGAAGGCCTGCAGCGCGCCGAGGTAGGTCGGCGTTTCCACCAGCACCTTGCTGCCGGGGTCGAGCAGCACCTTGGCGATCAGGTCCAGGCCCTGCTGCGAGCCGGTGGTGATCAGCACCTGGTCGGGGTTCACGTCCCAGGGCAGCATGTCGGCCACCGCGCGGCGCAGCGGCGCGTAGCCTTCGCTGGCGGCGTACTGCAGCGCGGCCTGGCCGTCGTTGGCCAGCACCTCGGCGCAGGCCTGCGCGAAGGCGCTCACCGGGAAGGTCTTCGGCGAGGGCAGGCCGCCGGCCAGGCTGATGACGTTCGGCCGTTCGGTGACCTTGAGGATCTCGCGGATCGCCGAGGGGTTCATTTTTTCCGCGCGTGCGGCAAGGGTCCACTTCATGTCGTCGTGCTCCTGGGATGTGCCGCCGTGGGCGGTGAAGTCGGGGGTTGGGAAAGTCGCTTGCCCACCACCACCGTGGCGACCACGGCGGCGGCGAAGCCGAGGGTGACCGGGTCGAGCGGTTCACCCAGCAGCGGAATGGCGGCGAGGATCGAGAGGAAGGGCTGCAGCAGCTGCGTCTGGCTCACGCGCAGCGCGCCGCCCATCGCCAGCCCGCGGTACCAGGCGAAGAAGCCCATCCACATCGAGAACACGCCGAGGTAGACGAAGCCGACCCACGCCGAGGTGGCGACCGGCTGCGCGGGCCACAGCAGCAGCGTGGCCGGCAGGGTGAGCGGCAGCGCCATCACGCAGACCCAGCAGATCACGCGCTCGGCGCCCAGCGCCGGCGTGACCTGCGCGCCGTAGATGTAGCCGAAGGACGCGGCGATGACGGCGCCCACCAGCAGCAGGTCGGCCCACTCGAAGCCGAAGCCGTGGCCCTGCTGGCCGGCGCGCAGCAGCGAGAACGCCACCACCAGGGCGCTTCCCAGCACCGCGCAGACCCAGAAGCCCAGCCGTGCGCGCTGGTGCAGCACCCAGGCCGCGACCATGGCCGTGACCAGCGGCAGCAGCGCCGTGATGACCGCCGCGTGGCTGGCCGTGACGACGCGCAGCGCATAGGCCAGCAGCAGCGGGTAGCCGATGACGTTGCCCAGCACCGCCACGCCCAGCGGCTTCCACTGCTGGCGCCGGGGGAGCGGCGAGCGTGTGGCGAGCAGGAAGGCGGCCGACAGCCCGCCGGCCAGCGCCGCGCGGCCCAGCGTCACGAACCAGGGCGAGAGCTGCGGCGCGTCGGCCGTGCCGGTGGCCAGCCGCGTCATCGGCAGCGTGACGGCGAAGATCGCGACGCCCAGCACGCCGAGCCACAGGCCCCAGGTCTCGCGCCGCGTGGGTTGGGCATCGGTCGGTGCACTCATGCCTTCACCATCCAGGCCGCCGTCAGCACCAGCACCGCCGCCATGCAGCGGTTGAACCAGAGCAGGCGCCGGCCCTGCGCCAGCCAGGCTCGCAGCAGCGCACCCATTGCGGCGTACGCGAGGTTGCTCGCGAAGGCGAAGACCAGCATCACCGCCGTCAGCACCGCCACGCGCTGCGCCGGCTCGGCCTGGCCCGCGACCCAGCCCGCGACCAGCGTGAGTGCCAGCAGCCACGCCTTGATGTTGACGAACTGCAGGCCCACGCCCTGCCAGAAGCCCACCTGCATCCGGCCGGCGTCGGCCTGGCCGAGCTGGCCGCTTCGGGCCAGCCTGAAGGCCAGCCACAGCAGGTAGGCGATGCCCAATGCCTTGATCGCCACGCGCACCGTGGGCGCGGCCGCGACCAGCGCGCCGACACCGCCCGCACACAGCAGCAGCAGGGCGCTCCAGCCCACCGGCACCGCCACCACGAAGCGCATGGCGCGCTTCAGGCCGCCGTTGGCGGCCAGTGCGGTGGACAGCGTGGTGTTGGGCCCCGGCGAAAAACTCATCGCGGTGGCCAGCACCAGCAGCGCGGTGAATTCTTGCCAGTTCATGGACACAGACTCTAAACTCGTGACCATTACAGTACCAGTACAGATGATCGGACATGGCACCCCATCTGTACTGCCCGGGGCACCGACACACATGCTCACCCGCACCTCCGCCCAGACCCTGACCGACCAGCTGGCCGAGCGCTTTGCCGAACGCATCCGCAACCGCCTGATGGCGCCCGGTGCGCGCCTGCCCTCGGTGCGCGAGTGTGCGCGCCAGCAGGGCGTGAGCCCGCACACGGTGGTGGCCGCCTACGACCAACTGCTGGCGCAGGGCCTGGTCGAGGCGCGGCGCCAGCGCGGCTTCTATGTACGAAACGATGCCGCAGCGCCCGCCGCGCGGGCACCGGCGGCCGTGCGCAATGTCGCGGAGCCGGCGCAGCCCGTCGCCACCGTGCTGGCGCGGGCGCCCGCCGACGCGAGCACGCTGATCCGCGGCATGTTCCACCGCCAGAGCGCCAAGCCGCAACCCGGCATGGGCGTGCTGCCGCCCGACTGGCTGGAGAGCACCTTCATGCCCACCGCCGTGCGCAAGGTCACCAGCGTGAAGGCGCTGCAGGAGTTCTCGCTCCAATACGGCGACCCGGCGGGCGATGCGGGCCTGCGCAACAGCCTCGTGCAGAAGCTCGCCGGCATCCAGCTCGAGGTGGCACCCTCGCAGATCGTCACCACGGTCGGCGCCACCCACGCGCTCGACATCGTCAGCCGCACGCTGCTGCGCGCGGGCGACCCGGTGATGGTCGAGGAACCCGGCTGGGCGGTGGAGTTCGCGCGGCTGGAGGCGCTGGGCATGCGCGTGCTGCCCGTGCCGCGCCTGGCCGACGGCCCCGACCTGGCCGTGATGCAGCGCTACTGCGAAGCCCACCAACCCAAGCTCTTCGTCAGCGTGAGCGTGCTGCACAACCCCACGGGTTACAGCCTCAGCCCGGCCGGCGCGCACCGGGTGCTGCAACTGGCCAACCAGCACGATTTCCACATCGTCGAGGACGACACCTACAGCCACCTCGCGCCCGAGCATGCGACGCGGCTGTCCACGCTCGACGGCCTGCAACGCACCATCTACGTCAGCGGCTTCGCCAAGATCCTGGCGCCCAACTGGCGCATCGGCTTCCTGGCTGCTTCGCCGTCGCTGGTGGAGCGTCTGCTCGAAACCAAGCTGCTGGCCACGCTGACCACGCCGGCCCTGTTCGAGCGGGCGCTGGCCTGGTGCATCGACCAGGGTCAGCTGCGGCGCCATGTCGAGCGCATCCGCGTGCGACTCGAAGGCGCGCGCAGCCGGGCGGTGAAGCTCGCGCTGGCGCACGGCTGCACGCTCGCCTCCGAACCCGCGGGCCTGTTCGGCTGGATCGAGACCGGCGCCGACACCGATGCGCTCACGCAGCGCCTGCTCGACGAGGGCTACCTCATCGCGCCGGGCTCGCTCTTCCATGCACGCCGCCAGCCCACCACGCTGATGCGCATCAACTTCGCGACGACGCAGGACGCCACGTTCTGGAAGGTGTTCTGCCGCGTGCGCGACGGGTTGTAGCCGCGCGATACTGGCCACGCGGCAACGCCGATCCGCACGGAGGCTTCCTTGGCCAGGCTGGACCCCCTGAACACCTCGCGCTACCGGCATGCCCCGCAGGTGCCGGGCATGGACCTGCTGCACGCGGACTTCACCACGCACGAATACGCGCCGCATGCGCATCCTTCCTTCGTCATCGCGGTCACGGAGGTGGGCGGCGCGGCGTTCAGGAGCCGAGGCCGCGCGGGTGTGGCCGAACCGCAGGCGCTGCTGGTCTTCAACCCGTCCGAGCCCCATTCCGGGCGCATGGGTGGCAGTGCGCGCTGGCGCTACCGCGCGTTCTACCTGGCGGAGCCCGGCATCCGGCACCTGATGGCAGCGCTGGGGCTCGAGCAGGCCCGGCATTTCGAATCGAACGTCCTGGGCGACCAGGCACTGATCGACGCCTTCCTCGCGCTGCATCGCGCCTTCGATGCCGACCCGGGGCCGGACGACCCCTTGGCGCGCCATGAGCGCTTCGTGCACACCTTCGGCACGCTGTTTCAGCGACACGCCGTCTCGGGGCAGCGCGTGCCGGCGGCGCCCCGTGAGTCCGCCGTGCTCGCGCCGGTGCTGGAGCTGCTGCACGATGCTTTCGCAGAGCGGCTGAGCCTCGAGCAGATGGCGGCCGCGGGCGGCCTGACGTCCTTCCAGCTCATCGGTGCGTTCAAGCGCACGACGGGCCTGACGCCCCATGCCTACCTGACGCAGCTGCGGTTGCGCGCCGCCATCCGCCATCTCGGCGCCGGCCAGCCGCTGATCGACGCCGCCGTGGCGAGTGGCTTCTACGACCAGAGCGCGCTGACCCGGCATTTCAAGCGCACCTTCGGGATGACGCCGCTGCAGTACGTGCGCGCCAGGGCCGGCTGACGACCCGGCGACCGCCGACCGGCGGGCGCTGGCGGGTGCGCCGCGCCCCATCGCACAGCGCCCGCAATTTCCGCCAATACACGGCGCGGCGCGCCGTCTACCGTGCGGCCCAGGCGCCGGCCTTGTCCCTTGCGCGGTCCGCAGACCGCCCGGGGCCGTCGCCGGGCCACGCACATGACCAGCACCCTCGCACGACCCGCCGCCTCGACCGGCAGCCTGTTCTCCTTCCTGGCCCTGGTGCTCGGCGCAGCAGCGCTGGCGCTGGGCGGCGTGTTCCTGCGGCACAGCGAGCTGCCGCCCACGGCGAGCGCGGTGTACCGGGTGGCCCTGGCCATTCCCGTGTTCTTCCTGCTCGACAGGCTGTCGGCGCGAGGCGAAGCGGCCAGTGCGGCCGATGCGCCGGCGATTCCGGTCCGCCTCGTCCTGGTGGGCTTCATCTTCTCGGGCAACCTCGCGCTGTACCACTGGTCGATGACGCTGACCACGCTGGCCAACGCCAACCTGCTGGCGAACCTGGCGCCGATCTTCGTGGTGCTCGGCGCCAGGGTCTTTCTCGGCAAGCGCTTCAAGCCCGGCTTCCTGCTCGGCATGCTGTGTGCGCTGGCCGGTGCCTTCGTCCTGATCGGCCACCGGCTCGACTTCGGCTCCAGGCACATGGCCGGCAACCTGCTGGGGCTGCTGTCGGCGGTGTTCTACGGGGCTTACCTGCTGGCCGTGAGCCTCGTGCGCTCTCAGCACCGGACGATGACCGTGATGGCCTGGAGCAGCGTCGGCACGCTGGTCGTGCTGCTGCCGCTGACGCTCGCGCGCGGCGAGTCGCTGGTGCCGCACACGCTGCACGGCGTGCTGATGCTGGTGGCGCTCGCCCTGGTGTCGCACGTCGGCGGCCAGGGCCTGATCGCCTATGCGCTGGCCCGGCTGCCGGCCGCGCTGTCCTCGATCACGCTGCTGGTACAGCCCGTCATCGCGACGGTGCTGGGCGGCTGGCTGTTCCACGAATACCTCAGCCCCGTCGAATTCGCCGGGGCCGTGGTCATCCTCGCCGGCATCGTGATCGCCCGGCGTTTTTCATGAGCGGGCCGCGCGGCCCCGACGAGGAAAGCATGTCCCCCTACCTGTGCCACATCGACCCCGACTGCCTGCGCGTCGAGGCCCGCGTGGTCGCGCGCCGGCCCGATGCCGTGCTGCTCGACCGGTCGTTCTTCTACCCCGGCGGCGGCGGTCAGCTGGCGGACCGCGGCACGCTCGCGTGGGAAGGCGGCACGGTGACGGTCGACCGCATCGAGACGCAGGGTGCCAACGCCTGGCACTGCTTCGACGCCGCCGACGCCGGCAATGTGCCCGGCGACCGCGTCGTGGCGGCCGTGGACGCGGACTTCCGCTTCCTGATGAGCCAGCTGCACACGGGCCTGCACCTGCTGAATGCGCTCGTCTACCAGCGCTTCGAGGGCTCGCTGGTCACCGGCGTGCAGATGGCGGCCGACGGCACGGCCCGCATCGACTTCGACCTGCCCGCAGCGGACAACAACGCACTGCGCGCGCTCGAGCCGGCCCTCAACGGCCTGATCGCGGACGGCCGGCCGGTGAAGGCGCTGTACCTCGACGCCGCAGCGCTCGCGCGCGAACCCGGGGTGTTGCGCAGCCGTTCCGTCGCGCCGCCCGCCCAGGCCGACGGCACCACGCGGATCATCGAGATCGAGGGCCTCGACCGGCAGGCCTGCGGCGGCACGCACCTGTCGAACACCGCGCAATCGGCGCCGCTGCGCATCCTGAAGATCGAGAACAAGGGGCAGCACAACCGGCGCATCCGGATCGGCCTGGCCCGCTAGGGCGGGGCGCGGCGCATGACCACCACCGAGATCCTTCGGCGCCTGGTGGGCTTCGACACCACCTCGCACCGCTCCAACCTCGGCCTGATCCACTGGGTCGCGGACTACCTCGCCGGCCACGGGGTGGACGCACAGCTGCTGCCCGCCGAGGACGGCCGCAAGGCCAACCTGCTGGCCCGCATCGGGCCCGACGTCGCGGGCGGCATGGTGTTCTCGGGCCACAGCGACGTCGTGCCCGTGGACGGCCAGGCCTGGCGCTCCGACCCCTTCGTGCTGGCCGAGCGCGACGGCCGGCTCCATGGGCGGGGCTCGGTGGACATGAAGGGCTTCATCGCCGCCTGCCTGTCGGCGGTGCCGGCGTGGCAGCGGCTGCCCTTGCGGCGCCCGATCCATCTGGCCGTCTCCTACGACGAGGAGGTCGGCTGCCTCGGCGCTCCGCAGCTGGTGGAACGGCTGCGGCAGCAGGCGCCCGCACTGGCCATCATCGGCGAGCCGACGCAGATGCGGATCGGCGTGCGGCACCGCGGCTTCTTCGGCCACCGGGCGCTCTTCACCGGGCTGGCCGCGCATTCCGGCGATCCGTCGCTGGGTGCCTGCGCGGTCGAGCCGGCGGCGCACCTGGTCACCCGCCTGGCCGGCCTGCGGCGCCGCTTCGCCAGCGAGGGCAGCCCGGCCACCCTCAACGTCGGCCGCATCGACGGGGGCACCGCGATCAACATCGTGCCGGGCCGCTGCGAGGTGCTGTGGGAATGCCGCCCGCCGGACGAGGCCACCGCCCGGCGTGTGCGCGACGCGGTCCGCGACGCACTGGCCGACCTGCCGGCCGGCGTCACGTTCGAGTCGCAGCAGGTGGCCGCCGTGCCGCCCCTGTCGGCCCATGGCAACGATGCCGCGGTGGCAGCCGCGCACCGGCTGGGCGCGCTCCGGCCCGAGACGGAGCTGCCCTTCGGCACCGAGGCCGGCTTCTTCCAGCAGGCCGGCATCCCGGCGGTGGTGTGCGGCCCCGGCGCCATCGCGCAGGCGCACCAGCCCGACGAGTGGATCGCTTCGGCGCAGCTGGAGGCCGCCGACCGCTTCATGCAGGCGGCGGGCGTCTGGGCGCTGGCGGGGCCGGCTTCTGGCTAGATTCCCGGCAGCGCAGGACGCCGGCCTCGGCCGGTAGCGCCCGTGCTCAGTCGCCCGCGGCCAGGCCCAGGCTGTAGTGGACCCAGCCCCAGTAGTGGTCCAGCGTCTGGCCCTCGCGCTGGGCCTGGGCCCATCGCTCGCGGGTGAAGACGGGGTGCTGCACCCCGTGCCGGGCAGCCAGCGCGGCGGGATCGAGGCCGAAGTCGGTGGCCAGCCGTGCGTCGGCTGCAGCGCCGGGCGATGCCGGCACGCCCTGCGCACGGGCCGGCGCGAACGCGCTGCCGACGCGGTCGCGCCCTTCGGCCTTGGCGCCCAGCAAGGCCATGTCGGCCCGCCGCAGCGTGTCGGTGGGCGCTTCGTGGGCTTCGCGGGCCGCCACGCCGAGGCTGGCAGTGACGACGAGCGGGCCGCGGTCGAGCGCCACCGGCTCGGCGCTCACCGCTCGCCGCAGAGCGTCGGCGCGCGCCAGCACCTGGGCCTCGTCGGCGCTGCACAGCAGCACCGCGAACTCGTCGCCGCCCAGGCGGGCCAGCAGTTCCCCGGGGGCCAGCGCCGCGGCGAGCCGCTTGGCCAGTTCGGCCATCACGCCGTCGCCGGCGTCGTGGCCGAAGCGGTCGTTGATGGCCTTGAAGTGGTCGACGTCGACGAGCGCGATCGCCGTCACATCGTTCCTGTCGTCCAGGGCCTGTTCGAGCGCGCGGCGGTTGGGCAGGGCGGTGAGCGTGTCGGTCAGCGCCATGCGCCGCAGCCGGGCGTTCAGGCCCGCCAGCTCGGTCACGTCGGTCCACATCGAGGCGATGCCGCCGTTCAGGGCGTGCTCCTCGATGCGGTAGCTGCGCCCGGTGGTTCCGCGCAGCGTCACGGGGGCGGGCAGCGGGCCGCCCTGCCGGCTGTCGCACAGCGCGCGGAAGGTGTCGGAGGGCTCGAACATGGCCGCGTAGCGGCGCCAGTAGTCGCCCTGCACGTGGCGCTCGCGGATGTCGGGCACCTCGCGCAGCACCGGCAGGAAATGCTCCGAGAAGAAGCGCGAGTTCACGTAGCGCAGCCGGCCCTGCGCGTCGTGCAGGATCAGCCCGAGGTTGGTCACCGTGAGCAGTTCCAGCAGCACGCTGGCGTCGGTGCCTTCGGTGCCGCTGTGGGTGACATCGGTCCACAGCTTGATCCGGCCCTGCGGCACGGGAAACATGCGCAGCTCCAGCCAGCGGCCGCTGTCGGCGCGCTGGTAGCGCAGCGGCCCCCGCTCCTCGCGGTGGCGCCACATCGCGTTGGCCAGGGCGGCATCGAGTTCCGCCGCCGTGGCACCCGGATGCTGGCGCTCGAGGAAGGGGCGGATGGTGTCGGCCACGGGCAGGCCGACGCGCACGCGTTCGCGCATCTCGGGAAAGAACTCGAGGTAGCGTTCGTTCCAGGCGCTGACGCGTTCGTCGGTGTCGTAGCAGCACACGGCCGAGGCGCCGAAGGCCAGCAGCAGCCCGCCGGCGGCCTGGGTCCAGGGGCCGTCTTCGCCATGGAGCGGAGGGAGATCGGGTGCGGACACTTCTTTCGATGACAACCTGAAAGGCCGCCACTGCAGGTCAAGAGCAGGCAGGCGGCCGTTTGAAGGACAGGAGTATCGCCGTCCGCCTGCCGCGTCGGCACAGGGCCGAGCCAAATGCCGGGCCGGGAGCACCACGTCGCCCTTGTTAAAATAGCCGGCCCGGCACAGGCCCCCGGCGTCCCGACTGCGCGACGCCGGCCCGCCCCCAGGTCTGCCGGCCCTTGCTGACAGCGCCACCCATCGATCGGGTCGCGATCTCTGGCACATCGGGCCGCCCTGTCTTGCCACTCCGTCTCAAACCCCGCCGGCGCGCCGATCCAGGTCGGGCCGTTCGCATCCGCTCTTGCCCGTGCGGCCGCCGGCATTCCAGGGAGGAGCCATGCAGCTCATCGTTTCCGCCGGATTGATTCTGGCCATCGTCGTCTGGGGCGTCGCCGCTCCCGACCATCTCGGCGCCGTCTTCGAGGGCGCGCTCGCCATGATCATCCGCAACTTCGGCTGGTTCTACCTGTGGGTGGTGCTGGGCCTCGTGGTGCTGGCCCTGGTGCTCGCCTTCGGCCGCTTCGGCCGGCTCAAGCTGGGCGCCGATGACGAGGAGCCCGAGTTCTCGCTCGGCTCCTGGTTCGCCATGCTGTTCGCGGCCGGGATGGGCATCGGACTGGTGTTCTGGGGCGTGGCCGAGCCGGTGTCGCACTACGGCACGCCGCCGCCGGGCATCGCGCCGAACACGCCCGAGGCGGCCGGCGCGGCCATGCGCTACAGCTTCTTCCACTGGGGGCTGCACCCGTGGGCGGTGTACAGCATCGTGGCGCTGGCGATCGCGTTCTTCCAGTTCCGGCGCGGCGGCTCGGCACTGGTCAGCACGGCGGTGCAGGCGCTGCCCTGGGCGCCGGTGCGGCGCCTCGGCCCGGTCGTCA
>Ga0308159_1002995_pt1 | contig 18084 bp, 18 predicted proteins | sample PhyCR1_FD_201040 | JGI IMG/M metagenome (GOLD analysis project Ga0308159, IMG submission 201040) | Phyllosphere microbial communities from UC Gill Tract Community Farm, Albany, California, United States - DLSLC.R1 | ecosystem: Host-associated > Plants > Phyllosphere > Unclassified | place: USA... | reverse complement strand
ACATCGACCTGCTGCTGAAGGTGCTGCACCAGCTGCGCGACGCGGGCAACACCATCGTCGTGATCGAGCACAACCTGGACGTCATCAAGACCGCCGACTGGATCATCGACATGGGGCCCGAGGGCGGAGCGGGCGGCGGCACCGTGGTGGCCGAGGGCACGCCCGAGGACGTGGCGGCGAACCCGGCGAGCCACACCGGGCGGTATCTGCAGCGTTACCTCGGATAGCGCCCCGCGTCAGCCGCCGGCCGGCAGGCGCACCACGCACGAGACGTCCGGCTCGCGCTGCGTGGCGATGAAGCGTTCGAACTGCAGGCTGTCCATGTCGAAGAGGCCGACCCGGTCGTCGTCCTGCGAGACGAAGGCGATGGGCCGCTCGGGGTGGTAGCTGAGGGCGATCGCGCGCGCCGGCATCGGCACGTGCGCCAGCTCTTCGAGGGTGTGCGGATCGACGACCGAGAGGCTGCGGTCGCCGTAGTTGGTCACCACCAGCCTGCCATCGCGGTAGCGGTAGAGCCGGGTGGCATCGTCGCGCGAGGGCGCACGGCGCACGACCTGCATGCTCTCCGTGTCGATGGCGCACAGCGTGTTGCTCCAGCGGCAGGTCACGTAGAGCGTCTTCTCGTCGGCGCTGAGCGCGTAGCCTTCCGGCTTCTCGCCCGGTCTGCAGGCCACCGGCGCTGCGGTGGCGTCGTGCGGCCGCACGCGGGTGACGGTGTGCGAGAGCAGATTCATCGCGAAGGCGGTCTGCCCGTCGCGCGTGAGCGCGAAGAGATGGCTCTTGATGCCGCCCACGGTGACGGCGCGGCGCGGTGCCGTGTCGGTGGCCGGATGGTCCAGCACCACCAGCTGGGCGCGGTCCTCGCTCAGCACGTACAGGCGCCCGTCGCGGTCCATCTGCATGCCGTGCAGCCGGTTGAAGGGCGCCAGCTCGATGGTGCGCACCAGCCGTCTCGCGGCGATGTCGATCTGGAAGACCGACGTGCCGCCCGCGCCGGTGTGGCCGGAGGTTTCCACGCCGTAATGCCCGACGTAGGCGAACCGGCCTTCGGGATCGACGACGAATTCGTGCGGGAACTCGCCCAGCGCGATGCTGTGCAGGCGCTGCCCGCTTTCGATGTCGTAGTAGCTGAAGCAATGGCTGCATTTCTCGACCAGCAGCAGGGTGTCGCGGAACGGGGTCATGGCTTCTGGATTCCTTGGGTGTGCAGGGTGATGCGGTAGAGCGAAGTGCTTGCCGCGATGTAGAGCTCGTTGCGCAGCGGGCCGCCGAAGGTGAGGTTGCCGACCTTCTCGGGCACCGGGATGCGCCCGAGCCGCGTGCCGTCCGGCGCCAGCACCTGCACGGCGTCCTCGCTGCTGGTGTAGATCCAGCCGTGCCGGTCGATGCGGAAGCCGTCGGGCACGCCCGGCGCGACATCGGCGACCACCCGCATGGCGCCGAGCCGCGCGCCCTGCACGTCGAACGCCACGATCCGGTGGTGGCCGCCCCGGGGCCGCAGGGCGGCCGAGGTGTCGCTCACGTAGAGCGTCTTCTCGTCGGGCGAGAAGGCCAGGCCGTTCGGCTCCTCGACCTGCGCGGTGGCGGCGGTCAGCTCGCCGGTGCGCGGGTCGAAGCAGAACACGTGGTTGGCCTCCTGCTCGGACGGCGCCTTGTGGCCTTCGCGGTCGCTCAGGATGCCGTAGGGCGGATCGGTGAACCAGAGGGTGCCGTCGCTGCGCACCACCACGTCGTTGGGCGAGTTGAGCCTCCGGCCTCGGTAGTGGGCCACCACCACCTCGTCGGGCGCGGCCGCATCCACGCCGCCCGGGCCGCAGCGGGTCCTTAGGATGGCACGCCGGCCGTGCGAGCAGTGCAGCAGGTCGCCGTTGCGCTCGCGCGCGTGCCCGTTGGTGAAATCGACGCCGCTGCGCCAGACGGTCATGCCGTCCTGCGGCGACCAGCGCAGCATGCGGTTGGCGGGAATGTCGCTCCAGAGCACGGAGGCGTCCTCGTGCATCCAGACGGGGCCTTCGCTCCAGGTGGCGCCGGTGCAGAGGCGCTCGAGCGCGGCGCCGCGCAGGAGGGGCGCCAGGCGGTCGTCGAAAATTTCGGGGGCGGGGAAGGAGGTTCGCGGCGCAGCGGTCATGGCGTTCAGGCAGGCAGGAAGGCAGAACAGGGAGGACGCGGCCGATCGGCGGCTGACGGGACGGTGGAGCATGTCGGCACTTTCTCGCTCATCCCTTGACGGCCCCGGCCGTCAGGCCGGTGATGATCTGGCGCGCCGCAAGGAACGTGAAGATCAGCGGCGGTATGGCGATCAGGCTGCCGAGCGCCATCACCTTGCCCCAGTCCACGCCGATGTCGGTGACGTAGAGCGAGGCGGCCACGGGCAGCGTGCGGGTAGCACGGTCGGTCAGCACCAGCGCCAGGATGAATTCGTTCCATGCGATGCGGAAGGTGAAGATGGCGGCCGCCGCCAGGCCCGGCCGGATCAGCGGCAGCACGACCCGCCAGAAGACTTCCACCGGTCCGCAGCCGTCGATGGCGGCGGCCTCTTCCAGCTCCACCGGCACCTGCTGGATGAAGCCGTACAGCAGCCAGATGGTGAACGGCAGGTTGACCGCCACGTAGAGCAGCACCAGCCCCGCGAGCGAATTCGCCAGGCCCGCCTGCGACCAGATCATGAACACCGGCACCGCGAGCACCGCCAGCGGCACGGTGCGCAGCAGCAGCGTGGCGTAGCCGATCGCCCTCCGGCCACGGAAACGCAGCCGCACCAGGCCGTAGGCGGCCATGCAGCCCAGCACCAGCGTGATGGCGGTGGCGCTGACGCCCACGATCAGGCTGTTGACCAGGTAGCGGTCGAAGTTGTCGCCGAACAGCACCTCGCGGTAGTTCTCCAGCGTGGGCACGAAAAAGAAGTTCAGCCCCGTCGAGAACAGCTGGCTCTGCAGCTTGAACGAGGTGGTGAACATCACCGCGATCGGCAGCACGCAGAAGAGCGCCAGCAGCAACAGCACCGCGTAATGCAGCAGGTCCGCCGGCTGGAAGGTGCGGTAGCGGCCGGGGCGCCGCAGGGCGGCGGACGGGGGCAGGGCGGGGGCGTTCATGGATGCTCCTCGGCGAGCGGGTTGGACAGGCGCAGCGCGAGGCAGGACAGCCCCGCCACGACGGCGAGCAGCAGCACGGAGATCGCGGCGGCCGAGCCCAGCTGCTGGCCGACGAACGCCGTCTTGTAGATGTGCAGCGAAAGGATCTCGGTCGAGTCGCCCGGCCCGCCGAAGGTGAGGATGTAGATCACTTCCAGCACGCGGAAGGCGTCGATGAGCCGCATCAGCAGGGTCACCACGATGACGTTCATGACCATCGGCAGCTTCACCTTGAAGGTGGTCTGCCACCCGTTGGCGCCGTCCATGCGCGCCGCCTCCAGCACCGATCCGTCCACGTTCGCCAGCGCGGCGATCATCATGATGAAGACGAAGGGCGTCCACTGCCAGATGTCGGCGATGACGATGGCGGCGAAGGCGAGGTGCTCATCGGCCAGCCAGGCCTGGGGCGCCGCGCCGACCACGCCGAGCAGGGCGTTGAGCAGCCCGAACTGCGCGTCGAACATATACCGCCAGATGAGGCCGACCGCGATCGGCGCGATCATCATCGGCAGGATGAAGAGCGTGCGGAAGAACGCAGTGCCGCGCAGCGGCCGGCCGGGCCGGTCTTCCAGCGCCAGCGCCAGGGCGATGCCCAGCACCATCTCCGCGGTCACGCAGACAAAGGAGAACAGCAGCGTGATCCAGAGCGAGTGCCAGACGGCCGGCTCCTGCAGCGCGCGCGTGAAGGTGTCGAGGCCGACCCAGCGCGCCTCCGACCAGGGCGTGCCGATGCTCCAGTCGTAGAAGCCCAGCCGCAGCGCGGACAGCACGGGATAGAGGCAGGCCGCGGCCATGACCAGCGCCGCCGGCCCGACATACACCCACGGTACCCAACGGGGAGTCTTCATGGCCGTTCACCCCTTGAGATAGCCGCCGCGCCGCATGATGTCGGTCACCCTGGGCACCACGCCGTCGAGGGCCGCACGGGCGTGCTTCTTGCCGATCAGGACGTCGGAGATCGCGATGCCCAGCGCCTGGATGTTGATTTCGTCCCACTCCGGGATGATCGGGCGCCAGTCCGGATCGGAATACTTCAGCTGCTCGCGCATGACGGCGTATTCGGGATACTGCTGCAGCAGTTCGGGGTTCGACAGGGTGCTGTTGCGGCCGGGGATGCCCCCTGCCTTCGCGACCGCGATGTCCTGCGGCCTGGAGGTGAGCCACTGCATCAGCAGGAAGCCGGCGTCCGCGTTGCGTGCGTTGCGCGGAATCGCCAGGCCCAGTCCGCCCGACTGCGAGGCCTGCCGCACGCCCTTGGGATGCAGCGCGTAGCCGACCTTGCCGCCCACCTTCGAGCGGGCCGGATCGTTGACCTGTCCGAAGAGGATGGTCGAGTCCAGGTACATCGCCGCCTGGCCTTGCAGGAACGCGGTCATCATCTCGCCCTGGCCGTAGCCCGGGATGCCGGTCGGTCCGGTGTCCGAGATCTCCTTGAGCAGTTCCAGCGCCTTGACGCCGGCTTCGTCGTTGAAGCGCGGCTTCCAGTCGTCGGTGAACACCTTGCCGCCCAGTGGATCGAGGTGCAGCAGCCAGGCGTGCACGCACTGGTGGCCCGCCTGCCCGCGCGATGTCAGCGCGCCGATGCCTTCCTTGGCCCTGATGATGGGCAGCAGCGTCTGCAGCTCCGCATAGGTCGCCGGGGGCTTCAGCCCGTGCCTGGCGAAGATGTCGGTGCGGTAGGCGAGGACCGAGGTCTCCGCGCCGTAGGGCAGGCCGTAGAGCCTGGCGCCCGGACCGGCCAGATAGCCGCGCGGCCCGCCGACCAGGCCGATGTTCTCGCGGTAGATCGGAACGATGTCCTGCAGGTCGAAGGCCGGGTCCGCGAGCGCCGGGTTCTGCAGGAAGGTGTCGAGATCGCGGATCAGGTTCTTCTTGGCGTATTCGCCCTTCCACATCACGACGTAGCTCACCATGTCGTAGTCGCCCTGGGGCTTGGCCATCTCCAGCAGCTGCTTGTCCTTCATGCGCAGGATCTGCAGCTTGTCCACCTCCACCTTGATGCCGGTCTCCTTGGTGAAGGCGGGCAGCAGCTTGTGCATCGCGTCGTAATGCGGATGCGACGGCACGCTGATGACGATGGTCTGCCCGCGGTACTTGGCATAGCGGTCCTGCGCCTGGCTGCTGGCGATGGGAAAGGCGGCTCCGAAGACGCTGAGGCCGGCGGCCTTGACGATGTCGCGACGTTGCATGGTTGTCTCCATGGGATGGTGGTGGTGGACGGTGCCCGGGGGAGCAGAGGAACGGGCTCAGGCCTGCAGGCGGTGTCCGGAGGCGGTGTCGAACAGGTGCAGGTCCGAGGACTGCACGGCCAGGCCGGCGCTCTGGCGGGCGAGGTCGCTGCGATGGCCCGGCACCACCGCGGTCAGCCGCGTCTGGGGATGCCCTTCGAGATGGCCGACCAGCACGCTCTCCGCGCCGAGGTACTCGACCATGTGGACCTGCATGCGCAGCGACGGCTCGCCGCCCTGCGCGAGCCGCAGGGCCTGGGGGCGCATGCCCACGGTGCAGTCCCTGCCCGCCGATCCCATGCCTGCCGGAGCCGCAAGCGCGAAGCCCGGCCCCTGGAGGATCCCGTCGTCCGTCAGGCGGCCGGGCAGCAGGTTCATGGTCGGCGAGCCGATGAAGCTCGCCACGAACAGGTTCGCCGGGTGATTGAACACTTCCGCAGGCGTGCCGACCTGCTGGATCACGCCCTTGTCGAAGATCACGATGCGCGAGGCCAGCGTCATCGCCTCCACCTGGTCATGGGTCACGTAGACGGTCGTCTTGCCCAGGCGCTCGTGCAGCACGGCCAGTTCGGCCCGCATGTGGCCGCGCAGCTTGGCATCCAGGTTGGACAGCGGTTCGTCGAACAGGAACACGTCGGGCTCGCGCACGATGCAGCGGCCGATGGCCACGCGCTGGCGCTGCCCGCCCGACAGCTCCCTGGGCTTGCGCTGGAGGAGGTGGTCGATGTTGAGGATGCGGGCGGCGTTGCCCACGCGCCGCGCGATCTCCTCGGGCGGCGTGCCGGCCAGGCGCAGGGCGAAGCTCATGTTCTCGGCCACGTCCATGTGCGGGTACAGCGCGTAGCTCTGGAACACCATGGCGATGTTGCGGGCCTTCGGCGGCGCCTCGGTCACGTCCCGGCCGTCGATCAGGATCTGCCCCGCGGAGACCGATTCGAGGCCGGCGATCATGCGCAGCGTGGTGGACTTGCCGCACCCCGACTCGCCCAGCAGCACCACGAATTCGCCGCGCTCGATGCGCAGCGACAGATCCTGCACCACGGTCGTGTCGCCGAAGCGCTTGATCACGCCGCGCAGTTCCAGGCCGGCGTCCTGCGCCGGCGCGGTCTCGGGTTTCTGGTGTTGTCTCATGGTGTTGTCGGTATGTTGGGAAAATGAAGGAAGGGGTCGGATGTGCGCCACGTCAGGAGGGCGGGCGGCCGAAGCGCCGTGCGAAGCTGCCGCGGTCGTAGCGGCGGATGCCGGGCCCGATGGGCGGCAGGTGCTGCCCCGGGTGCGCCGGGTCGTCGCCCCAGATCGCCTGGTAGGTGTCGATGCAGCGGCCCTGCCGCTGGAGCGCTACGAAGGCCATGCCCCAGGCGCACCACCAGGCCCCGATCGCGAGCCACATCCAGCGCGGCGCATCGGCCACGCGCAGCCCCAGCACCACCACGGCGGCCGCCAGCAGCAGCGCGGCGTATCCCGCGGCCTTGTGCAGCCGCTCGAAGACCCTGCGATGGCGCGTCATGTCGTAGTGGTCCCCGCGCAGCCCTTCGCGGGCCGTCGGGCCCCCCTTGCTGCCGCGTGCCAGGCCGCCGAAGGTCTGCAGCAGGCCCAGCGCCACCACGGCCAGGCCCAGGACGTGGTGCCACTGCGCCAGCGCGCCGGCCCCGGTACCCCGGCCCCAGGCCAGCCACAGTCCCGCCAGCATCGCCGCCATGCCCGCCGACTGCAGCAGCCGGTGGGCGTGCCACCAGGCCTTGTGGTCGAGCTCGTCCGGCCAGCGCTGGCCGGGCACCACTTTGAAAAAGCGGGCCGCCAGCACGCCCAGCGGCAGCAGGAAGGCCCAGGCGAGCACCATCAGCCGTCCATGCCAGGAAGCCCAGGCCGGCAGGTGGTGCTCTGCCGCGCCGCTGGCGGGCAGCAGGAGCCAGGTCCACCAGGAGGAGAGCATTGCCGCATCCATGGAAATGTCCGCCTCAGGACGGCAGCGCTGCCAGCGCAAGCGGAATGCAAGCGGTTGCAATGAAGATTGAAGAATAGTCCACGGGCGTATGATAGATCTCGACGCAAGCGATTTGCAATCGCTTGCAATTCGGTATTTCAACCTATAGCCAAACGGAGATCCGACATGCAAGGCGATAAACCCCGCAAGGGGGCGCAGGCCCGCGTGCCGACGCTCGACGAGGTCGCGCGGTTGGCGGGGGTGTCCACCTCCGCCGTGTCGCGCGCCTACACCCCCGGGGCCAGCGTGTCCGAAAAAACGCGCGAGAAAGTGATGGCTGCCGCCAGCGCCCTGGGCTACCGGCCCAATCTGCTCGCGCGTTCGCTCAGCACGGGCCGCACGCGCACGGTGGGCATCGCCGTCACCCGGCTGGAAAACAGCTTCCACGCGGAACTGCTGTCCCATCTGTCGCGCGGATTGCGCGAGGCCGGCTTCGGGGTGCGGCTTTTCGTATCGGCCGGCGACGAGGATGCGGACCCGGGCATCGGCGAGGTGCTGCGCTACCGGGTCGATGCGCTCGTGCTGTGCGCGATCGGCCTGTCTTCGCGCATGGAGAACGAATGCGCGGCGGCCGGGGTGCCGGTGGTGCTGGTCAACCGCACCACCGTGGCGCCGATGACGGCCTGCGTCACCGGCGCGAATCGCCAGGGCGGCGAAACCGTCGCGGCGTTTCTGCTGGCCGCGGGGCACCGCCGCTTCGGATTCATCGCGGGCACCGAGGGTGCATCGACCAGCGGCGAGCGCTTCGAAGGCTACCGCCAGGTGCTCGCCGAGGCCGGTGTGCCCCCGCCGGTGGTGGCCGGCGGCGCCTTCGATGCCGACCGCGCCGCCGACGCCGCGCGCCGAATGCTGTCGGCGCCGAACGCACCCGATGCGATTTTCTGCGCCAACGACCACATGGCGATCGCCGTGCAGATGGCCGCCCTGCGTGAACTCGGCCGCGTGCCCGGCCAGGATCTCTCGGTGGTGGGCTTCGACGACACCCTGGCGGCGCGCATGGTCGGCCTCACCACCTTTTCCCAGTCCGCCGCCGGACTCGCCGCCGCGGCCATCGCCCTGGTGTCCGATCCGATCGAAGACGGCCTCCCCGGAACCCGGCGGATGGTTGCGGGCGAACTGGTGGTGCGCGGGTCGGCGCGCCTGCCGGCCGCGGGCCTGCGGACTGACGGCGGCAGGACGGTCTGGACGCCGGCGCAGCGGCCGTAGCGGCTGGCCCTTGGCGGCGGGACGACGCATCCGTGGATCGCTGGCCATCTGGTGGGCCCCTGCGGCTCGAAAGTGTCTCGCAGGCACGGCGGACGGCTCAGGGCTTGCAGAGCGCCCGGCCGATCGCCGCGAAGAACGCGCGCGCGGTGTTCTCGCCGGCGCCTGCGGTGTAGCGGGGGATGACGGGCTGCAGCTTGTCGCGCATGCGGGCACGCTCCTGCGGAGGGACGGGGGCGGGAACAAGCCTCAATCGAGCCCGTACAGCCGGGCGGCGTTGTCGCAGAACAGCGCCAGCCGCTGCCGCGCGGGGCGCGCGGCGGTGAGCTGCTTGAAGCCCTGGAAGATCCGGTCGAGCGGGGCGACCAGCGCATCGACCGGGTGGTTGCTGGCGAACATGCAGCGCTCCCAGCCGAAGATGCTGATCGCATCGTGCACCACAGGCGCCTGCAGCTGCGGCGTCCAGCGCCGGCCGGGCACGCCCAGGCCCGATATCTTGAGGAAGGCCTGCGGCTCGCGCGCCAGCACGTCGAGCGCGGCGCGCCAGGCGGCGAGCGACTCGGCATCGCGCTCGGCGGGCAGGCCGGTGTGGTTCACGATGATGCGGGTGCGCGGGAAGTCGCGCGCCAGTTCGGCCGCCTCGCCGAAGTGCCACCACGGCGCCTGCAGCTCGAACATCAGCCCGGCGCCTTCCAGCCGCGCATAGCCGGCGCGCCAGCGCGGGCAGCGCATGGAGCCCTGGGCCGCGTAGCCCGCATGGTATTCGCCGCGCGGCACGCTGCGCGGCTTGTGGCGCACGCTGCGCACCAGCGGCAGGCGGGCGTAGGCGTCCAGCTGCGCGTCCAGCTCCGGGCCGTCCAGCCAGGCCTGGGCCGCCAGCGCATGGGGCTTGCCGGTCCTGCGGGCCAGCTGGTCCACCCACAGCGCCTCGCCAGTGGGGTCGCGCGGGTCCCATCCGCCTTCCATGAGCACATGGCGCAGCACGCGGTGCCCGCCCTGCGCCGCCTGGTAGTGCCCGGGCAGGAAGTCGCGCCGGATGGCGCGGTAGTCGCCGTAGCGGAAGGCGATGGGCGGCTCCCGCTGCAGCCAGGGATGCGGGTTGCGTCCCAGGTCCCAGAAGTGGTGGTGCGCATCGACGATGGGCAGCAGCCGGTCGTCCTGCGCGGCGAGGAACTCCTCGCGCGCGGCCTGCAGGTCGGCGTTCATGCGTCGATGCGGTAGAAGCGCAGCGCATTGCCGCACATCACGGCACGCTGCCGTTCGGGGCCCAGGTGGGCGGTCATGCGGTACATGGCGGACACCAGCTCGCGGTAGCCGATGCGCAGGCCCGCCACGGGGAAGTTGCTGGCGAACATGCAGCGCTGCCAGCCGAAGATGTCCAGCGTCTCGCGCACGATGCGGGCGTTGTCGGCCTCGATCCAGGGGCCGTCCCGCAGGCCGAACTCCGAGAGCTTGACGTGGACGTTGGGCTCGCGCGCCAGCCGTTCCATGCCCTGGCGCCAGCACTGCAGGCCCGCTTCGCTGCGGTCCCAGGCGAAGCCGTGGTGGTTGAGCACGATGGGCAGCTGCGGGAACATCGCGGCCACTTCGGCCGCCTCGGCCAGGTGCCAGCTGGGCACGCGCAGGTCCCAGCTCAGGCCCAGCCCGGGCAGCAGAGCCAGGCCGCGCAGCCAGGTCTCGTCCTGCAGGGTGCCCGGCCAGCCCCGCACGCTGGCGTCGGGCGTGGGCGCCGTGACGGGCTTGCTGCGGATGCCGCGCACCAGGGGGTAGCGCAGGTGCTCGCGCAGGCGCTCCTCGGTGTCGGGCCGGTCCAGCCAGGCATGGGCCACCACGGCATTGGGAAAGCCGTGCTCGGCATGCAGGGCGTGCAGCCAGGCGGTTTCGGCCACCTGCTCGCCGCGGTCGCGTTCGGCCTCGACGTGCACCGTCGCCACCACGTTGCAGCCCGCGCTAGCGGCGCGGTAGTGCGCGGGGAGGAAGTCGTGGCACAGCGCGCGGTAGTCGCCCAGGAAGAAGCGTCCGGCGTCGTAGTCCTGCTGCAGCCAGGGGTAGCGGCCGTGGGCGAAGCTCCACAGGTGGTGGTGGGCATCGACCACGGGGCCCTCCGCGGCCGCAGGGTCTTCGGTGGCGCCGATCATGTCAGCGCGCCTGCAGCACGGCGTCGATCAACTGCCGGCCGTACTTGTCGGCGAACATCTGCTGCGTGGGCTCTGCCACCAGCTTGCGGAACGGCTCGGGATCGACGTTCTCCTCCACCTGCATGCCCTGCGAGCGCAGGAAGGCGATGTCGCCGGCCTCGCTCTTCCGGATCAGGTCGCGCTGGAACGTGGCCGCCGCGCGGGCCGCGTCGATCAGCGCCTGCTGCTGCTCGGGCTTGAGCGCCGCGAACTTCGCCTTGTTCATCACCACCGGCATGGCGGTATAGGCGTGCCGCGTGAGGGACATGTGCTTCTGCACCTCGTAGAGCTTGTTGTTGCGCACGATGTTGACGGGGTTCTCCTGCCCGTCCACGGCCTTGTTCTCCAGCGCGGTGAACACCTCCGCCAGCGGCATGGGCGTGGGCGTGGCGCCCAGGATCTGGAAGGCCTTGATGTGCGCCGGGTTCGGCGTGGTGCGGATCTTCAGGCCCTTCACGTCGTCGGGCACGCGCACCGCGCGGCGCGAGTTGGTCAGGCTGCGGAAGCCCACCTCCCAGTACGCCAGGCCCTTCATGCCGTGGCCTTCCAGCTCGTCGAGCAGGCCGCGGCCGATGGGGCCGTCCAGCACCTTGTAGGCGTGCTCGGTGCTGGTGAAGAGGTAGGGCAGGTCCAGCACGTTCATGCGGCCGACCATGCCGGTGTAGTAGGGCGTGCCCGAGGTCGCCAGATCGATCGTGCCGCCGCGTACCGCGCCGATCACGGTGTTGTCGTTGCCCAGCGCGCTGGAGCCGTAGACCTGCACCTCGATCTGGCCGTGGGTGCGGGCCTTGACCTGCCGGGCGAACTCCAGCGCCGCCAAGTGCTGGGTCTCGGTCTCGGCGCCCGAATGCGCCATGCGCAGCTTCGTGGCCTGCGCCTGCGCCGGGGCGGCGGCAGCCAGCAGGGCCGCGGCGGCGCAGCCCGCCAGCGTGCGGAGGAAATGGTGTCGTTGCATGCGTGTCTCCTGGTCTTGTGGTGTGTCGGGCGTATGCGGCGGGTCAGGCGATCCAGAGGTAGGACGAATCGGGCTCGCGCAGCGTGGCGATCTCCTGCTCGAAGGCGAAGGTGTCCAGGTTCAGGCGGCGCACCTTCTCGTCCTGGAACGAGATGTAGGCGGCGCGCTCCTTCGGGTGGAACGACAGCGCCAGCGGATTGGCCGGCAGCTCGACGCAGCGCTGCTCCTTCAGGTCGGTGCCGAACACCGACAGGCTCCGCTCGCCCGAATTGGTGGTGAGCAGCCGGTCCTGACCGTCGCTGCCCACGTAGCGGTAGACGCGGTTCGGATCGCGCCGGGTCTTGCCCGAGGCCACCACCGCCATGCGCGCCGTGTCGATGGCCACCAGCGTGTCGTCGCCCCGGTTGGCCACGTAGAGCAGCGATTCGTCGGCCGACAGCACGTTGCCCTCCGGCACCGGGCCGGGTACCACGGCCACGGGCGCGAAGGTCGGGTCGTTGGGCCGGATCTTGGTGACGGTGTTCGACAGCAGGTTCAGCGCATAGGCCGTCTCGGCGTCGCGCGTCAGCGCGAACAGGTGCGTCTTGTAGCCGCCCGAGGGCACGGCCAGGTCCGGCACCTGCCGCGCCAGCGGGTCGGAGAAGCGCAGCAGCACGTTGTGCGCCTCGGACATGGCGAAGAGCCGGCCCTGGCCGTCCACCGCCAGCCCGTGGGGGCGGTAGTAGGGCCAGAGGTTCAGCGTCTTCACGTGCTCGCGGCGCTGCAGGTCGATAACGAACACCGAGTGCCCGCCCTCGTCGCCGAGGTGGCTGGCGGTCTCGATGCCGTAGTGCCCGACGTAGGCGAGCTGCCGCACCGGATCGACGACGAACTCGTGCGGAAAGTTGGGCACCACGATGTGCTTCTCCGCCCGGCCGCTGGCCGCGTCGTAGAAGCTGAACGTGTGGGCGCATTTCTGCACCAGCAGGAGGGTTTCGCGGGTCATGGGGAGAAGCCTTTTTTCAGGTCAGCGGAACCAGCTCGCCGGCACCGTGATGAGCTGCGGGAACAGCACGAAGAGGAACATCAGGATGGTCTGCGCCAGCAGGAAGGGCCAGACGCCCTTGATGACGTCGTCCAGCCGCGCCTTGGCCACGCCGGCCACCACGTTCAGCACCGTGCCCACGGGCGGCGTGAGCAGGCCGATGGCGTTGTTCATGATGAACATCACGCCGAAGTAGATCGGGTCGATGCCCGCCTGCTTGATCACCGGCATCAGGATGGGCGTGAGGATCAGCACCGTGGGCATCAGGTCCAGCGCCGTGCCCACCACGATCACCAGGATCATGATGACGAACATCAGCAGGATCTTGTTGTCCATGAAGGGCTGCAGCAGCGCCGTCGCCTGCGAGGGGATGTCCGCGATGGTGATGAGCCAGGCCGACACCAGGGCGGCGGCCACCAGGAACATCACCGTGCTGGAGGTCTTGGCCGCCACCAGCATCAGATGCGGGATCTGCCGGGGCTTGAGCTCGCGGTAGACGAAGAGGCCCGCCAGCAGCGCATAGACCACGGCCACCACGGCGGCTTCGGTCGGCGTGAAGATGCCGAACTTCATGCCGCCGATGATCACGCCCGGCAGGATCAGCGCCCAGACGCCGTCGTAGAGCGCCCGCGCCAGCACGCGCGCGTCGAAGGGCCGGCCCGGCGCCACGTTCTCCTTCTTCGCGCACAGCCACCAGGTGAAGGCCAGGGCCAGCGCCATCATGATCCCGGGGAAGATGCCCGCGAGGAACAGCTTGGTGATGGACAACTGCGCCGCCACGCCGAACACCACGATCGGGATCGAGGGCGGCACCACCGGCGCGATGATGCCCCCGGCGGCGATCAGGCCCGAGGCGCGCGGCACGTTGTAGCCTGCGTTGCGCATCATCGGGATCAGCAGGGCCGCCACGGCCGCAGTATCGGCCACGGCCGATCCCGAGATGCTGGCCACGATCAGGCACGCCAGGATGGCCACGTAGCCCAGGCCGCCGCGCACGTGGCCCACCAGGGCCTCGGCCACCGAGACGATGCGGCGCGACAGGCCACCGGCGTTCATCAGCTCACCGGCCAGCATGAAGAACGGCACGGCCATCAGCGGATAGTTGTTCACGCCCTCGAGCAGGTTCTGCGCGAGGATCTGCGTGTCGAAGTTGCCCAGGTGGACCATCAGCGCCACGCCGCAGGCCAGCAGCGAGAACGCGATGGGCATGCCCAGGGCCATGCTGCCCAGCAGCGCGATGAGGAAGACGGCGATCGTCATGGGGTGTTCCTTGTGCGTGCGTCCGTCATTCGCCGGCGCTCACGGAGCGGGGCACCAGTTCCTCGCGCGGCATGCGGCCCGTGACCTGGCGCCACAGCGAATGCGCCAGCAGCAGGGCCATGCCCACGCTGCTGATGAGCAGCGAGAGGAACACCAGCCCCAGCGGCACGCCGGTGACGGGCGCGGCGTTGTCCATGCCGATCACCACCTGCGCCCAGGTGCCGTGCGCCAGCAGCACGCAGCAGGCCAGCGTGAGCGCGTCCGAAAGGAAGCGGCAGATGCGCTGGCCCTGCTCGCCGAGCCGGTCGATCAGGCTGGACATGCCCAGGTGGGCGTTGTCCTTCATCACCACCAGCGCACCGATCAGCGTGAGCCACATGAAGACGAAGCGCGACACCTCCTCGGAGAAGACGATGCCGGAGTTGAAGAAGTAGCGCAGCACGACGTTGCCGAACACCAGCACCACCATGACGGCGAGCAGCACGATCAGCAGCCCTTCGGCCGCGCGCGTGACGAGGTTCTTTCTCATGTCGGAATCCCCCGTGCGGTCACTTGACCGCATCCACGGCGGTCAGCAGCTCGGGGCCGTTCTTGGCCACGAAGGACTGGCGCACCGCCTCGCCCACGATGGCGCGGAAGGCCGCCGGATCGAAGGTCTCGATCACGTGCATGCCGTGCTTGCGCAGCTCGGCGACGATGCCCGGCTCGTTCTTCTGGTTGAGCTGGCGCTGGAACAGCTTGGCGTCGTTGGCCGACGTCAGCAGCGCCTGCTGCAGCGCCGGTGCCAGGGCGTCGAACTTCTTCTTGTTCATGACCACCGGCATCGCCGTGAAGGCGTGGCGGCTCAGCGTGAGCTGCTTCTGCACCTCGTAGAACTTGGCGGCGTAGGTGATGTCCACCGGGTGCTCCTGCGCATCCACCGCGCCCGATTCCAGCGCCTGGTACAGCTCGCCCAGTGGCATCGGAATGGGGTTGGCGCCCAGCAGCCGCCAGGCCTGGATGTGCGTGGGATTGGGCGTGACGCGGATCTTCAGGCCCTTGACGTCCTCAGGCCTGGTCACCGGGCGGTTCTTCGTGGTGATGGAGCGGAAGCCCACTTCCCAGAACGCCAGCTGCTGCAGGTTGTGCGGTTCCAGCTCGCGCGCCAGGCGCTGGCCGACCTCGCCATCCACCGTCGCGTAGGCGTGCGCGGGATCGCGGAACAGGAAGGGAATGTCCAGCACGTCGAACTTGGACGACATGCCCGAGAAGTTGCCGCTGCCGGCCATCATCATGTCGATGGTGCCGCCGCGCACCGCGCCGATCAAGGTGGAGTCGTTGCCGAGCTGGCTGCCGGGGAAGACCTGCACCTCCAGCTTGCCGCCGCTGCGTTCCTTGACGAGGCGCGCGAACTCCAGCGCTGCGAGGTGCTGCGATGCGGTCTCCGGCCCGGCATGGGCGAAGCGGATCTTGGTGGGCGGCGTCTGCGCCAGGGCCGGGGTGGCCACCGTCGCGCCCAGGGCCAGGGCCAGGGCGGCGAGCGCCGTCTTGAGGAAAGCGAGTCGTTTCATGGTTGTCTCCGTTGTTGTCGTGGTTGTCATCGCCAGGAAAACGGGACCCGCGCGCGAGGCAGCTGCCGCATGAGGGCAGCTCCTTGCGGGCGTCGCGGGGCCGGGGGGCGGCGGCGCTCAGCGTGCCCAGCGCAGCACCAGCGGATCGAGCCGGCGCGCGATGCCGATCAGCTCGCGGCGGGTTTCCGGGTGCATGGGCGGCCAGGGCGCGCGCGGCGCGTCGCAGGCGATCACGCCGCCTTCCTTCATGAGGGCCTTGGCCGCGAGGAAGCCCGCCTGCCGGTTCTCGTGGTTGATGAGCGGCAGCCAGCGCTGGTACTGGGCGAAGGCCGCGTCCTTGTCGCCTGCGCGGTGCGCTTCCAGGATGGGCCGGATGCCGTCGGCGAAGCCGCCGCCCGTCATCGCGCCGGTGGCGCCGGCCTCCAGGTCGGCCAGCAAGGTGATGGCCTCTTCGCCGTCCCACGGGCCTTCGATGGCCTCGCCGCCCAGGGCGATGAGTTCGCGCAGCTTGTTCGCGGCGCCGGCCGTCTCCATCTTGAAGTAGCTGACCTGCTCGATCTCGCGGGCCATCTTCGCCAGCAGGGCCGGCGGCAGCGGCGTGCCCGCGGCGGGCGCGTCCTGGACCATGATGGGGATGCCGATCGCGTCGGACACGCCCTGGTAGAACGACTGGACGGCCGCCTCGCCGAAGCGGAAGGTGGCGCCGTGGTAGGGCGGCATCACCATCACCATGGCCGCGCCCATGTCCTGCGCGCGGCGGCTGCGCTCGGCGCACACCTTGGTGCTGGTGTGGGTGGTGGTCACGATCACCGGCACGCGGCCGGCGACGTGCTCCAGCGCCGTGCGCGTGAGCAGCTCGCGCTCGTCGTCGGCGATCAGGAACTGCTCGGAGAAGTTGGCCAGGATGCACAGGCCATCGACGCCGGAGTCGATCATGAAGTCCAGGCAGCGCTTCTGGCTGGCCAGGTCCAGCGTGCCGTCTTCGTGGAAGGTGGTGGGCACGACCGGGAAGATGCCGCGGAAGCGCGGCTGGGAAAGACCGGGCATGGCGCGCCTCACTCCGTGATCTGGAACTGGTCCAGGTACTCGGTCTTGAGCGCGAGGCCCAGGCCGGGCACGTCGTCCCGCAACTGCAGGAAGCCGTTCTCCGCGATCGGCTCGCCGTCGAAGATGTACCAGAACAGCTCGTTGCCCACTTCCACGTCGTGGATCGGGAAGTACTCCGCCATGGGCGAGGCCAGCGTGCTCATGGTCAGGTGGTAGTTGTGCATCTGGCCGGCGTGCGGGATCACCGGCACGCTGTAGGCTTCGCACAGCGCGTTGATCTTGTGCGCCGCGGTGATGCCGCCCACGCGGTTGGTGTCGTACTGCACGACCGAGACGGCCTTCTTGTCCAGCAGCTGCTTGAAGCCGTAGAGGCTGAATTCATGCTCGCCGCCCGAGATCGGGATGCTGGTGAGCTGGTTCAGCTCGGCATAGCCGTCGATGTCGTCGGCGATCACCGGCTCCTCCAGCCAGCGCGGCTCGAACTTCTCCAGCTTCGGCAGAATGCGCTTGGCGTATTCCAGGTTCCAGCCCATGTAGCACTCGAGCATCAGGTCGGTGTCGTAGCCGATCACTTCGCGCACCGCCTCGACCGACTTGAGGTTCTCCTTCACGCCGTCCTGCAGGTGCGCCGGGCCGTAGCCGAAACGCATCTTGAAGGCCTTGAAGCCCTGGTCCAGGAACTTCTGCGCCTCGTCCTGCATTTCCTTCAGGTCGGTGCGGTAGAGCTTGCTGTAGTAGCAGGGGATCTTTTCCTTGGTGCGGCCGCCCAGCAGCTTGAACACGGGCTTGCCCACGCTCTTGCCCAGGATGTCCCAGATCGCCAGGTCGACGGCCGAGATCGCCGCCATGGTCACGCCCTTGCGGCCCCAGGCGTGGGTGGCGCGGTACATGCGCTGCCAGAGGTATTCGTAGTCCCACGGGTCCTGGCCGACCACCAGGGGAGCGAGGTACTCGTCGATGATGGCCTTGGCGATGCGGGGCGCCAGCGCCACGTTGCCCAGGCCGACGATGCCGTCGTCGGTCTCGATCTCCACCACCGTCCACGAGTGGAAGCGGAAGGTGGCCATGGTTTCCTTCTTCGAGTAGAGCAGGTCCATGGCGTTGGAGCAGAAATTGCCCTGCGGCGGAACGGTCTTGCCCTTCCATTCATAGACGCGGGCGCGGACGGATTTGATCTTCATGGTGTGGTCTCCTGGGTGATTCGGGTGGGGATGCGGGCGCTGCAGGCGCGGCCTCTCCCCGCGCCGTGCGGGCACGGACGTCGTCGTCGGTCGGGGGAGGGGCCGCCTGCCGGCGGCGGTGCTCAGGCGGGGGCGGCGGCGCGGCCCTGCCGCTGGGCGGCGCCCATGCGGCAGGCGATCAGGAAGGCCTGCCAGGTCGCCTCCACGCTGGCCTTGCCCTGGCCCGCGATGTCGTAGGCCGTGCCGTGGGCCGGCGTGGTGATGGGGATGGGCAGGCCGCCCTGCACGGTCACGCCGCGCGAGAAGCCCAGCAGCTTGATGGCGATCTGTCCCTGGTCGTGGTA
>Ga0308159_1002993_pt1 | contig 18089 bp, 13 predicted proteins | sample PhyCR1_FD_201040 | JGI IMG/M metagenome (GOLD analysis project Ga0308159, IMG submission 201040) | Phyllosphere microbial communities from UC Gill Tract Community Farm, Albany, California, United States - DLSLC.R1 | ecosystem: Host-associated > Plants > Phyllosphere > Unclassified | place: USA... | reverse complement strand
AAACTGGTGGTGTGGGCGTTGACTTGGGAAGAAGCCATGGACCGCGGCCTGCGTGCCCTGGACGACATGCGCCTGCAAGGCGTGAAGACCACTGCCGCCTACTACCAGGAAATCCTGCGCAATCCGGAATTCCGCAGCGGCCAATTTAATACAAGCTTTGTGGAAAGCCACCCTGAGCTGACCAACTACTCGATCAAGCGCAAACCCGAAGAGCTGGCCCTGGCCATCGCCGCCGCCATCGCCGCCCACGCAGGCCTATGAATGAAGCAGCTGCGAGCTTTTAGCCGCAAGCATCAAGTAAAGGCAGAGTGGCTTTTTCTTGCAGCTTGTAGCGTGAAACTTGCCGCTATGAGGAGATACCAATGACTAAGAAAATCTTCGTTACAGACACTGTCCTGCGCGACGCCCACCAATCGTTGCTGGCCACCCGCATGCGCACCGACGACATGCTGCCGATCTGCGACAAGCTCGACAAAGTCGGCTACTGGTCCCTGGAAGTCTGGGGCGGCGCGACCTTCGACGCGTGCGTGCGCTTCCTCAAGGAAGACCCGTGGGAGCGCCTGCGCAAACTGCGCGCCGCGTTGCCCAACACCCGCTTGCAGATGCTGCTGCGCGGCCAGAACTTGCTGGGCTATCGCCATTACAGTGACGACGTGGTCAAGGCGTTCGTGGCCAAGGCGGCTGTCAACGGCATCGACGTGTTCCGCATCTTCGACGCCATGAACGACGTGCGTAACCTGCGCGTGGCCATCGAAGCGGTGAAAGCCGCCGGCAAACACGCCCAGGGCACCATCGCCTACACCACCAGCCCGGTGCACACCGTCGAGGCCTTCGTCGCCCAGGCCAAGCAACTGGAAGCCATGGGGTGCGACTCGATCGCGATCAAGGACATGGCCGGCCTGCTCACGCCGTACGCCACCGGCGAACTGGTCAAGGCACTGAAAGCCGAACAGAACCTGCCGATCTTCATCCACTCCCACGACACGGCTGGCCTGGCCGCGATGTGCCAACTCAAGGCTATCGAAAATGGTGCCGACCATATCGATACTGCCATCTCCAGCTTCGCCTGGGGCACCAGCCACCCGGGTACCGAGTCGATGGTCGCCGCCCTCAAAGGCAGCGAGTTCGACACCGGCCTGAGCCTGGAGCTGCTGCAGGAGATCGGTCTTTACTTCTACGCCGTGCGCAAGAAGTACCACCAGTTCGAAAGCGAATTCACCGCCGTCGACACCCGTGTGCAAGTCAACCAGGTCCCGGGCGGGATGATTTCCAACCTGGCCAACCAGTTGAAAGAGCAGGGCGCGCTCAACCGCATGGGTGAAGTGCTGGCCGAGATCCCGCGTGTGCGTGAAGACCTCGGCTTCCCGCCGCTGGTGACACCGACTTCGCAAATCGTCGGCACCCAGGCGTTTTTCAACGTACTGGCCGGCGAGCGCTACAAGACCATCACCAACGAAGTGAAGCTCTACTTGCAAGGCGGCTACGGCAAGGCGCCGGGCACCGTGAACGAGAAACTGCGTCGCCAGGCCATTGGCAGCGAAGACGTGATCGATGTGCGTCCGGCCGACCTGCTCAAGCCGGAAATGACCAAGCTGCGCGGTGAGATCGGCGCGTTGGCGAAGTCCGAAGAAGACGTGCTGACCTACGCCATGTTCCCGGACATCGGGCGCAAGTTCCTCGAAGAACGCGATGCCGGCACCCTGGCGCCGGAAGTGCTGCTGCCTATCCCTGAAGCTGGCGGTGTAGCGCGTGCCGGTGGCGAAGGTGTGCCGACCGAGTTCGTCATTGACGTGCATGGTGAAAGCTACCGCGTCGACATCACCGGTGTCGGCGTGAAGGCCGAAGGCAAGCGCCACTTCTACCTGTCCATCGATGGCATGCCGGAAGAGGTGGTGTTCGAACCGCTCAATGAATTCGTCAGCAGCGGCGGCAGCAAACGCAAGCACGCCACCGAGCCTGGCCATGTCAGCACCGCGATGCCGGGCAATATCGTCGATGTGCTGGTCAAGGAAGGCGACGTGGTCAAGGCTGGCCAGGCCGTACTGATTACCGAAGCCATGAAGATGGAAACCGAAGTGCAGGCTGCCATTGCCGGCAAGGTGACCGCCGTTCACGTGGCCAAGGGCGACCGGGTAAACCCTGGCGAAATCCTGATTGAAATCGAAGGCTGATAGCAGCCTTCGAGACTAACGTTTAATCCTCGGGGGGGCGGGTGCCCCCCTTTTTTTTCGTCCGCAATTTGGTGGTCAGAAGCTCATTTTCCACTGCCCCGTCAGGCCTTGATTGTGGCTGTTTGTGCCGGCCTGGGCGCTGTAGGCCAGGCCAAGGGTGTGTTGTTTCGACACGGCGAGGTCCAGGCCGGCTTGCACGTCGAGGCTGTTGCGATCCAGCGCGGTGCCATTGACGGTGAAGCCTTCAATCAGTCCGGGCAGGGCGCGGTAGGACTGGCGCACCTGGCTGTCGACTTCACCGTAGAGGTGTTTCCAGCCGGTGCTGAGGTGGGGCGTGAGGCTGATCTGGTTATCGAATCGATACACCGTCGCCAGGCGAATGCCAAAGGTGCTGCTGAGGTTTTGCTGGGTGTGTGCGCCAACGTTCAATGCAGTCCGGCCACCCGTTTCCTTGAAACGGTCGCGGTGATAGCGCTGGAAGCCTAGGCCGACATAAGGCTCGACACTGAGATCCGCGCTGCCCAGTTGATAGCCCAGCTCCGATAGCAGGGTTTGGCTCTGGGCGTTGTATTGGCCTTTGAGCTGTTCCTTGTAATCAAGCAGGCTCACGTCGCGTTTGTTCTGCCCGGCATGGTCGCTGTAGATCGCCCCCAGGCGCAGGGCCAGCGGACCGTCCTGGCGCACGGCGTACGCGCCCAGGTGCCAGCTGTCCACGTCGGCGGAGAAGCGCTGGGTATCGAAATGGCTGATGGTTTTTGCGCCCAGGACGCCAACACGCCAGGCATGATCCAGTGCCCAGTCGGCGCCTAGCAGCAGTCCGTTGACGTCGTACTTCAAGCCGGCGCTGCCGCCTTGCTTATCGAGGCTGCCGTCGTTGCCCAGGCTTTGCACCCACAAGTGCCCATCGTCGTCCGCAGGTAGTGTGCGCAGGGCCGACAGCAGCTGGCTGCCAAGATGCTGGGTGGTGTTCTGCGTTGCCGTGGCGAGGTTGGCGTTCTGGCTGCCGGCCAATTGCTCGAGGCCTGCACCGATCCCGCCGGGTTGTTGGCCCAGCGCTGCAGCGAATTTTTCCAGGGCTTTGACTTGCTCGGCGGTCAGGCTGCCGGACTGCAATAACCGAATCAGCACGGGGTCCAGCACCTTGGCCACTTGCAGGCCATTGTGCGAGGTGGCCCTGCGGGTGAGGTGGCCGTTGAGGGGCTGTGCTTGGGCTTCGGGCGGGTAAAACCAGGCATCGGGCGGCGCCTCGTAGGGCTGCGACGGGTACGGCGTGTATTCGATATCGCCTCGCGCATGCGCGGGCTGAAGGCTGGCGGCGCTGAGGGCAAGGGCGATGACAAGGGCGAATCTGCAAGGGGTAAAAGGCATGAAGTCCCAACCTCTGATGAGTGAGGCCGGGAATTTAGCGAGATGGCGGGGTGATAAATGTCAGGCTATCGAGCTCTGGTTTGCGGGAGTTGTCTCTAGTACGGCGCGATTAAAAGCACGTGATGACGGGTCAAAATTTTAAGCAAACCCTGCTGACTGAAAGCATTCAGGATGCCTTGGCACGCGGCACGCTGTGATGTGGTCGTTCCCACAGGCGTGGGAACGACCTAAGACTCAGCCCCGGCACTGTGCCAGTGACTTCACCTGCCCGTCACCCCGTTGATTTCCTTCCGACAGCCACGCCTCAAACCCGGCGCCCACCTTCGGCCATTCCGAGTCGATGATCGAGTACCACGCGGTGTCGCGGTTCTTGCCCTTGACCACGGTGTGCTGGCGGAACACCCCTTCAAAACTGAAGCCCAACCGCTCTGCAGCGTACTTGGAGCGGCCATTGGCGTTGTTGCACTTCCATTCCAGGCGGCGGTTGCCTTGCTCGAACGCGTACTTGGCCAGCAAATACACGGCCTCGGTACTTTTCGGCGAGCGCTGCATCGGTGCGCCGAAGGTGACGTGGCCGATTTCAATGCGCCCCTGCTCGGGCACGATGGACATCAGGCTGAGGATGCCTTGTACCTGGCCGGTCGCACGGTCGATCACGCTGAAAAAATACGGGTCGCTGTGGGCAGCATGGTTGTTCAGCCAGTCATTGAAGGCACTGCGCTCGGGGAAAGGGCCGTAAGGCAGGTAGTCCCACAGCTTGGGGTCGGCACCGGGGCCTTGCAGTGCGTTGAACAGGTCGTCGCCATGGCGGGCCGGGTCGAGTTTTTCCAGGCGGATAAAACGCCCTTCGAGCAGTTGGACCGTGGGTGCCGGGACGCCTTTCCAATCGGCGAGAGAGGTAGTCATGCTGCGCTCCTTAAAGACCTTTGCGAAATTGAATGAAGCCAGGGCGTTCGGCGATGCGTTCGTAGAGTTGGATCGCGGTGGCATTGGTCTCATGGGTCAGCCAGTGGACCTTGCAGCAGCCGTCAGCCTTGGCAGTGGTGTAGACGAATTCGATCAGCTTGCGGCCGACGCCGGTGCCGCGTTGGGCCGGGACCACCAGCAGATCCTGCAGGTAGCAGGCGTTCTCGATGCTCCAGTTGGAGCGGTGGTAGATGAAGTTGACCATGCCCACTGCCTTGCCGTCCTGCCAGGCCAGGGCCGAGTGAGTAGGCTCGTTGGCATCGATCAGGCGTTGCCAGGTGCTCTGGCTAACGGCGTCCGGCAACTCGGTGTTGTAGAACGTCAAATACGCTTGCCACAGCGCCAGCCAGGCGGCGTGGTCGGCGGCGGTAACCGGGCGGATGTCGATCTGGCTCATTCTGAGGCTCCTTGAGGAATAAAGCGGGCGAGGGTCTGGTCGCGCACATCGACGCTGGCGGCCAGGCCTTCGCGCACGCCGGCGATATCCGCCGGGCTGCGGTTTTGGCTGAGTTTGCGTTTGCCGATCAGGCGGTCGATCGGCAGGGCAAAGCCGACGATGGCCTTGAGCATGCCGTCAATGTAGTCGGCTGGGGCATCACTGACTGTCCAGGGTTGGGCGCGACTGCCTTCGTGGCGATCGGTCAGGGCACTGACCACCGCAAGTAAACGCTCGGCATCGCTGAAGACCTCGGCCTTGCCGTAGGCATGCACGGCGATGTAATTCCAGGTAGGGACGACTTTGCCGTGTTCGGCCTTCGCCGGGTAGAACGCCGGGCTGATGTAGGCTTCCGCACCGGCAAAGATCACTAATGCCTCGCTGCCATTGTGCAGGTCGCGCCACTGCGGATTGGCCTTCGCCAGGTGGCCGTACAGCGTGCCGTTAGGGCCTTCATCGGGGTTGAGCAGCAGCGGCAAGTGGCTGGCTTGCAGGCCTTGCTCACCAAAGGTCACCACCTGGGCCAGGCGGGTGTGCTGGATCAGTTGCTGGAGTTCGGGCAAATCGTCGAGGGCGAAGGCGCGTGGTGTGTACATGGAAGTTTTCCTTGGCGAATGCTTGCATCCTAGGCAGGCTAATGGTTCGTTGTAAGAGCCATCTAGGGCCAATTTCATAGGTCCAATTCCGGAGCTTCTGCCATGTCACCCCTTGCGCCGCCGTTGTCGTTCAACCCTGCCGGGATCGAGCTGGATCGCCGCCAAGGGCTGACGCGCCAGCTGTATGACGCCTTGCGCCAGCGGGTGCTGGACGGCCGCCTGGTCAGCGGCACGCGATTGCCAGCCACGCGTGACTTGGCGGCAGCGTTGTCGATTTCCCGTAACAGCGTAGTGCGCGCCTACGATCAGCTGTATGCGGAGGGGTTTATTGAGGGCAGGGTGGGCGATGGGACCTACGTGGCACAATTGCCCAGCGCAAAAAAATTATCCACAAAACTGTCCACAGGGTTTTCAACAGGCTTATCCCCAGCCTTATCCACAATTGACGCGCAACAACACGATTTTTCGCTCGGTAAAGTTATCCACAGCCCGGCGTTGGAACGGCTTGAGCACAACCATTTGCCCCTGCCGCCCACGGGGCCGCCGCGAGCGTTTCGGGTAGGGGTTCCGGCACTCGATCTATTCCCTTTCGACGTCTGGGCCAAGCTGACTGCGGCTTTCTGGCGTAAGCCGGACCTTGAGCAACTGTGTTACGGCAACCCCGCAGGGGATGAGCGATTGCGCGGATTGATCGCCGCGTATTTGCGCAGTTCCCGCGGTTTGCAGTGCACGGCTGAGCAAATTGTGATCACCAGTGGCGCGCAGCAGGCGATCAGCCTTTGTGCACAGTTGCTGGTGGTACCCGGCGACGGTGTGGCGGTTGAAAATCCCGGGTACCGCGCTGCCCGGCATGCGTTCGCCCTCGCCGGTGGACGCTTGCATGGCGTGGCGGTGGACGGCGAAGGCCTTGACTGTCACGCGTTGAACAGCCTCCACGGCTGCCGTCTGGCCTATGTCACGCCCTCCCATCAGTACCCGCTGGGTGTGGTCATGAGCCTGGCCCGTCGCCTGGAGCTGCTGGCCTGGGCCGAGCGCAGCGGCGGCTGGATCATCGAGGACGACTACGACGGCGAGTACCGTTACAGCGGGGCTCCCCTGGCCCCGCTGGCGGCCCTGGATCGCAGCGGACGGGTTCTTTATGTGGGCACCTTCGGCAAAGTCGCGTTCCCGGCGCTGCGCTTGGGCTACCTGGTGCTGCCGCCCACGCTGGTGGATGCTTTCGCCCGGCGGCGCGCGGTGGATGTGCGTCATTCGGAGGTCAGTACCCAGGCAGTGATGGCGGAGTTCATGGCGGCAGGGCACTTTCAGCGCCATGTGCGGCGTATGCGTCGGGCAGCGTTGGGTCGACTCGATGCGTTGCTGGCCGAATGGCCTGAAGGCATTGACGGGGTTGGCCAATTGCCCAGTGTGGCGGCAGGCCTGCACTTGACGGTGCCAGTGCAGAACGTTGCGCGTGAGCAGGCGTTGATCGCCCAGGCCGCTGTTGTCGGTGTCGAAATCAACGGCCTGAGCGACTACTGGCTGCCAGACGCCTGTACGCCGGTGGATCAGCGCGCCGGTCTGGTGCTGGGGTTCGCTGCCGTGCCCGAACTGCAGATCAGCTCGGCACTGATGCGCTTGCGCCAGGCGTGGACGTAGACGCCTCCGGCTCCGTGGGTTTACCCAAGAACAGTAACTGCGCCAGGTGTGGGCCGATTTCACTGCGGTACACCGCGATACCGGCCTGTTCCGAGGTGACGCCGCGCTCCACGAATGCGCCTCCCAGGCGGCGTTGTTCGGGCGTTTTCAAGTGCGCTGCGCTGTAAAGCTCATCGCCGCTCTTCGGGGCCTGGTAGTGAAAGTGGGCGTACCACAAAACCCGTTTAGTCTTTTTGTCACGTATTTCGTATTCCTGCAGGTAGTCCTTACGCGGGCCCTTGAGCCTGCGGCGGCTGCCGCTGATCGCTATGGTGACCTCCTTGGCCTGGTGCAGCAGTTGCACATGGGCCGCAGTGGGAGGTCGTGTCTTAAGCATGTCGAGCTTGATCCGCCGGCCTTCGTCGTAGAGTTTTTTAACGGCCACGCCGAGCTGCTGGCGTAGCGCTTCGGAAGTGGTGTTATCGGTTTGGTTGGTGGCATTGGCAGCGTGTTCGATGGTTGCACTTGCCTCCTCGAGTTTTTTCGCCTGGCGCTGGACTTTCTCTTCTATCTCCACCGGCAAGCGTTGCTTTTTGCGCGCCTGGACCTTGGTGCGTTCGATAAAACCATCCACGTCAGCGAGCAGTTCCCGACCGCTCTTCATGCTGGCGGAGAGACCCGGTGGCGGTTTACGGGACGCTTCCTGTCGTGGCGGTTCGCGCCTGAGCCAGACGCCCGGCGTTTTCTCGTGGAAGGTGGCGATGACCTTGTGGGTAAGCGGCTCCGTGACATCGACCAGGCCCGACTCATGGGGCCGGGGCTCTCCCACCACCATACCTTTGTAACGGGTCTTGATGATTTTGCGCCGGGGCGCCTGGCTGGAGCCTGATGCTTGAGGCTTGGGTTCCAGGGATTTCCGCTCGCGCAAGGCGCTCACCAATTGCCGCGTGGCGCGCTGGGCGAATTCATCGATCAGTTGGCGCACGTCTTCGAGGTGCTCGATCAAGACCTCCCTCGGGTATTCGTCGGGCAGGTCGAGAAGGTCCTGGTTGATCGTGGCAAATTGGTCCACCAGGCTGTCCAGTACCTCGACCCGTTCATTCAGAGGCGCTGTCTCTTGCAGTTGCTGGACCTCCTCCAGGCTTTGAACCGCCAGGTCGGCTGACTCGACGATACGGTTGAGCGCCTGGCGTGCACCGCTCCGGGCGGCGGCATTGCCTGTCTTCAGGGCACAATAGCGTGCCAGTGAAATCCGAAAGGCTTTCAGGTCATTGAGGCGGGTGCCGGGCATGTGCAGGCGAGTGTCTTCCACGAAGGCAAGGCCATTGGCGCCAAGCCCTTGCAGGTCTTTGAAGCGGGCGTGCATATACTCCAGTTGCTGCACCATTTGCACTGTCGTCGCGTCCACGCGTTGATGCAGGTCTATCGTCGGCGACTCGTCGTTCAGGTGCGGGCCAATGTCGTCGAGTTGCTGCTGGAAGTCGTCCCTGACCACGTCGATGGTGGCTCGTGTCAGCAGGACTTGATGCTTGAGGTAATGGATCATCCTTTCCGGGTAGTCGGGGACGGTATCGAGAATGTTCAGAGACTTGAGTTGGGCGATGGGGATCTCATACTCCTCCCGGCGCTTTTGCAGCTTATTGGTGTATTCAGCCCGCTTGGCCTCGGCCGATGCGGAGGGTGCCGCCAGACTGGCGTTGCGGGCAGCCATAAGCTCGGCCAGTTTCTGTTCTCTCTGATCGTCGAAGGCGTCCAGTTGCTCGCGCAGTTCATTGATCTTCGGCGGCCGCAGGCGCTGGCGTCCTTTGAGGCGGCTCCTGAACCCACCGCCCCGCAGACGCAGGCGTGTGTCGATGAACCACTGGCCCAGGCGGTTGTTGATCAACACCGGGCCCAGGCGCGTGGGTTGCTTTGGGTCAACAATGATCACGGCGTCATTTTCGTCGACCACCACTTCAAACCACTGCTGTGCGACCGGTGCGTACCAGTGCTCTTGCAAGGGGTACAGATGTTGATAGGCGCCCGCCTGGGCATGTTGCGCCCCCAGGCCCTCGGGCTTGGCCACGCTGAAGCTGTCCAGGGTCTTTTTCAGGCTTGGGGGGGTGCGGGTCAGGGTGCCCAGTGTATGCAGCGAGGGTTCGTGGCCGATGGGCAATTGTGCGATTTCGATGTCGGGTTTCTGGATGATCGTGGGCGCGCGCGCCGGCGTCGGTGGGGTTGTTTTCTCTTCGTCGACGGGCGGTTTGCGGGCGGGGCGCGCCACAGGCGGTTTATGCCTGTCGGCGACATGCAGGGCCAGGGCCATGCCCAGGTTGAGAATGATGTCGGTCACGGCTGACCATTTGGCCTCGACGTCGCCGCGTTCATTCGCCTCGATGGCTTGCTCCAGATCATCCACGAGTTGCCTGATCCAGGCGGCCGTGCCCACCGTCTTGCCCAGGAATGGCAATGCGGCATTGAAGACCAGCCATCCGGCTTGCTTGAAGCTTTCCCAGCGTCCTTCAGCGTTGGACACCGATTGCTGGTCGGCCAGCGTTACCAGTGCGTTGGCATTGGACTTGAACAGCGCGGCCATGTAGTCGCCGCCGACAGCCCCATCACCCAAGGCGATGGGCCCGCTCATGACCACGGCCGTCAACGGTTCGATCAACAGCTTGGACAAGACCCACGGCGAAGATAATGACCCGGGAAACACGAACTGCGCATAGCTGAAACGGCTGCTGTCGGGCAGCCAGGCCAACACGGCCTGGCGCAGCGAGGTGTCCTGTTTGATGGCGTAGAGCAGGTTGGTGTGCGAGGCAAATTGCAGTAACGGCATGTTGGACAGCGGACGGTACAGCAGGCACGGACCTGCCTGGGCGTCCTGAGGCCCGATCACGAACATGTTGGCGACAGTGTCCGCAGTTTGCGTCAACCGGCGCGAGGGAATGAAAGCCAGGGGGCGGATCACGATGGCCTGGCCGTCGACCCGTCGCTGGTCGGGGTCGGTTTTCATCAGGGCGCATACGTAGCGGTAACCCAGCTCATCCACCCCGAACTGGTTGAGGATTTTGTATTGCAAGGCCAGCAGCGGCAATTGCAGACGCAACTGGTTGGCATAGAGCGTTTGCCTGCGCAGGGACTCGGTCGGGTTATCGAGCAGCGTGCGCTTGATCAGAGCCGGATAGTGCTTGCCGACGTCCACTTGGGTAATCAGGCTTTCGAGGTAATCGGCAGTCATCCACTCTGGCACATCACCGCCGTTTTCGTAGTACACCGTCTTGTTGCCCAGGGGCAGGGCGATCAGGTTTTCCAGGGCCATGTCGACCAAGGCGAAGGTCTGGGTATCTACCAACCCTGGGGCGGTGAACAGCCCCAGCACCACTTGGCTGGTGATGGTGACGCGAATGTTTTGCACGTTCAGGTTGGTCGATCGCGGATGGTCTTTGAGCATTGCCTCTTGGAGGGCTTGCAGGGCGTAGTCGCGGATCGGGGCAATCCCGTCCAGGTAGGTCTTGTTGGCCTGGCTGTCATTGAGCATTGCCAGGTCAAGCAAGTAACGGCTGTACAGCGACCCATCGGTGAATGACGCGCTCTTCAGCCAGTCAGGCATCACATCACGGATCAATTGCAGTTTGGACTGGTTCGCTACCGATATTTGATTGAACTCCAGCGTCAAGTCTTGCTGCTCGGGATCGTCGGCTGAGGGCGGGGTCCGTTCGGAAAAATCAATCTCGGTGAGGGCGTCGATTTGCTGGCTGATCAACATACAGGCCTGGAACTCAAAAAAATCACCTTCCGGTTCGAACAACCGCCAGTGCAACGGATGTCCCTGGACGGTGACGGCATGACGGTTGAGGGTTTCTCCCAGGTTTTGAAGGCTGTCGAATCGCTTGTGTCCGGTGGCAATCGAGTAGGCGAGGATGATGGCTCGTTTCTCGTGGGTGCCAATCAACACCGAGTAGGAGGCATAGCCGAGATGTTTGATGCGGTTATCCCTGTTCACATCGACATCGATCAGATAGGTGCGCGTACGGTATTTGTCATTGGGTAGTCGCAGTGCGTAGTCGGGGTATTGGAACACCAGCCTGGCGATGGCCTGTTCGTGTTCGTCCCAATCGTTGCCCTGCAAGCCCCAGGCACCGCGCAATGTGTTGGCAAAGGTCTTCCAGCGTGGCCCTGTGGGGTCGGCGGTGTGGTTCCAGTAATCCAATTGTTGTTCCTGGAGCGCAATGAACAGCAGCGGTGCGAATTCGTTGATCATCCGGGCGATGTCGTCGATTCGTACCGGCAGATGAATATCCGGGCCACTGTTGGTGTTGCGGTAGGTCAAGTAATGCTCGCCATCGATATAGACCACGGGTGTGTCGGCGTTGGCTTGCAGGGCCAGGACGCTGCTGAGGTGTTCATAGCGAGGCGCGCCAGGGGTGACTTGCCCCTCCACGACCCGCCAGGAAGGCGACACGACGATCGCCAGGTCCGGGTCGATATCAAGCTGTGGGTAAAGCGCTTTCAAGGCCGGGCGCAAGGTCTTGGCGGCGACCTCGCGCATTGAGGGCCCCGTCGTCAGCTGAGTGACCAGGGCATTGGTGGTCTGCGCCGTTCGGGAGTCGGGTGAGGAAGAATCGGTCATTGGGCAATCCGTCAGGCAAGGGTCGCCGCGAGTTGGCAGCGTGATTGCCCCACAGTAGCCAGGTGTTCAGTGGTGACGGCGGTAGTTAGTTAGCGGCACCCATGGGGTGCCGCCAAAGGGTGTCAGGTGCCCGATTTGATCTTGGTCCACGCCCGCGTGCGGGCGCGTTCGGCGTCACGGCCCAGCGGCTTCAGGGTGTAGAGCGTGGCCATCGCCGCCTCGGTCGGGTACAGGTTGGGGTTGTTGCGGATCGACGGGTCAACCTGCTCGGTGGCGTCCTTGTTGGGGTTGGGGTAGCCGACAAAGTCGCTGATCGGCGCGATCACCTGGGGTTGCAGCAGGTAGTTGATGAAGGTGTAGGCGTCTTGCGGATTCTTGGCACCCTTGGGAATGGCGAGCATATCGAACCAGATCGGCGCGCCTTCTTTAGGCAGGCGCATGTCCACGGTCACGCCGTTCTTGGCCTCTTTGGCGCGGTTGGCGGCCTGGGAGAAGCTGCCGGAGTAACCGACGGCGACGCAAATGTCACCGTTGGCGATGTCAGCCATGTACTTGGAGGAGTGAAAGTAGGTGACGTAGGGGCGGATCTTCATCAGCAGCGCTTCGGCTTTGTCATAGTCCTTGGGGTTGCTGCTGTTGGGGTCCAGGCCCAGGTGTTGCAAGGCCAGCGGCAGGATCTCGGACGGCGAATCCAGCAGCGCGACGCCGCACTGCTTGAGCTTGCTGATGTTCTCTTGCTTGAAGATCAGGTCCCAGCTGTCTACCGGAGCATCGGCGCCCAACGCGGCCTTGACCTTGTCCGGGTTGAAGCCGATGAGGATGGTGCCGTACATGTAGGGCACCGCGAATTTGTTGCCGGGGTCGTTCGCTTCGATCAGCTTCATCAGCTTGGGATCGAGGTGCTTCCAGTTCGGCAACTGGCTGCGGTCCAGCGGCTGGAACACGCCGGCTTCGATCTGCTTGGCCAGGAACACATTGGACGGCACCACGACGTCATACCCGGAGTTACCGGTGAGCAGCTTGGCTTCCAGCGCCTCGTTGGTGTCGAAGATGTCGTACACCAGTTTGACCTGGGTGTTCTGCGCCTTGAAGTCTTCCAGTGCCTTGGGGGTGATGTAGTCGAACCAGTTATAGACCCGCAGGGTGTTCTCTTCGGCATGGGCAACACCGCTGATAACGGCAGCGCAGAGGACAAGTGACTTGAGCATATTCATTGGGCAGCCCCTTCAAAACCTTCAAGAACGTTGACGGCATTGATGCCGATTTCTTCCACGGCGTAGCCGCCTTCCATCACAAACAGCGTGGGTTTGCCCAGGCCCGCGATGCGCGTGCCCATTGCCAGGTAATCCGGGCTATCGAGCTTGAATTGCGAGATAGGGTCGTCCTTGAAGGTATCCACGCCCAGGGACACGACGATGATGTCGGCGCCATAGCGCTCGATCTCTGCGCAGGCTTCTTCAAGCGCTGCGCTCCAGCACTCCCAGCCGGAACCGGCCGGCAGTGGGTAGTTGAAGTTGAAACCTTCGCCCGAGCCTTCGCCCCGTTCGTCGGCATAGCCCAGGAAAAACGGAAACTCGGCTTCCGGATGGCCGTGGATCGAGGTGAACAGCACATCGCTGCGCGCGTAGAAGATCGACTGGGTCCCGTTGCCGTGGTGGTAGTCGACATCGAGGATCGCGACCTTTTTGTGGCCCTGGTCGAGGAAGGCCTGGGCGGCAATGGCGGCGTTGTTGAGGTAGCAATAACCGCCCATCAAGTCGCTGGCGGCGTGATGCCCCGGTGGCCGGCACAAGGCGAAAGCACTGTGGGCACCCTGTTGGATGGCGGCCTGGGCCGTGAGCGCGACTTGCGCTGCGCTGTAGGCGGCTTGCCAGGTGCCGGCGGTGATCGGCGCGCCACCGTCGAAGCTGTAGTAACCCAGCTGCCCATGCAGGCTGGCGGGCACTACGCGGCGCAAGGTGCGCGCCGGCCAGGTGTAGGGCAACAAGTCGCCGTCCTGGCCGAATTCGGTCCAGCGCGCCCAGGCGCCCTGGAAGAAGTCCAGGTAGTCGTGGCTGTGGATGCGCTGCAGCGGTGCCAGGCCGAAGTCCTGCGGCGGGTGAACAGGGCCCAGTTCGCGGTCCTTGACGCGTTGCAGCACGTGGTCGGCGCGCGAGGGCATTTCGAAGCAGGGCATCAGTTGCCCGTCCATCAGTTCACAACGGCCGTGATGCAGGTGGTGATCGTCCGAGTAAATCGTCAGCATGTTGTTGTTCTCCGCAGGCGGTATCGGTGCATGCAGTCTTGCTGGCGACGGGTGTTATGAGAACGGCAAGAGCGGCCAAAAGGGGATAAATATGGCCAGATTGTCTGTCCGTAATTCGCCCCATGGGAGCGCATGGTCTGCTCGCGAAGGGAGCGCGCGGTGCGAGTCAGGGGCGAAATTGACTCGGCGCCACACCGCTCCAGCGCACAAACGCATGCCTGAAACTCGCGGTCTCACTGAAACCCAACTGTTCGGCAATCCGGTGGATGGGCCACTGGTCCTGCGCCAGCCACTGCTTGGCGCGCTCGAAACGCAGTTCATCGAGCAGTTCCTGATAACTGCAGCCCAGGTCATGAAGGTGCCGGCGCAGGGTGCGCGGCGAACAGTTCATCTGCTGGGCCAGGCCCTCCAGCCCAGGTGCAGCGTGCAGTTGCGACGCGAGCAATTGACGGATTCGTCCCAGCCAGGCCTCGCGCCCGGTAAATTCGGTGTTCTGTTTACGGCAGCGCTCCGCCATGGCCTGGTGGGTCACGGTGTCGGCCAGGGGCAAGGGCTGGGCCAGCCAGCGTTTATCAAAGGCGAACGCGTTGGCGGTGGCCTGGAACTGCAACGGGCAGTCGAAAGACTCGGTGTAGCGCGCTTGATAATCCGGCGCATCGTACTCAAAGCGCGCGCCCAGCAAGGGCAGCGGGTGGCCGAGCAGGTCGTCGCAGATAACCTTCAGCGACCCCAGGCACAGCTCGACATTGAAGGCGGCCAGTGCCGGGTTCTCGCGGTAATCGCCAGCGGTGAACCAGATACGTTCGCCGTCCTCCTCCAGGCTCAGTTCGAAGAGTGTTCCCAACAGCGCCGGATAACGCAGCGCCAGGCGCAAAGCGTCACCGAAAGTGGCACTGGTGAGCAGGGCGTAGCCGAGCATGCCGTAGGACGAGACGTGCATGCGCCGTCCCACGATCAAGCCGATATCGCGCTGCAGGGCGACGGCATTGGCACACACCTGCATCTCCTGGTGCGTGGCGATGCGCGTGTCGGCGCGGTTCAAGTCCGCGGCACAGATACCGCTACCGGCCAACAGCGCATCAAAGGGCACGCCTTCGGCCTTGAACGTGCTGAGCACCAGGGAGACCGCATTGAGGGTGGTGAGGTGGGAGTGCAGCATGGGAACTTCCAGCCAGGGGAGGCTGGAAGGACAGCAAGTTATATGCCGGTCAGCGCAGTTCGCCGCACAGGTCCAGCTCTACCAGGCGGCGCACTTCGCTGGTGAGCAGCCCGGCGCCGAGCAGGGCCTGCAGCTTGCCGAACACTGCTTCGCGGGTCATGCCGCCACCGGACAGCACGCCAACGCCGCGCAGGCGGCTACCGGCCTCGTACACGTCGAGCTCCACGCCGCCTTCATGGCATTGGGTGATTGCCACCACGACCACGTCAAGATCTTGCGCACGCTTGAGGCTGGCGAGGAACGCCGGGTTGTCGCTCGGGCCGGTGCCGCTGCCAAAACATTCCAGCACCAGCGCCTGGATGCCGCTGTCGACCAGTGCATCCAGTTGCCCGGCGGCAATGCCCGGTACCAGCGGCAGCACGCCGACGTTGGCCAGTGCTTTGGGCTGGCGATAGTCCAGGGCGGCGGGAATTGCGTCGGCCTTGGCAACGCCACCATTGCGCTGCAAGGCGGCAAACGGATGGCGACCAAAACTACGGATCTTCGCGCAACGGGTCGGCGCCATCAGCGCACCGTGGAAGTACAACTGCACACCCGGCGCCAGGCCTTCACCCAGCGCGGCGAGGGCGCCGCTGACATTTTCCCAGGCATCGCTGTCCGGTACGCCGGCGGGCAACATCGAGCCGGTGAACAGTACCGGCGCCGGCAGGCCCAGCAATTGGAAGCTCATGGCCGCCGCGCTGTAGGCCAGGGTGTCGGTGCCGTGCAGGATCAGCACGGCGTCGCAGCCTTCCTCCACGGCGTCGACCACGGCAGTGCGCAGGCGCTGCCAGTAGGCGGGGGTCATGTTGGCGCTGTCGATCAGCGGCGACATTTCCTGGAAGCGCCAGGCGGGCACTGGCTGATTGGCCAGTTGCTCACGCATGCGGGCCTCGAAACCGGATGCAGGCGCCAGGCCATTGGCACTGGCCTGCATGCCGATGGTACCGCCGGTGTAGAGCACCATTACGTTGTTAGCGGGTTGCATAAGATCTCCTGAACGAAAAACGCCGCCGGGCCCAGAGCATGCCCAAGGCCGGGCGGCGTGTCATCTATCTAGGCGGGTTACGCTCAGCGTTGCGCTTGAGTGTTCAGCTCTGCCGATGCGTGAGCCTTTGGCTCAGGCTTCACCGGATTCGCTGGCCAGGCCTTGCGATCCAGGTCCAGGTCAGGGAATTGGCTGGAGTCGAACACCGGGGTCTTGATGCCCGCTGCACGCTGGTTGTCGTAGTCGTTCAGGATGCGCATGGCGATCTTGAACAGGAACGCCAGGGCGAACAGGTTGACGAACGCGAGCATCGTCATGGTGATGTCGGCGAAGGCGAACACGGTGCTCAGGTTCTCGATGGAACCCCAGAAAATCAGCACCAGCACCAGCGCACGGTAGCCCATCAAGACTTTACGGTTGTTACCCACCAGGAAGCGCAGGTTGCTCTCGCCCAGGTAGTAGTTGTACATGATCGAGGTGAACACGAACAACGCCAGGGCCACCGAGATGAACATGCGGCCCCAGTCGCCGACCACCGCCGCCAGGGAGTTCTGGGTCAGGGCAATGCCGTCGCCTTCGAAACCCGGGGTATAGAAGCCGGAAAGCAGGATCAGCAACGCGGTGCAGGTGCAGATCACGAAGGTGTCGAGGAACACGCTGAATGCCTGCACCACGCCTTGGGCGATCGGGTGTTCTACCGAAGCCACCGCCGCCACGTTGGGCGCACTGCCCAAACCGGCTTCGTTGGCGAACACGCCGCGCTTCACGCCCATGATGATTGCGCTGCCGACCAGGCCACCAAAGGCTTGGTCGAGGCCGAAGGCGCTCTTGACGATGGTCGCGAGCATGGCCGGCACGTGGTCGAATTGCAGCACGATCACGTACAGGGTCACGGCGATGTAGACCAGGGTCTTGACCGGCACCAGCAGGTCGGCGATCGACGCGATGCGCTTGATCCCGCCGATGAACACCAGGCCCAGCAATACCGCCAGGGCCAGCCCGGTGTAAGTGGTGTCCAGGCCAAAGGCGTTGTTCAGCGAGTGAGTCACGGCGTGGGCTTGCAGGCCGTTGAAGGCGAAGCCGAAGGTCACCAGCAGCAGGAACGCCATGACCATGCCCAGCCAGCGCTTCTGCAGGCCGTGCTGGATGTAGTAGGCCGGGCCGCCACGGTAGGTGCCTTCCGCATCAGTACGTTTGTACAACTGGCCGAGGGAGCATTCGATAAAGCTCGAAGACATACCCACCAGCGCGGTGACCCACATCCAGAACACGGCACCTGGGCCGCCCAGGGTCACGGCGATACCGACGCCGGCGATGTTACCGGCACCGACGCGGCCAGCCAGGCTGAGCATCAGCGCCTGGAACGAACTGAGCTGGCCGGAGCTGCTCTTCAGGCTGTCTTTAAACACCGAGAACATGTGGAAAAAGTGGCGCAACTCGAGCGAATCGTGAAATAACCGCCGAGCCCGACAATGAGCACGATCAGGACTTTCCCTGAGAGGAAGTCGTTGATGACTTCGAGCATGGAGTGTTCCTCGCTGATTTTTCTAATGGCAAACGCAGGACGGTCCGACACGTCGTATGGCACCAGGCAGTGCACGACGCTTCGACCCCAATCCTTTTGCGGGTGTTGTTATTCATGCGGTTTCGCGCTGTCCAGGACCTCGTTACCGACGATCTCTGACGCGAAGAGGGGCGGCACTATACCTAGGCGAGCATCATCCGTCTGCACGGTCTGATTAAAGGTTTCAGCCAGGCGGCGGCGGGCAAGGAGGGTTTGCAGGGCGATATTGGATTTTTTATGGGCGTCATTTCACAACCTTGAGGCAAAAAAAAGGGCCTGAAGAACGAGCCTTCAGGCCCTCAAAAGGTGAGAGGTGTCTAGTCCCTCA
>Ga0308159_1002992_pt1 | contig 18092 bp, 14 predicted proteins | sample PhyCR1_FD_201040 | JGI IMG/M metagenome (GOLD analysis project Ga0308159, IMG submission 201040) | Phyllosphere microbial communities from UC Gill Tract Community Farm, Albany, California, United States - DLSLC.R1 | ecosystem: Host-associated > Plants > Phyllosphere > Unclassified | place: USA... | reverse complement strand
GCTCTTCGTAGGGCTCGGTGCCGGGGATGGTGTTGGTGTCGAAGTCGTAGGCCATCAGGCGGTGCGACTTGAGCATGGCCGGCAGGATGTGCTTGCCGAAATCGCTGTGGCCGGTTTCATGGGCTTCTCGCAGGGCATCCAGCAGCACATCGGCGTTGAACAGGTAGTTGCCCATCGAGGCCAGCGCATGGGTGGAGCTGCCGGGCATGGGGCGCGGCGGCGTCTGCGGCTTCTCGACGAAGTCGACGATGCGGTGGTTGTCGTCCGTTTCCACGATGCCGAACTGGTTGCAGTCGGCGAGCTTCACCGGCAGCGTCGCCACGCTGACGTGCGCATCGTTCTTCGTATGGAAGTCGATCATCTGGCGCACGTCCATGCGGTAGATGTGGTCGGCGCCGAACACGGCCACGATGTCGGGCTTGAACGTCTCGATCAGGTGGATGTTCTGGTAGACCGAGTCGGCCGTGCCCTGGAACCATTCCGGGCCGTTGTTCATCTGCGGCGGCACGACGGTGACGAAGTGCTGGGGGATGAAACGCGTCATCGTCCACGACTGGCGGATGTGCTCGATGAGCGACTGCGACTTGTACTGCACGAGCAGGTAGATGGAGTAGATCTCGGAGTTCACGAGGTTCGAGAGCACGAAATCGACGATGCGGTGCTTGCCGTTGAAGGGGACGGCGGGCTTGCAGCGCTCGGCCGTGAGCGGGTGCAGGCGCGAGCCTTCGCCGCCGGCCATGACGATGGCGAGAACGTTCTTGGTGCTAGACATGTGGGACTCCCGTGAAGTCAGACGTGGAAGGGCGCGAAACCTGGTGCTGCCGCCACCGTCCGGCTTCCTTGCGCGCGCGGCCGGGTTCGCCGTGGAAGGCGGGCCGGATGCGGGGCGGTGGAGGCGGGATGCGACATGGCAGGGAATACCCGTGCATGTTCTGTTGCGGCGCAACAAGGCGTTGCAGGAAGTTCCGACGACGCGATGTCAGTGGGCGCCTACGTGCGCGGCGGCAGCATTGGTTCCGGACGCCGTACCGTGCCGGACCGTGGTGTAACGGTCCCGCGGCAGGATCTGCCGGAGTTCTCGAAAGGCGCCTGGCGGCGCCCGAGCAGGATCAGGCGCCCGTCGCGCCGGCGTCGCGCAGGGTGGCCAGTGAACTCTCGATGAGGGCGTCGAACGTGTCGAAATTCATGGGCTTGGGCAGGACGTGGTCGAAGCCCTCGAGCGACGCGCGTTCGGCCGCACCTACCCCCGTGATGCCGATTGCGATGCACGCGGACAGACCGCGGTCGCGGGCGATGCGCTTGAGCTGCGGCACGAGGTCGGCGCCCAGCATGTCCGGCAGATGCTGGTCCACGAGCAGCAGCGGCGCGGCCTGCGCCTGCATGGCGGCAAGCGCTTCTGCACCCGTGAATGCCATGCGAACGCCGTGCCCGTTGAGTTCCAGCAGATCCCGCAGCAGTTCCGCAGCCTCGTGGTTGTCGTCGACGATCAGTATCTCTGCGTGCATGAAGGGGCGCGGGGCCTCGGCCGCGGGGGCCGGCTGGATTCAGGAACGGGTGATTGTGCCCGACGCCGCGGGCGGCAGTCGTACCGAGAAAACCACATGGTCGTCTTCATGGGCATAGCGGATGTCGCCGCCGTGGCCCCGGACTATCTCGTGGGCGATGTACAGACCCAGGCCCATGCCGGACCGGTTGCGCGCGTTGCCGGACGACGATGCCTTGAACGGGCTGAACAGATTCTTCGCCACGGCGTCGGGAATCGGCGCGGCCACGTTGCGCACCACGATCGCCACGCCGCCGCCGTCCGGCAGCGCTGCGGCGGCAATGCGCACCGGATGGCCCGGCAGGCCGTGGTGGCGGGCGTTGCTGATGAGGTTCACCACCACCTGGGCGATCCGGTCGGCATCGACCTCGGCTTCCAGCGAAGGCGGCAGTTCGGTCTGCAGGTCGGTTTCCGGATGGGCCGTGCGGGCCTCGTCGATGAGGTCGGCCAGCAGTGCCGCGACGTCCGTGGCGGCGAGCTGCAGGTCGATGCCCAGGCCGCTCTGCAGCCGCGACATGTCCATCACCTGGCTCACCAGCCGCTGCATGCGGCTGCTGGAGGACTGGATGCGCTGGCCCAGGCGGCCGGTGCGGCCGTCGGCATCGCCGCCTTTCTCGAGCACGCGGGCCGCCATGCTGATCGAATGCAGCGGATCGCGCAGGTCGTGGCCGAGCACGGCCATCAGCTGGTTGCGCGTGCGGTTGAGCTCGGTGTGACGGGCATGCTGCGCGCGTTGCATCTCGTCGAGTACCTGGCCGGCAATGTCGAGTTCCACCGCGTCCCACGCCTCGGCGGTGGAGCGCACGGTTTCCTTCCAGAGGTCGAAAGAGCCGCGCGGCGTGAGCCGGGGGCCCAGCGGCCCGGGGCGCACTTCCTTCTCCGGGCGGCCACCCCAGTGGATGGTCTCGATCTGCTCCCGGCGCAGGAAGAGCACCCAGCCGCCGCGCTCGCGGTCGAACGGCAGCGCCAGCAGGCCGCACCAGGGCGCGGCATCGGTGGCCAGGGTGGGCTCCAGCAGCGGCATGGCATGGGTCTGGTAGAGCCGGTCGGCGGGAATATCGTCCCGCGCGGAGGCGAGCCAGTCGAGGATGGCCTTGGCCGCCCGCTCCGACACGTCGCCGAAGCGCTGCAGCTTGGCGCCCACCGCCACCACCGCGGCTTCGGCGTGGAGGTTGGCGGCGAGTTCCGGCGCGCAGCGGCAGAGCGCCGCGAACTCGTCGTCGGAGTGCACGATGTCCTGGATGAGCTGCGCGCGCAGGGTGGCGGCCGACTGGGTGCGGCCGTTGTTGGCGGCGAGCAGCGAGTTCTGGATGTTCGACGACAGCACCTGCGCGATCACGTCGCAGGCCATGCGCACGCTGTAGGGCACCTGCCGCGGCTGCATGTGGTGGCAGGCCAGCAGGCCCCACAGCCGGCCGTTGATGACGATGGAGACGCTCATCGAAGCCGCCACCCCCATGTTGGAGAGGTATTCGATGTGGATCGGCGACACGCTGCGCAGCACGCTCGCGCTCATGTCGAGCGGCTCCGCCGTCTGCTGCAGCAGCGCGACCGTGGGGGCGCCCACGTCGGCGATGAGCCGCAGCGTGTTGGCCACGTACAGCCGCCGCGCCTGCGCGGGAATGTCGCTGGCTGGGTAGCGGCGCCCGCGGTACGGATCGAGTTCCGGCACGCAGGTCTCGGCCACCACGTCGCCGCTGCTGTCGTGCCGGAACCGGTAGGCCATGATCCGGTCGAAGCCGGTGAGCGCCTGCAGCTCCTGGGTGGCGAGCTGCAGCAGCTCGTCGATGGCGCGGGGGCGGCGCAGCTTTTCCATGGCGCGGTGCGCCTGCACGGCGAACACCGCCAGCTCGGCCGGGCTGTGCCGGCGGGGCTCGAACTCGGCCACCAGCAGCTTGCCGCTGATGTGCAGCACCACGTCGAACACCCGGCCTTTCGTTTCCATCTCGGCGGGCATGGGCAGCTCGGCTTCGCCGCGCAGGGCCTGCAGCCCCTCGCGCACCTTGTCGGCGATGGCGGTGCAGGGAGGCTGGGGCAGTGCGGACAGATCGCTGCCCGGCCAGAGCGGACAGCCCAGCAGCTCTTCCACGTTCTCGCTGGCGTAGCGCACCTTCCCGTCCATGTCGAACGCGACCAGCGCGCCGTGGCTCTGGATGCGGCCCGGGATGTGGATCGGTTCGCGGTCGCAGTTGTCCAGCGTCGGGGCGGGGGATTCCTGGGTGTGGAGCGGCATGGTCATGGCTGGGGCTCCGTCAGGAGGGCGAGGGGTGCAGCGCGGTCTGCGGGCGAGGAGGTTGGGAGTGGGTTCCGCTCGGGGATCATGCAGGCGTTTCTTCCTGCACATCGTACTGCCGTCGCAGCGCGTCGAAGGCGGTCTGCGCACCTGCGCAGGCGGCTGCGATGTCCTCCGGCGCCTGCAAGGCATCGGCCAGCCGCGCGAGGAAATGCTTCCAGCGGGCGGCCGTCCCGGCGCCGCTGCCCTGCAGGTAGCGCAGCGGATGCGGCGCCAGCGTGGCGGAGAGGCGCCGGTGGAGCCACTGCCCGCCGAGCTGCGAGCCCTCCACCACGTAGGCCATGCCCCAGGCGACCGCCGCCGCGCGCGCGGGGAAACGCTCCAGCACGCGGGCCGCGGCTTCCTCCGTTTCCACCCCCGCCGCCGGCCAGGCCGCGGCCGCTGCGTCCTCGAGGTCGAGGCGCAGGGCCTGCAACCGGCCGGGATCGTCCAGGCGCCAGGGATGCGGGCCGGCATCGATCGGCGAGATCACCGGGCCGAGGGCCTGCAGCCATGCAGCCAGCGCGCGGGCATGCCGCACGTAGTCCTGCAGCGTTGCCCCTTCGCGCGCGAGCGGCAGGGCCGCGTCGAGCCGGGCATGCTGCTCCCGCGTCGCTTCCCGCAGCGCGGCCAGGCCGCCGGTGCGTGCGGCGGGAACGGCCGGCAATGCGCGGCCAGTGCCGGAGGGAATCGGGTGCGGAGTGCTCACTGGATGGCGGGAAGGGCGACGGTGAATCGCTGGCGTTCGTCTGGGTGGAAGCAAGGGAGGGGAGGAGGAAAGGCGCCCGCGGGAGCCGTGTCACGACCCCTGCTGGATGAGGTTGCGCACGCGGCGGGCGAGGGCGTCGAGTGTGAACGGTTTCGTCAGCACGTGCATGCCGCGCTCCAGATGACCGTTTCCCACGGCGGCATTTTCGGCATAGCCGGTGATGAAGAGGATCTTCAGGTCGGGCCGTGTGAGCCGGCCGCCGTCGGCGAGCTGCCGCCCGTTCATGCCGCCGGGCAGGCCCACGTCGGTGATGAGCAGGTCGAGGTGGGTGCGCGACTGCAGCACCTCCAGCGCGGCGGCGCCATCGCCGGCCTCCAGGGTCTGGTAGCCCATCTCGTGCAGCACTTCCACCACCAGCGAGCGCACGCTCGGCTCGTCGTCCACCACCAGCACCACGCCCGACCCTTCGCCGGGCTCCACGGGCAGAGTCGCGGGCAGGCCCGAGTCCTCCGCCGGCGCTTCGTGGCGCGGCAGGTAGATGCACATCGTGGTGCCCATGCCGGGCTCGGAATAGGCACGCACCTGTCCGCCGGACTGCCGGGCGAAGCCGTACACCATCGACAGGCCCAGGCCGGTACCCATGCCGATCGGCTTGGTGGTGAAGAACGGCTCGAAGATCCGTCCCATGATCTCGGGCGTCATGCCCGCGCCGGTGTCGGTCACGCAGAGCGACACGTACTGGCCCGGCGGCAGGTCGCGCTCCCGGCCGGCGCGCTCGTCCATCCAGGCATTGGCGGTCTCGATGGTGAGCCGTCCGCCGCCGGGCATGGCATCGCGCGAGTTGATGCACAGGTTGAGCAGGGCGCTTTCGAGCTGGTGCGGATCGACGTGGGTGGTCCACAGGCCGACGGCGTTGACGACTTCCAGCTCCGTCTCGGGACCGATGGTGCGGCGGATGAGTTCCTCCATCCCGCGCACCAGCCGGTTCACGTCGGTGGCCTTGGGGTCGAGCGTCTGGCGGCGCGAGAACGCCAGCATGCGGTGCGTGAGCGAGGCGGCGCGGCGGGCCGCGCCCTGGCCGACGGTCACGTAGCGCGCGAGGTCGTCGAAGCGGCCCTGGGCCACGCGCCGGTTGAGCAGTTCGAGGCTGCCGCTGATGGTGGCGAGCAGGTTGTTGAAGTCGTGCGCCAGGCCGCCCGTGAGCTGCCCCACGGCCTCCATCTTCTGGGACTGCCGCAGCGCTTCCTGCACGGCCTCGCGCTCGCGCGACTCGGCCGTGAGGCGGGCCAGCGCGTCCTCCAGGTCGCGGGTGCGCTCGGCCACGCGGCTTTCCAGCTCGCGGTTGAGCATGCGCAGTTCTTCCTCGGCGACACGCTGGTCGGTCACGTCGTGCCCCTCGGCGAAGATGCCGGTCACCGCGCCCTGTCCGTCCAGCGTCGGCTGGTAGACGAAGTTCAGATAGTGCTCGGTGAGCGGGCCGCCTGGGGTGCGCCGCAGCTGGACCTTGAGGTTCTTGCCGATGTAGGGCCGGCCGGTGCGGTACACCTCGTCGAGCAGTTCCCGGATGCCCTGGCCTTCCAGCTCGGGCATCGCCTCCAGCACGGTCTTGCCTTCCAGGTCCTGGCGGCCGATGAGCTGCTGGTAGGACTCGTTGACGAATTCGAAGACGTGCTCGGGCCCGTGCATGACGCACATGAAGCCGGGCGCCTTGCTGAACAGGTCGCGCAGCCGGTCGCGCTCCGCCGTGCGGGATTCGAGCGCCTCGGCCTGCGCGATGGCGGGCGCCACCTGGCCCGCGAGCAGTTGCAGGAACGCCTGGATTTCCGCATCGTCCCCGGGGCGGTGCGGATTGCAGCCGCACACGAAGAACCCTGCGGAACGGCTGTCGCCCTGGGGCGGCAGCGCCACCACGAAGGCGGTGTGCGGGGGCGCCTGCCATGCGCCCGTGGGCGTATCGGCCGCGGGCGCCAGCGGCACGGCGTAGGCGGGCTCGCCCCGGGCGAGCCGCTCGAGCTGCCAGGGCTGCGGCGTGCCCGGCAGCAGCACCCGCGGCGCCAGGCGGTGGCCCGAGGGAATGCCCGCGTTGCAGGCCAGCCGGGCCGTGCCGTGGGCATCGTAGAGGTAGATCAGCGAGAAGGGCAGGTCGTGCTGCGCGCGGGCGACGGTGGCGCAAGCGGCGTCCAGCACCTGCTGGCGCGTGCCGCCGAGCGACATGGCAGCGCCCAGTTCGTGCAGCAGGCCGAGCCGCCGCTCGCTGATGATGCGCCGGGTTTCCTCGGAGACCGCGCAGAAGAGCCCGTTGACGCTGCCGTCGTCGTCCAGCAGCGGGCTGTAGGAGAACGTGTGGTAGGTCTCCTCCAGCGTGCCCGTGCCCGCCCGGTCGATGAGCAGCATGAGCGAGGAGTCCCAGGTGGATTCGCCGCGCTCGTACACCGCGTGCATGCGGCCCTTCACGTCGTCCCAGATCTCCCGCCAGACCAGGGCCGTGGGGCGCCCCAGGGCCTCCGGGTGCTTGACGCCCAGCGTGGGCCGGTAGGCGTCGTTGTAGAAGAACGCGATGTCGGGTCCCCAGCCGACCCACATCTCGAAGCGGGAGGTCAGCAGGATGCGCAGCGCCGCCTTCAGGCCCTGGGGCCAGCGGTCGGGCGGGCCGAGCGGCGTGGCTTCCCAGTCATGCTGGCGCATGCGGCGGGCCATCTCGCTGTGGCCGATGAAGATGTCGGCATGGCGTTCGGGCTGCGGGGAAAGCGAGGGGGTCATGGGGCCTTCGTGCACGGTCTACCGGCCCGCCATCAGCCGGACGATGGTGGCCATGAGGGCGTGGGGTTGCAGCGGTTTGCCGAGGTGCGCGTCGAAACCGGCTTCCAGCGCCCTGTTCGCGTCCTGCGGGCGCGAGAAGGCCGTGAGCGCGATCGCGACGGGCGGCCGGCGTCCTGGCGGTACCGCCATGCCGCGCAGGGCGCGCACGAGTTCGTAGCCGTCGCGCCCCGGAAGCCCGATGTCGCTGACCACCACGTCGGGCCAGCGTTCGCCCAGTGCCCGGATGGCGGCATCGAAATCCGCGGCCTGCCGCGGCCGCGCGCCGCCGTCGGACAGCACCACGGCCAGCATCTCGCTGGCGTCCGGATGGTCTTCCACGGTGAGGATGTCGAGAGCGCGCAGCGGGCGCTCCTCCATGGGCGGCTCGGGCGGCGCTTCGTCCGCGCGCAGCGGCGCGGGCGCGCTCTCGCCTTCGCCCTCGTAGGCCGCGGTGAGCCGCACGGTGATGGTGGAGCCCTTCCCGGAGCCGGCGCTGTACGCCTCGACCCCGCCGCCGTGCAGCTCGGCGAGCTGCTTGACGATGGAGAGGCCCAGGCCCAGGCCGCCGTGGCGGCGGTTGTCGGGCGAGTCGCTCTGGGTGAAGCGGTCGAAGAGGTGTTCGATGAACTCCGCAGCGATGCCGCGGCCCCAGTCCTGCACGGACAGCGTGAGCGCATTGCCCTCGCGCGACAGCACCACCTCGATGCGCCCGTCGTTGTCGGAGAACTTGATGGCGTTCGTGAGCAGGTTCCAGAAGATCTGCTGGAAACGCGTCGGGTCGAGCCAGGCGGGCCCGATGCCGGCGCCCGCCTGCACGTCCACCGTCAGGCGCTTCTCGGCGATGGAGGCCTGCAGCGCTTCGATCGCCGAGCGCACCGCCTCCTCGGGCTGCGTCCATTCGCGTTCGAGGTGCAGCTTGCCGCTGTTGATGCGCGACACGTCCAGGATGTCCGAGATGATGCGTGCCTGCGCCTTCACGTTGCGGTGGATCGAATCCAGCCCCTTGATCAGTTCGGGCGTGCCGCCGCGGCGCTTGAGGATGTGAACCCAGCCGGCGATCGCGTTCAGCGGCGTGCGCAGCTCGTGGGACAGCACGGCGATGAAATCGTCCTTGGTGCGGCCCAGGCGCTCGGCCGTGGCGCGCGCCACCTGTTCGCGCTCCAGGACTTCCTGGCGGCGGCTGTCGAGTTCCACGCGCTCGGAGATGTCGGCGGCGATCGCCATGCGCAGGCCCGGCTCCACGTGGGCCGAGATGCTCCATTCCAGGTACACCCACTGCCCCGACGGCCGCAGCAGGGGGAATTCGCCCTGCCATGTCGTGGGCTGCCCGGTCTCCACCGTCTTGTCGCGCACGAAATCCGCCCAGTCGGGCGGCGCGAAATCGCTGACCGCACGCCCGAGCACTTCCTGCGGCGAACGGCCGAGCAGCCGCGCCATGGCCGGGTTGATGTCGGTGAACCGGCCGTCGCGCTCGAGCAGGCCGATGCCGCTCAGCGCCTGGCTGTAGATCGCGCGGAAGCGCCGGTCGCTGCGGCGCAGGCTGTCCTCGGCCGTGCGGGCGCGGATGAGCGCCTGCAGGGTGCCCACCAGCACCGCAGGCTCCACGGGGTGGGTGAGGTAGGCGTCCGCCCCGGCGTTGAGCCCGGTGACGCGGTCCTCGGCATGCACATGGGCCGCGGACAGGTGCATCACCGGCAGCTGCGCCGTGTCCTGCCGCACGCGCAGGGTGCGGCAGACCTCGAAACCGTCGATGTCCGGCAGGTGCACGTCTAGCACCACGGCCGAGATGTTGCCGCCGGCCATCTGCAGGGCCTGCGCGCCGCTGGCGGCTTCCAGCGTCTGGAAGCCGGCGGCACGCACGATGCGCGCGGTCGAGTAGCGGGTGACCGGGTTGTCGTCCACCACCAGCACGGTGTGGGTGCCGCGGTCGATGGTGGTGTGGATGGCTCCGACGTCCAGCATGCCGCTCACTCCGGGGTTCCCGCGCCGGCATTTGGCTGCGGCAGCCGTGCGGGCAGGGTCACGGAAAACACCGAGCCTTCGCCCAGCACGCTCTGCAGGTCCACCCGGCCGCCCAGCAGCTCGGCGAGCTGGCGGCTCAGCGCCAGGCCGAGGCCCGTGCCCCGCAGGCGGTTCTGCAGCGGAGAGCCGACCTGCGAAAAGTCCTCGAACACGCGGGTGTGGAATTCCGGCGCGATGCCGATGCCGGTATCCGCCACCGAGAACCGCACGCGGTCGCCCTCGCAGGGCTCGACGCTGATGCGCACCTCGCCGCGCGGCGTGAATTTGAGTGCGTTGGAGATGAAATTGCGCAGGATCTGCGACAGCTTGCGGTCGTCCGTGAAGAGCGGCGGCAGGCCGCGCGGCTCCTCGAACACCAGGTTCAGATCCGCGTTGGTGACCACGGGCTTGAACATGCCGCGCAGCGCCTGGAAGAGGTCCACCATGTCGAACCACGCCGGCGAGATATCGACCCGGCCGGCTTCGATCTTCGCGAGATCGAGCAGGTCGTCCACCATCTCGGAGAACTCCACCGCCGTGGTCTGGATGAAGCCCACCTGGCGGGTCTGCTCGGCGTTCAGCGGGCCGTCCACGTGGTCGGCGAGCAGGCGCGCGATGCTGCGGATCGAGCTGATCGGCGTGCGGAACTCGTGGCTCATGTACGCCAGGAAACGGCTTTTCATCTCCGTGGCCTTGCGCAGCTGCTCGGCCTGTGCGTCCAGCTCCGAATAGAGCGCCACCACGCCGCGGTTGGTTTCCTCGAGCTCGGCGCGCAGCATCTCCACCTCCAGCTGGCTGGCGGCGAGTGCGGCCTGCAGTGCGGAGAGGGTGGGGGTTTCGGCGCCGGCCCCTGTGTCGGCCTGTGCGTCGGGCTGGGATGTCATCGTGCGGTTCCTCGGGATGTCGGCTTCAAGGGGGTGGATGGTTCAGCCGTTGCGCTGGACCACCACGATGGTGGCGTCGTCCCGGACGCGGTGGTGGTCGCGCAGCAGCACCGCGGCCACGAGGGTCGGGTCGCGGCCGAGCAGCGCATGGATCGAGCGGGCGTGCCAGCGCCCCTCGATGCCGTCGGTATGGACCACGGCGATCGCATGGTCCGGGGGCTGGATGGCGGCTTCCTGGGGCTTGCGGATCTGCAGGCCCACCGTGCCGTGCTGCGCCGGCACCGACCGGTCGGCCACGCCGGAGACCAGCCGCGCCGCCACGTTGCCGATGCTGGTGCTCTGAACCGTGGCGGCAGGCCCGTCCCAGCGCAGGGCGCAGACCGCCGCGCCGCGCAGCCCCAGCAGCGCGCGGTGGGCGCGTTCCGCCATGCCGACCAGATCGCCGAAGGGGGCCTGGGCGAAGACTTCCAGCGCCGCCTCCGAAGCCCGCGCCGCTTCCGGCCCGTGCCCCAGGCCGTCGGCCACGCACAGGGCCACGCGCTCGCCGTCGATGGCGGCCGCCCAGGCGTCCCCGCAGGCCGTCTCGCCGCGCAGGGGCAGGCGGATGGCGCCCACGCGCACGCAGGGCCGGGCCGCGTCGCCACGCGGGGTGCATGTCTCTGCCGAGGCGTAGCCGTCGTCTTTCTCGTGGGGGCGCTCCGAGACCCGGGCCACGCAGACCGTGCCCTCGGGCGTGGAGTGGAGGTCGAATTCGTCGGACAGGCGCCGGACGGCTCCCAGGCCGGTTCCGGGGGTGCCGCCGGTCGAGTAGCCGTCCTGCATCACCATCCGCAGGTCCGCGATGCCCGGGCCGTTGTCGATCGCGATCACCTCCACCGCGTGCCGCGCGGGAATGGCTGCGATCAGCAGGCGCCCGCCGCGCGCATGGCGGTGCAGGTTGGCGGCGAGTTCGGTCACCACCAGCGACAGCCGCCCGGCGTCGGTCGGGTTCCAGCCGAGCCGTGCGCTTTCGTGCGCAGCGAAGCGCCGCGCCTCGCCGACGCGGCTCGCGTCGTCGATCGGGAAGGCCGTGTGCGTCCAGCCGTGCAGCACTTCGGCGCGGGCGGGGTCCATCACTTCCATTTCGTGATGGTGACGCAGGTGCCCTGGCCGGGCGCCGAGCGGATGTCGAATTCGTTGACGAGGCGCCGGCTGCCCGGCAGGCCCAGGCCCATGCCGCCGCCGGAGGTCCAGCCGTCCGTCAGGGCCAGCTGCATGTCGGCGATGCCGGGGCCCTCGTCCTCGAAGGCCATCCGCAGACCGGAGCGGCCGTGCTGGTCGAGCACCTCCCAGCGCATGCGGCCGCCGCCACCATGCACCAGGGTGTTGCGCGACAGCTCGCTGGCGGCCGTGATGACCTTGGTCTGGTCCACCAGCGAGAAGCGCAGGCCCGCGCAGAGCGCCCGCACGGTCTGGCGGCAGGCGACGATGTGCTGCTCGGATTCGATGGGCAGCGTGCCCGTGGGTTCAAAGGCCAAGAGGGGCCTCCTCGCGGATGCGGCGCAGCAGGTCCATGCCGCGCTCCACGTTGAGTGCGGTGCGCACGCCATCCAGCGAGAGGCCGAGTTCCACCAGGGTGATGGCCACCGCCGGCTGCATGCCGACTACCACCGTGTGGGCCGAGAGGATGCGTGCGATGCCCGAGATGCTGCTGAGCATCCGGCCGACGAACGAGTCCACGATCTCCAGCCCGGAGATGTCGATCATCACACCCGTGGCGCCGGTGTCGGCGATGCGCGCCGCGAGGTCTTCCTGCAGGGCGAGGGCCGTGCGGTCCTGCATGTCCAGCTGGATGGTGACCAGCAGCGTATCGCCCATGCGCAGGATCGGTATGCGTTCCATGGAATGCGTCCTTTCCGCTTCAGGCCGGCACGCGGCCGATGCGCCAGCCGGTCTTCTGCAGCGCGAGCGCGAGGGCGTCGGCCAGCGTGGCGCGGGTGTGGATGCCCTGCAGGTCGATGCCCAGGTGCACGATGGTCTGCGCGATCTGCGGGCGGATGCCGCTCACGATGCAGTCCGCGCCCATGAGCCGGATGGCCGCGACGGTCTTGAGCAGGTGCTGCGCGACCAGCGTGTCCACCGTGGGTACGCCGGTGATGTCGATGATGGCGATCTCGGATTCGGTGTCGACGATGCGCTGCAGCAGCGTCTCCATCACCACCTGGGTGCGGTTGCTGTCGAGCGTGCCGATCATGGGCACCGCCAGTACGCCGTCCCAGAGCTTGACGACCGGGGTGGAGAGCTCCAGCAGTTCTTCCTGCTGGCGGCGGATGATGTCCTCGCGTGCCAGCTGGAAGGTGGTCACGGTGTGCTGGGCCAGGCGATCCACCAGTTCGGTCGCGCTCCAGAGCGCGGGCGCCAGCGCGGCGGCGTCGCTGGTGGCCTGCAGCTGCGTGAACAGCGCCTTTTTCAGCGCCAGCACGAACACGCTCGTGTCGCCGGCGGTTTCGCCGCGCGCGGCACGGGAGCGGGACAGCGATTCCAGCACGCCGTTCAGCGTGTGCCATGCATTGCCCGGATGGGGCGTGCCGCGCGGAGGCGGGCCGCTGTGCAGCGCGGTACGCAGCGCCTGCAGCAGCTCGCGCGCGTCGGACGAGAAACTGGCCGCGGGAGCCGTGCCGCCCTGGGCCGCTTCGGCCAGCCATTCCTGGATGAGGGGGTCTTCCTTGGAGTCCAGGATGGCAAGGAGGGCCTCGTACTGCTGAGTCATGGCCAGGGGCGCTTTCGTTGTGGTTCGGATACTGCAAATTCTACGGCGCGGCCCCTGCCCGGCGGTGGTGCACGAAGCCCTTTCGCGGTGCATTCCGACGTGCGATCGTGCCGCGTACGACGCGGCGGCAGGGTCGGCTCCGACACGGCCGCGGCGCGGGTGAGCCGGCAAATCCGATGGTTATGCAGCCATTGTGGGGCACCCCGCGACACCAGGGGGCGCCGCGGGGTATTCGAAAGGCCGGCGGGTGCGCCGGGAACGGCGTCGGCACCGGGGCGGCACCTGCCCGTACCGCCGTGGGAAGGAAGCCTGGTCCCCTTCTTGCATGCGGACCCGTTGCGTGCCTGCGCCGCCGGTTTCCTGCCGGGCGCACTCTGGGTGTTTACCCTGTATAGACAGCCTGGCCGCGGGACAAGAATGGGCGGGCCCGCTGCGGCGGCCGGCCAGGTGTCCCGGCGGTGGAGCGGCGCGCACCGGGTTGGACGAACGCATTCATTTTCGAGGAGCTGGACGATGGCTGGAACGATGGCGGGCAAGGTGTCGCGGATCGCGGCGGTGGTGGGGTTTGCGGGCCTGGCGCTCGGCGCGCAGGCGCAGGAGACGAAACTCGCGCTCGGCATGTCGGGCTGGACGGGCTTCGCGCCGCTCACCCTGGCGGACAAGGCCGGTATCTTCAAGAAGAACGGCCTGGACGTGGAACTCAAGATGATTCCGCAGAAGGACCGCCACCTGGCCCTGGCTTCCAAGGCCATCCAGTGCGCGGCGACCACGGTCGAGACGCACGTGGCCTGGAATACGAACGGTGTGCCGATCGTGCAGATCTTCCAGATGGACAAATCCTACGGCGCCGACGGCATCGCGGTGCGCAACGACGTGAAGGGCTTCGCCGACCTCAAGGGCAAGACCGTCGCCGTGAGCGCACCCGGCACCGCGCCGTATTTCGGCCTGGCCTGGATGCTGTCGAAGAACGGCATGACGCTCAAGGACGTGAAGACCGTGTCGCTCGAGCCGCAGCCGGCCGCGCAGGCCTTCGTGTCGGGCCAGAACGATGCCGCGATGACGTACGAGCCGTACCTCTCGACGATCCGCGCCAATCCGCAGGCGGGCAAGATCCTCGCCACCACCATCGACTATCCGATGGTGATGGACACCGTGGGCTGCGCGCCCGAGTGGCTCAAGGCGAACCCGAAGGCCGCGCAGGCGCTCACGCAGTCGTATTTCGATGCGCTGGAGATGATCAAGGCCGACCCGGCCAAGGCCAACGAGATCATGGGCGCCGCCGTCAAGCAGACCGGCGAGGCCTTCGCCAAGTCGTCGGCTTACCTGCGCTGGCAGGACAAGGCCGCCAACCAGAAGTTCTTCGCGGGCGAGCTGCAGCAGTTCATGAAGGATGCGGGCGCGATCCTGCTGGAGGCGGGCGTGGTGCGCAAGCAGCCGGACAACTTCGCCGCCATGTTCGACGACAGCTTCATCAAGTGATGCCGGCATCGCCGCTGCCACCGAACCTGCCAGGAGAGTCCCGCGATGAGCCGAGTGATGGGCGCCATGCCCGCTGACCCCCAACCCGGCGCGGCGACCGCGCCCGCGCATGCCGCGCCGCGCCGCCGCCTGCGGCCGCTGGAGCCGGTGGCCCCGCGCACGCGCTGGCTGCTGGGCGCGGCCTTCTTCGTGCTCTTCGTGGCCGTGTGGTCGGTGGCCACGCTCGGCGGCTACGTCTCGCCCACCTTCCTGGCCAGCCCGGTCACCATGGTGCAGGAAGGCTGGCTGCTGTTCACGCAGTTCGGCTTCCTGCACGACATCGGCATGACGGTCTGGCGTGTGCTGGGCGGCTTCTTCCTGGCGGCGCTGGTGGCCGTGCCCCTGGGCATCTGCATGGGCGCGCACAAGGGGGTCGAGGCATTCCTGGAGCCCTTCGTGTCCTTCTGCCGCTACCTGCCCGCATCGGCCTTCATCCCGCTGCTCATCCTCTGGGCGGGCCTGGGGGAGCTGCAGAAGCTGCTGGTGATCTTCATCGGCTCGGTGTTCCAGATCATCCTGATGGTCGCCGTCACCGTGGGCAGCGCACGCAAGGACCTGGTCGAGGCCGCCTATACGCTGGGCGCCACGCCCACGGGCATCGTGCGCCGCGTGCTGATTCCCGGCGCCGCGCCCCACATCGCCGAGACGCTGCGGCTGGTGCTGGGCTGGGCCTGGACCTACGTGATCGTCGCCGAGCTGATCGGCTCGTCCTCGGGCATCGGCCACATGATCACCGACAGCCAGGCGCTGCTCAACACCGGGCAGATCATCTTCGGCATCATCGTGATCGGGATCATCGGCCTGGTGTCGGACTTCCTCTTCAAGGCGGTCAACCGCCGCCTCTTCGCCTGGAGCGTGATCTGATGAGTGAGTTGCATATCCAGGGCGTCTCGCGCACCTTCACCTCGGCCAAGGGGCCCGCCACGCAGGCGCTGCTGCCGGTGGACTTCCACGTGGCCGACAACGACTTCGTCACCATCCTGGGTCCCTCGGGCTGCGGCAAATCGACCATGCTGCGCATCGTGGCGGGGCTGGACCAGCCCACCGCCGGCCGCGTGCTGCTGGACGGCCAGCCGGTGACGGGCCCGGGCGCCGACCGCGGCATGGTGTTCCAGAGCTACACGCTGTTCCCGTGGCTCACCATCGAGCAGAACATCCGTTTCGGCCTGCGCGAGCGCGGCGTCGCCGAGAGCGTGCAGAAGGAGCGGGCGGCGTATTTCATCGCCAAGGTGGGGCTGCGCGGCTTCGAGCAGCACTATCCCAAGCAGCTCTCGGGCGGCATGCAGCAGCGCACGGCCATCGCCCGCGCGCTCGCCAACGACCCGAAGATCCTGCTGATGGACGAGCCCTTCGGCGCGCTCGACAACCAGACCCGCGTGCTCATGCAAGAGCTGCTGCTGGGCATCTGGGAGGCCGAGCGCAAGACGGTGATGTTCGTGACCCACGACATCGACGAGGCGATCTTCATGGCCAACCGCGTGGCCGTGTTCAGCGCGCGGCCCGGGCGCATCAAGAGCGAGATCGCGGTGGACCTGCCGCACCCGCGGCACTATCGCGTGAAGACCTCGCCGGAATTCATGGAACTCAAGGCGCGACTGACCGAAGAGATCCGCGCCGAGTCGATGGCCGCCGACGCGCACTGATAGAGTGCCGCGCCATGAAAGCGACGACCGCCCGCGCGCGCACCTCCCGGCCCGCCACTCCCTCCCGCAGTACCCCGGCGCCGGCATCCGCCGCGCCCGCGCCGGCGCTCGCGCTCTACCAGCAGATCAAGGACCACATCGTGCGCCGCATCCAGGACGGCTCCTGGCGCGCGGGCGACCGGCTGCCGTCCGAGAGCGAGCTGGTGCAGCAGTTCGGGATGTCGCGCATGACGGTGAACCGCGCGCTGCGCGAGCTGTCCGAGCAGGGCCGCATCGTGCGCGTGGCCGGCGTGGGCAGCTTCGTGGCCGAGGACAAGCCGCAATCCACGCTGCTGCAGATCGCCAACCTGGCCAGCGAGATCCGCCAGCGCGGCCACGACTACCGCTGCGACGTGCTCACGGTGGAGCGCATCTCCGCGCCGCTGGACGTGGCCGCGGCGCTGGACCTGCGCACCGGCGAATCGGTGTTCCATGCGGTCTGCGTGCACCGCGAGGACGGCATGCCCGTGCAGCTGGAAGACCGCTACGTGAACCCGCGCGCGGTGCCGCAGTTCGGCGCGCAGGACTTCACGCGCATGCAGCCCTCCGAGTATTTGGTGCGCAACGTACCGTTCGACCAGCTGGAGCACGTCGTCGATGCCGTGCTGCCCACGGCCGAGCAGGCGCGCCTGCTGGACATGGCGGGCGGCGATCCGTGCCTGCTGCTCACCCGCCGCACCTGGTCGCGCGGTATGCCGGTCACCCTGGTGCGCTGCCTGCACCCGGGCTCGCGCTACCGGCTGGGCAGCCGCATCCGGGCCGACGGCCATCCGCTGGTCGGCTGATTCGCCATGTTCGTCCTGTATATACAAGCTGGGCGTTTCATGGTCCAATCCGCGCCAAAAGCTGTTCGTACCAGCCGCTGAATTTTTCGAAGATCAACTTGTATATACAGGAGTAGTCCATGAGCGCCATTCCCACCCTCGCGCTGCTTCCGGGCCAGGTCACGCTGGCCGAACTGCGCTCCATCGCCGGCGGGGGCGTGCGGCTGTCGCTGGATGCGGCCGCGCTGCCCGCCATGCAGGCGGCCCAGGCCACGGTGGACCGCATCGTCGAAGAAGACCAGGTGGTCTACGGCATCAACACCGGCTTCGGCAAGCTGGCCAGCACGAAGATCGCGCACGAGCGGCTGGCCGAGCTGCAGCGCAACCTCGTGCTCTCGCACAGCGTGGGCACGGGCGATCCGTTGCCGGACGACGTGGTGCGCATGGTGCTGGCCACCAAGGCCGTGAGCCTGGCGCGCGGCCATTCGGGCGTGCGCCCGGCACTGGCCGACGCGCTGCTGGCGCTGGCCAATGCCGACGTGCTGCCCGTGATTCCCGCCAAGGGCTCGGTGGGTGCCTCGGGCGATCTCGCACCGCTCGCGCACCTGGCCTGCGTGCTGATCGGGGAGGGCGCCGCCAGGGTGGACGGCAAGATCGTGTCCGGCCGCGAGGCCATGGCCGCGATCGGGCTCGAGCCTTTCGTTCTCGGCCCGAAAGAGGGGCTGGCGCTGCTCAACGGCACGCAGGTGTCCACCGCGCTCGCGCTGGCGGGCCTGTTCGCGGCCGAGAGCGTGTTCGCCGCCGGCCTGGTCGCGGGCTGCCTGACGCTCGAAGCCATCAAGGGCTCGGTCAAGCCGTTCGACGCGCGCATCCACGAAGCGCGTGGTCAGGCCGGGCAGATCGCCGTGGCCGCCGCCGTGCGCGCGCTGCTGGAAGGCAGCGCCATCGACACCTCCCACCCGAACTGCGGCCGCGTGCAGGACCCGTATTCGATCCGCTGCGTGCCCCAGGTGATGGGGGCCTGCCTGGACAACCTGGCGCATGCCGCCCGCGTGCTGCGCATCGAGGCCAATGCCGCATCGGACAACCCGCTGGTCTTCACCGCGTTGACCGAAGGGACCTTCGGGCAGGGCGAGGTGATCTCCGGCGGCAACTTCCACGCCGAGCCGGT
>Ga0308159_1002990_pt1 | contig 18101 bp, 15 predicted proteins | sample PhyCR1_FD_201040 | JGI IMG/M metagenome (GOLD analysis project Ga0308159, IMG submission 201040) | Phyllosphere microbial communities from UC Gill Tract Community Farm, Albany, California, United States - DLSLC.R1 | ecosystem: Host-associated > Plants > Phyllosphere > Unclassified | place: USA... | reverse complement strand
CGACCAGCCCCGACGGTCCCGTGTCGTTCGACATGCGCCTCGGCATCCGTCGTCTTCTGCAGCAGTACCGTGACGGCGTCGGCGTCCCCTTCGTGATGGCGTGGGACGACGACGTCGCCGGGCAGCTGAACGTGTGGGGGGTGTCGCGCGGGTCGCTGGCCTCGGCGACGATCGGCTACTGGATCGCCGAGGAGTTCGCGGGTCGAAACATCACCACTATCAGCGTGGCGATGGCGACCGACGTGTGCTTCACCGAGCTCAACCTGCACCGCGTCGAGATCTGCATCCGGCCCGAGAACCACGCCAGCCTGCGGGTGGTCGAGAAGCTCGGCTTCCGCTACGAGGGGTTGCGCCGCAAATACATCCACATCGACGGCGATTGGCGCGACCACTACGCCTTCGCCCTCGTGCGCGAAGAGGTTCCGTACGGGGTGTTGGACCGGTTCGTGCGTGGACAGGTCCCTCCCGACGCCGCTCGCGTTCCTCCCTCGGATCGGATCTGAGCGGGTCCGCTGCGATCCGCCTCCCGCGTGTGCCGAAAGTCTCGCCGCGACACGCCGAGGGATGCCGAGGTGTGATCTCTCGGTGACCTACCTTTATGGCATGGGTGGGCAGGTTCTCAGCGGCGGCGTGATCGTCTTCGTCGCGGTCGCGCTCTGGCTCGTCTACCTGCTTCCGTCGTGGCAGAGCCGTCACCGGTTCACCTCCGCCGAACGCAATGCCGTTCGTCTCAACCAGGCGCTGCGTGTGCTCGCCGAGACGGCCGAGACGCCCCGCGAGGTTCGGCTGGAGCTGACGGCCCGCACTGCGCATCAACAGCAGAAGCTCGCGCGCCAGATCCAGGCCGAGAAGGCCCAGACCGAGCTCGCCGCAGCCAAGGCACGGCTCGAGGTCGCTCGTCTCGAGAGTGCCCGCGATCGCGATGTCGTCAAGGAGCAGCGCGCCGCCGCCGTGGACCTGGCTCGTGCCGAGCGCGCCGCAGCCGTCGAGGTCGCTCGGGCCGAGCGCGCCGCCGCCCTCGAGAAGACCCGCGCCGAGCGTGCCGCCGCCGTCGAGCGGGCGCACGCCGAGCGCGCCGCGGCCGTTGCCCGGCCCGAGGCGCGTCGAGCCCGTGCTCGCCGCCGCTTCCGTCTCAGCGTGACCACGGTGGCCCTTTCGGGCGTCGTCGCCGCGCTGGTCGGCCTTGTACAGGTCGTCACCGGGGGAGTGCCGGTGCTGCTCTCTGTCGGGTCGGTCGTCGTCGTGGCATCCCTCGTCGTCCTCCGCCGCATCTCGGTGGTAGCCGCCCGCACGGCGCCCGTGTCCGTCGCGACGTCGGTGGCGACGCGCACCGTCGCGACCGAGGTGCAGGATGTCGCCCTGGTGCCCGAGCCGCGCCCCACGTGGACGCCCCGCGAACTTCCGCGCCCGCTCGTGGCGTCGGCCGGGTCGCGTGCCGCCGCCGTGGTCGACGAGCAGATCGCCCGCGAGGCGCTGCGCGCTGCCGCCCGCGAGGAGGCCGCGCGCGAGCTCGCCGCCGAGCAGGCTCCCACCCCGATCGAGACGGCTCGTCCGGCCGCTGCCGCCCCCGCTCCGTCGCCGTATGCCGCGATGGGGTACGTGGACGATTCCGAGATCCAGGATCACGTTCAGCGGCTCCTGGCGCGCCGCGCGTCGGGGGAGTGACGCCGACCTCCTCGCGGGTGTCGGGCTTGCTCCGTCGATCTCGCTCGATCGATGCTGTCAGCGGCATACGCCGCTCGACAAGTGCTCGACGACGCCGGCGCGCGTCGAGGGGGGCGCGTACGACGTGATAGTGTTGTCGAGGTTTCCGGGCCTGTGGCGCAGTTGGTAGCGCGCCTCGTTCGCATCGAGGAGGTCAGGGGTTCGAATCCCCTCAGGTCCACCAGAACACCACGAAGAAGGCCTCCGCTCAGCGGGGGCCTTCTTCGTCTTTCGCCGGAATCTCCCAAGATGTGCGCACCTCCGCGCGGCGGGCTCACATCGCTCGGCCTCCTCCGCGGTGCACGGCTCTGAGGGGTGAAGACTCAGATACCCGCGGCCACCGCGGCCGATCGACGTCTCCGACTCAGTCCGCCTCCGCCGCGGCGCGTGCCCGGCGCGACGCGACCGTCTTGCGCACGATGGCGATGACCACCGGCAGCACCGAGATCAGCACGATCACGATCATCAACACGTCGATGTTGTCGACGATGAACGGGATGCCGCCGAGCAGCAGACCGATGAGGGTCATCGCCACGACCCAGAGCGTCGCACCCAGGGTGTTCCACAGAAGGAACCGGCGATAGTGCATGTGTGCGGTTCCGGCTGCCACCGGCACGTACGTCCGCACGATCGGCACGAAGCGTCCGAGCACGAGCGAGCCGCCGCCGTACCGCTCGAAGAAGCTCTCGGCATCGTGCAGACGCTCGGGGCGCAGCACGCGGGCGCTTTCGCGGAACAGGCGGCGTCCGAAGCGGCGACCCAGCCAGTACCCGACCTGGTCGCCCAGGATCGCCGCGGCGATGCCGACCAGCAGCACCTGCCAGGGCTGGATGCCGAGAGGGCCGGCCAGGACCGCTGCCGTGACCAGCAGGGAGTCGCCGGGCAGGAACGGGAACAGCACGCCCGACTCGATGAAGATGAGCAGCGCGATGCCCCCGAGCACCCACGGTCCGAACGCGTGGAGGATCGACGCCGCATCGGGCAGGATCCCGGTCGTCATGGCAACGGAGTGGATGTTCACGGCAGGTGCTCTTTCCAGGTCGAGCGAACGGGCGCACGTGCGTGAGGGGTCGCGTGCAGGGCGACGCTAACGCAGCCCTGCCCAGAGGAGACCAAGAATCCGTGGGGGTTGCGCCCGCTGTGCAGCCAGGTTCGGTTCAACGCAGCGCGGGTACCGACCGAACCACGACCCGACGGGCGGATCGCCACCTACACGGTTGCTCCGGGCGATGTCCCGCCGGCGATCGGCGACCGGTTCTGCATCTGGAACGGCATGTCCCTCACCACGCTCAACGGCATCCCGGGCAGCACCGCCATTCAACCCGGCCAGGTGCTGGTGCTGGATCCCGCGGCCGTCCCGGGCTTCGTCTTCGAGTATCCCTACGCCCGGTAACGCCCGCCGTGACCGGCACATGGCATCCGGTCTCGAGCGCCCTCAATGGTCCGCAACGGGGAAGAGCCTCGGTGCGCTCGCGTCGACGCGGTGCGGCCCCCTACGTCACTACTGTCGACGTATGACCGACAGCTTCGCCGACACTCTCGATCTCGGCGGGCTCCGAAGCCCGGTAGGCGTGGGGGACGTGCGCCGCTTCGACCGAGCCCAGGGCACGCCACCGGGAAGACGATGGGAGACGAAGGTCGTCGTCTGCACCGTCTATCTCGCCGTGCAGGCGGTGTTCCTGTCGCTGTACGTGCCGGTGGCGAAGCTGCCGTCGGCGACCGCCGACACGATCACGGGGGCGATCTTCGTCCTGTCGGGCCTTCTCGCGGCGTGGTGGAGCGCCGCCGCGTGGAAAGATGCCGTGCGCGCCGTGCGCGTCGCTCGCGCTGCCACATCGAACGGGCTCGATTTTGACGTCCACCCCGGCATCGTCGACCTGCCGGAGGCGGCCGTCGTGTCTGTTCCGGGTGCTGTTGCAACGCACGCCCTGCGTCCCCGCGCGGCCGAGCGATGGCCGGTCTTCACTGCCGCCCGCATCGGGCCCGAGCTCGCACGGGCGGTGCGCCAGCGCGGGATCGTGGCCATCGCGCTGGATGTCCAGACCCCCCACCTCGTGGTCCACAATCGTCGCGGTCGCGCCCGCGGCGGGTTTGCGCCCAAGGTGCGTGGTGGTCAGCGGCTGCGGCTCGAGGGAGACTTCGACCGCACCTTCTCGCTGTACGTGCCAGCCGGTTACGAGCGCGACGCCCTCTACGTCTTCACCCCCGACGTCATGCAGCGGATGCTGGATCTGGCCGCCGACTGCCAAGCGGAGTTGGTCGACGGCTGGTTCGTGCTCACCGCCCGCAGGCCGTGGCGGCTCTGGCGGGAACAGGAATTCGTCGCACTCCTGACGGTGGTGAGCGTTCTCGGCACGAGAGTGCGTTCACAGACGCAGCGTTACCGCGACGATCGCTCGCATCGGTCAGGCGAGGTCGCCCCGCACGGACGGAGGTTGCGTGTTCGGCCCTCTGCGGGCTTCCTCGCCGCCATCTTCGTACCGGGCGTTTTCGTCGTTGCCGGATGCTGCCGGCTGCTCGGACTCGTGTGACAGACGCGACGACGAGGCGGCTCGGTGTCGAGCACCCGGCATCCGGTCGTCAGGCGCCCTGGAACGCCCGCAGCTGAGCGAGCAGCGTCGGGGCTCCCGCATCGAAACGCTTGCCGCCGATGAGCACGCCGACCGCGAAGACGACCGCTCCCCAGACCAGTCCGATCGCGAGCGAGACCCATCCGGCGCCGGTCACTCCGAAGAAGACGGCCATCACGGCGGGGATCACGGCGGGCAACGCCAGCACGGCGACGAGGGCCCAGCACAGGAAGAACGCCAGGAACATCGTGAACGTCGACCCGGGCACGCGCTTGAAGGGCGAGTCGCCGGGGGCGGGTGTGGGTACGACGAGCAGGGCCGAACTCACGGCGCTGACGCCGAGGCCGACCAGTGTGAGGCCCAGCGAGCCGCCGATCACCGCGGGGAGCAGCTCCCATTTGCCGACGATCGCGAGCGTCACGACGTCGGCGAGCAGCACGAGCGGGATGCTCACGGTCGCCGATCCGAGCATGCGTCCGAGACGGTCGGCCCGCCCGCGGATGCCGGTCTGCAGCACCGTGGCGAAGGCGGTGCCGTCGTACGACACGTCGGTGTAGGCCAGGATGCCGGCGAAGAATCCGACCAGCAGGCCCGAGGCCGCGAAGAACGGCCCGTCGAGATCACCGCGCGAGTAGACGAGAACGAGGACGGGGGCGAACGGGATCAGGAGCAACTGCCGCAGGTACCGGAAGTCGCGCGTCCACGACGTGAGTGAGCGCGCCCAGGTCGCCCCGACGGGGTTCGAGGGCATGACGCCGAACCACCCCAGCGATCCGGACCGGCGACGCCTGGCCGCGCGTGCCGGAGGACCGACGAGGGATGCCGCCAGGCTCCGCCGCCAGAGCACCCACAGCAGCGCGAGGGTGGCGGTCGCGATGACGAGCTTGAGGAGTCCCGTGATCCACGCCCCCGCGGCGAGGTCGCCCGGAACGGCCCACGCCGCGGCGACCGGGGTCCACGACAGCGCCGAGACGACGGTCTGCAGCTGCGCCCCCTGCTCGCTCGCCGAGAACAGCAGGTTCGTGACTCCGACGAAGAGCGGACTCGCGAAGATGACGAGGGCGAACCCGACCAGGCCCACGACCTCGCGCGTGCGGCGGCCCCCGCCGATGCCGGCGGCGAGAGCGGCCACCGCGCGCGAGGCGACGACGCAGATCACCACGCCGAGGGGGACGCACACGACGGCGGCCACGGCCGCGGCCGGGTAGCGGACCCAGACGAGGAACACGGCGAGAGACCCGATCGCGGTGGTGATGCCGGGCACGCCCGTGAGCCCGCCCGCGGTGATCGCGACCATCATCTGCCGGGTCGTCATCGGGAACGGTGCGAGCTTCGCGGGATCGAGAGTGGTGTCGAGCCCCGCGGCGAAGATCGGTCCCACCACCCACCCGAGGGTCAGCACCGCGCCCGCGAAGGTGACGACGGCCCGCGCGATGTCGAGGTCGAGCGTCCCGACGAAGAAGAGACCGACGCCCGCGAGGAACAGCATCCACACCGCGCCGATGACGCCGAAGATGAAGCCGACCAACTGCATGGGGCTCCGCGACAGGGTGTTGCCCAGGACGCGGAACCGGATCCTCAGGACTGTCGCAACCACTGCGGCCCCTCCGCGTGGTGGCGCCCGCCGACCAGCTCGACGAAGCGGTCCTGCAGGGTCTGGCCACCGCGGACCTCGTCCACGGTCCCGGATGCCAGCAATCGGCCCTGCGCGATGACGGCGACGTGGTCGCACATGCGCTGCACGAGGTCCATCGAGTGGCTCGAGACGATGACCGTGCCGCCCGAGGTGGTGTAGCCGCGCAGGATGTCTTCGATGTTGGCCGCCGACACCGGGTCGACGGACTCGAAGGGCTCGTCGAGGACGAGCAGACGCGGGGCGTGCACGAGAGCGCAGGCGAGGGCGACCTTCTTGGTCATGCCCGCGGAGTAGTCGACGACGGGCGTGCCCGCGGCCTCGGTGAGGTCCATGATCTGCAGCAGGTCGGCCGTGCGGGCGCCGACCTCCTCACGCGTGAGGCCGAACATCATGCCGGTGTAGGTGACGAGCTGTTCGCCGGTGAGTCGGTCGAACAGTCGCACGCCGTCGGCGAGGTTGCCGATGAGCTTCTTCGCCTCGACCGGGTGGGTCCAGACATCGACTCCGTGGATGTCGACCGTGCCGGCATCCGGCCTCAGAAGTCCCGTCGCCATCGACAGTGTGGTGGTCTTGCCCGCGCCGTTGGGGCCGACCAGACCGTAGAACGACCCGGTCGGAACGACGAGGTCGAGGCCCTCGACCGCGACCTTCTGACCGAAGCGCTTGGCGAGACCGGTCACCTGCATCGCCGGACGGGAGTCGGTCGAGGCGCGGGGCGCGACCGCCTCGGGCAGGGCGGACGGCGGCGGGACGTCACGAGGAATGTCGGTCACTCCTCGAACCTATCGGCGCGCAGCGGGGCATTCCCAGCCCCGCTGCGCAACTCTGCGTTCTCAGTACCGGATGGCGTCGATGACCCTGACGCGAACGGCGACGAGGGCGGGGAGCAGCCCGGCGATCGCGCCGACGACCGTGGCGGCGACCAGGCCGGTGACGGCAGCATCGACGGGGAACGGCGGAAAGTCGCTCACCATGCCCTGGCCGATCAGGTCGCGCACCGCGGGGGACTGCACGACGAGGATCGACACGATCACCCCGACCGCACCGGCCACCACGGTGGCCACCACGCTCTCCATCATCACCGCGAAGAACACCCGGCTCGCGGTCGCCCCGAAGCTGCGCCGGATGCCGATCTCGCGCACGCGCTGCTTCACGGTGACGAGGGCGATGTTCACCAGCCCGAGAGCGCCGAGAAGCAGCACGAGCACGGCGATGCCGATCACGACGAGCTTGGTCACGAGGAACGGATCGTTGCCGTACGTCGCCCAGTCGTTTCGCGCGGCGTCGACCGAGACGTTCTCTCCGAGAGCTCCCGCGAGGTCGCGCTTGATGAGCGTCGTCAGCTGGTCGGAGATCTCGGGCGGGACCCACATCTCGTACTGCGTCTGCGGGGCACCCTGGCCGTAGGGATCGGTGGCCGCGGCTCCGGCTCCGCGCTCGCCGGTGGCGGCATCCTGCATCGCGGACAGGTGATCGGCGAGCATGAACATCGTCGGCTGCGTCTCCCACGTCGCCGCGGGCACCACCCCGACGACGACGGCGGTCGTGCCGCCCGACGGGATCCCGGATGCCGCGTGTGGCACGCCCTGCCCACCCAACGCCACCACGGGGTGACTCGACAGGGGAGGGTTCCCCATCCGGTCCCAGAACACACTGTTCACGATGAGGCGCGGTGCGAGCTGCTGCGCGTCGAGGGTCGTGAACCACTCGCCCTCGGCCATCTGCACGCGGTGCATCTCGCCGTAGGGCTGATCGACGGCTTGCGTGATGACCTGGACCGCCCCGTCGGCGAACGGCACGAGCTGGGAGACGTTCTGCACGCGGGTGGCGTAGGACACCTCGTAGCGTTCGAGGACCTCGGCCCAGGCGGCATCCACCTCCTTCGCGTCGAGGGCCACGCCGTCGGTCCGGAAGGCGGAGACGTGCAGCGTCGCGGGGCGACCCGACGAGCGCTCGCTCAGCTCCTGATTGGCTTGCTGCACGATGGCGCCGAGGGCGACCACCGTGGTCAGTGAGCACACGGCGACCGCGACACCCACGAGCGAGAGCAGGACGCGGGTGCGGTGCACCCGCACCTCTTGCCACGCTTCGAGGAGGGCGCCGACGAGAGCGGTGAGCGCGCGCATCAGGCGTCGCTCCGTTCCGCGCCGCCGAGCCCGAGAGCGGCGAGGGCGTCGGCCGGCTCTTCCTCGGACGGACTCGCCTCCCGACGGTCTCGGCGCGTGAGGGGTTCGAGCGTCGGATCGTCCACGGCCGTCAGGACGCCGCGATCCAGACGGAAGTGCCGGCGAGCGCGGCGGGCGATCGTGGGGTCGTGCGTGATGATCACCTGCGCGGCGCCCGTGCGTTCGGCGACGTCGTCGATCAACTCCATGACGCTCTGCCCGGTGTCGAGGTCGAGCGCGCCGGTCGGTTCGTCGGCGAGGATGAGGCGCGGGCCGCGGACGAGCGAACGGGCGATGGCCACGCGCTGCTGCTCTCCGCCCGACAGGCGGTCGGGCAGGCTGCCCAGGCGGTGCTCGAGCCCGACGAGGGCCAGCATCTCGGCGGCGATCTTCTTGCGACGCCAGAAGGTGCGGCCCGTCGCGTAGAGCAGGGGCATGGTCACGTTCTCGAGAGCGGTGCGGCCGGGGAGCAGGTTGAACTGCTGGAAGACGAAGCCGATCGCCGCACCCCGCAGACGGTCGCGCTGGGCCGCCGAGTACTCCTTCACCGGGCGGTCGTCGAAGGTGATCTCACCGCTCGTGGGCTTGTCGAGCAGCCCGAGCATGTTCAGCAGCGTCGACTTGCCGGACCCCGAGCGGCCGACGATCGACACGTGGTCGCCGGGCTCGATGACGAGGTGGACGCCGTTGAGGATCGTCAGGGCGGGCTGATCCTGTGGGATCACCGTCCGGGTGACCTCGCGAAGGGCGAGCAGGCTCACGAGGCGGCGGCCGGGGCGCAGTACGTCGAGCCGTCGGGGTACACCGTGCACCCGTCGTTCGCCGGTGCCATCGCGCCGGGCGCGAACTCGAGGATCTCTTCTCCCTCGGTCAGCCCGTCGGTGATCTGCACCTGTGTGCCGTCGGTGAGGCCGAGGGCGACGGCGCGCTCCGCGGTGGTGCCGTCGGGGCTCGAGACCCACACCGTCCCGCTCTGGGCGGCGCCTCGGACAGCGGTGGTCGGAACCAGCAGCACGCCGTCGGCGCGTCCTCCCGCGAGGGTCATCTCGGCGGCCAAGCCCGAGAAGACGGTGACGTCGCCCGGAACGGTGCAGGTGGCGGTCGTGCCGGATGCCGCGGAGCCCGAGCCGCCCGTCCCGGTGGCGTTCCCCCCGGCCGCGGCCGAGTCGCCGCCCGTGCTGCCGGCCAAGGGGGTCGTGATGCGGAGGTTGCCGCAGGTGAACGCCGCGGGTCCACCGGTGATGGTCACGGAGGCCTCGGTCGGGCGGTTCAGCAGACGGTACTGCTGAGCCGGCTCGAGGCTGCCGGTCACCGAGAAGGTGGGGGGAGCGACAGTTCCGGCGGCGGAGCCGATCGTCACATCCTGGCCGGCGATGACGGCGAGAGAGCTCAGCGTCCCCGCTGCGGGTGCCGTGACATCGACGTACCGGTAGATCGCGGGCTTGGGCTTGCCCTCGGCATCGACGCTGTCCGCGGGATCGCGCTCGATCGGCACCTTGACGTTGAAGACGACGTCGCCCTGCGCGACCGCCGCGCCCTCGGCGACGAAGATCTTGTTCACGGTTCCGGCGGCCGTCGACTTCATCGGCACCGCGGCGTCGGCCGTGACGGTCGCCTTGACCACCACGTCGTTGGTGATGGTGCCGAGAGCGGCGATCGCGCGCGGCTCCACGATGGCCCCGGTCGGTTGCGCGGGCGTCGAATCGGCCGATCGATCCGGGAAGAACGCCAGCTTGATCAGCGCTGCCGCCACCAGAGAGACCAGAAGAATGCGCAGAATCGGAAAGACCCACGTGCGTGCGATCCCCATGAAACCCCCCGGAGCAGAATCGTCGTCGAACGCCCCTCACCCTAGGGGAAGGGGCCTATCGGCGATGTATCGCCGACGGCGCAGGAGGGGCGGGACGACGGGCCTCGCCCCGCGAATTCATCCAGAAGGATGGCGGCGTCATTCGCTGGAGGGGAGACGACGGATGCCACGCCCCCGAGCGTTCTCAGAACGACGAGGGCGTGGCATCCGGTGTCTTAGCGGGTCACTCCTTCGGAGGCGACACCACGTTCGGCGTGGTCGGATCGAGCGGCGCTCCCGTCCCGACGCGGGCGTGGCTGCGCGAGTACGCGAAGTAGATCGCGAAGCCCAGGGCCAACCAGATGAGGAACCGCAGCCATGTCTCGACCGACAGGTTGAGCATGAGGTAGGTGCAGATGGCGGCCGAGAGGATCGGCAGGACCGGGCTCCACGGCACGCGGAATCCGCGCTTGAGGTCGGGGCGCTTGCGGCGCAGCACGATCACGCCGATCGAGACGAGCACGAACGCCGACAGGGTGCCGATGTTGACCATCTCTTCGAGGATGCCGACGGGCGTGAGACCGGCGACGAGGGCGACGATCACGGTCACCACGATCGAGATGACCCACGGGGTGCGGAAACGCGGGTGCACCTTGGCGAGAGCGCCGGGGAGCAGCCGGTCGCGCGACATCGCGAAGATGATGCGCGTCGCGCCGATGAGCAGCGTCAGCACCACGGTGGTCAGACCCGCCACGGCGCCGGCGGCGATGACCGTCGCCATCCACGTCTGGCCACGCGACGCGAACGCCTCGGCGAGGGCGGCCTTCGGGTTCAGCTCGTCGAAGGGCACCATGCCGGTCACGACCACGGCGACGGCGCAGTAGAGGATCGTGCAGATGACGAGCGAGGCGATGATGCCGATCGGCAGGTCGCGCTGCGGGTTCTTGGTCTCTTCGGCCGTCGTCGCCACGACATCGAAACCGATGTAGGCGAAGAACACCAGGGCCGCACCGGCGAGGATGCCCCCGACGCCGAACGTCGCCGGCTCGAGGCCCGAGAGGAACTGCAACAGCGGCTGGGTGAGGCCGGAGGCCGACTCGGTGGGGGCCGACGGCGGGACGAAGGGGGTGTAGTTGGCCGGATTGATGAAGAGGATGCCGGCCACGATGACGAACAGCACGATGAAGAGCTTCACGGCCACCAGCACGAGGTTGACCCGGAGGGACTCCTTGATGCCGACCGTCATGAGGCCGCCGAGGACCAGGACGAGCAGGATCGCGGGCACGTCGACGACACCGCCGGAGCTCACCGCCTCGGGCAGGACGATGCCGAGCTGCTGAAGGAAGGTGCTGAGGTAGGCGCTCCACCCCTGGGCCACGACGCTCGCGCCGAGGAACATCTCGAGGATGAGATCCCACCCGATGATCCACGCGAAGAGTTCGCCGAGCGAGGCGTACGAGAAGGTGTACGCCGATCCCGAAACGGGGACGGTGGAGGCGAATTCGGCGTAGCACATGGCCGCGAGACCGCACGCGATCGCAGCGATGATGAAGCTGATCACGACGGCGGGTCCGGCGACTTCGTTGGCGGCGCGACCGGTCAGGGTGAAGATGCCCGCGCCGATCACGACGCCGACACCGAAGACGGTCAGGTCGACGGCGCTGAGGGACTTCTTGAGGCGGAACTCCGGCTCATCGGTGTCGGCGATGGATTGCTCCACCGACTTGGTTCGGAAAAGACTCACGCGACGCATCCTCTGTCTCGAGCGATGTCCAGGGAGCGAACACCACCCAGGGAGGATAGTCCCCCGACGGGCGCGGTGCCTATCTTCGGGGAGGGCTCGACAGCCGCGCCTTTATCAGAGATGACTAATGCGGGAAATTCATTGAATGCGGGTGTAAGGTTTTTCGTATTATGGCTATGAAGCACATCACGCACCTCGTCGACGACCTCGACGGCTCTGTTCTCGAAGACGGCCAGGGAAAGCAGATCACCTTCTCCGTCGAAGGTCGCGCTTACGAGATCGACCTCTCCGACCGCAATGCGGACAAGTTCTATTCGGCGATCGCCCCGTTCGTGGACGCCGCCCGTTCGGTGTCCCGTGGCAATTCGGCGGGGCGCCGCCCTCGCGCTGCTCGCCGCTCGAACGACGTCGATCTCGGGGCCGTTCGGGAATGGGCGCGCGCGAACGGACACACCGTGAGCGATCGCGGTCGTGTTCCCGCGACGATTCTCGACGCCTACGCCGAGGCGAATTCCTGAACCTCGCGTGTTCTCCTCTCGGCCGGTCGTGAAGGCGGCGGCCGAGAGGAGAACGGCGTTCGCCCCCGCGCCTTGTCCCGTCCCGCGTCACCCGGGTGAAATCGCGGAAGCGCCGCGCGGAGCGGGGGTCGGGGAAACCGGGTGACTCGGCGGGTGAATTCCCGAACTGCAGCCCGGAATGCGCGTCGTCGGCGGCTTATGGTCGCGACGCGGTGAAAGAGCACATTACGCGGACGACCGACAACCTCGACGGTGCGGTTATCGAAGACGTAACGACGTCGACCTTCTCTCTGGAAGGGCGTTCCTATGAAATCCATCTGTCTTCTGACAATGCCGACAACCCGCGCGACGCCGTACGGTCGTATATTCGGCCGCGCGCCCGGTCGGTTCCTCTCCGGCCACTCCGCGACGCACCCCGCGGGGCGGGCATTCCGACCCGCGATGTGATCGACGTGCGTTCCCGGGCACAGAAGAACGCCTTTCCGTCGATGATCGCGGACGCATTTCGGGCACTGTCCTTGCGGCATCCGACACCGCGCGATAAACCCCCGAACGCGAAGAACCGGATGCCCCGTCGAGGCGGCATCCGGTTCTTCTTTTCCCGCGATCAGACGAGCGCGGTGCGTCCTGCGCCCGCGGCGAGTCGCTCAGCTGCGAGTCCCTCTGCTGCCGCGAGCGGGGTCACGCCCCGGCCCGCCGCTTCATCGAAGACGCGGCGGAGGGTGTCGCCGATGCCGGCGACGCGCCCCATGATGTCGTCGAGGCTGCCGCGTTCTTTCGCCACCAGGTCGAGGTAGATGACCCCGCCCGCGTTCACGACGAAATCGGGAGCGTAGAGGATGCCCCGGGCGGCGAGACGGTCGGCCCCCGAGCGGTCGGCCAGAGGATTGTTCGCGGGACCGCAGACGGAGCGGGCGTCGAGGGCATCGATCACGTCGTCGGTGAGCACCCCGCCGATGCCCGCGGGAACGAAGACGTCGGCGGGAAGGAGGTGCGCCTCGCTCGGCTCGACCCACGCCGCGCCGAGTTCGGTCGCGAGAGCGCGCTTGGCGGGGTTGACGTCGGTGACCGTGAGCACGGCACCCTCGCCGGCGAGACGCTCGGCGAGGCGGCTGCCCACCTGGCCCAGCCCGGCGATGGTGACACGGCGCCCGGCGACGTCGCCGGTTCCGACCGCACGCTCCAGGGTCGCGACGAGCGACGCGTACACGCCGAGGCTCGTGGGGCCGGCCGGCTCACCCGAGCCGCCGACCGTGTCGGGGAGTCCGACCACGTGCGCGGTGCGCTCGCTGACGACGAGCATGTCCTCGGTCGTCGAACCCACGTCTTCGGCGGTGCGGTACAGCCCGCCGAGGCTCTCGACGGCGTCGCCGAGGTCGAGGAACGCGGCCCGGCGTCGATCGGCGTCGAGCACGGTGCCCTCGGGCAGACCGATGACCGACTTGCCTCCGCCCGCGTCGAGGCCGGCGGCGGCGTTCTTGAGCGTCATCGCGGCCGAGAGGCGGAGCGCGTCGCCGAGCGCATCGGTCCACGACGGGTATGTCCACAGGCGCGCGCCGCCGAGAGCGGGGCCGAGGACGGAGGAGTGCAGGGCCACGGCGACGAACAGACCGCTGCGTCGCCCCGTGATCACCTCCACGCGTTCGTGGGTGAAATCGGGCAGGGGCAGAGCGGTTGTCATCGCGTTCCTTGTCGTCGGCCGCCTTGTGGGCGGCACTTTGCGGTTGCCGCGGCGTTGCGGCATCCGGGATCTATTCTGACCCGTTGCCGGGCCGGGCGCGAGCGGCGGCGTGGGGCGCTGGCGGATCGTGCGCGCTTGCGCCCGGCCGACGGCGGGTCCCGCTCTATGCTGTCGGGCATGACCGACGCCCTCCCCGCCCGTAGTCGCCTGGTCGCCGCCGCCCTCGAGGAGGCGGGAATCGCAGGGCGCATCGTCGTGCTGCCGGATGCCGCATCGACGGCCGCGCTCGCCGCCGCCGCCCTCGGTGTCGAGGTCGGCGCGATCGCCAACAGCCTCGTGTTCTGGAGCGACGACGAACCCCTGCTCGTCATGACCAGCGGCGCGCACCGGGTCGACACGGTGGCTCTCGCCGAGCGGCTCGGGCGCGGCGGCATCCGTCGGGCGACGCCCGAGCAGGTGCTCGCCGCGACCGGCCAGCCCATCGGGGGAGTGGCGCCGACCGGCCACCCCGCGCCCCTGCCCACGGTGGTCGACGAGGACCTCGCGGCGTTCCCCGAGATCTGGGCCGCGGGCGGCACCCCGCACACGGTGTTCCCGCTGACGTTCGACGAGCTGGTGCGGGTGACCGGCGGGACGGTGACGCGGGTCGCCTGACCGCGCGCGGCGCGGCTGCCGTGGGGGTTCGGGGCGGTGCCGCCCGGCGTGCTCACACCCCGGGGGCGGGTGTGAGGGCTGTGAGACACACCACCGCGGCGGCGGCCGACCACGCCTGCGGACGGCAGGCGGCGGGATAGGGCGTCGGCGCCGACGAGTGAGAACGCGGATCACCCGCGTGCAGCTCGGGCACGCGATACGCGAAGCCCTCGGCGGCATCGAGCAGTCCGTCGACCACAGCGCGTGCCTCGTCGTGCAGGCCCGCGCGCAGCATGCCGTGCGCGGCGATCGCGGTGTCGTGCACCCACACGCTGCCTCCGTGGTACGACAGCGGCCAGTATCCGGCGGCGCCGGTCGACATGGTCCGGATGCCGTATCCGCTCGACATGCTCTCGCCGAGCAGCAGCTGGGCGACATGCGCCTCTTCGGCGGGGGAGAGGATGCCTGTGCCGAGCAGGTGCCCGATATTGCTCGTCAGCGTGTCGACCGGGCGCTTGTCGCGGTCGAGGGCGACGGCGGGGTAGCGGCCCTCGGGCGTCTCGACCCAGTACGTCGAAGCGAAGCGCTCCTTGAGGTCGGCGGCCCAGGCGCGCCAGAACGCGACGTCGTCGGCATCCGCCCCCTCACCGAACTGCTCGAGCAGGGCGGCTCCGGCGAGGGCGGCCTCGTAGGCGTAGGCCTGCACCTCGCACAGCGCGATGGGACCCTCGGCGAGGCTGCCGTCGCGCCACTGGATGGAGTCGCCGGAATCCTTCCACCCCTGGTTCGACAGGCCCGTGCCCATGCGGTCGATGTAGTCGAGGAAGCCGTCGCCGTCGCTGTCGCCGCTGTCGCGGATCCAGCCCAGGGCGCCGCGGAGCGCGGGGAGCAGCTCGCGCACCTCGGCCTCGGGCATGCCGGCGCGCCAGGCGTCGGCGAGCAGGCAGACCCACAGCGGCGTCGAGTCGACGCTGCCGTAGTACTTCGGTGGCAGCACGATGCCCTCTCCGGGAATCTCGAGCGCTGAGGCCCGCAGCTCGTGCAGGATCTTGCCGGGCTCCTGTGCGGTCTGCGCGTCGTCGTCGGCGCCCTGCAGACGGGCGAGGACACGCAGAGTCGATGCCGCGATCTCGCGGTCGAGCGGAAGCGCGAGCCGCGCGGCCCAGATCGAGTCGCGGCCGAAGAGCGTGAAGAACCACGGCGCCCCCGCGGCGAAGAACTCGTCGCCGGGGTGATCGGGGAGCACGAGCCGCAGGGCGTCGAGGTCGTTCAGGGCGGTGCGCAACCACCGCGACAGCCGCGGGTCGGGGGCACCGGCGGCGACCGCCGCGGCATCCCACCGCGCGGGAACGGTCGCCGCGTCCACGACGAGAGTCTCGTCGCGCAGTGTCAGCGTCCAGCCGATCTCGGCGGAGCCGAAAGGGGACAGGTCGACGTCCCACTCGGCCTCGAGTCCGTCGTCGGTCGACGTCAGGCGGGCGCCCGGGGCGACGAGTTCGAGGCCCTGGGCACCGGCATCCACCCGGATCTTCTCTCCCTCGATCACGGTCTCGGTGTCGCGAGCGGAGGCGTGACCCGACTTCACCTCGTGCAGCTGGGCGAACTCGGGCGTGAGCGCCAGGCGCAGCGTGGTGCGGATCGGCTGGTCGACCCGCGAGTGCAGGGTCCAGGACTCGCTCACCACGCCGTCGTCGACGCGGCGGTCGCGCAGCAGTCGCACCTTCGGGTCGGGGGTGGTGTCGTCGAGGCCGCGCAGCAGCCCGCCGAAGACCACGCGCGAAGCGCCGTCGGGGGCGGTCGAGATCCACTCGATCGGTGAGCCGTCGCAGCTGGCGGTCAGCGCGCGCACGTGTCGCACGTCTCCGTGGTAGACGCCGTGCACCGCACCCGCGCCCATGTCTCCCGTGCCGTCGGACCACACCTGGGTGGGGGCCCGCAGCACGATGAGCGCATCGCTGAGCAGGGGTTGCAGCGGAGGGGAGTCGACCGTCGTCCCGACAGGCGAGGTGGTGGGGGCGGTGGTCATTCTTTGACGGCTCCTTCGCTGGCGTTCATGATGCGGCGCTGGAAGATGAAGAACACCACGGCGACCGGGATCGTCATGATGGCCGCGGCCGCGAGTTTGAGGGGGAATTGGCTGCCCTGGCTGAGCTGACCGCTGGCCAGGGACGCCACGCCCTTGGTCAGGGTGGTGAGCTCGGGCGACTGGGTCGAGATGACGAAGTGGCTCAGCTCGTTCCACGATCCCTGGAACGACAGGATCACGATCGTGATGAGCGCGGGTCGGGCCATCGGCAGCACGACCGACCAGAAGATGCGGAACGTGCCGGCTCCATCGATGCGCGCCTGCTCCTCGACCGAGGGCGGGATCGACTCGAAGAAATTCTTCATGATGAAGACGCCCGCGGCATCGACCAGCAGCGGCAGGATCATGCCCGCGTACGAGTCGTAGATGCCGAGCTGGTTGATGACGAGGAACTTCGGGATCAGCAGGACCACGGTCGGCACCGCCATCACCGCGATGAGGGCGGCGAACACGATCCCGCGGCCGCGGAACTGCAGGCGGGCGAGCGCATAGCCGGCGAGCGAGTTGAAGAAGACCCGCCCCGCGGTGACGAACACGGTCACCACGACCGAGTTGCCGAACCACACGGGGAAGTCGGAGTTCAGGAACAGCCGCTCGTAGGCCGCCCAGGTGACCGGCTGCGGCGCGAGCGAGATCGGGTCGGCCGCCGCCGCGGCATCCGTCTTGAACGACGTCGCCACCTGCACGAGGAACGGGTAGATGTAGATGACCGCGAGCACGATCAGCAGGACGTAGAGACCGATCTGCCAGCGCAGGGCCGTGCCCGACATGCGGTGCTTCGCGGGCTTCACGGGTCCGTCGATGCGCTGTTCGGCGAGGACGGTGGTCTGGGGAGAGGCCGTGGCGGTCATCGCTGCGTTCCCTTCTGCGCGCGGGGGCGGTCGTTTCCGACGCCCGCGGACGCCCCGGCGGTCGGCACCTCGTACTGCCGCAGCCGTCGGCGCGAGACCGGTCGGTCGCGCAGCACGAAGCGCTGCAGGATCGTCAGGGCGACGATGATGACGAAGAGCACGAACGCGATCGCCGCGCCCTGCCCCCACTGCTGCGACAAGAACGCCGACGAATAGCTGAGGTAGGCGGGGGTCAGCGTGGTCTTTCCGGGGCCGCCCTGGGTGCCGGTGTAGATCTGGTCGAACACCTGCCACGTGCCGATGAGGCCCAGGGTCAGCACCGTGAACAGCACGGGCTTGAGCTGCGGCAGGGTCACGCGCCAGAAGCGCTGCCACCCGTTCGCACCGTCCATCATCGCGGCCTCCTGCACGTCGGCGCCGATGTTCTGCAGGCCCGCGATGAACAGCAGCATGAAGGTGCCCGAGGTGGTGAACACGGCCATGAGGATGAAGGCCGACATCGCGACCGAGGGGCCGGCGAGCCAGTCCCACCACGAGACGCCGAGCATGGTGTTGCCGGTGAGGAAGGCCGGGCCGCTGGTGACGCCGACCGCACCGAGGAGGTTGTGCACGACGCCCGAGGGATCGCTGAACCAGTTCGGTCCGTTGATGCCGAGCCACGACAGCACCTCGTTGACGGCACCGGATGCCGAGAAGAGGAAGAGCCACAGCACGGTGATGGCCA
>Ga0308159_1002989_pt1 | contig 18107 bp, 11 predicted proteins | sample PhyCR1_FD_201040 | JGI IMG/M metagenome (GOLD analysis project Ga0308159, IMG submission 201040) | Phyllosphere microbial communities from UC Gill Tract Community Farm, Albany, California, United States - DLSLC.R1 | ecosystem: Host-associated > Plants > Phyllosphere > Unclassified | place: USA... | reverse complement strand
CCAACATAACCAGCTTCAGTTAAAACGGTTGCATCGCAAATACAGAAAGGTACATGCAAAATTTTAGCAATTGTTTTAGCTAAAAGTGTTTTACCTGTTCCAGTTTCGCCAACCAGCATAATATTCGATTTTTCAATCTCAATCTCGTCTTTATCAATTTTTTGATTTAAACGTTTGTAGTGGTTGTAAACTGCTACTGATAAAACCTTTTTGGCATCATCCTGACCAATAACGTATTGATCAAGATGCTGCTTAATTTCAAGCGGCTTTAAAAGTGTTAATGTTGACTGAATACCTTTGCTATTTTTTGTACCCAATTCCTGAGCAAGCAATTGATTCGCCTGTGTAACGCATTTATCGCAGATAAACGCATCCATGCCTTCAATTAACATTAAAGTTTCATGCTTGCCCGAATGGCAGAATGAACAACGGGATTCTTTATTTTGTTTCGCCATTTTTTCTTGCGTTTCTCGATAATACTTCATCAATCATACCAAATCCTTTGGCTTCTTCAGCACTCATCCAGTAATCACGATCAGAAGCTTTTTCTACCCAATCATAAGTTTGACCAGAATGCTCTGAAATAATATCGTATAATTCTTTCTTCAATTTTAACATTTCTCTTAAGTTGATCTCCATATCAGAAGCAACACCTTGTGCACCTCCAGATGGTTGGTGAATCATTACTCTTGAGTGTGGCAAAGCGGAGCGTTTACCTTCTGCACCTGCAACCAATAAAACAGCGCCCATCGATGCTGCCATACCTGTACAAATTGTAGCCACATCTGGCTGAATGTACTGCATGGTATCGTAAATACCTAAACCTGCATAAACAGAACCACCTGGCGAGTTAATGTAAATCTGAATGTCTCTTTCTGCATCTGTTGATTGTAAAAACAACAATTGAGCTTGAATAATATTGGCATTCTGATCATAAATTGCATCACCTAAAAAGATGATACGATCCATCATTAATCTCGAAAAAACATCCATTTGGGCTACGTTCAACTGGCGTTCTTCTATAATATAAGGCGTCATGTTCTGAGGGTTCATATTAGCCTGTGCAATAAATTTATCTACATGTAAACCACCAATTCCCTGATGTTTAACGGCAAATTTCCTGAATTCTTGTGAATCTATGTTCATAGTCGTGTCTTGCGTTTGAAGTTTAGCTTATAGTTTCAAATAACTCATGGCTAAACAAGATTAAAATTTTAACTATTTTTTTCTATAGGTGGTTAATTTTCATGCCAATTTATCTATTTATCCTTTAATGTAAAGCAATTCTGTTGAGGAAATTAAAATCTTGCTTTTTAAAGATAAAACAAATTAAGAATAACAATATCCGTAAGATATGCAATACTCAATAAATGAACAAATTAACCCAAAAAATAATTAAATTTTCCGTAGAAAGTCTGTATATAATAAGAGCAACCCATTGAGTTGCTCTTATTATATGAATATCTAAAAGACTGACATTTGGTCAGCCGTTGTGATTATTTTTTATCTAAAGCGATAAATTTATCGTAATCAATTGCTTTATCATCTAAAGTAACAATCGATTTGATTTGCTCGAAAGTTTTTAGCGCCTTTACTTCTTCGAAAGTGCGGTTAGCATTTTCTTTTTCTTGCAAAAACTGAACGGCATATTGTGCCAATTGATCTTCAGGAAGCGGACTTGGGCTGTACATTCTGAATTGAGCATCTAATTTAGCTTTAGCTGCTGCAACTACATCTTCGTATTTAATTTCTATGCTGTTATCTTTTATGATTTTGTTTTCAATTAAAGTCCATTTAAGGTTTTTAGCAAAATCATCATAACCTTCTGCCAATTCTTCATCAGTTAATTTTTCGTTTGTTGCTTTTAACCAACGACGTAAAAATTCATCAGGTAATTCAAAACTATGTTTTTCTAAAAGTTGCTCATAAATATCGTTCGATAATTTACGCTCTGCATCTTGTTTAAACATGCCTTCAACTTCTTCTGTAATTTTTTCTCTGAAACCAGCTTCGTCAGTTACTGTACCTTCGCCAAATAACTTATCAAAAAACTCCTGGTTTAAATCTGATTCTTCTAAACGGTTAACATTTTTAACGACCAATTTGAAATCAGCTTTCAATTCTGCAGCAGCTTCTTCTGAGATATTTAAAGCTTTAGCAATTGCCGCAGCATCTTCAAGTGCTTTTTGAATATCGATAGTTACTTCAGCATCTTTCTTTAAACCAACTAACGATTTAAGAATTTTTTTATCTTTAATCTGATCTAAACGTAATGTTGCAGCGTTGGTAATACCACCTTCTAAAACAGAACCATCAGCATCTAGTTGAGTTAATTCGGCATATAAAACATCTTCCTCAGTAGAAACTTCTGGATTAGTCATTTTGCCATAACTACGGCGGATATTTTTGATACGATTTTCTAAAGTTTCTTTATCAGCCTTAATAACATACTGTGTAAATTTATCTTTAGATGAAATATTAACATCAAAAGCAGGCGCTAAACCTAATTCGTAATCAAATTCGAATTCATCTGTGTTATCCCATTTAAATTCTCTTTCGTTATTAATTGCAGGTAACGGTTGACCCAAAATTTCTAATTTCTGCTCAGCGATGTAATTAGATAGCGTATCATTTAATAAATTATTAACTTCTTCTACCAAGATACTTTTGCCATACATTCTTTTAATGTGGGCCGCAGGCACCATTCCTTTACGGAAACCAGGCAATTGTGCTTTTTTTGCTTGATCTTTAATGGCTTTATCCACTTTACCAGTATAATCTGCAGGTGCGATTTTGATTTTTACAACAGCATTTAAGTTGCCGGTTTTTTCCTGTGTAATATTCATTTTCTTTTGAATCAGTGTTTTAAAAAACAAAACCGTTCCGATGTTTAAATCGAAACGGCCTTTATCTTATTGTGCGGAAGAAGGGACTCGAACCCCCACGCCGTGAAGCGCCAGATCCTAAGTCTGGTGCGGCTACCAATTACGCCACTTCCGCAGTTAGGATGTATTAAGGACTGCAAAGATAGAAATCAGAATCAATTTTCAAAAAATAATTGAAACATTTTCTGAATTATTTTACTCAATCGAAGCTAAGTCGCTAATCCTAAGCGAGAATAATTTTTAAAGCTTTACCATTGATACATCTACAAGATCAGGTCCGCCCTCTAAAGGATAGCCCGAAACCTTTTTTCCTTTTATCGTAACCTTCTTATCCAAATATGGATCCAGGCTAAAAGTACTTTTCAATGCGTAAGTTTTATTTTCGGTTTTTAACACATGGGTTCCGTATTGAAAGGTTGACATGCCCAGCTTTTGAATTGTTCCAGTTGCGGTAACCCGAGTGGCTGTATCTGAATCTTTCATTGATGTACAACTTGAAATAACTGCAACAAACAGAGATAATATTAATATTTTTTTCATAATAGGTGATTTATGGGTATTACAATTTTAGTAAAAACAGCTCAATTTTAATAATAAAGTATTGCGTAAATTGAAGATCAAAATTTTATTGTCCCTTAATATCCGTAACTTCAATGAGTTCAGGGCCACCTTCTAATGGATAACCTGGTACTTTAGTCCCTTTGATAATAACTTGCCTATCCAGATAATTATCTAAATTTATACTTGTGCTTTTTATAGAATATATCTGTCCCCGCATTTTAATGCTGTGGCTGCCATATCTAAAGGGCGTTAAACCTAGTTTTTCAACTCTTCCCGTTAAAGTAATGGTTTTACCATTATCGGCTGCATTCATTATGCTACCGCAGCTTGATAAGGCTACAATGGCAAGCATTAACATTAATATTTTTTTCATAGTAACGGGGAACGAAATGATTTATGTATGTACAATTTACAAAATCAAAACGAATTAGGGCTAATAAAGTTCTTTCTGAAACTCGAAAAAATATTGAACAGCTTTTACTAAACGACTTCCATACCAACTAAACATTTCGCCATCTACAAGCATAATTTTAGCTTCGGGTAAAGCTTCCTGAATTTCTTCAATATGTTTTTCTTTGAAAGGATAAGGTTCTGATGATAATAATATGAGCTGAGGATTTAGTGCTTCGAGCTTTTTTAGCGTAATTTCTGGATAACGTTCTGCATCAATTACATTCGTTATTCCATTGGATACTAAGACATCGTTAATAAAAGTATTTTTACCAGCAGCCATATAAGGTTTTCGCCAAATTAGATAGGCTGCCTTTTTATCGATCCTATTTTGAAGTGCAAGTGTTTTTAAATCGTTAAAACCAGCAGAAATTAGATGATTTAAGTAAGCAGCTTCTGGCGACCGATCGACTAACTCTCCTATGTCGCTAATGGCCTTCATGGCATCATCCAAGGTGAAAATATCGCTCATCCAAACTGGAAAAAACTGAGACAATTCTTCTATATCGCTTTGCGTATTTTCTTCTTTATTACCGATAATTAAATCGGGTTTTAAATCTTTAATTAAATCGATGTTAAGTTTTTTTGTTCCTCCAACCTTAGTCCGCTCAGCAAATTTTTCTATCGGATGGATACAAAACTTTGTTAAACCGATAATTTCTTTATCCAGCCCTAAGTCGAAAAGCAGTTCTGTTTGAGAAGGTACAATTGAAACAATTCTTTTGGGCGGAAAGTTAACGGTTACCTCCTGCCCCATTCCATCTGTAAAAGATTTTTGCATTTTACAAAGATAGTTGGTTAGTTGGTTAGTTGGTTGGTTGGTTGGTTGGTTGGTTGGTTGGTTGGTTGGTTGGTTGGTTGGTTGGTTGGTTGGTTGGTTGGTTGGTTGGTTGGTTAGATTTGAAAATCTTTCTATTTAATGGTTTAATCAAAGTGGCATTTTTTTTACCAAAAAACTAAAAAACAAAACATCCAAAAAACTAAAAAACAATGTTTTACTCGTACTTTAAAGTATCAACAGCCTTTATCTTTGCTACACGATATGTTTGTAAACTTATGGTTATAACCGCGATGGCTATTATAAATATTGCAGATAATATAAATATTGTATAATCTATACTTGTTCTCAGTTCAAATTTTTGCAGCCATTTATCCATGATAAAATAAGCTATTGGTAAGGCAATAATTATGGCAAGTAATATTAGTTTAATAAAACTTTTCGAAAGCAAAATCATTAATTCATTAACAGATGCGCCTAAAATTTTCCGAATACTAACTTCTTTCATTCTCTGCGTGGTGCTAAATGATGATAAACCAAATAAACCCAAACATGATATAAAAATTGCCAATCCGCCGAAAAGATTTGCCAACGTACTTAAAATTCTCTCTTTTTTCAATTTATCTTCATTCAGACTATCGATAAATTTTATCTCTACAGGGAAATTTGGATTAATTTCTTTTATAACATCGCTAATCGTTTGAACGCTTTTAGTTAAGCTTTCTTTTGGATTTAAGCGGATCGTTATTACATCACTTATATCGGCAAATGCGATAACCATTGGAGGCACAATTTTACTTGGATTATCCCAAATAATATCCTTGAAAATGCCAATAACATTTCGCTTATCGCCTTGATAAGAAATGGTTTTTCCAACGGGATTATTTAATCTCATCAGCTTAAGTGCAGTTTTACTTAGTAATATGGCTGAAGTATCAGAAGCGAATTTCTCGCTAAAATCTCTCCCATAAAGTAGTTTGATATTCGAAGTTTTCAGAAAATCGTATGTTGTAAAAATCTGATCGAAATCGATAAGCTTATCACTTTCGTTCATACCATCCCAAATCAAGCCTCTTGTTGTACTATTTTTGCTCGATAAACTTCCTGATGATTGTGCCACCGAAATAGCTGCATTACTGGAGAGTAGTTTACTTTTTAACAAATTGAATTTTTGATAAAGCATTCCTTCATGCGGAATTTCTATTAAACCGTTGGATTGGTATCCGATTGGCTTATTATTTATAAACTGAATTTGCTTGTAGATCGTAATTGTTGCAACAATAAGTATAATCGAAAAGCTAAATTGAATAATTACTAAAACCTGCCTAAATGTTAGCGAATAACCATTCGTAAAATTTAAGGTTTTTTTAAGCGCCTTAATTGCATTAAAACCCGAAAGGTAAAAAGAAGGGTAACTTCCAGAAATGATCCCCGTTGCGATAAATACACCACAAATTAAAATCCAGTTCGCTGGACTTAAATAGTTAAATACGATTTCAATATCCAATAATTGATTAAATTTTGGAAGGGCAAATTCTAAAAGAATAATGCTTACCAAAATGCTAATAAATGTTAGCATAAAAGATTCAATCATGAACTGAAAAATTAAATCGGTTCGTGTTGCCCCCATTGTTTTCTTTACACCGATTTCTTTTCCCCTACTTTGAGTGCTTGCAGTGGCTAAATTCATAAAATTAATGCAAGCTATCAGCAAAATCCCAAGAGATAACCCAACAAGTAATTGTACTTGTTTTATATTGCCACCATTACTTTTACCGTTAGCAAATTCTCCGTATAAATGCAATTTTGTTAAAGGATAAACAAATACTTCTTCTTTAGCATTTGGATAATGTTTACCTACATAGCCCTTTAATTTTAAATTAAAAGCATCAATATCTGTATGATCTCCCAGTTTAAGCAAAGTATAATAATCATGGTTCCCCCAGTTTGGTTTTTTTGGCCAAACGTTTAAATTTTCATATAGTTTAAACGTTGTCAAAGTTTCGAAGCCGTAAGTAATATTGGTTGGCAGGTCTTTTATTACGCCTGTCACTTTTAATTCAGCTTGATTTTCGAAACGGATGTTTTGGTTAACAACGTCTGTTTTGCCAAATATTTTCCTTGCCGAACTTTCGGTTAAAATGATAGAGTTAGGTTCGTTAAGTGCATTAATTGAATTTCCACTGATAAATTTAAAATTGAAAAGCTTTAAAAAATCAGCATCAACATATCGATTATTTAGTTTTAAACTATTTTCTTTTGTTGAGATTAATCTTTTGTATAAATTAGTTACCCTCGAGCCGTCCAAAACTTCAGAGAAATCGCCTTTTAGCGATTCGAGCATAACATTTTGTGTCAAATCAATTGTTCTGGTGATATTTCCGTTCCCATCTTTAAAATTAATCATCGCCTGATATAGATTTTGGGAATTCTTATATTGTTTATCATAGTTCCACTCGTATTGAGCGTATAGTATCAGTAATAAACATGACGCTAAACCAATAGCTAATCCTCCAATATTAATAAAAGTATAAACCTTATTTTTATAGAGATTTCTTATTGCGATTTTTAAGTTTAACCTGAACATTTTGAATGATTTTAAATGTTAGTCTAATTTATTTTAAAACATTTTCAACTCTGATGTCATCTTTAACAACTCCATCTGCAATATTTAAAATACGGCTACCATATTCTGCATTTTTCTCGGAATGTGTAACCTGGATTATAGTAATACCATCTTCTTTATTTAATTTCTGAAAAAGCTGCATAATTTCTTCTGCCTGTGCCGATTGAAGATTACCAGTTGGCTCATCGGCTAAAATAATTGATGGTTGCGCCGCCAATGCTCTGGCAATACCGACTAATTGTTGTTGGCCGCCAGAAAGTTGATTAGGGAATAAGTCTTTTTTTGCAACGATGTTAAACCGATCTAACAAATTAGCAATTCTGCTTGCTCGTTCGGAACTACCAACCTTCTTATAAAGCAATGGCGCTTCAATGTTTTCGTAAACCGTCATCTCATCAATTAAGTGATAAGCCTGGAAAACGAAGCCAATATGATTACGATAAAGCTCGATACGTTTACGTTCATTTAAACTGGTTACATTTTCGCCCATAAACTCATAATCGCCATAAGTTGGCTCTTCGAGCATCCCCAAAATATTCAAAAGCGTAGATTTTCCTGCTCCTGATGGCCCCATTATAGAAACAAATTCGCCTTGTTTTATGGTTGTAGTTACATGACGCAGAACGTAATGTTTAATGCCTTTGCTCGAATAGTATTTTTCTATGTTTTTTAGTTCTATCATTTTTTGAGTTTTACGTGGTAAGTTTTAAGTTATATGTATTAAAAACGTACAACTTAAAACGTATAATTTATTACTTATTCATATTTAAGTGCATCAATTGTATTTGCCTTTGCTGCTTTAAAAGAACGGAAGCTTACGGTAATTAAAGTAATCAGCATTGAGATTACCATTGCTAAAGCGAATGGCCAAATGCCCAAATCTATTCGGTAAGCAAAGCTGTTTAACCATCTAGACACGAACAAGTAAGCCAATGGCCAGGCTATTAAATTTGCTATGAAAACCATTAACAAAAACGAGCCGTTGAGCATTTTAACCAACTCGAAGGTAGATGCGCCCAATACTTTTCTAATGGCTACTTCTCGGGTTCTTTGGGTTGCTACAAATGAGATCAATCCAAATAATCCGATGAAGGAAATAAAAATAATTACGCCTGCAAAAACCTTAAACAAAATGCCCATAATCTGTTCGTTCTCATAATAATTCTTAATCCTATCGTTCACGAAACCCGAACTGAAAACGTCATTTGGAAAGGTGCTATTCCAAATCTTTTCGATTTCAGGCATAGCCGATTTAATTTGCTTTCCTTCCATTTTTACGGCTGCGCTCCAGTAATCTCTTTTTCCAGGAAAAATTGCAATTCCAGAAATACTTTCTTTTAGCGATTGATCGTTAAAATCTTCTACAACACCAACAATAGGCACTGTATTTCCGCTAGCAATAATTATTTTCCCGATAGCATCTTGTGGATTAGACACGCCTATTTTTTTCAAAAAAGTTTCGTTAACTACACAAGCATTTGCCGTATCACTTTTTTGGAATACTTTTCCAGCTATAAATTTTAAATCAAAAAGCTTAAAGTAGTTTTCATCAGCACGCATATTTCGCAATTCAAAATCTTTATTTTTCACACCATTGTAGGTAAAATCGCTTGAATTTATGTCGCTTGATAAGGGAGCGGTTTGACAATAACTAAATCCTTTAACACCAGAAACTTGAAGTACTCTTTCTTTAAAGATATTATATTTTGTTTTACTGGTACTGTCGCCTGGAATACTAAGCATTGTAACGGCTTCATATTTGAAACCTAAAGATTTCTGCTGGATATATTCCATTTGCCTGATGATTACAAACGTGCCAATAATCAAAATTACGGTTATTGAAAACTGAAAAACCACCAATATTTTACGAAGACTCAGGCCGTTGCCACTTAAGGCTATTTTATTTTTTATAGCCAGAACTGGATTGAAGCGAGATATAATTAATGCAGGATAAAAACCCGCTAAAAGCCCCACAAGCAGCACCAACAAACCCATAAATACGAAAATTATACCATGGCCGAATAAGCTAAACTCTATAGCACCTTTAAAAAGATTTTGCATTAGAGGTATAGCCAATTCTGTTATAATGCAAGCAATTAAAAGTGCAAATAAGCTAACGACAAAAGTTTCGGTTAAAAACTGAGCCAATAACTGCTTGCGCTTTCCACCCATCACTTTTCGAACACCTACTTCTTTTGATCGGGTTATCGATTGTGCTGTACTTAAATTGATGAAATTAATACAGGCTGTTAGAATTAAAAACAAACCGATAATAGTCAGTCCATAAATTTCGATCTTATTGATTGATGCATTTGCAAAATTATCATACTTCTCATTAAAGTGAATGTCTTTCAATGCTTGTAATCGATTGACTTGGTTACCCGCAATCTTTTCAATTGGATAGTATTTTTTATTAAAATTATCCATCGACTGGCCCAGGTCTGAAGCTTTTAACCCTTCTTTTAAAAGCACAAAGCTTGATGAGCTTGAGTTTACCGAATCCCAATTATTGTTAAAACGCCCTGGATATGTTTGATAACTTATAACAAGTCCTAACGGAAAACTGCTATTCTGAGGAATATCTTGAATAACCCCAGTTACTTTTAAATTTGTATTTGTGCCCAGGATAATGATTTTACCTAGGGCGTTTTCTATATTTCCAAAAAACCTAATAGCATAAGCTTTGGAAAGAACGATTGTATTTGGTTCAGAAAGTGCTTGTTTGGGCTTACCGCTAAGCCATTGAATATTGCTGAAAACTTCAAAAAAATCTGGTTCTGCATAATAAACAGGTTCTTGGGTTTTAATCTTATCTGCGCCGTTAGCCCCTTTAATATGCAATATTCCACCACGCTTTATAATACTACCTACCTTTTCAAAACCAGCAATTTCGTTTCTAGCTGAAGCTGTAAAAGGAATTGGAACACCAGCCGAAAAATCATCGTATGCATTGTATTTCCAGTCTGTCACTACTCTAAAAATTCTATCTTCATTTTTAAAACCTTCATCAAAACTCATTTGATAACGGATAAAGATGAAAATCAAAATACAGCTCGCCATACCAATAGATAAACCTATAATATTGATTAGCGTATAACCCTTGTTTTTCCAAAGGTTTCGCCAGGCGATTTTTAAGTTTAATTTGAACATATTTGGGTTATTGGTTATGTGTTACCTGTTACGAGTCCATACTTTCAACTGGTAACCCGCAACTGTTAACTCGATTTTATTCATATTTAAGTGCATCAATTGTATTTGCCTTTGCTGCTTTAAAAGAGCGGAAGCTTACGGTAATTAAAGTAATCAGCATTGAGATTACCATAGCTAAAGCGAATGGCCAAATACTCAAATCTATCCGATAGGTAAAAGTTGATAACCATTTTGACACGAATAAATAAGCTAGCGGCCAGGCTACTAAATTCGCAATGAAAACCATCAGTAAAAATGAGCCATTTAGCATTTTAACCAACTCTAAAGTAGTTGCACCTAATACTTTTCTAATGGCTACTTCTCGGGTTCTTTGCGTTGCTACAAATGATATCAATCCAAATAATCCGATGAAGGAAATAAAAATAATTACACCTGCAAAAACCTTAAACAATACGCCCATTACACGTTCTGTTTCGTAGTATTTGCTAATATCATCATCAACAAATGATGAGGAGTAAAAATTTTCCGGGTAGGTTTCGTTCCAGATTTTCTCAATTTGCGGCATGATCGACAGTATTTGTTTGCTGTCCATTTTAACTGCCAGGTTTTTATAATTTTCTTTAATAGAAGTAATCACTATAGGTGAAATTGGTTCGTGCAAACTTAAATTATTAAAATCTTTCACTACACCAACTATTGTCCCAGTTTTACCCCAAATGGTCATTTTCTTACCTAGCGCCTCGTTAAAATCGACCACATTAAGTTTTCTTAACAGGGTTTCATTTACCACTATTTCTTTAAGCGTATCACTTTTAGAAAATCCTTTGCCAGCTGCAAAAGTTAAACTAAATGTTTTAAAATAATTTTCGTCGGCAAGTTTTGTATTTGCCTGGAAACTTGCCTTTTCTGTTCCATTATATCTGAAATTGCTTTCATTATTATTAGATGATGATGGTGGATTTCGACAAAAACTTGTAAATAACACCCCAGGAATTTTGGAAATTCTTTCTTGCAAAATCTGGTATTTCATTACGCTTAAACTATCGTTACGAACACTTACCAATGCTATTGCTGAAGGATTAAATCCTAATGGTTTTTCTCGCATGTAGTTCATTTGTTTTAACACCACCAGCGTACCAATTATTAAAATTACTGTAATTGAAAACTGAACCACAACCAGAATTTTGCGCAAGCTTAAGCCGCCTGCATTTGCCGTAATTTTATTTTTAATCGCTAAAGCAGGACTAAATCCCGACATAACCATTGCAGGGTAAAACCCAGCCAAGAAACTTACCACAAGCACCAAACCAACCATAAAAACAAGAATACTTGGATTACTGATGATGCTGAAAGAAATGTCGTCATGAAACAGGCTTTTCATACCAGGCAATGCAACTTCGGTTAAAACACAGGCAAAAAGTAGTGCAAATACACTTATGGTTAATGTTTCGGTTAGAAATTGAACAATTAATTGTTTCCTTAAACTGCCCATTACTTTACGTACGCCAACTTCTTTACTTCTACTTACCGCTTGCGCTGTAGCTAAATTTATAAAGTTGATACAAGCCGTTAGCAGTAAGAAAGCGCCTATTATTGCCAAACCATAAAGTTCTTTTTTTGGCATTGTCTTATTCGCAAAGTTGCCAAGGTTTTCGTTGTAATGGATATCGGTTAAAGCCTGAAAGCCATTTTGTTCTTTAAACGCTAAATCTTTATGGAAATATTTTTCAGAGAATTTAGGCAGTATGCTAGCCACTTCTTCAATTGAAACACCTTTTTTCAACATGAAATAACATTCATCATTTGATGATGTAGATCCCCATTCTTTAAAATTAGGGCCGTTGTAGTTTTTAAAGGTTTGATAAGAAACAATTATGTTTAAGGGAAAAGAGGTGTTTTCGGGTATGTCCTGCAGAATACCAGTAACTGTAAAATCTTCTCTGTTTTGAAAATTGATGGTTTTACCAAGGGCAATGTTCCAATTTCCAAAAAGTTTAGTGGCCATATCTTTTGATAATACAACTGTGTTTGGCTGGCTTAATGATTGAAGAGGATTACCTTGTAACCATTCGAAATTCATAATTTGAAAAAACTCTGGTTCAGCATAAAAAACATCTTCCAAACTTTTTATGCGGTCTTTTCCTGCAGCATCTTTAACCTTTATTATTCCACCGTCTTGACGAATGGCGGCGACTTTTTCTATTTGGTTTTTGAAATCATTTCTTAACGCTGCAGGCGCTGGTTGCGGTACCCCTTGCGATTCCTCAAATCCATCGGAAGTGGTCCAATTGGTTGTTAACCGATAAATTCTATCTTCATTCTTAAATCCTTCATCAAAACTCATTTGATAACGAATAAAGATGAAAATCAAAATACAGCTCGCCATCCCGATAGATAAGCCGAGGATATTGATGAATGTATAGCCCTTGTTTTTCCAAAGGTTTCGCCAGGCGATTTTTAAGTTTAATTTGAACATATTTGGGTTATTGGTTATGTGTTACCTGTTACGAGCCTATACTTTCAACTGGTAACTCGGTTCTATTCATATTTAAGTGCATCAACAGGGTTTGCCTTTGCGGTTTTGTAAGCCTGAAAACTTACTGTAATTAATGCCATGATTAAAGTTCCGAGGGCAGCGAGTGGCATAATCCACCAGCTGAATTCGGTATGATATTCAAAATTATTCAGCCATTTACCCATAGCCAAATAACTAATAGGAACTGCGATTACAATTGCCACTATAATCATCTTTATAAAAGAAAGGGATAATAATTGCATCAAATTTACAACAGAGGCACCAAGCACTTTGCGTACGCCAAATTCTTTAGTTCGTTGTTCGGCACTGTAAGCAACCAAGCCAAATAAACCCAAACACGAAACGAAAATTGCCAGTCCGCCGAACAGATTAGAAAGAATACCTAAGGTTTTCTCAGCTTTATATTTCTCCTGATATAATGAGTTTACGAAAGTAACTTCGATGGGGTATGCAGGATTAATTGCCTTGGTAATTTTACCGATTGTTTCGATATTACTTTGTAAGCTATTTGCACTATTGAGGCGCATGGTAATGGTGCCAGTTTGTCTTAAATTTATAAAAACAACTTGTGGATTGTTAGATTTATAAGGCGAATCCCACACGTAATCATCAAACACACCAACAATATGTGCGTTTGTACCAAAAAGCGTTACTTTTTTACCGATTGGATTTTTGTAGCCAAATACTTTAACCGCCGATGCGCTTACTATAACAGCACTGGTATCTGAAGCGAAGCTCTTCGAAAAATCTCTTCCCTGCAGTAATTTTATGCCATTGGTTTTAATAAAATCATATGATGTAGCAACCTGATTAAACATCACTGTATTTTCGGGTTTAGTCATTCCATCCCACTTAATATCCATAAAATTTCGACCACGATGAGAAAGACTAACTGACGATTGATACATAGAAGTAACAGCGCCAGATTTTAGTATTTGCGTTTTAAATAAATCGAATTTGTTTTTTAGTTCCCCATCCTGAGGGATTTCGACTAAAGTATTTACATCAAAACCAACGGGTTTATTTTTTATGTATTGAATTTGGCGATAGATAACCAAAGTTGAGATAATGAGGATGATGGCAAAGCAAAATTGCCCGATCACTAACACTTGCCTTAAGCTGATATCTAAAAATCCTTTTGAAGTAATTTTTCTTTTTAAAGTTTGAATTGGATTAAAGGCTGATAAATAAAAAGCTGGATAACTGCCCGCAATTAACCCTGTGGCTAACACGATGCCTAAAATACCAACCCAGCTTGCCGCATTGAAGTAGGAAATGCCCAAATTGATATTTAGGAGCGCATTAAATGCAGGCAACGAAAGTTCTAATAGTGCAATTGCAAGTATAACGGCAACTAAGGTTAGCACCATAGATTCGGTTAAAAACTGGAGAATTAACGAAATACGATTTGCACCAATCGTTTTTTTGATACCAACTTCCTTTGCTCTTTTCTCTGATTTGGCGGTGGCCATATTCATAAAATTGATGCAGGCAATCAATAAAATCCCAAATGCTAAACCCACAAAAAGATAGATTTGTTCAATATCGCCACCAGCAGGTTTACCATTTTCAAACTTCCCAAATAAATGCAGTTTGTTGGCTTGATATAAAAAATGTGGCTGTGATTGTGAATTCTGTGGTGTATTTGCTTTTACTAAAGCCTCAATTTTACGATTTACCAAATCAATATTTGCATCTGGATTTAGAGATACCATGGTTACGAAACTATAATTATTCCAATTCAAATCTTTAGCACTACCATCAACAATTTCGTAAAACGACCATGGCATTAAAAAATCAAAACGATTAGAACTATTTTCTGGCAAATCTTTTATTACGCCAGTTATTGTTAGGTTTTCCTGATCCTGATAACGTACAGATTTATTTAAAACATCGGTTGTGCCGAACAACGTTTTTGCTGTACTTTCTGTTAAAATAACGGAAAGTGGATTTTGAAGCGCTGTTTCTGCATTGCCCGAAATGAACTTATAATCGTACATTTTAAGAATATCAGGTTCTGCAAATTTCGAATCTTTTTTATAGCTGTTTTCTCCGTTGGCAATTAAGCTTTTTTTGCCATAATCCATTCGGGCGACATATTTCACCTCCGGCAAATTCTGTTTCAATAGTGGCGCGAGAGCTGTTGTAGTGCCATTAAATGTTGCAGCAATTTTATTTCCTTCGCCAGGTACGTTGGTCATCGCTACAAAAACATTTGCTGAATTTTTAGCCTGTTTATCGAAATTCCACTCGTAAGAAACATACAGCAACAGCATTAAACAAGCTGCAAGACCAATAGCCAAACCAATTACATTAATGAAAGAAGAAGTTTTATTCTTCCAAAGGTTTCGCAAAGCGATTTTTAAATTTAATCTGAACATATTTTGAGTTTTACGTGGTAAGTTTTAAGTTGTACGTTTTAAACCTATAACTTAAAACGTATAACTTATTACCAACTATTATTCGTATTTCAAAGCATCAACAGGATTAGCTTTAACAGCTTTTTTAGCCTGAATGCTCACGGTAATGATGGTTAATAAAATGGTTATTGTAGCGCTCATTACAAATGGCAGCACTGGCAAATCGATTCGGTAAGCAAAGGTTTCAAGCCATTTTTTGGTAAGGATGTAGGCAACTGGCCAGGATATAACATTGGCTAAAAGAACCATGATTAAGAACGAACGATTAATTAGTTTGAAGATTTGAACATCGCTTGCACCTAAAATTTTACGAACGGCTATCTCTTTTATTCTACCATTTGTAATGTATTTTGCAAAGGCAAACAAACCTAATATGGCAATGAAAATGGTAAGCAATGCGGCGGCAAAAAATACCGATTGTAGTTGTTCTTGTTTTTTGAAGAGTTTTCCGTAAAGCTCATCTAAAAATTCGTACCTGAAATCTTCTCCATCTTTAGGATTTATTTGAGGCCATTGGGATTTTAAAGCGGCCAAAGCCGAAGCCATTTTGTTTTCCTCAATCTTCAGCATGATCTGTAGTTTCGGATTTCCACAAGGATTTTTGATTGAATAAATAGTCGGCTGAACAAGGCTTTCAAATCCCTGTGCCTTAAAATCTTTAATTACACCTACAATTTTGTAATCGGTATTACAGCCTTTAATTGTTTTCCCAACTGGATTTTTCATTCCATACTTGGCCACTGCACTTTCATTAATTACTGCAGAATTTACGGTATCGGTACTGAATGATGATGAGAAAAAGCGACCTTGTTTCAGCTTAATATCCAGCGTTTCGAAGTAATCAAAATCTACATCAACAAAATCAATACTGGCTTGCACCCCCTCAAAAGTGTAACCATTTGAACCATTTTCTGCACCATCTGGAACATCGGTTGCCACAGTTGCAGCTTTTATTCCATCGATTTTTAAAATCTTATCCCTAATTGGAGCAAATTTCTCAGGTTTATTGAAGTAGGTAATATTTTTAATGTAAACCACCTGATTTGCTGTAAAGCCCAAATCTTGAGTGCGCATATATTTCAATTGAGAATTGATTATCAGCAAACCGATAATAAAAATTACGGCAATGCTAAACTGAAAAACCAATAATCCGTTTCTTAACCATGAACTTTGTTTGCTGGTAGAGAAATTACCTTTAAGCACCAAAGCGGGCTTAAATCCCGATAAAACCAAAGATGGATAGGTACCAGCGATTATGGTTATCAAACATAAAACGAGTGGCAACTGCCAAAACAGATTGTTTTCAATTGTCCAGATGGATAGATTGATCTGGAAAAGATTATTGAAATACGGCAAAGCCAGTTCAGCCAAAATTAGAGCAAGAATCGTAGCTACAAAGCATTGTATAAATATTTCTGCAAGAAACTGTGTAGTCAGCTGAAAACGATATGCACCCATCACTTTTTTAACGCCAACTTCTTTTGCTCTTTTTGCCGCCTGGGCAATGCTCAGATTTGTAAAATTGATACAGGCGATAACCAGAATCAAAATTCCGAGTACGGAAAGGGCTAATAAAATTTTATATGGCGCATCATTACCAGCTTTAGGTTTTAAATGTAAGTTTGAAAGCGGATCTAGAAATGTGGAAATACTTTTTATTTCTTCAATTGTTTTCTGGTCGGTTTCGCCTTTTAATAACTCTTTTCTGTAAAGGTCCGTTATTTTTTGCTCCAGATTTGCCACATCAGTTCCTGGTTTAACCTGAATGTATGTGTTATAGTTATTATAACCATAATTTTCACCTTTACCCAATTCGCTTGCTACAGATAAGGCATCAAATGTTATATTTGAATGCGAATCATTTACAATCGAGCCAGTTATCATTCCTGTTTGACCAGAAGTACTACTTCCCATGCTTACCATTTCTGGTTTTTCATCTTTTTTATTTGGAAAAAGCACTGTCATACCTTCTTTATTTATATAAAAAAAGAACTCACTTTCTCCATTTGGTTTTTGCAAACCTGTACTCGGATTAAGATTGAGCATTGCAGCCGCCTCGTAATCCGAATACATAAAGTTTTTAATAAATGTTGTTTTACCCTTGTTTTTTAAAGCCAACTCAAAAGTTCCATTTTTGGTAATGCCAGCCCGCACAACCTCAGGAAAGTTCTGCTTAATGGCTTTTGCAAAAGGTGGAGACGTATAATTCGTTTTAAAATCAGGATATATTCTCCCTACTACATAAATATTATTGTAATTCGGATTGGATTTATCGAAACTGGTTTCGTAAGTAAAATACATTACAACCAAAATAAAAGCAGCCAAAGCAATGGCTAAACCACCAACATTGATTGATGTTATACCTCTGTTTCTCCACAGATTTCGCAACGCGATTTTTAAGTTAAGTCTGAACATATTTGGGTTATTGGTTATGTGTTACCTGTTACGAGCCCAGACTTTCAACTGGTAACCCGCAACTGCTAACTCGATTCTATTCATATTTCAAAGCATCAACAGGGTTAGCTTTTGCCACTTTTATCGATTGTATGCTGACCGTTAACACGGCTATTAAAACAGATAAGGTAATGGCTACTAAAAATGGAATGGCCGAAATTGATATCCGATATTCGTAACCAGAAAGCCACTTATTAATAATAATATAGGCTACGGGAAATGCTATTAAATTTGCAATAGCTACTAG
>Ga0308159_1002988_pt1 | contig 18122 bp, 10 predicted proteins | sample PhyCR1_FD_201040 | JGI IMG/M metagenome (GOLD analysis project Ga0308159, IMG submission 201040) | Phyllosphere microbial communities from UC Gill Tract Community Farm, Albany, California, United States - DLSLC.R1 | ecosystem: Host-associated > Plants > Phyllosphere > Unclassified | place: USA... | reverse complement strand
CCCCTATCCGCCTGGCGGCACCTTTCTCCTGAAAGGGAAAAGGCGATGAAAAATTAACTTACGAAGTTTCAAAGGCCAGGAGGGCGGTAGAACTTCGTCAGTTTTCTAAAATCCAGTTATTACTACCACAGTGGAGGAATCTTTGGATTTCGAAAATTAGATTTATCAATAAATCCTGATTTCAAAGATCTCTCCGTTTCGCTGCTGCCTGAAAAAGGCAGGCGCTCAAGTCGAGAAGACGAGCTGGGAGTAAATTAGCCCCTATCCGCCTGGCGGCACCTTTCCCTTGAAAGGGAAAGGGCGATGAAAAATTAACTTACCAAGTTTCAAAGGCCAGGAGGGCGGTGAACTTCGTCAGTTTTTTCGAAAATCTCGTCATTACTACCGTAGTGAAGGAATCTTTTAAATCTTAAATTAGATTTATCAATAAATTCTGATTTCAAAGATCTCTCCGTTTCGCTGCTGCCTGAAAAAGGCAGGCGCTCCAGTCGAGAAGACGAGCATTGAGTAAATTAGCGAGAACTTCGTCAGTTTTCTAAAATCCAGTTATTACTACCGCAGTGGAGGAATCTTTGGATTGCGAAAATTAGATTTATCAATAAATCGTGATTTTCAAAGATCTCTCCGTTTCGCTACTGCCTGAAAAAGGCAGGCGCTCCAGTCGAGAAGACGAGCATTGAGTAAATTAGCCCCTATCCGCCTGGCGGCACCTTTCCCTTGGAAGGGAAAGGGCGAAGGAAAAATATTTATCGAAGCTAAAACCAGATAATTCCAGTCGGTGAGACGCCGTCTGATAGGTAATCCGCTAATAGCATATGCATAAAAGCCATTTGGAAAACTTATTATGCCTACCTTACCTCAAATCCTTATTAATATGAAAATTGCTGTTTTTAGTACCTGTTCTTATGATCAGGAATTTTTAGAGAAATTTAACACCGGCCATAAAGTTGTTTTTTATGAACAATCGCTAAGTTTATTGAGTGTAGTGTTAACAAAGGATTTCGATGCCATATGCCTATTCGTAAATGATAAAGCAGACTACCTGGTTTTAGAAAAACTAAAAGATAATGGCGTTAAACTGATCCTTTTACGTTGCGCAGGTTTTAATAATATTGATCTTGAAGCTGCCGAAGAATTAGGGATCAAAATTTTGAGGGTACCTGCTTATTCTCCTGAAGCAGTAGCAGAACATACCATGGCCATGATGCTCACCTTAAACCGCAAAACCAATAAAGCCTACAATAGAATAAGGGATGGCAATTTCTCATTAGAATCTTTAATGGGTTTCAATTTAAACGGTTGTAAGGTTGCACTAATCGGTACTGGAAATATAGGAAAAGCATTGTATAAGATTCTAAAAGGTTTTGGTTGTAAGGTTGTTGCATTTGATCCTTATCCAGACGAAAATTTAATTTCAGAAGGATTAGTTTATGCAAATCTGAAAGATACACTGTGTGATGCCGAAATTATTTCTTTGCATTGCCCACTATCAGATCAATCATTCCACATGATTAATGAGCAGACTTTAAAATTTTTCAAAAAAGGCGCTATGCTCATCAATACCAGCAGAGGTGGCCTTATAAATACTTCAGATGTAATTAAGGCACTAAAATCTGGCCAGCTTGGTTATTTAGGGCTCGATGTATATGAACAGGAATCAGCCTTGTTCTTTCATGATCTTTCTAACGAAGTTATTCAGGATGACCAGATTACTCGCTTAATGTCATTCCCCAATGTTTTGATCACTTCTCATCAGGGATTTTTTACGCGTGAGGCGATGCAACAAATTGCAGAGATTACTTTCGCCAATGCAGATGCCTTTGCTACTGGTGCGGCAATGCCCAATGAAATTAAGCCATAACTAAATAAGCAAACGTTAATATGTAATTAAATTGCCCTACATTTTTCTGCCAGCCATAAGGCTTCTTCTTTATTTAACTCTGGCTTCAACCAAATAAGTTAAAATACGGCTAACTTTTGCCAAAACTGATTAACCTGCCGCAAAGCTTTCTTACTAATTTAGTATCATCAGCATAACTACTGAGAAAACCTTCACCAGATATACAATAACCTTGAGCATTTCACCCATTCCTAAAAAGGATGATTTTGATCTGTAAACCAAAAAAATAGCCTCCAAATGAAATTGGGCAATCTTTAAGTAAATGCAAATGAATTACAACATCGCATTTTATAAAGGAAATGGAATATAAAACCTAATAAAAAATGAAGAAATTAACAGTTGCTTTGGTATTAATTGTTGCAATGGCAACAACAGCATCTGCTCAGCAACAAGACTATCCCATCCAGCCGGTTGCCTTTACAAAAGTACATGTACACGATAATTTCTGGCAGCCTAAAATGGAGGTTAATGCCAACGTTACCATCCCTTATGTAATTGCGCAATGCAAAGCCAATGGGCGGATGGATAATTTTTTACGCGCTGGCAAAAAATTAAGTGGCGATAAAATGAGCGAGTTCCCGTTCGATGATACAGACGTTTATAAAGCGATTGAAGGTGCATCTTACTCCATTCAAAATAAAGCGAACCCGAAGTTGGAAGCCTATATTGATACACTCATTAACATTATTGGTGCCGCACAAGAACCTGATGGCTATTTATTTACCTTCAGAACGGTTAATGCGAAACAACCTCATGAATGGATCGGATCTAAACGCTGGGAGAAGGAAGAAATTCTGAGCCATGAACTCTACAATGCCGGGCACCTTTACGAAGCTGCAGTTGCACATTATCAGGCAACGGGCAAAAAAACACTATTAAATATTGCCATTAAGAATGCAGATCTTTTGGTTAAAACTTTTGGCCCCGGTAAAATAGAAGAATATCCTGGCCACCAGATTGTAGAAATTGGTCTTTCGAAAATGTACCGCGTTACAGCAAATAAAAAATACCTCAACCTGGCTAAGTTCTTTTTAGATGTTCGCGGACCAAAAGGAGATGCTTACAACCAGGCAGATAAAAAAGTGGTAGACCAGCATACTGCCGTTGGCCATGCCGTAAGGGCTGCTTATATGTATACCGGAATGGCAGACATTGCGGCGCTAACCGGCGACACAAAATACCTTGCGGCGATTGATGATATCTGGGGTGATGTGGTGAATAAAAAACTTTATATCACTGGTGGTATTGGCGCAACGGGCGCTGGCGAAGCTTTTGGAGAGGCTTATCAACTCCCGAACATGTCTGCCTATGCAGAAACCTGTGCGGCCATTGGGAATGTATACTGGAACGAAAGAATGTTTTTGCTTCACGGCGATTCAAAATATATTGATGTACTGGAACGAACTTTATACAATGGATTATTATCGGGTGTTTCTTTAAGCGGCGACCGTTTTTTCTACCCCAATCCGTTGGCCTCTATGTTTCAACACCAGCGCAGTGCCTGGATCAGTTGTGCCTGCTGCATCAGCAACATGGCCAGGTTCTTACCTTCTTTACCCGGCTACGTATACGCACAGGATAAAAATGATCTTTACGTTAATTTATTCATGGGCAATACCAGTAAAATTGCGCTTGATGTTACCAATGTAGAAATTACACAAACCACAGAATACCCATGGAAAGGTGACGTAGCCATTAATATCAACCCGGAGAAAACGGCTGATTTCACCTTAAAAATCCGCATCCCGGGTTGGGCAAATCAGGAAGCTTCTCCTGGGGATTTATATGCCTTCATGGATAAGAAAACCCTTCCGGTTACGATTTCAATTAATGGAAAGACAACTACATTCATTACGGACAAGGGTTATGCCGTATTCACCCGAAGATGGAAAAAAGGTGACTTGGTTTCACTAAGTCTTCCGCTGGAAACGGAGAAGATAATTGCGAACAAAAGTGTAAAAGATGATTTATCCCGTTTTGTTTTGGAACGTGGTCCGATGGTTTACTGCCTTGAAGGCCCTGACAATAAAGATAGTTTGGTGCAGAACATTATGATTGATAAAAATGCCATCGCCACTGCGCAATATGATCCGAACCTTTTAAATGGCGTTGGTGTAATCAATATTGCCGGGCAAAGTACCAAAAGACAATTAAACAGCGACAGCCTTTTAGTGGTGAATCAAAATGTAAAAGCCATTCCTTACTATGCATGGGCAAACCGCGGACCAAGTGAGATGACTGTTTGGATTCCGTATGAGCAATCGGCCGCCAGACCAAAGCCTGCCCCAACCATTGCCAGCAAGAGTACTGTATCTGCATCATTAAAAAATAAGAGAATGTTCTCTGCCATTAAAGATCAGTATGAACCAGCCGATTCTAAAGACACCAATTTCCCTTACCTACACTGGTGGCCAGCAAAAGATACCAAAGAATTTATTCAGTATGATTTTGATGTTGCACAAACCGTTAGTGAGTCTAAAATTTATTGGTATGATGATAGTCCCTGGGGTGGATGCCGGATTCCTGTTTCGTATAAATTGTTGTATAAAAAAGGAGATCAGTGGTTACCTGTAGAAGCAACTTCGCCATACGAAATCAGCAAAGACAAATTCAATTTACTTCATTTCAAACCTGTAAATACAACTGCTTTACGAATGGAAATTCAACTCCCGAAAGAACATGCAACCGGCGTACATGAGTGGGCTGTTAAATAATAAATATTGATCTAATTTTTTTGTTAAAACTCCCGTTTTCACTTTTTGTGAACGGGAGTTTTTTTTGTTTTAAAGCTTATTAGAATGCTATCAAGAAAGAGTAAATCATCATCAAAAATAAATCAACAACCCACTATTAATCAAACCACTAATACAGAATAAAGCAAACTTTAAATATTATTTATAAAAGTTCCCCTTCTAATTTCAGATCATTTATCCTTAGGAAAATTTTTCCATCAACTGAATAAGTTATTTTTTATTGCGGATAGGTTAAAAAACGATTCAAATCAGGTAAAATCTTCGTCATACTTAAGTCATTACAAAGGTAAATTTATAATCGTTAACCAAACGTTTAAACTAATCAATAAGCTAATGAAATTGAACTTTACTTGGAGGCGAGGTAAGTTACTCGGCATCATGCTATTCCTTTTGTTGCCCTATATTACCCTTGCACAAACCAGAATTACCGGTACGATAACCGACGGGAAAAATGAGCCCATACCCGGGGCATCTATCAAACAAAAAGGAACCACAAACGGCACTTCATCTGATAACAAAGGGGCATTCTCGCTTACGCTAAAAGAAGGATCACCAATGCTTACCATTAGCATTGTGGGTTATAAAACAAAGGAAATTTCATCAACGGGAAAAACAAATATTAAGGTAGAACTAGTAGAAGATGATAACGCCTTAGATGAGGTAGTGGCAATTGGCTATCAAAACATTCAAAGAAAAAATACAGCAGGCGCCATTTCATCAGTTAAAGGAAAAGATTTTGAAAATACGCCTTATTCTACTTTTGATGCCATGCTCCAGGGCCGGGTTGCGGGTTTAACTATTTTGAGTACATCTGGAGAACCTGGGGGAAACAATATCGTAAGCATTCGTGGAGCAAGCAATGTAAATTTTGGGCAAACTAGTTCTCCTTTATATGTTATTGATGGGGTAATTTACGACGTAAATGATATTGGTTCTGCTTACGGCAGCAGTCCGCTACAAGCTATTAACCCCAATGATATTGAATCTGTAGACGTACTAAAAGATGCATCTGCTTCAGCAGTGTATGGTGCACGTGCAGCAAATGGTGTAATTATCGTAAAAACAAAGCGGGCCATTGCTGGTGCGCCGCCACAAATCAGGGTTTCGAGTTATTTCGGAATTGCGAATAAGCCCGCGCTAAAACCTATTCAAACCGGAGCAGCAGAAAGAAGGTTAAAAATGGATTTACTCTATGGAGGCAATGCCAAGTATGATGGCCTGAAAAACCTGAACATGATGCTTACCGATAGTTTGAATAGCGCATTTAATAACAATACCGATTGGCAGGGCCTGTTTCTACAAACCGGGAATATTAGTAATGTTGATGCTAGTATTGCCGGGGCAACCGATAAGTACTCTTACCGATTTTCTTTTAACCGTTATTATGAAGAAGGGGTAATGAAGGGTTACGATATCACCAGGATAACCCCCAGCCTGTTTTTTCAGGTCAATCCAACCAAAAAACTGCTGGTTCAAACCAATTTATTTGTAGGCTTAACTAAGGCGAAACATGGAATAGGTGACCCCAATACAAGCAGGTATCCGTTTACAACTTGGGGCTTCCCCTCATCTTTCTGGAATATTGGCCAAACCGAACAGGAACTCTACAGTGGCAGATATGACGAACTTCGCGATGATGATAAAAACACCAGTTTAAATGGAAACACCATGGCTCAATATACCATTTTGCCAGGTTTGAACCTAAAAAGTACCATCTCTTATAACATTACGAACAATACCCGCAGCTTTTTTATGCCCAGCCTATTAAGTGGAAGTGGACAAAATGAGGCTACTGGCTATATTTATCAAACTAACCGTTGGGAGTTGGAGAATACATTAAATTATGCCAAATCGTTAAAAAGCGGACATAACTTTAACGTTGTTGTACTCCAGGGAATGGAGAAAAATGTATTAAACAATACTTATAGTTCAAGCGTAGGAAATGCCGATGCGGTTAAAACAGTAACTGGCATTGCCTCCGGGCCAAATTTATTTGTAAGTAATGAAATTCAGGAGCGTTCGCGTTTATCGTGGATGGGGAGTTTTGTTTATGATTACAAGGGAAAATATCTGCTTCAAGTCGTATATCGTACCGATGGATCATCCAGATATAGTGCAGATAGCAGATGGGGCTCCTTTCCATCCGTTTCACTAGGGTGGAATGCGTCAGAAGAAAGTTTCTTCACACCGATAAAAAATGTAGTGTCTTATTTAAAATTCAGAGCCAGTTATGGTATCACGGGAAATGACCCCGGTGCTTATTATGCACAATATCAGTCGCTAATTGCCAATGCTAATTATCCTACATCGGTATTAGGGAATGGTCAGCAAGGCACACAAACAACTTATAATTGTACGCAGGTACTCTATCCCGATTATTATGGTGCGGCTTCGGCAGCTTCCATAAGTTGGGAAAGAAGTCCGCAATTTAATGCCGGGATAGACCTTGGTTTGCTAAAAGACAGAATTACATTAACCGCTGATTATTATGTCCGCGATTCAAAATCGAAGGTATTTCAAATCGGCGTGCCGTTAACTACAGGTTATTCCCAAACCTCTAATAACTATGTAGATTTACGCAATACCGGGATTGAATTTACGCTGACTACCCGAAACTTGGCGCCGACTTCAAAATTCCAGTGGACGACTAATTTTAATTTTGCCTATAACGACAATTATATTACCAAACTGCCGAATGGCGGGAGAGATTTTACCTTTGGCCCGCCCTGGTTGCAACAAACATTAAGCGTTGGCGAACCGTTATTCACCTTCAAAGTTTGGGATGTAAACAGGATTTATTCTACTGATGCGGATGTACCAGTGGATCCGAAAACGGGCAAAAAAATCACTCATTTTGGTGGTGCGCAATATGCTGCGGGCGACCCGGCAAGGGTAGATCAAAATGGCGATTACAACATCGACTATAACGATTATATATCTTACGGAAATCCAAATCCAAATATAACTGGCGGGATGTTAAATTCCTTTTCTTACAAAGGGTTTTCGCTTGATGTACTGTTAACCTTTATTTCTGGCCGGAGCTTACGAAATGGTTACCTGTCTGATAAACTTCAGGATGCCGGAACCGATAATCCATATTTTTACTGGGGTCCGCGTTCTGGCCCGGCTTCGAATTTCAATGTGGCAGATTTTTGGTCTAAACCCGGTGATATTGCAAAATACCCAGGTCTGATTACCAATAATGTTGATAAATGGCACATTGGCCAAAGCACTTATATCGAAGATGCCAGCTTTCTGCGGATTAAAAACATCAGATTGGGTTACATGCTGCCTCAAAAATTTACAAAGAAGATTGGATTAAACCTGGTTAGATTTTACGGTGTAATGGACAATGTAAAGGTTTGGTCCAGATCGACTGTACCTGATCCTGAAGCCGTAGATGTAACAGGCTATTCGGGCGGAAATGACTACCCAATCCCTAAAAAGTACACTTTCGGCTTTGATTTAACATTTTAATCCTGACTACAATGAAAAAACTTACGATATATATCTGCTGTGCCATTGGAATAAGCATGGCTACCTCCTGTAAAAAATTCTTAGATGAGGCACCCATCAGCGTGTCTACCGATTTAACCTTCTGGAAAAAGGAAAGCGATGCCGATAAAGCCGTTGCTGGCGGCTACGCATTATTAAGAAAAACATTAAATAAAGCCGATGGGCTTGGTTTTTATGCTTATGGCGATTTACCAACAGACGAATTTTCTGGAGCTGCCAGTTTTAGATTTTATGAGATAAACAGAATGGACTTATCTATTCCGGTTGGCAGTGCAGAAACCGGGGATAGAATGATGCAGATGAGAAGGTACGACACCTTTTACAGTGCCATTGATCAGGCAAACCGATGCATTAAATTTATTCCTACTATTGGCGATGATCAGTTTACTTCGACCACCTCTAAAAATAATCTTTTAGGTGAGGCTTATTTTTTACGTGCTTTTAATTATTTCTACATGACCAGAATCTGGGGTGATGTACCATTGGTAACAGCATCTGTTAACGTGCTGGATGCGGTAGATGTACCGCGTACCAAAGCCGCAGATGTTTTAGCACAATGCATTCGCGATGCAAATACTGCAATAGAATTATTAAGCTGGGATTATGCCAATACAAACAATCGTGCGGTGAGGGCAAACAAAGGTGCTGCCCTAGCACTATTAGCTCATATTTATGCTTGGCAGGGCGATTATCAGAATTGTAGTTTAACTGCTGATAAAATCCTCAGCCAGAATTTCTATCAGTACGTAAACCGTGATAACTACCTAAACATTTTTAAGGGTAAATCCAGTGAAGGCATTTTCGAAATCGCACAGAGTGATGAAAATGAAGGTAACTCGTTTAATATTGCCTATTACACCTTAAAAAACCCCTATTTAACAACCAATACCGGAACTGCCATTCTTACCATTAATGTGAACACCTTAACTACCTTATTTGATACACCTACAGATAAGCGATTGACGGCGGCATTTGCATTAACCAATTCTACTGATCCGATTTGTATCAAGTATTCGAACATTACTTATGTTAACGGGCAAAATGTAATTAATGCCGTATCCAGAAACAACATCATCATTTTCAGGCTTGCTGATATCGCTTTGCTCAAAGCCGAAGCACTTGCTGCTTTGAATCAGTTTGATCCGGCCAGAGTTGCATTGAATGAAGTTCGTGCCACCGCGGGCTTAGGCGCCTGGCCAGGTACAAATGCCAATTTATTTGAAGGCATAATAGACGAACGTGGAAGAGAACTTTTTTTAGAAGGACACCGCTATTACGATTTGGTTAGACTCGGTAAAAAAACCGGAATCATGAAGTTTGGTGCCGAAAAAATGAATAAAAGCGATTTCGATGCTGGTAAATACTATTGGCCCTTAGATCCGGCATTGATGAACATTAACAAAAAATTGACTCAAACTCCATTCTGGAGCTCAAAGATGTAAACAATGAAAAATAAACTTCTGTATTTTATAATAGCCTGCCTGGGGCTGGCCTATTTTACCAGTTGCAAAAAGAGTGAATATTTAACCGATGGTGGTCTTAGCGAAGCGAAAACACCTCTCACTACATATGATTACCTAAAACAACACCAGTACCATTTATTTGATACGCTGATTATGGTAATTGATCATTATAATATGAAGGACGAAGTGAATGGTGCAGCCACTTTTTTTGCACCAACAAACTATTCCATCAACAATTATATCAGGTTTAAAAGAGACTCTGTAAGGAAGATTGATGAGAATGCCACATATACCTTAACAAATATGTATCAGGATATTAAAGCAGATTCTTTGCGTATGTATTTATCAAAATCACGGATAGAACTCACTTCTGCACCGCTTCAGCCAACCATGGTTGCCAATGCCGCAAATACACAAACGGCTATACAGCGTATTTTACAGCCAAAGCCTGCAGAATCATGGTCGTCGGCCCCGATTTATTACCTCTACTACATTAAAGTTAGGGGTGGGCTCGATCCTTCAAATGCGACTCCCGTTCCAAACGATCCGAATATTGATTTACGGGCACAATGCCAAACCACAGGAATTGAAACATCTTCAGGTGGCATGTTACACGTGTTAAACAACAACCATACATTCATCAGATTCTAACCAGGAATTGCAACAGCAACAATCATGAAAAAAAGATTTATCATTTCATCTTTATCTGCATTGGCTCTGGTGGGCATCTTTTTTAGCTGTAAAAAAGTGACTCCAGGCTTTATCAGTGATTATATGTACTACAGCCCTAACCCACTCATCGCAACACAGGGAAATGTGGTTAACTCTAAAGCCCTGGAATTAGATGGTTCTACTGGCCCTGTAAAAGTTAAACTATTGGCGATTAGAAATTCGGATACAGGTCAGCCCGCGCCAGATATGCTGAAAGAATTTTCAATTAAACAATTTTTAGGTCAGATTACCAGTGCAGATTCAACAGTGACATTAGTGAATCAAAAAATTGTAATGAAACCCGCCCTCCCATTGGAAGTGAGTGAAATAGGTGGACGAATAACGCTTTCTCAAGCAACTGTAAATGTGGCTACAGGCAATTATGTAATAGATGTGCAGGTAACGAATGTTAAAGGAACAAGAGATATCCTAAATGCCTGTAAAATACAATTGTTACCTAAAGCACATTTTGCTTTGGATGCAGGACCTTTTTTTACTACTTCCGATCCTGATACGGAAACAGGTTTTAGCGGTCAGTCGCCACTTCCTGTAACTGTTACTTATGATAGCAAAGGCACGAATAAAATCCGTTTTGTGTTTTTAGATAAAAATGGTGTAGCCTTTAATCCAGCTTCTGGGCAAGTGGTGACCAGAGGCGACAGGGGAAATTTTTCGCAAATGAATCCTTACTTCCCTTTGGTTAGAACCACCTCTGCATTGGAATGGGATTTTATTGATCTCCCTAACGGTTTCCCGATTAAAGATGGCAACAACGGAACCGGAAATTATTATAGAATCCCTGCAAGATTTACAGTTGAAAACAGGAATGTAAATCCCGTATTCTTTGGCTTTAAAGCATTATCAGCTGGCAGTTATACTGTAACGATTCAAATTCCTGCCATTACCAAAAAGCCATAATAGTTAGTTTAGTGTTGAAGCCCAGATCGGATTATACCGATGCTGGGTTTTTTATTGAATATCTATTTCCGTCCTTACGAGAAGGCTCCTTTATTAGCCTAAGCAATCTTAATGCGATCGCTATATGCGCTGAGTCGTAGCGAGATGCTACAACCAGATTTTTTTACTCTTATTATAAAAGAATTTTATCTCGTCCTGGCCAGACGGGCTCTCTTCTTTGGGCAACCAAAGAAGCAAAGTTGCCGGCTCGCAATCTTTCTGTTAAAGTCAGTGACTAGGCTTGGTCAGTGCCATCCCGAAAAATTGACCATGCCGGTCTAAGCGCAGAACGAAGAAACAGTGGTTTTGGCTTTGCCAGGTAGTTATAGCGATCGCTATCTGCGAATTGCCATTCCCCTCCTCCGGAGGGGTGCCTGAAAGGCGGGGTGGTAAAATCGTAATCTGTTTATTTTATCCAGCATTGCGAGGAACGAAGCAATCTTAATACGATCGCTATATGCGCTGAGTCGTAGCGAAACGTTACAACCAGATTTTTTTACTCTTATTATAAAAGAATTTTATCTCGTCCTGGCCAGACGGGCTCTCTTCTTTGGGCAACCAAAGAAGCAAAGTTGCCGGCTCGCAATCTTTCTGTTAAAGTCAGTGAGTAGGCTTGGTCAGTGCCATCCCGAAAAATTGACCATGCCGGTCTAAGCGCAGAACGAAGAAACAGTGGTTTTGGCTTTGCCAGGTAGTTACAGCGATCGCTATCTGCACATTGCCATTTCCCTCCTCCGGAGGGGTGCCTGAAAGGCGGGGTGGTAAAATCGTAATCTGTTTATTTTATCTCCGCCCTTAGAGGACACGAAACAATCCTAATGCAATCGCTGTACACTTCTGTCATAGCGAAACACTACAACCAGATTTCAATCTAACCTACCTTCATATCGCTTTACATTTCCCCGCTAACCATAACGCCTCATCCTCACTTAACCCTGGATTCAATCGCTCATAAACCATTTGATTATAGGCATTCAACCAATTAATCTGTTCAGGGAGCAAGCATTCGGCAACCACAATTGAAGTATCAATATAAGCCAGTGTTATCGTTTCAAACTCAAGGAATTCTCCAAAGTAAGTAGTTTCTGCCGGAACTGTTAACACCAAGTTTTCGATCCTGACCCCATGTTTACCAGACCTGTAAATCCCTGGTTCGATAGAAGTAATCATTCCCGGATCAACCGCAACAGCTGCATTAGAGGGTCCGATATTTTGTGGCCCCTCATGCACATTCAGGTAATAGCCTACACCGTGGCCTGTACCATGTCCGTAATTAATACCTTGTCGCCAAAGCTGCTGTCTACAAATTCCATCGATCTGATAACCCCGTGTTCCTTTCGGAAACTTAGCTGCTGAACCAAATATCATTGCTGAAAGCACCAATGTATAATCCATCTTTTCCTCATCCGTCGTTTCGCCTAAAGGAACCGTCCGGGTAATATCGGTTGTTCCGTAAAAATAATGACCACCAGAATCAAGCAAAAAAAGACCTTTAGGAAGTAATTCAAGATTACTTTTTTCATCGGGACAATAATGTGGAAGCGCAGCATGTGGGCCATAACCTGCAATTGAGGCAAAACTGATCCCTGCGAAAGTTTTACCAAGCTCCCGAAATTCCTTCACCTTTTGAGAAGCAGAAAGTTCGGTGATTTCTATTTTACTAATATTTTCTTCTAACCATTTAAAAAAGCGAGTAAGCGCAATACCATCACTTACCATTGCCGCTCTTGTATTTTTTACTTCAACTGCGTTTTTAATTGATTTCAAAAACACCACCGGATTGGTTTCCTTAATGATGCGTACCGATGGTGATAATTGTGTTAAGAATTGATAGCAAGTTCGCTTTCCATCAAGTAAAACGGTACAGTTTGCTAATTCCTGAATATCAGCAATAATATTTTGATAGTGCGTTATGGTTACTCCTCTCTCTGCCAGCAAATTCAAATCATCAGCAGATAATTTGCCATCATTGATGTATAACGATACGTCATCGGCAGTAATTAAAGCATAGCAAAGCACCACCGGGTTATAACTCACATCATTCCCACGGATATTGAAAAGCCAGGCCAGATCATCCAAACTGGAGATCACGTGAACATCAGCTTTGGCTTTTTGCATCTCCGCCCGAAGATCAATAAGTTTACTTTCGAAACCTTGGCCGCAGTCTTCCTCTGGTAACAAAGTAGCAAGATCATTTGGTAGCGCTGGTCTGTTTTCCCATATTTCCGTTAGCAAATCCAAATCCTGGATCGCAATCTGTTTTACGGATAAAGCTTGTTTAATTTCTTCGCCCAAAACCATCGACATTAGCTGATAATCGAAGGCCACTATAGATTCGGCAGGTAATTGCTCATCTAACCAGCCAATAAATTCGGGCGTGTGCTGAACTTTCAATTTCACCAGTTCATATCCGCTCCCTTCAAGTTGTTGGCTAGCTTGTTCGAAATAACGGAAATCGGCCCACAAGCCTGCAAATTTTTGTGTAATCACCAATGTTCCGGCAGAACCTGTAAATCCAGATGCAAATTGGATACACTTGTATCGATCGGGCACATACTCGCTCATGTGTGGATCAGACGATGGAATGATATAAGCATCCACTCCAACTGCCATCATTTTCGCTCGAATGGCGGATAATTTCTCCTGGTAGGTCATGTCAATTTAATAAGCGCTGTTTCTAATTTCTTCCACTTCATCAATTTCAATCGCCAGTGGTTTTCCTAACAATTGCAAACCATCGTTAGTCATCGCATAATTGTTTTCTAAACGGATTCCGCTGAAATCTTTGAATTTCTCTACCGCATCATAATTAATAAAGGATTCAAATCTGCGTTCAGATTTCCATAAATCAATCAGTTCAGGAATCATATAAATTCCTGGCTCAATGGTAAACACATAACCAGGTTCTAGTTCCTTTCCAAGTCTCAACGATTTCAATCCAAACAGCTCTGTTTCTTTCTTCAGATTTTCATTATAACCCACATACTTTTCGCCAAGATCTTCCATGTCGTGTACATCAAGCCCCATCATATGACCGGTACCGCATTGAAAAAACAATGCGTGTGCACCCGCAGCTACTGCCTCATCTGTATTACCTTTCATCAAACCCATCGCTTTCATCCCTTCGGCCAAACCTCTACAAGCCTCAAAATGAACATCAATATATTTTGCATTTGGAGTTGAAGCAGCTTCTGCTCGTTGAAGTGCAGACTGGACAATGGAATAAACCTCGCGTTGCCTGCTATCAAATTTTTTTCCGACAGGAAAAGTTCTGGTTAAATCTCCGCAATAACCAAGTTCGGTTTCCATCCCAGAATCATTTAGCACGAGCTGCCCTTCCTGCATCACGTTTCCGTGAAAATGGTTGTGAAGAATTTGACCATTGATGGTTAGAATAATTGGATAAGCCAGATTTCCACCTGTTCTCAGGGCTTCGCCATGAATTAAAGCAGCTACTTCTTCCTCTTTCATTCCAGGCCTGGTTTTGCGCATGGCCAGCAAATGCATATCAATGGTGTGATTAACGGCTTTTTCAATTTCCGTAATTTCTAATGCCGATTTTATGGAGCGTTGTGCTGCAACCGCTTTGATGAATGGCACAGATGCAGCCTGTTGTAGGTTATCAACACTAAGATTTAATAACTGAGCCAGTTTAATTTTATTATCTGCACGATAAGGCGGCAAAAAGTGAATCATTCTGTTTTTTGAAATCGCCTGATCGATATAAGTAAAAACTTCACTAAAAGGCTGAAGTTTTGAGATGCCTACCAGATTCGCCTTTTCCTGGATGGTTTGTTGTCTGCCCATCCAAACGATATCATCGATACTCATTTCATTCCCGAAAATGATTTCGCGATTTTCATCGATATCAATCACCGCCACCAAACCCGGATGTGGAATCCCGAAATAATATAAGAATGTGCTATCCTGCCTGAAACTGTAGGTATTATCGGCATAATTCATCGGACTTTCTTCATTGCCAAAGAAAAGAAGTAAGCCTGATTTTAACTGCTCAGCCAATGCGGCCCTTCTCTCCACATATACACTTGTTTGAAACATCTGCTTTATTTTGTAGTGATGAATAATAAAAATTTGATCAAAAGTAATAAAAGCGATAAAAAATGTCGGCTCATTTAGGTCACAATCTCAAAGAGGATAAGATAATGCATCATAGGGTGAAAATCAGTAAAGGCTGAGCCATGGAATTACACCAAATTAGCGTATGGATAAAATGGAATTGAAAAAGAGCAGCTACCCCAAGAGTATTGGATACATTATTGCCAATGAGGGGGCAGAACGTTTTAGCTTTTATGGCATGCGTTCGATTTTAGCCACCTTTTTGGTGTTTCACTTTTTTAATCCAACCATGAATCCTCTTTTGCAGATTACTGCAGAGGCCAAGGCAAACGAAACCACACACTTTTTTGTATCACTTGCTTATGCGCTTCCATTTGTTGGTGGTCTGGTGGCAGATTGGTTTTTAGGAAAATATAAAGTGATCATTTATGTATCAGTAGTTTACTGTATTGGGCATTTGTGTCTGGCTTTATTTGATCATGATCTGGAAAAATTTAAATACGGATTAATATTAATTGCCATCGGTGCCGGAGGAATTAAATCGTGTGTGTCTGCAAATCTTGGTGATCAGTTTACAGCCGGTAACAAACACCTGATGTCGAAAGTTTATGGCTGGTTTTACTTCAGCATCAATGCTGGTTCTGTATTATCTACCATTCTGATTCCATTGGTTTACGACCGCTATGGTGCCAAATGGGCGTTTGGGATCCCCGGAATTTTGATGGCACTTGCCACCGTGATATTCTTTTTGGGCAGAAAAACTTACATCAATGTTCCGCCATCGGGTGTAAATAAAAATAATTTTGTTTTCATCTCCATCTATGCATTGATTAACTGGAGAGCTAAAAAGAAAAAACAATCGCTTCTGGATGTGGCAAAAGAAAAGTTTGATCACCAAAAGGTAGAAGATGTAAAAACCGTTTATAATGTACTGGCGGTATTTGCTTTCATCCCGATTTTCTGGGCCCTTTGGGATCAGAATTTATCGGAGTGGGTATTGCAGGCCACAAAGATGGATCGTCATATTCTTGGAATTAACCTCCTGCCTGAACAAATTCAAACGGTAAATCCATTTTTCCTGCTGGTATTTATTCCCATATTTAATTACTGGCTCTATCCATTTTTGGATAAAAGGGGGTTAAAAACCACACCATTAAGAAGAATAGGCGCTGGCTTGGTACTTACCGCCATATCTTTTGTGATCATTGCATTAATCCAAACCAGCATTGATGGCGGCGCAACCCCTGCTATTGGATGGCAGGTTCTTGCTTATGCTATTCTTGCTGCCGCGGAAGTTCTGGTATCCATTACCGGACTGGAATATGCCTATACGCAAGCTAGTAAATCGATGAAAAGTACTATGATTGCGATCTGGTTGCTCACCACAGCGCTAGGAAATCTCTTCACAGCCCTGGTAAACAGGAGCATTTCTAATGATGGTTTCTTCGCTCAATTTAAAGGTGCAGATTATTACTGGTTCTTCATTGGCTTGCTTTGTTTCTTCATTTTAGTCTATCTTTTTGTTTCTCCGAGGATTAAAGAAAGACAGGAAACAGATTCTACATCCCCCATTCAACCTGAATTAAATTAGTATATATGATCAAACATCTATCTAAAAGCCAAAAACAATATTATTATACAATTTTCGCTGTTACAGCTCTTTTTATTACACTAAACGCCACTGCTCAGGAACAAAAGAGCAATGCAAAATCCCTGGTGACTAACCTGGAGCAGCTGTTAATTACTAGTCCGCCAGATTCGCTGGGCTATCCAAAATTTTATGAAAAATATACTGACGCGTTTGGCATTCCCGTGGTTTCATCGGCTAAGGTTTCTGATGCCGCACTATTAGTGGCCCGCGATATTATCAATTATATGTTGGTGAAAAGACCTGATATTCGCAATGCGATGATTAGCATGAAAGCCCGTCTATCCATCATGGCCTGGTCTGAAATGCAAACGGATCTGCCGGAATATAGTAACTGGAAAAAACCAGCACTTTCTGATGGGAGACTCACGCCAACAGAAAGGGAAAATTATAATAAACCCGGGGGAATAGCCAGCTTAACAGATAAAGGTTATTGGAATCAAAGAGCCCGTGGAATGGGTGGGATTCAAACTTCGTGTGCAGAAGAAAATCTTTTAGGCTTCCCGGGAACGAAGTATTATGGTGAAAATATTATGGTGCATGAGTGGAGCCACAATGTGATGTCTGCCTTGCGGAAAGCCGATCCTGAACTTTACAAGCAGATTGATGTAGCTTACAAGGCTGCAAAACAAAAGGGGATGTATAAAGGCCAGTATGCAATCAATACTGTTGCTGAATATTGGGCGGAAGGCAGCCAGTGGTGGTTTTGGTCGAACTATGAGTTTAATGATGGTACTGTAAAGGTGCAAACACCTGATGATTTAAAGGCGTACGACCCAACGTTATATCATATTCTCTCACAGGTTTATGCCGGGCATCATATCCCTGCAGATATTTATTATGGGAAAAATATTCCTTTTGGAGGGCCGACGGTTAAGCATTGAGTGATGGTTTAAGTAAGGGGGTGCTTATATTTGACTTATGATTTAAGTGAATTTTACCACCCCACCTTTCAGGCATCCCTCTTTCAGACTATCGTGTGGACACAATTAATTTATAAAGATCTTTTGCCCGCTCTTTGCCGCGGGGGCATGGCAATTTTTCACGGTTAATATTGTTTTTAGCGGTGTTCAAGAATGCTGCGCATTTTGGAGCGC
>Ga0308159_1002987_pt1 | contig 18124 bp, 18 predicted proteins | sample PhyCR1_FD_201040 | JGI IMG/M metagenome (GOLD analysis project Ga0308159, IMG submission 201040) | Phyllosphere microbial communities from UC Gill Tract Community Farm, Albany, California, United States - DLSLC.R1 | ecosystem: Host-associated > Plants > Phyllosphere > Unclassified | place: USA... | reverse complement strand
TGGGCATCGACCCCTCGCGCATCACCACCGTCAGCTACGGCAAGGAGCGCCCGATCGCGCTCGGTTCGGACGAGGCTTCGTGGGCGCAGAACCGCCGCGCGGTGACCGTCACCATCGATTGATGCCGTTTCCAGCGCGCGGGCGTGCCCAGCGCGCTGGATTGATATTTTTGCGTCAGACGGGGGTTGCGTCCCCGTCGAGTCGCAGCGTATCGCCGATCTGATGAGCCGCGCACGTCGATCCGCAGACTGGGGTTTTCCGCGCTGGCGCGGCTATGGCAGCGCGCGCGAGGCCGTGGAAGTTCGTCTGTGCGATCGCCACGGCTGCAACGATCGCGGCGAGTGCCCCGCTCCCAAGAGTCCCAACAGCCCCGATCGCTGGATGTTCTGCCAGAAGCACGCGGCGGAATACAACTCGGGCTGGGATTACTTCGCCGGGCTGGACGCCGAGGAAGCCGCCGCGCGCGAAGCGAGCGAGCAGGCCGAGACCTCCGGCTACAAGGAAGCGCAGCACTACGGTTGGGGCGGCTCGGGCGACGGTTCGCGCAGCCGCGACGAGCTGCGCGCTCTGGAGGCGCTAGGCCTCGATCCCGACGCGGACTTCGATGCGGTGCGCAAGGCGTGGCGCACCAGGGCCAAGGAAGTCCACCCGGACGTGAAGCCCAATGATGCCGAGGCGGCGAAGGCGTTCCAGACGTACCAACTTGCCTACGAAGTCCTGCGCGCGGCGGAAGAACGCCGCGAGTGGAAGGGCTGAGCGGCGGCTTTTCGCTCACGGGGCTTTGACAAGCTCAGCCTGAGCGGGGTTGAGATGGTATCGGATTAAGCCACCCTTCGTCATTGCGAGCGAAGCGAAGCAATCCAGGGCAGCATAAACCGCCCTGGATTGCTTCGCTTCGCTCGCAATGACGATTGGAGGTATGATCATGGCGCTCTGCCGTCTCGAAGCCCCATCCTCAAACGACAAAGGGCGCGGCCATCGGCCACGCCCCTCGTTTGCGTCGAAACCGACAGCTATCGCTTACTTCGGCGACAGCACCATCAGCATCTGGCGGCCTTCCATGCGCGGATAGGCTTCGATCTTGGCGATCTCTTCCACATCCTGCTGCACACGGCGCAGGAGGTCCATGCCAAGCTGCTGGTGCGAAAGCTCGCGACCACGGAAGCGTAGCGTCACCTTGACCTTGTCGCCGTCCTCGATGAAGCGCACGACATTGCGCATCTTCGTGTCGTAGTCATGGTCGTCGATGTTCGGACGCATCTTGATCTCTTTGATCTCCTGCGTCTTCTGCGTCTTTCGAGCGGCGTTTGCCTTCTTCTGCGCCTCGTAACGGTACTTGCCCACGTCGAGGAACTTGCACACCGGCGGATCGGCGTTCGGGGAGACCTCAACGAGGTCGAGACCGACCTCAGCTGCCTGCTCGATCGCCTGGCGCGTGTACATGACGCCCAGGTTCTCGCCCTCATGGTCGATGACGCGGACCTTGTCCGACTGGATCATGTTATTGTAGCGCGGTCCACTCTTGACCGGTGGCGTCATCATGCGCCGGGGTGGGGGTGCTATATGCGTTCTCCTGAGTCGTTACAGTCGACGTGGCTGGATTCGGCGGTCATTAATGCGATTCGTCCTCGCGCGCAAAGCGCGATTTCACGAGATTGCAGATGGAACGCCCCGACCGGAAAACCGGCCTTGCGCGCCATATAGGTATTCAGGCCGCTTTGCGCCAGAGCGGATAGCGTATCAACTGTCCGCGAGCGGGCACCAGCGCCTCGATCGCATCGGCCGGCTGAAGCGCGGACAGGATCGCCGGATCGGCCGCATTCATACCGCCGGTCAACGCTCCAAAGGCCGGCAGGATCAGCCGTTTCTCGCTGCGCACCGCACAAGGGCGCGCAATCCGCCGTCCGCGCGCCTCGATCATCAGGCGCGGATGGAAGTGGCCCGAGACTTCCGCTTCGCATGTGCCCGGCAAAGCCTGGTGGCGCAGGGCAAGGCCTGCCAGCATCAGTTCCTCGACTCGGGTGCCACCTGCCTCGGCGCCCAGATGCGGGTCGTGATTGCCGGTGATCCACACCCAGTCGAGCGCGCGGGTCAGCGCGGCGAGCATCCCGGCGGCGTGCGGCTCCAGCCGGTCCGGTCCGGCGCTGTCGTGGAAATTGTCCCCCAGTGCGAAGACCCGCCGCGCGCCCGTGGTCCGCACTGCCGAGGCAAGCCGTTCCAGCGTCTCGCGGCTGTCGTAGGGGGGCAGCATCTGGCCGGTGCGGGCGAAGAAGCTGGCCTTCTCCAGATGGAGGTCTGCGACCAGCAGCGCCTGTTCGCGCAGCCAGTAGAGCGCGCAGGCACCCCGCATGGCGCCGTCCACCAGAACCATCTCCTGACCGCAGAACGAAAAGGGAACCATGGCTTTTCCTTGCCGCAGCTTGTCCGATTTGGCAAGCGCCGTGCGAAGCGAAGGGTGCCACGTTGCGGCAACCTGCCATGAGGACACGGATGACGGACTGGACCCCCTACACGACGCGCGCCAGCGACTGGTTCCGCACCTTGCGCGATCGCATTTGCGCTGAATTCGAGGCGATCGAGCGCGAGGCGGGCTCCGATGCGGTGTTCGGCTACACGCCCTGGCAGCGCGCCGCCGTGGAGGGTGCCGAAGACAAACAGGGCGGCGAAACCGGCGGTGGCACACGCGGGCTCATGAAAGGGCGTGTGTTCGAGAAGGTAGGCGTCAACATCTCGACCGTCTCGGGCGGATTGGCCAAGGACTTCGCCGCGACCATCAACGGGGCCTCGGCCGAGAACAACGGCTTCACCGCCACCGGCATCAGCCTCGTTGCGCACATGGCGAACCCGCATGTCCCGGCGGTTCACATGAACACGCGCTTTCTGACGACGACCAAGGCGTGGTTCGGCGGCGGCGCCGATCTCAACCCGCCGTTGCCCTATGAGGAGGACACCGCCGAGTTCCATGCGGAATTCAAGGCCGCCTGCGATGCCCATGGCGCGGATTATTACGACCGCTTCAGGGCCTGGGCGGACGAGTATTTCTACATCCCCCACCGCAAGGTCCATCGCGGCGTCGGCGGCATCTTCTACGACCACCTCGAATGCGGCGACGAAGCCGCGTGGGAGGCGAACTTCGCTTTCACCAAGGCGGTGGGCGAAGCGTTTCTTGCCGTATTCCCCCGGCTGGTGCGACGCCGCATGGGCATGGAATTCACCCCCGCCGACAAGGCGCAGCAGCTGGAATGGCGCGGGCGCTATGCCGAATTCAACCTCGTCTATGACCGGGGCACGCTGTTCGGCCTCAAGACCGGCGGCAACATCGACGCGATCCTGATGAGTCTGCCGCCCGAAGCGACCTGGAGCTGAGGGATTAGAGTGCATCGCTGGCAGCCCTGACTCAATCCCGTCATCCCCGCGAAGGCGGGGACCCTACTGATTCCAGTGATGCAGGCACCGTCAGGAGATGGGTTCCCGCCTTCGCGGGAATGACGATGAAGGGGAACGCGGCAGGTCGATTTCGACACCGCGATGGCGTCCCTCGGCCTCGCCGTTTTCTGCAACGCCGCGCCCGGTTTTCTCGGTTGGACAAGCCCCGCGCCCGCGCCGATGATCCGCCTCGTTAACTCAGGGGTGGGCCATCAACATGCATCTGGATCGACGTTCCCTCATCGGCGGCGCGCTGTGCGCTGCCGCCATGCCGCTGCTGCCGATGCGCACCCTCGCCGCGCCGGACGACATGCCCACCGACATGGCCGCCTTTATCGCCGCCATGCCCAAGGCCGAGTACCACGTGCACCTCGAAGGCACGCTGGAAGCCGAGATGAAGTTCGCCCTTGCCAAGCGCAACGGCGTGACGCTGCCTTATGCCGACGTCGCGGCGATGAAGCGCAGCTACGTGTTCCACGATCTGCCCACGTTCCTGAAGGTCTACTACGAGGGCATGAACGTGCTGCTCACCGAGCAGGATTTCTACGATCTGTGCTACGCCTATCTCGCCAAGGCGCATTCGCAGAACGTGCTCTATGCCGAGATGTTCTTCGACCCCCAGCAGCACATCGACCGGGGCGTGCCGATCGCGGCGGTGATCGGTGGCATCACCCGCGCCCGCGCCGATGCCGAGGCGAAGCTGGGCATCGGCTCACAGCTGATCCTGTGCTTCATGCGCGATCTGACGGCGGAAAACGCGATGGCCGCGCTCGACGCGGCGCTGCCCTACAAGGACAAGCTGGTCGGCGTCGGCCTCGATTCGGACGAGAAGGACAATCCGCCGTCCAAGTTCGCCGCCCACTTCGCCAAGGCCCGCGCGGCCGGGCTGAAGGTGACCGCGCACTGCGACGTCAACCAGAAGGACACGCTGGAACACTTGCGCGAGGCACTGGTGGACATCGCCGTCGACCGCATCGACCATGGCGGCAACATCCTGCAGTCGCCCGAACTGATCGCCATCGCCAAGGCGAAGGACATGGCTTTCACCGTCTGCCCCTCGTTCTCGGGCAAGGTGGTGGTGGACGGGCAGCCGGTGGAGGTGGTGCGCGGGATGCTGGACCGGGGGCTCAAGGTCTCGATCAACTCGGACGATCCGGCCTACATGGGCAGCAACTACATCACCCAGGCTATGGCCGAGGCGCAGGTGCGATCGAAGCTGACGAAAGCGGAACTGGTGCGGATTTCGCGTAATGCCTTCGACACGGCCTGGATCACGCCCGATCGCAAGGCTGGCTATCAGGCGAAGCTGGCGGCCTTCGCGAAGGCGCGCGGGGTGGCGGCTTAGCTGAGGCGTCTAGTCAGGCGGCGCGCGGGGTGATCCGAGCGAGATCGCCGTGCAGCGCACGCTTCGCTTCGCGCAGTTCGTAATCAACCTGCAGTCCAAGAAAGAAGCCTTCGGACATGCGAAAATAGCGGGCAAGGCGCAGGTCGAGGTCAGCATCCATTCGCAGGGAGCCATCCAGCACGGCATCAAGGCGCGAAGGCGCGATGCCGAGCGAGGTAGCGAGAGCCTTTGCGGTCAGGCCCAGCGGTTCCATGAACTCCAGCGCCAGCATTTCGCCAGCATGGGGATTGTGGAGCCAGTCCGGATCAATCGTGGTAGTCGACGATTTCGACATCGTATGCGTTTCCATCCTTGAACACGAAACATATACGCCATTGGTCATTAATCCAAATGGCGTGTTGCCCGGTGCGATCGCGCTTGAGCGGATGTAACCCATTGCCAGGCGGATTGCGAAGATCGTCGAGAGACCGTGCGCGGTTCAGGAGCCCGAGTTTTCTGAGTGCACGGGCCTGAATATCCCCAGGCACATGCCTGCTTCGCAGGGCATTCCAGATGCGCTCGGTTTGAGTGCTGGTATTGGCGAAAGTGGCGATCATGGCTGCCCTCAGTAATGCGCAGCACTTTTAATACTGGCCACTAAGTGATTCGCAACAAGCCCCCTTGTGGAAAAGCCGGCTACTTTCCGAACTTCCGCTGCGTCTTCCCGTACCGCATCTTGCGCGTACCCGGCTTGCCCTCGTTGCTACGCCCCACCCTCGGCGCCTTGTGCTCCGCCTCCGGCAAGCCAAGCTCGCTCTGCTCCAACCGCCTGATCTCGTCGCGGAGGCGCCCGGCCTCTTCAAACTCAAGGTCCGCTGCTGCCGCGCGCATGCGCTTTTCGAGGTCCTCGATGTAGGCACGCAAGTTGTGGCCGACGAGGTTGTTCGTCGTGTCGTCCTCGAGGTCCACCACCACGCCGTCGCGGCTGGCAGTATCCGCCACGATGTCGGCAATGCGGCGCTTGATCGTTTGCGGGGTGATGCCGTTTTCGAGGTTGAACTGCTCCTGCCGGGCGCGGCGGCGGTCGGTTTCCGCGATCGCGCGCTCCATCGAACCGGTGATCCGGTCGGCATAGAGGATCACGCGCCCGTCCACGTTGCGCGCGGCGCGGCCGATGGTCTGGATCAGCGAGGTCTCGCTGCGCAGAAACCCTTCCTTGTCCGCGTCCAGAATGCACACGAGGCCGCATTCGGGAATGTCGAGGCCCTCGCGCAGCAGGTTGATGCCGATCAGCACGTCGTAGACGCCCATGCGGAGGTCGCGGATCAGCTCGATGCGCTCCAGTGTCTCGACGTCGGAGTGCATGTAGCGCACGCGCACGCCCTGCTCGTGCATGAACTCGGTCAGGTCCTCGGCCATGCGCTTGGTGAGGGTGGTGACGAGAGTGCGGTAGCCCTTGGCCGCCACGTCCTTGCACTGGGCGATGCAGTCCTGCACCTGATCCTCGACCGGGCGGATCTCTACCGGCGGGTCGATCAGGCCGGTGGGGCGGATGACCTGTTCGGCGAAGACGCCGCCGGTCTGGTCCATCTCCCAGTGGCCGGGCGTGGCCGAGACGGCGAAAGTCTGCGGGCGCATCGCGTCCCACTCGTTGAAGCGCAGCGGGCGGTTGTCGATGCAGGAGGGCAGGCGGAAGCCGTATTCGGCCAGCGTGATCTTGCGGCGGTGGTCGCCCTTGGACATGGCGCCGATCTGCGGCACCGTCTGGTGGCTTTCGTCGACGAAGAGCAGGGCGTTGTCGGGCAGGTACTCGAACAGGGTCGGCGGCGGCTCGCCGGGGATGCGCCCGGTCAGGAAGCGGCTGTAGTTCTCGATGCCGTTGCACGATCCGGTGGCGGCGATCATCTCCAGGTCGAAGTTGGTGCGCTGTTCAAGCCGCTGGGCTTCCAGCAGCTTGCCCTCGGCCTCCAGTTCCTTGAGTCGCTCGGTCAGCTCGAAGCGGATCGCCTCGCTCGCCTGCCGCATCGTCGGCCCGGGCGTGACGTAGTGCGAGTTCGCATAGACGCGCACCTTTTCCAGCACCGCGCCCTTCTTGCCGGTGAGGGGATCGAATTCGGCGATCTCCTCGATCTCGTCGCCGAAGAAGCTGATGCGCCACGCCACGTCCTCGAGGTGGCTGGGGAACAGCTCCAGATTGTCGCCGCGCACGCGGAAGTTGCCGCGCGCGAACGCCACGTCGTTGCGCTTGTACTGCAGGGCGACGAGCTTGCGGATGATCTCGGTCTGGTCCTGCGCCTTGCCGGTGACGAGGTCGAAGATCATCGCCGAGTACGTCTCGACCGAACCGATGCCGTAGAGGCACGATACCGAGGCGACGATGATGACGTCGTCGCGCTCCAGCAGCGCGCGAGTGGCCGAGTGGCGCATCCGGTCGATCGCCTCGTTCACCGAGCTTTCCTTCTCGATGTAGGTGTCCGACCGGGGCACGTAGGCCTCGGGCTGGTAATAATCGTAGTACGAGACGAAATATTCGACCGCGTTGTCCGGGAAGAAGTCCTTGAACTCGCCGTAGAGCTGCGCGGCCAGGATCTTGTTCGGCGCCAGGATCAGCGCGGGGCGCTGCAGTTCCTCGATCACCTTGGCCATGGTGAAGGTCTTGCCCGAGCCGGTGACCCCCAGCAGCACCTGCGTCTTCTCGCCGTCGGCCGCGCTGGCGACGAGTTCGGCGATGGCGGTCGGCTGGTCGCCCGCCGGGGCATAGTCCGAGACGATCTTGAACGGCTTGCCCGGCATCGATTTCTCGGGCCGCTGCGGTTTGTGGGGCACGAAGTTCTCCGAAGTATCGGGTTCTTCGAGGCCGCGCCGGATGATGATCTCTGCCATGGCGGAACATATGGGGTATATCCGTTCCCGCGGCAACAGGACGTTGGCGTTGGGGCAGGGCGGTGATAGCCCTCGGTCCATCTCAGGGAGAGGAGAAGGCCATGAAGGGCAGGATCATGATCGCGGCACTGAGCATGATGACGGGCGCGCTGGTTCTGGGCGGCTGCGGATCGAAGGACGACGGCGAGAAGGCCGGGAGCGGCGGTGCACCGAAGTCGGCAGAGGAGGTGAAGCACGAGGCGGCCAAGCTCGATACTCCGCAGCCGGGCCAGTATCGGCAGACGGTGGAGATCACCCGTCTCGAAGTGCCGGGCATGCCGAAGGAAGCCGCCGAACAGATGAAGTCGATGATGGCGGCCAAGCAGGAAAGCACCATCTGCCTGACCAGGGCGGACGCCGAAAAAGGCTATCGCGACATGTTCAGGGGTGTGGGCAAGGGGAACGAGTGCTCCTATTCGAAGTTCGACGTTGATGGCGGCAGGCTCGATGCCCAGATGGATTGCCAGTCCGCCGGTGATGGCAAATCGACGATGACGCTTAATGGCACGGTCAGGCGCGATGGTTCAGATGTCACGGTCGACATGGATACCATCGGCGGACCTGCGCCCACGGGTTCAATGAAGATGACGATGCACCTGACCACCACTCGCCTCGGCGACTGCAAGACATGATGGGGTAACGCGAAGAGAGCGATGGATCCGCTGAACGAGGAACAGGAACGCTTCGCGGGATCCCTGCGCGCCGCGATCGCGCGGCGCGCCGCCTTCGCGCGCGAGCAGCACCCCGAGGGGGTCGGCAAGCCGCCGCTCGAGCTGCTGTGGGCGGAACTGCGCTCGCTCTATCGGGGCGGGCACAAGGTGCGGTTCACGGGGCAGCGGGTGCAGCCTGCGGTCAGCCCGATGCCGGTCATGCTGCTGCCCGGCTTCGGGGCGCATCCCAAGCGGATGAAGCCGATGGCCGACGCGCTCTCCGCCGCCGGGCACCATGTCCACCAGTGGGGCCTGGGCCTCAACCTCGGGCCGAACGAGCGCAATTTCTCCTACCTCATGCGCCGGGTGGCGATCATCGCGCGGGAGAACTGGCACCCGGTCGCATTGGTCGGCTGGTCGCTCGGCGGCCTCTTCGCGCGCGAGATCGCCCGGCGCGAGCCGCATCTGGTGGCCAAGGTCATTACCATGGGCACGCCCTTTTCGGGCGATCCGCGGGCCAACAATGCGTGGAAGGCCTATCAGGTGGTGACCGGCCACTCGGTGGACAGTCCGCCGATCGACTGCGATTTCTCGGAGAAACCCGCCGTGCCGACGATCGCGCTATGGAGCCCGCGCGACGGCATCATCCAGCCCCGCGCCGCTGCGGGCTGGCCGCACGAGCGCGATCGTGCGGTGGCGATACGCTGCAGCCACCTCGACTTTTCGAGTTCGCCCAAGGTAGTGGCCGAAGTCCTGCGGCAACTGGATGTGCGGGAGTAAGGGGCTATCTGCCGTTTCATAACCAGACCGTCATCCCGGCATAGGCCGGGACCGCTCTCGTTCTGTCGCGACATCTCGGCTAGGCTGGGAAAAAGCTGCCGCAACTCTGCCGAGATTGCATATCATGGTCATAGCGGTCCCAGCCTTCGCTGGGATGACGACGGTGTTTGAATGACGGATTTGAGTGGTTATCTGCCGTTTTAACGGCTCTAAACCAACCCCGTCATTCCCGCGAAAGCGGGGACCCAACTGATGCCCGTGCAACACGAAGCGTCAGAAGATGGGTTCCCGCCTTCGCGGGAATGACGGCAAAGGGTGGATGGCCGACAGACTGTATTGGATGCTTCAGCGAGCGTGACCAACAATCCGTAAGCCAGTCGAGGTATCCTCCAAAGGAAGTTTCCTGCCGAGCGCCAAAAGCGCAGAACGGACGGCCGCAATATCTTGCGGGTAGTGCTCGGCGGGCACATTATTTTTTCGTGGAAAAATAGCTACCGCTGGAACCTCCATCCATTCGATCCCGACAAGAGGAAATGGGCCGAAATCGATACTGTCCACGAAAGCATGGGGCGCATTGAGCCATGGTAGACTGATAGCTTTTTCGTTCTCGGCCTCGATGAACTTGATGACAAGCTGTCGTATGCCAAGGCCATCGTTCTCTAAGGCAGTGAAGACAGACCGCCACTTAGTATTCGACATGAAAGATGCCGAATACAATCGCAGGACAGCGCGGCGCTCGCGGCGTAGATCGGCAGATAAATCATGCTTCATGCCACCTTGTGTGCCTTCGGTTAACAGCGGCTGCAATACGCGCATAGGCAATGGGCATCAACGACCGCAACGGGGCGCTTGCCGAAGGTCGGCTTTCCTACACAACGGGCACTCCGATACACTGCGCTCATGACCGTCCGTCGCTCAACTCCCACCACAAGGTTACACCGCAAGGTGACACCTCACTCGCACAAGGTGACACATCGCACGCAAAATGTGTCACCTTGCGGCTCTAAGGTGACACTTTCCGGCCCTAAGGTGACACCTTTTCTCTCTGGACCGTGTCAACCGTGTAAACCCTGTCACCTTGCGCGGGCCCTCACCCCACCGGAGCACGGCGGCGATAGCTCAGCGCCTCGGCGACATGGATGCGGGTGACCTGACCCGCCCCCGCCAGATCGGCGATCGTGCGGCTAGTGCGCAGGATGCGGGTGTAGCCGCGCGCGGAGAGGCGCATCGCTTCGGCCGCCTGCATCAGCAGGCGGCGTCCGGCCTCGTCCGGGGTGGCGTGGGCTTCCAGCAGGTCGCCGTCGAGTTCGGCATTGGTGCGCGCCTTGGTGCCGTTCAGTCGCTCCGCCTGAATCTCGCGCGCCTGAGCCACCCGGGCGGCGACCTGCACGCTGCCTTCGCTTGGCGGCGGGAGGGCGAGATCGACGGCGCGGACGGGATCTACCTCGACGTGAAGATCGATCCGGTCGAGCAGCGGCCCGGAAACCTTGCTCTGGTAATCCGCCCCGCAGCGCGGCGCGCGGCTGCAGGCAAGGGCGGGGTCGCCCATGTAGCCGCACCGGCATGGGTTCATCGCCGCGATCAACTGGACTCGTGCGGGATACGTGAGATGGGCATTGGCGCGGGCGACGGTGACTTCGCCGCTTTCCAGCGGCTGGCGCAGCGAATCGAGGGCCTGCCGCTGAAATTCGGGCAGTTCGTCGAGGAACAGGACGCCGAGGTGCGCCATCGAAACTTCACCCGGCCGCACCTTGATCCCGCCACCGGTCAGAGCGGCGATCGAGGCGGAGTGATGCGGCGCGCGAAACGGCCGGGCACGGCTGATCCGCCCGCCCTCCAGCGTGCCCGCTACCGAGGCGACCATCGATACCTCCAGCGCTTCGGCCGGGGTAAGTTCGGGCAGGACGCCGGGCAGGCACGAGGCGAGCAGCGACTTGCCCGCGCCCGGTGGCCCGACCATCAACAGGTTGTGCGCGCCCGCAGCCGCGATCTCTAGTGCGCGGCGGGCGGTTTCCTGTCCCTTGACCTGCCGGAGATCGGGGCCGCCTGCCTGCGTTTCGACCTCGCCCAGCGGTGGCGTCTGCAGCACCTGGATGCCGCGCAAGTGGTTGAGCAGGCTGATGAGGTTGGGCGCCGCGACCACTGGCACCCCGCTCGCCCAGCGCGCTTCCGAGCCTTGCGGGGCAGGGCAGATCAGACCCTTCTCGTGCTCGCTGGCGTGGATCGCCGCCAGCAATACGCCGGGAGAGGGGATCACCCGGCCATCGAGCGCGAGTTCGCCCACGGCCACGAAATCGCCCAGTTGCTCGGCATCGACCACGCCCATCGCCGCCAGCAGCGCCAGCGCTACCGGCAGGTCGAAGTGGGAGCCTTCCTTGGGCAGGTCGGCGGGGGAGAGGTTGACGATGATTCGCTTGGGCGGCAGCGCCAACCCCATCGCGGTGAGCGCCGCGCTCACCCGCTGGGTGCTTTCGCGCACGGCCTTGTCGGGCAGGCCGACGAGCGTGAAGCCCGGCATTCCCGGCGCGATCTGGCACTGGACCTCGACGGCACGCGCCTCGAGCCCGAGGTACGCGACGGTCGAGACGATGGCGACCAAGGGAAGGGCCTTTCTGCAAGAATTGCGAAGAAGACCTCGTCTAGTAAGGCCCGCTCGCGGCGGCGCCATGTTCAAAAATATACCTTACAGCACTTTAACCGGACCCGTGAGGAAGAGGGTAAGGGTGTTCCCGGCATAGACTTGTGATGCGCTCGCTTTCCGCAAGTCTTGCTCTGGTCGCCCTTTTCGCCGTGTCCCCCCTGTCGGCGCAGGTGATCGAGTACGAGACTGTCGACGAGGTCACCGATTCCGTCGTTACCGGGGGCGAGCGCACCCTCTTCACTACCGCGATCGAAGCGCCTGCGATGCCGCAAGGTCCGGCCTACGGTCCGTTCCGCGTGCTGGACGAGGGCCGGGCGGCGCTGGTCGATGTCACCGACGCGCGCACGCCCGGGCAGTTCACCGCGATGCTGCGCGACCATCCCGGAATTGCCACGATCGAGATGATCGACTGCCCCGGCACCGAGGACGACCTCGCCAACCTGCAGGTCGGCCAGATGATTCGCCGCAGCGGCATCGTCACCCATGTTCCGGCGGGAGGGTCGGTGCGTTCGGGCGGGGTAGAACTGTTCCTGGCGGGCGCACGGCGCTACGCGGATCCGGGCTCCGAGTTCGCGGTGCATTCCTGGCAGGACGACACCGGGCTCGAGCCCTCGGACTATGCCGCCAATGCCCCCGAGAATCGTCGCTACATCGACTACTACCGCGCCATGGGCATGAATGCGGCCGAGGCGCAGGCGTTCTATGCCATGACCAATTCCGTGCCCTTCGCTTCGGCGCGCTGGCTCGACGCGGGGGAGATGAGTGCGTGGGTGCAACTGGACGAGGTGAAAGTGGATGTGAGTCCGCGTTTTCAGTTCCTCCAGCTTGCGGCTGTTGTTGACTCAATCCCGTCGTTCCAGTAACGGCGGCCAACGATTTCCATGGTCGTCCGGTTTGGGCGGCCCTTTTTGTTAGATTTTCGAGGACTGACATGAAGCGCACTTTCCAGCCGAGCAACCTTGTTCGCGCCCGTCGTCACGGCTTCCGTGCCCGCACCGCGACCGTCGGTGGCCGCAAGGTTCTGCGCGCGCGTCGCGCTCGCGGCCGCGCCAAGCTCTCGGCCTAATCCGCCGGGATCGGCAGGGGCGCAAAGCTCCTGCCATAAGCGGCGCCAGCCCACGCTCTCGCCTTGCGCGAGGGCATGGGCTGGCGCCGTTTTGCTTTGGCGCGAATCGCCATGTCCCGACGTTCGAGCTGTCATGAAGCAGGCTGACGCCTACACGGTCCTGAGCCGTCGTTCGGACTTTCTCGCTGCCAATCGCGGCCTGCGAGTCGCGCGCCCCGGTTTCGTGCTGCTGGCCAACCGCAATGACGGGCTGGGGCGGCGCGCCGGGATCACGGTGACCAAGAAGATCGGCAATGCCGTCGTGCGCAACCGCATGAAACGGCGTTTCCGCGCGCTGCTTCGCGAATTGCTGCCCGAGCATGGCCTTGCCGACACCGACCATGTGCTGATCGGCCGTGAAGGCGGGGTCGAGCGCGACTTCGACAAGCTGCGCGGCGAACTCGTCGCCGCTCTGGGGCGGGCGCGGGACGGGAAGGGTGATGCGCCCCGCCAGCCGAATCGCAGGCGTGGCCCTCGCAAATGACCAAGGTTCTCGCCTTCCTCGTCTCGCTTCCGGGGCTGGCGATCATCGGGGTCGCGCGATTGTGGCAACTCGGTCCTTCGGCGATCATGCCGCCCACCTGCCGCTACTCCCCCTCCTGTTCGCAGTACGCGATTATCGCGGTTCGCAAGCATGGTGCGATCAAGGGTGGATTGCTGGCGCTGTGGCGTCTATTGCGCTGCAATCCTTGGGGTGGGCACGGGCACGATCCCGTGCCGGACTGAACCTTAGATACTGGCGAAGTGATGCCGGCGGCCCCACATGGCCGCCGCCGAGACGAAGATACGGGCAGGAAACAGGCTTTCGTGGAAAACCAGCGTAACATCATCCTTGCGGTCGTACTGACCGCGCTCGTGCTCTTCGGCTGGGAGGCCGGGGTCGGCTATTTCTATCCGCAGGCCAAGACCCCGACGCAGATCGTCGAGTCCGGCGGCGCCAAGAACGCCTCCAGCCCCACCAAGCCGACGCGCGAAGGTGGCCTGATGGATGCCGCCGACCGCACGCTTGAAGCTACCGACCTCAAGACCGAGCTGGCTGCTCCGGGCCGCGTGAAGATTTCCGCGCCCGGCCTCTCGGGCTCGATCAACCTGACCGGTGCGATCGTCGACGACCTCGTGATCAATCGCCACCGCGAGACGGTCGAGAAGAATTCCGGCCCGGTCCGCATCTTCTCGCCCGCGGGCACTCCTGCGCAGCAATTCGCGCAGGTCGGCTGGCTGGGTGAGGGCGGCGTCGCCGCGCCGACCGCCTCGACCGTCTGGACCGCGCCCGCGAACGCCACGCTGACCCCGACCACCCCGGTGACCCTGACCTGGGCGAACCCCACCGGCCAGCGCTTCGCGATCACGTACTCGATCGACCAGAACTACATGATCACCGCGCAGCAGACCGTCGAGAACGCGGGCGGCGGCGCGGTTTCGGTCAAGCCCTTCGCGCTCGTCAACCGTACCGAGAAGACTGCAAGTCTCGATACCTGGAACGTCCATTCGGGTCCGATCGGCGCCTTCGACGGTTCGGTGACCTTCGGCACCAACTACAAGGACGTGGCCGAAGCCGGCACCGTCAACGAAGCGGGCCGCACCGACTGGATCGGCTTCACCGACATCTACTGGATGTCGGCCCTCATTCCCGTGGGCGCGAAGGCGGAGAGCACGTTCCGTTCGCTCGGTAACCAGATCTTCCGCGCCGACGTGGTATACGATCAGGCCGTGATCCAGCCGCGCACGCGCCAGAGCGTAACGACCAAGATCTTCGCGGGCGCCAAGGAGCACAAGGTGCTTGACGCCTACGAGGCGCAGGGCATCGCCAACTTCGGCCTCGCGATCGACTGGGGCTGGTTCCGCTGGTTCGAGAAGCCGATCTTCTGGCTGCTCACCAAGCTGTTCAGCCTCGTCGGCAACTTCGGCGTCGCCATCATCCTGCTGACCCTCATCGTGCGCGGCATGATGTTCCCGGTCGCCCAGCGCCAGTTCGCCTCGATGGCCGCGATGCGCGCGATCCAGCCGAAGATGAAGGCGATCCAGGAGCGCTACAAGGACGACAAGCAGAAGCAGCAGCAGGAGATCATGGCCCTCTACAAGCAGGAGAAGGTCAATCCCCTCGCAGGCTGTCTGCCGATGTTCCTGCAGATCCCGGTGTTCTTCGCGCTCTATAAGACGCTGATCCTGGCCATCGAGATGCGCCACCAGCCCTTCGTGCTGTGGATCAAGGACTTGTCCGCGCCCGATCCGCTGCACATCCTGAACCTGTTCGGCCTGCTGCCCTTCGATCCGCCCAGCTTCCTGGCGATCGGCCTGCTCGCCCTGCTGCTCGGCGCGACGATGTACCTGCAGTTCCAGCTCAACCCGGCCCAGATGGACCCGGCACAGCAGCAGGTGTTCAAGCTGATGCCGTGGTTCATGATGTTCGTGATGGCGCCTTTCGCCTCGGGCCTGCTGGTCTACTGGATCACCTCCAACATCCTGACCATCGCGCAGCAGAAGTTCCTCTACAGCCGCCATCCGCAGCTCAAGGCGCAAGCCGAGAAGGACGCGGCCGACAAGGCACGCGCGGCGGCCCGTACAAAGTGAGTGATGATCGCGTGAATGAAGAAATGGCAGAACTGACGGAGCGCGCGCGCAAGCTGTTCTCGGGACCGGTGACGTTCCTGAAGTCGGCACCGTCGCTCCAGTTCCTGCCCGATCCCGATGCGCCGGAGATCGCCTTTGCGGGCCGGTCGAACGTGGGCAAGTCCTCGCTGCTGAACGCACTGGTCGGCCGCAAGGCGATCGCGCGTACTTCGGTGACGCCGGGCCGCACGCAGGAGTTGAACTTCTTCGACGTGGCCGAGCCGCTCAAGTTCCGTCTCGTCGACATGCCGGGCTACGGCTTCGCCAAGGCGCCGCCCAAGGTTGTCGAGACCTGGCGCCGTCTGGTGCGCGACTACCTGCGTGGCCGTGTGGAACTCAAGCGCACGCTGGTGCTGATCGATTCGCGCCACGGCGTGAAGCAGGTCGATCTCGACATGATGGAGATGCTCGATCAGGCGGCGGTGGGTTACCGCCTCGTCCTGACCAAGGCGGACAAGATCAAGGCCAGCGAACTGGAAGCGGTCCACGCCGCCACCATTGCCGAGGCGCGCAAGCATCCCGCCGCGTTCCCGGTGGTCCACGTCACCAGTTCCGAAAAGGGCCTCGGAATCGAGGAACTGCGCGCTGCCGTGCTGGGCGATTCGGAACTCTGAACCACTTCCGCGCGCGGCGGGGGCTTCGACAAGCTCAGCCTGAGCAAGGTTGGGAAGTCCGGGGTGGGATTGGGGAGTGTCCAATCGTCATCCCGGCGAATGCCGCGATCGCTGGCAAAGCTGCTCGACCTAGACATGTCGCGCAGCGCCGCAGTGGCCCATCGCAAGCTATCGCCTCAAGAGTACCCAGCGGTCCCGGATCAGGTCCGGGACGACGCAAGCGCCGGCCGCGTAGCGTTGCGGAAATCATCCTTTCATCATTCGAGTCCACAATCGAGACCGCGTCTCTATTTGTGACATTTGCATGACGGCGCGCCGTCCCCTATGGGGCGCAGCTTCACGCGTCGAGGGATGAAAGGAATCTCGCCCATATGCGCCAGATTGCCGTTCTTCCTTACCGCACCGTCGGTCCCGCCGTCGACGCGCCCATCCAGATCCTGCTCATCACTTCGCGCAACACTCGTCGCTGGGTGATTCCCAAGGGCGGGCTGATGAAGGGCCTGCAACCGCACGCCGCCGCCTCGAAGGAAGCGGAAGAGGAAGCAGGCGTGCTGGGCGCGACCTGCCCGGTGCCGCTGGGCTCTTACCGCTACCGTAAGCAGCGCAATTCGGGCGCTTCGGTATGGGCGGACGTCGATGTCTATCCTTTCGCGGTCACCGACGAGCTTTCCACGTGGGACGAGCAGCACCAGCGCGAACGACGCTGGTTCTCGCTGGAGGAAGCGGCTAGGGCGGTCGACGAAGAGGACCTTCGCGCCCTCATACGTTCCTTCGGCGCACGTGAATTCCGCGCCGCCGCCAGTCCCGCGCGCTTCCTGGGCGCAGCCGTGGACACGGTGGCAAGCAAGACAGGGGTCAATGCCATGTTCGCCTGGTTCCAGAAGCTGCTGCCCGAGCAGGGCAACTTCTTCGACCTGTTCGAGAAGCAGGCCGCCACGCTGGTGGCCGGCGCCGACGCGCTCGCCCGCTTGGCGCAGGGTGGTCCGGGCCGCGCCCAGCACATCCGCGAGATTGCCGAGCGCGAGCACGACGCCGACGACATCACCCGCGAAGTGCTGCAGACGGTGCGCCGCAGCTTCCTGACGCCGTTCGACCGCTCGGCCATCACCAGCCTCATCAACACGATGGACGATGCCATCGACGAGATGCAGCAGACGGCGAACGCCTGCGATCTCTACGAGGTGAGCGAGTTCGAGCCGGAGATGATCGACATGGCCGCGATCATCGTCGATGCCGCACGCCTGACCGCCGAGGCGATCCCGCTGCTGCGCAAGATCGGCGACAACGGCCACCGCCTCCACGAACTGACCGAGCGCCTCGTGCGCATGGAAGGCCACGCCGACGAGATCCACGCGGCCGGGCTCAAGCGCCTGTTCAAGGCGGACCTGACCAACCCGATGCACTTCTTTGTGCGGCAGGAGATGTTCAAGCGCCTCGAGCGCGTGGTCGATCGTTTCGAGGACCTCGCGAACGAGATCGACGGGCTGGTCATCGACCACTCGTAAGCGCGAAGCCGGATCGATGTTCATCACCATTCCTCGTCATTGCGAGCGTAGCGAAGCAACCCAGGGCGGTTTGCGCAGGCCTGGATTGCTTCGTCGGTTTCACCTCCTCGCAATGACGAAGCCAGGGGCTTAACTTCGTGGACCACAGCCTTGCCCTGCCGCTGCTGATCGGCCTCGTCGCGCTCGCGCTGGCGTTCGATTTCCTCAACGGCCTGCACGATGCGGCCAATGCCATCGCGACGGTGGTGGCGACGCGGCTGCTCTCGCCGGTCTTCGCGGTGCTGTTCGCCGCCGCCGGCAACTTCCTCGCCTACTTCTTCGTCGGCCTCCACGTCGCCGAGACGGTGGGCAAGGGCATCATCAACGTCGATGCCGTCACCCCGGCCGTGGTGTTCGGTGCCTTGGTGGGGGCGATGTTCTGGAACGTCCTGACCTGGATCAAGGGCATCCCTTCCAGTTCCAGCCACGCGCTGATCGGCGGGTTGCTGGGCGCCGGCATGGCGCACGGCGGCTTCGCGGTGGTCGAAAGCTCGGGCACGGTGAAGAC
>Ga0308159_1002985_pt1 | contig 18151 bp, 12 predicted proteins | sample PhyCR1_FD_201040 | JGI IMG/M metagenome (GOLD analysis project Ga0308159, IMG submission 201040) | Phyllosphere microbial communities from UC Gill Tract Community Farm, Albany, California, United States - DLSLC.R1 | ecosystem: Host-associated > Plants > Phyllosphere > Unclassified | place: USA... | reverse complement strand
CCGCCCGAATTGTCGCAGCGTGCAACAGCTTGCAAAAACAACAAGCCCGGTTCCCTCCAGCCCCGCCCTGCCCTAGGGTTCGCCCATGTCAGGAAGCAGCGACCTCTACTCCCCCGTCATGTCCGACGCCCTGGTGATCCTGGGCGCGGCGGGGATCGTCATCCCGGTCTTCAACCGCTTCCGCATCACCCCGGTCATCGGCTTCATCCTGGTCGGACTGCTGGTCGGCCCGTTCGGCCTCGGACGGCACGTCTTCGACCTGCCGTGGCTGTCGTTCGTCACCATCACCGACCCCGACGGACTGGAGCTGTTCGCCGAGTTCGGCATCATCCTGCTGCTGTTCTCGATCGGGCTGGAGCTGTCCTTCGGCCGTTTGTGGGAGATGCGGCGGATGGTCTTCGGGCTCGGCTCGCTCGAACTCATCGTCATCGGCTGCGCGCTCACCTTCATCCTCGCCGCGATCGGGCAGAGCTTCTCGGGCGCGCTGGCGCTGGGCCTCGCGCTGGCGCTGTCCTCGACCGCGCTGGTGCTCAAGATCACCGAGACCACCACGCCGGTGGGCCGCGCCGCCCTGGCCATGCTCTTGTTCGAGGATATCGCGCTGGTGCCGATCATCTTCCTGCTCGGCGCGCTGGCCCCGCACGCCGGCACCGACGGCGTCGGCGCGCTGCTCCACACCCTGCTGTGGGGCACGGTCGTCGTCGGCACCCTGCTGATCCTGGGGCGCTACCTGCTGCCGCCGCTATTCGCCCAGGCCGCCCGCACCAAGAGCCCCGAGCTGTTCCTCGCCGCCAGCCTCCTGGTGGTGATCCTCGCCTCGCTGGCGACGGCGGCGGTCGGCCTTTCGCCGATCGTCGGCGCGCTCGTCGCCGGCCTCCTGATCGCCGAGACCGAGTACCACTCCGAGGTCGAACAGATCATCGAGCCGTTCAAGGGCCTTGCCCTCGGCGTCTTCCTCATCACCATCGGCATGAGCATCGACCTGCTGGTCGTGTGGGAGAACCTCGCCTCGATCCTCATCGCCACGGTCGTCGTCATCGTCCTGAAGTCGGTCGTCACGGGCCTGATGCTGCGCATCATGGGCGCCCGGCGAGGCACCGCAACCGAGACCGGCATCCTCATGTCGAGCCCGTCCGAAACCACGCTGATCGTGCTGACGGCGGCCACCTCGGCGCAGCTCATCCAGCCGGGAACCGCGCAGTTCTGGCAGATCGTCACCGCACTGGGCCTCACCATCACGCCGCTGCTGGCGCTGGGCGGCAAGATCATGGGCAAGCGCGTCGACGGCGCCGAAGCCCCGCACCAGCCCGCCGCCGACGACGGCAAGCCGCGCACGCTGATCGTGGGCTTCGGGCGCGTCGGCCACCTCGTCGCCGACATGCTCGCGCGCCACGGCCGCCCCTATCTCGCGGTGGACAGCAACACCGACCTCATCGCCGACGGCAAGCGCCGCGGTTATTCGGTGGTGTTCGGCGATGCCGGGCGCGGCGATGCGCTGCTGCGCCTCGGCGCCGGGGAAGCCGCCGCCGTGATCCTCACCATGGACGAGCCCGTCACCGCCCAGCGCATCGTGCGCAAGCTGCGCGCGCAGTTCCCCGACCTGCCCATCCTCGCCCGCGCCCGCGACGCCGACCACGCCGCCCAGCTCTACAAGGCGGGCGCCAGCTACGCCGTCCCCGAAACGCTGGAAAGCTCGCTCCAGCTTTCGGAAGCGGCGCTGGTGGAAACCGGCGTGGCAATGGGCCCGGTCATCGCCTCGATCCACGAAAAGCGCGACGAATTCCGCGAAATGATCATGGAACGCGGCGGCCTCTCGGAGAAGCCCTCGCTGAAATCGGGGCAACTGGCGGAAGGGTAGAGGTGATAGGCGCAGATGGCGGGTCACGCCCCGTTGCGGACGTTCCGAGTCCATGCTCCATTGGACGGATGACGGAAAATCCTGACTACAGTTCGCTGATGCATGATGTCTGCGTACGCCGCGGTTGGTGCGGTGGGATTGTTGACGGTAAGCCGTCGCACGTGGACGATTTCATTCCAGAAGCCGGGCCGGTGAGCGCAGAACAGTTCGTCGACTGGTTGTTTTTGGCCGACGGTGTCGATCCATCTTCCGACCCCGCCAAGTGGCAAAGACATAAGGACGATCTGCGCGAGGTATTCGTTCTTAACATGGGTGCGGACGTAGTCGATGCCTCTTCACTCAAGTGGACAGTCCGCTAACCAACCCCTTGCGGACATCCGTCAGTGTGCGATCATACAGACATGAGCCGCAGTAAGCACCAAACCCTAAAGAGCGTAATGGACGGCCAGTCCAAAGGGCAGATCGCGACGATGTTTGCTGAAAGGGATCACGACGCTATTGAGTGGGTATCAAAGGGCGCAATAAAGCGCGAAATCCTGCGAGGTAGGCGTAGTAGACGAATGGCTCCTTCAGATGCTGACGGGCACGTAGCTGCACCAGACGACAACGACATCTAACGTCCGCAATCCACCCCTTGCGGACAAAATCTGCCAGGCCGCACACGCCCCTTATCAGGCGTTGGACATGATCGTCATCCCGGCGCATGCCGGGACCGTGGGCTGTCTTTAGAAGCGACCTCACTCCGGGGCGCCCAGACGTGAGCTATCGCCTCAAGACCTGCCCACGGTCCCGGCATGCGCCGGGATGACGCTCAGTTTCACGAGCGGCCAAATCGATGGAGCGGTTTACGCCTTTTGGCTCCGGCACCAACTGTCCGATGGATCCTGAACCAAATTCAGGATGACGAACGGCGGGGACGCAGTGGTCGTTATCCCACCCAAAGCAACTCGTTCCAATCCCGCTCAGCCTGAGCGGTGTGAGTGGCTGGTGACGTGTGTTCCCGATCGCCGCCGTTTCGCAAAAGAACTGAAAGTGGGTTCACGCGGAGGCGCGGAGACGCGGAGAAGAAGCGTCCTTCGACGCCGCTCGTTATGCCGACGTTGCGGTTGCTTCACCTTCGGATCGGGGAGATAGCCTGCGGCATAGCGCGGCACCTTTGCGCCCTCCGCGCCTCCGCGTGGACCCTTTTCTTCGACCCGAAGCAGCCCTACCCCGCCCTCGGCTCGAACACCGACCATCCCGTCCGCTGCACCAGCCACTCCAGCGCCAGTTGCCCCAGGTGCGAGTTCCCTGCTTCGTTGAGCCCCGGCGACCACACCGCGATGCTGGCGATCCCCGGCGCCACCGCCAGGATGCCGCCGCCCACGCCCGACTTGCCCGGCAAGCCGATGCGAAACGCGAAGTCGCCCGAATTGTCGTAGTGCCCGCAGGACATCATCAAGGCATTGATACGCCGCGCGCGGCTCTCGGTGATCACCCGGTGCGGGCCCGTCTCACTGGCCACGCGCCCGCCGTCCATCAGGTAGCGCCCCGCCATGGCCAGTTGCCGGCAGCTCATCGCCAGCGCGCAGAAGTGGAAATAGGTGCCCAGCACCATGCCGACATCGCCGTGGATATTCCCGAAGGCGCGCATGTAGTTGGCCAGCGCCATGTTGCGAAAGCCGGTGTCCTGCTCGGCCTGCGCCACCGTCTCGTCGATGCGGATGGTATCGTCGTCGCCCGCCAGTTCGCGCACGAAACGCAGCATCTGCCCGATCGCCTCGCGCGGCCGCAGCCGGCCCAGCAGCACGTCGCACACCACGATGGCCCCGGCGTTGATGAAGGGATTGCGCGGAATTCCGTGCTCGGTTTCAAGCTGGACGATCGAGTTGAACGCGCTCCCCGAAGGCTCGCGCCCCACGCGCTTCCACAGCTGATCGCCGACCGCGCCCAGCGCCAGCGTCAGCGCGAAGACCTTGGAGATCGACTGGATCGAGAACGCCTCCTCGGCGTCCCCCGCCATATGCAAGGTGCCGTCGGCCATGACCACGGCGAGGCCGAACTTGTCGACCGGCACGCGGGCGAGCGGCGGGATATATCCGGCGACGGTGCCGCGATCGGCGATGGCCGCCATTTCCGCCGCGATCTCCGCGACGATCCCCCCGATCACCGCGTCATCCCGGGCTTGACCCGGGACCGTGGGCAATCCTTGAGGCGATAGCTATCGTTGAAGCGCGCCAGCGCGAGGCCGCGCCTAAAGACCGCCCTCGGTCCCGGATCAGGTCCGGGATGACGAAGGGGTCCCGGGACCTCCCGCAGGCTCACCCCGCCAGCGCCGCCCTGACCGCAGCGATGGCATCGGCCGCCTTGTCGCCGTCGGGGCCGCCGCCCTGCGCCATGTCGGCACGGCCGCCGCCGCCCTTGCCGCCGAGCGCCTCGACGCCCTTGCGCACCAGCTCGACCGCGCTGACCGTGGCCACCAGATCCTCGGTGACCGCAGCGGCGATGCTCGCCTTGCCCTCGTTCACCGCGACGATCGCCGCCACGCCCGAACCCATGCGCTGCTTGGCCTGGTCGAGCAGCCCTCGCAGTTCCTTCGGATCGAGCCCTTCGAGGACCTGACCGGAGAATTTAACGCCGTTCACTTCCTCGTCGGCCGCTTCGGCCTTGGCCGCACCACCACCCAAGGCAAGCGCCTTCTTCGTTTCCGCCAGTTCGCGCTCCAGCTTGCGGCGCTCGTCGAGCAGCGCGGCGACGCGCGCCTCGACGTCCTCGGGAGTGGTGCGCAGCAGGCTGGCGGCGTTCTTGAGCGCGTCCTCGCGGCCGACCAGCCACTGGCGCGCACCCTCGCCGGTCATCGCCTCGATACGGCGCACGCCCGAAGAAACCGCGCTTTCCGAAACGATGCGGAACACGCCGATATCGCCGGTGGCGCGCACATGGGTGCCGCCGCAAAGCTCGACCGAATACGTGCGATCACCGGACTGGCGGCCCATCGACAGCACACGCACTTCGTCGCCGTACTTTTCGCCGAACAGCGCCATCGCGCCCGCCGCAACCGCATCGTCCGGGGCCATCAGGCGGGTGAGGACCTGTTCGTTGGCACGGATTTCCGCGTTCACCTCTGCCTCGATCGCCGCGATATCGGCTGCATCGAGGGCCTTGGGGTGCGAATAGTCGAAGCGCAGCCGGTCGGCGGCGACCATCGACCCCTTCTGGGTCACATGCTCGCCCAGCCGCCCCCGCAGCGCCGCATGCAGCAGGTGCGTGGCCGAGTGGTTGGCGCGCACCGCATCGCGGCGGTCCGCATCGACGATGAGGTTGACGGCATCGCCCAGCTTGATCGTGCCTGCCTCGACGGTGGCGCTCATCGCGTGGAGGCGGCCGAGCGGCTTGGCGGTGTCGGTGACGGTGATCTGCAGGCCGTTGGCGCCGGTGATGGTGCCGCGGTCGCCTTCCTGGCCGCCCGATTCGCCGTAGAACGGGGTCTGGTTGGTCAGCACCACGACCTGTTCGCCGGCGGTGGCCGACGTGACTTCCTTGCCGTCCTTGACCAGCGCCACGACCTGGCCTTCGCCGGTGGTCGAGGCATAGCCGGTGAACTCGCTGGCGCCTTCGCGCTCGGCGATGTCGAACCACACTTCGCTGTCGGCTGCCTGGCCCGAGCCCTTCCACGCGGCGCGCGCGGCGGCCTTCTGCTGCGCCATGGCCGCATCGAAGCCGGCCTTGTCGACGGCGATCCCGCGCGAACGCAGCGCGTCCTCGGTCAGGTCGTAGGGGAAGCCGAAGGTGTCATAGAGCTTGAACGCGGTCTCGCCGGGCAGTTCGCCGCCCTCGCCCAGGTCCACGGTCGCTTCGTCGAGCAGCTTGAGGCCGTTCGACAGGGTGCGGCGGAACTGGATTTCCTCGCGCTCCAGCGTTTCCTCGATCAGCGGCTGCGCACGGCCAAGCTCGGGATAGGCCTGGCCCATCTCGGCGACGAGCGCGGGCACCAGGCGGTGCATCAGCGGATCGCGCGCGCCCAGCAGGTGCGCGTGGCGCATGGCGCGGCGCATGATGCGGCGAAGCACATAGCCGCGCCCCTCGTTCGAAGGCAGCACGCCATCGGCCAGCAGGAAGCTGGTCGAGCGCAGGTGGTCGGCGATGACGCGGTGGCTGGCGCGGCTGTCGCCTTCGGCCGCAACGCCGGTCAGGCTTTCCGACGCGGCGATCAGCGCCTTGAAGGTGTCGATGTCATAGTTGTCGTGCACGCCCTGCATGACCGCCGAGACGCGCTCCAGCCCCATGCCGGTGTCGATCGAGGGCTTGGGCAGATTGCCGACGATCTCGCCGGCGGCCTGCTCGAACTGCATGAAGACCAGGTTCCAGATCTCGATGAAGCGGTCGCCGTCCTCGGTCGGCGATCCCGGAGGGCCGCCCCAGATATGGTCGCCGTGATCGAAGAAGATTTCCGAGCACGGGCCGCACGGCCCCTCGTCGCCCATCGCCCAGAAGTTGTCCTTGGTGGGGATGCGGATGATCTTGCTCTCGGGCAGGCCCGCGATCTTCTTCCACAGGTCGAACGCCTCGTCGTCGGTGTGGTAGACCGTGACCAGCAGCTTCTCGACCGGGAGCGCCCATTCCTTGGTCAGCAGGGTCCAGGCGTGGGTGATCGCCTGCTCCTTGAAGTAGTCGCCGAACGAGAAATTGCCCAGCATCTCGAAGAAGGTGTGGTGGCGCGCGGTGTAGCCCACGTTGTCGAGATCGTTGTGCTTGCCGCCCGCGCGCACGCACTTCTGCGAGGAGGTGGCGCGCGGCGTCGACCGGGTCTCGAGCCCGGTGAACACGTTCTTGAACGGCACCATGCCGGCATTCACGAACATCAGCGTCGGATCGTTGTAAGGAACGAGCGGCGCTGACTGGACGGCCTCGTGACCATTGCTGGCGAAATAGTCGAGGAAGGACCGGCGGATTTCGTTGGTCGTCTGCATAGTTCGCGCCGATAATCCACGGGAGCGATGGCGGCAAGCGCTTGTCTATGGTCAGACTGTTCGGGAATCGCGATAAACACCGCCTTAGTGGCGCTTTCGCTGCACCTTGAGCGATGCGCGGGCCCGCAACCGGGATGCGACGGCCGGAGGGAGCGGATGCGCGGCCGGACCGTTTGCTTCTGGAAATCCCTGCTTTTTTGCAGGCGGACCGGAGTTTCAGGCAATGTCCGACTATGACTTCTACTATTGGCCAGTGCCATTTCGCGGCCAGTTCATCCGCGCGATAATGGCTTATGCCGGCAAGGACTGGGCAGAGCACGATGCCGATGCGATCGGTACGGCCATGCAGGCGGACCCCGGGGAGCAGCCGGTTCCGTTCATGGGGCCGCCCGTGCTCGTCGACAAGGCGAGCGGATTCGCGGTTTCGCAGATGCCCGCCATCGCGCTCTATCTCGGCGAGACGCTCGGGCTCGTGCCGCAGACGCCCGAAGGACGGGCGATGACGGCCAAAGTGGTGAACGATGCGAACGACGTGATCGACGAAATCACGCTGGATGGCGGGCGCGAGATGTGGACGCCGGACACATGGCGCGAATTCGTGCCGCGCCTGAAGCGCTGGATGTCGTTCTGGGAAGCGACCGGCCAGGCGAACGGGCTGTCGGACGATGCGGGGTTCCTGCTCGGCACCGAGGAAGCGGGCATCGCGGATATCGTGACCGCGACCCTGTGGTCGACGATGGGCGATCGCTTCCCCTCGCTCGCCGCCCTGCTGGAGGAAACGGCGCCGCGGACGGCAGCTCTCGTATCACGGATGCAGGACGAGGCGGCCCTCGCCGCGCTCAAGGCCAGGGCGTTCGAGGATTACGGCGACGGCTATTGCGGCGGAGACATCGAAAAATCGCTGCGGGCTGTCGCGGGGTAAGCGGCGCAGGGGAAGGTGCCGTAAAATAAGCAGGCCGGCGGGAACGGACCGGGGGCCTCGATGTTATCCATAGTGAAGGTCGGCGCGGTTCTCTCCCCCCCTGGATCCGCGCCGGCCGACGTTTTCCCAAAATCCGATGACAAGCTGCCTCGGCCACGGCCCTATGGTTGTCTTGCACCCCGTCGCCCCTCGCGAAGGCGGGGGCTTCGTTTATGCGCGAGATATCCGTCTTGCGCTAAGGAAGCGGGGCCCCCGCCTTCGCGGGGGCGACGGGGTGTGGACTGTGCGTTCAACCTACCGTGTCCGATGGCACGGCACTGCCGGGAACACGGGGCTTAGCTTGGTTTTACGCGGTCCTGGATTGCTTCGCTGTGCTCACAGCAACGGATTGTTTCGGAGAACCAATCTGGCCCATGCAAAAACCCCGGCGCTGGGGCCGGGGTTCCTGTCATGTCGCAACGAGGTCGGACGGCTTAATCGTCGTCGCCTTCCGAGGGGCCTACCATCATCTCTTCGGCGAGGCCTTCGGTCTTGGTGCGGATCGCCTTTTCGAGACGGTCGGCAACCTCGGGGTTGTTCTTCAGGTAGGTCTTGGAGTTCTCACGGCCCTGGCCGATGCGAACCGAATCGTAGCTGAACCACGCACCCGACTTCTCGACGATGCCGGCCTTGACGCCGAGATCGAGGATTTCGCCGATCTTGGAGACGCCTTCGCCATACATGATGTCGAATTCGACCTGCTTGAACGGCGGGGCGACCTTGTTCTTGACGACCTTGACGCGGGTGGCGTTGCCGACGACCTCGTCGCGGTCCTTGATCGCGCCGGTGCGGCGGATGTCGAGACGGACCGAGGCGTAGAACTTGAGTGCGTTGCCGCCCGTGGTGGTCTCGGGGTTGCCGTACATCACGCCGATCTTCATGCGCAGCTGGTTGATGAAGATCACCATGCAGCGCGAACGGCTGATCGAGCCGGTAAGCTTGCGCAGCGACTGGCTCATCAGGCGGGCCTGGAGACCGACATGGCTGTCGCCCATCTCGCCTTCGATTTCGGCACGGGGCACGAGGGCTGCAACCGAATCGACCACCAGCACGTCGATCGCGTTCGAACGCACCAGCGTATCGACGATTTCGAGCGCCTGCTCACCCGTGTCGGGCTGCGAGACGATCAGTTCGTCGATGTTGACGCCCAGCTTCTTGGCATAGACCGGATCGAGCGCGTGTTCGGCGTCGATGAAGGCAGCGGTGCCGCCGGTCTTCTGCGCTTCTGCGATCACGTGCAGCGCCAGGGTGGTCTTGCCCGAGCTTTCCGGGCCGTAAATCTCGATCACGCGGCCACGCGGCAGGCCGCCGACGCCGAGCGCGATGTCGAGGCCGAGCGAGCCGGTCGAGATCGCCTCGACCTGCATCGTCTCCTTCGAGCCCAGCTTCATCGCCGAGCCCTTGCCGAATGCCTTGTCGATCTGGGCCAGCGCCGCTTCCAGCGCCTTTTGACGGTCCATTGCGTCCTTTTCCTTGCCTTCCTGGATCAGCTTGAGCTGAGCAGCCATGTCTCTTCCCCTTTGCTACCGGGCTGACCGGAAAGGTCAACGTCATGGCATGCTATGTATTCTCTTTGTTCTACGAGAACAAGAGGGGAACTTCGGCAGATTTCCGTTTTTTAACGCCCGCTGCCGCCATTTTGGCCCTGGGCCATGCGCGCGAGAACTTCCCCGACTTTTTCTGACAGCTGCTGCACCGAAAACGGCTTGGGCACGAACCAGGCGTTGGCGATGCTGATCTGCTTGCGCAATTGCTCCTCCGCGTAGCCCGACATGAACAGCACCGGCAGGTTCGGAGCGAAGCGGCGGATTTCGCGGGCCATGGCCGGGCCGTCCATCGTCGGCATGACGACGTCGGAGACGACGAGGTCGAACTGGCCGCCTTCCTGCACCAGTTCCAGCCCTTCCTCGCCGTCCCGCGCGCACGTCACCCGGTAGCCCTGGCGGGTGAGCGCGCGCTCGGCGACGATGCGGACCGGGTCCTCGTCCTCTACAAGCAGGATCGAGCCGCCGCCGGCCCACTGGCTGGGCGGGGGCTCGGGCTTGGCCTGCGCGATCTCGGGGGCGCTGCCGGGCGCGACGTGGTGGACCGGCAGGTAGACGGTGAAACGCGTGCCGCCGCCCTTGCCGTTCTGGCTGATCTCGCTCTCCGCGAAGATGAACCCGCCCGATTGCTTGACGATGCCGTAGACGGTGGAGAGGCCCAGGCCCGTGCCCTTGCCCTGCTCCTTGGTGGTGAAGAACGGCTCGAAGATCTTGCCGAGGATTTCCGGCGGGATGCCGCCGCCGCTGTCCTCGACGATGAGCGCGGTATATTCGCCCGCCGGAATGATCTCGCTGCGCATGGCGCGCACGTCGGTGGTCGTCACCTTGCGGGTGGCCAGGACGAGGCGCCCCGAGCCATCGCCGCGCGATTGCATGGCATCGCGCGCGTTGACGGCGAGGTTGACGATGACCTGTTCGAGCTGGGTCGGATCGGCTCGCACCGGGCCAAGATCGCGGTCATGGGTGACGACGAGCTGGATCTTCTCGCCGATCAGCCGGCGCAGCATCTGCGAGACGTCGGCGACGATGTCGGGCAGCTGCAGCGTCTCGGGCCGCAGCGTCTGCTGGCGCGAGAAGGCAAGGAGCTGGCGGGTCAGCGAGGCGGCGCGGTTCGAGTTGGCGCGGATCTGCTGGATGTCGTCATAGTCCGAATCGCCGGGCGTATGGCGCATCAGCATGAGGTCGCAGGTGCCCAGGATCGCGGTGAGCACGTTGTTGAAATCGTGCGCCACGCCGCCGGCAAGCTGGCCGACCGCCTGCATCTTGGTGGCCTGCGCGACCTGGCGCTTGAGGCGGATTTCCTCCGAAGTATCGGTCAGGCCGAGCAGCACCGCCGCCTCGCCCAGCCCGCGCACTCCGGCGAGGCTGAGCGAAACCGGATCGTCGGGCTGCGCCGCCAGCCGGACCGCGAGGTCGCCTGCCGCCGAGGGGCCCTGCGCGAAGCGGCGGATCGCCTCGGACAGCGCGCGCTTGTCGTCCTTGACGACGAGGTCGGTGGGATAAGTCGGCGGCTCATGCCCTTCGTGGCCGGCGGCGCGCATGAAGGCGGGATTGGCGAAGAGCAGCCGCCCGTCGCGATCGGCCATCGCGAGGCCGAGCGGCAACTGGCTGAGCAGTGCCTCAAGATGCGGGGCCGAGCCGGTTCCTCCGGCGCTGGCGCCGATGCCCTGCCCCGCTTCCACCACCAGCATCAGCGAGGGGGTGATCGCGGGATCGGGCTCGGTCGCGAGGTCGGGGTCGGCGGCCGGCACGTGATAGAGCACCAGCGCCCCGCCGCGTCCGCCGTCACGGGCCCAACCAATGCGCTCGCCTTCCTCCTGGCTGAGCAGGGCGACGAAATCGGCGCCGGTCATATCGGCCCTGGCGTCTCCGACGGCGCGCAGTGCGAAGCCCGAACTGGCGGCACGGATCGTCCCGTCGGGATCGACCAGCGCGGCGGCGATGCCGGCCTTGGCCAGTCCGCGCCCCAGCTTTCCGTCGAGCTGAGCGACGAGATCGGCGACCGGGTCGAGGGCGCTGACCGACGAGATGCGCCAGACCAGGAAATCGTCACCGCGTCCCGCGCGCCGAACGTCGGCCCGCCAGTGGCCGCCTTCCTCGTCGGAAATCTCGACCGTACCGTGCCCGTCGCGCCAGGCGCGGCGAGTGGCATCGGCGAGACGCTCGAGCGAGGCATGGGCGACGGGCAGGCGCGGCGGCGTGCTGCCGGCGCCGAACCAGGTCTCGAAGCAGGGGTTGGCGCAGGTCAGGCGGCCGGCGCGGTCGGTCACGGCGATGGCCATGTCGGGCCGCTCGATCGCGGCGACGGTGACGGACCAGTCGGGCTGCGCGAACTCGGTCTCGGCCTCTGGCGCGCGTCGGCGCGAGGTCAGCCAGGCAAGCGCGCCGAACCCGGCCAGCGCCGCCACGAACACCGCCATCAGCAGCCCGTCGCCCGACACGAACCAGACCAGCGCGGCGCTCAGCAGCAGGGCGATGACCACCACCGGAAGGTCCGGCAGGGCTCCTGCCCGGTCGGCCCGCTGCCTCATGCAGGAGTTTCCGTGACCGGGGCAGGCTTGGGCCGCAGCGGGCGCAGGCGGCGGGCACGGTGCTTGTGACCGATCCACCAGCGCCAGAACCACAAGGTCAGGAAATAGCTGACGAAAGCGGCGATCACCGACTGGACGAACAGCCCGATCACCACCGACGGCGCGGTGTCCGAAAGCAGCCAGTGCCACCACTGTTCAAGGCCCGCGCCTTCCCTGACCATGTGCCTGACGGTGCCGATGTCGGCATGGTATCCGAACGTGTTGCCGATCGCCACGGCCAGCGGCAGGATGATCAGCAGGGTCGTGAACGGATTGGAAATGAACGTGACTGCGGCGGCCAGCGGGATATTCCCGCGAAACGGCACGCACATCAGCGCCGCGCCGACGATCTGGACGCCGGGGATCAGCGCGAAGATGCCCACGAACATGCCTACCGCCATGCCGCGCGGCACCGAGCGGCGGGTGAAGCGGAACAGTTCCTGCCGCTTTGCGAACGGCGCGGTGAAGCGGTTCGCCTCCAGCTGCGCATGGGTCGGCATCTGGCGATGCAGCCAGACGGAGATGCGGTGAAGCAGCCCGCTCATCCGGCCGCTCACCCGTGGTCGCGCATGATGCGGGCCTGGTCGCGCTTCCACTCGCGGTCCTTGATGGTGGTCCGCTTGTCGGCCGCGTTCTTGCCCTTGGCGAGCGCCAGTTCGACCTTGGCCCGGCCGCGGCTGTTGAAATAGATCGAGAGCGGCACCAGGGTCATGCCCTTGCGCTCCACCGCGCCTTGCAGGCGGGAAATCTCGCGCTCGTGCAGCAGCAGCTTGCGCGGGCGCTTGGGCACGTGGTTGAAGCGGTTGCCGTGGCTGAATTCGGGCACGTTGGCATTGACCAGCCAGCATTCGCCGCCGCGAATCTCGGCAAAGGATTCGACGATCGAACCCTCACCGAAGCGCAGCGACTTCACCTCGGTCCCGGTGAGCGCGATGCCCGCCTCGAATTTGTCCTCGATGAAATAATCGAATCGCGCCTTGCGGTTTTCCGCAACGGTCTTGGCTTTGTCGAAGAGGGAGTTCTGTGGGCGTGCCATGATCGCCTGCATGTAGGGACATGCGCGGCAAAAGAAAACGCCCCATCGCCCCGCATTCGGACGGGAAATCGCGCAGGCGGGGCAGACGGTTCGACCAAGGCCTTGCAAGGGTCTCCGAGCCGCGCCGGATGGATGGCCTCGGCCGTGCCTTTTCTCGTCGTTCCGGCCGCCGGCACCCGACCGCGATGAAAACTTTTTAATCGCGGTTTTCGAGCGAGAATAGTCTTGCCCCCGGATCGCTCCTTGGAAATAGTGCCGAGCGAATCCAGGGGGATATACGGCAGATGAGATCCAGATACGGCATGGCCCTGGCGTGCCCAGTGCTCCTGTTCGCGTACTCGTCCGCCCGCGCCGCCCCGCCGCTCGATGCCTACGGCGACCTGCCGGGCGTCGAGGACGTCGCCATTTCGCCCAATGGCCATGCCCTCGCCAGCATCATCCAGGTCGCGGGGCAGCGCAGCGTGATGGTGATCGACAACACAGGCAAGCTGCTCGCCAGCGGTGCCACCGGCGAAGCCAAGGTACGCGGCATCGGCTGGGCCGGCGACCAGACGGTGCTGATCACCAAGACCAGCACGGTTTCGCTGGGCCCCGAATTCGCGGCGTACAAGTACGAACTGGCCGGAACCATCATCGTACCGCTCGACGGCCGCAAGTCGGAGCAGGTGTTCGGCCGTACCGAGGCCATCGCCAAGACCACGCGCGGACGTTACGGAATCCGCCAGATCGACGGTCGCGCCGTGGGCTACTTCGGCGGCATCGCCATGGACGTGACGAAAAGCGGTGTCTATTTCCGCCACGGCCGCGCCACGCTATACGCGGTCGACCTGGCCACCAACTCGCCGCGCCAGGTTGCCCGCCCACCTGCCGAGGACCACTACCGCGACTGGGTCATCGATGCGGCGGGCAACGTCGCCGTCACGCTGGACATCTCCGCAAGCAGTGGCCTCTGGACGATGCAGAACGCGGCAGGCACCGAGCTTGCCCGCGGCATCGATCCCACCGGCGAAGTGAGCCTGCTGTGCCTGGGCAAGGACGGATCGAGCGTGATCTATTCGATCCAGGACGAAACCGGCGACAGCCGCTGGCTGGAAGTCCCGCTGGCCGGAGGCACCCCGGCCGACTTCCTCCCCGGCAAGGCGGTGGACCGCCTCTACATCGACGAGCGCAACAGCCAGTTGCTGGGATATCGCCTGGGAGGTGAATCCGCCGAGACGATCATGTTCGATCCATACCGGCAATCGGCCGTGACCCGTATCTTCCGGGCCTTCCAGAAGCGCGAAGTCAAGCTGATGGACTGGACCCCCGACTTCTCCAAGATCATCGTGCGCACCAGCGGCAACGGGGACAGCGGGACCTGGTTCCTCGTCGACGTCGCCGCGCGCAAGGCCGACCCGATCGGCGACGAACGACCGGGCATCCCCTCCGACCAGGTCGGGCCGATCTCGAAAGTGGTCTTCAAGGCGGCGGACGGGCTCGAGATGGACGGCATCCTCACCGTCCCGCCCGGCCGCGAGGCCAAGGGCCTGCCAGTGGTCATCCTGCCGCACGGAGGGCCGAGTATGTACGATTCGCTGGTATTCAACTGGTGGGCGCAGGCCTTCGCCTCACGCGGGTACGCGGTGTTCCAGCCCAACTTCCGCGGATCCACCAACCGCTCCGACGCCTTCAAGCGCGCCGGCTACGGGGAATGGGGCCGCAAGATGCAGAGCGACCTGTCGGACGGCCTTGCCGAACTGGCGCGGCTGGGCATCGTCGACCCGCGCCGCGCCTGCATCGTCGGGGCGAGTTACGGCGGCTACGCGGCGCTTGCCGGCGTGACCCTCCAGCACGGTATCTACCGCTGCGCGGTCTCCGTCGCCGGCGTTTCCGACGTGGAACTGATGTACAACACCGACGTCGCCGAAAGCGGAAACTCACGCATGACGTGGAAGTCGCTGCGCAAGGAACTGGGCGATCCCAAGGGCTACGACGCGATCTCGCCCCGGCGCTTTGCCGCCTCGGCCGACGCGCCCGTCATGCTCATCCACGGCAAGGACGACACGGTCGTTCCGTTCCGGCAGAGCCAGGTCATGGCCTCGGCCCTGAAAAGCGCCGGCAAGCCTTACGAACTCATCGCCCTGCCCGGAGAGGATCACTATCTCTCGCGCGGGGAAACCCGCAAGCGGATGCTGACCGCCGCCGTGGCCTTCGTCGAGAAGAACAACCCGGCGGACTGACCGCCGGGCAAAGCGATCCGCTCAGAGCAGCCCGGCGTGGACCAGCGCCTCGTCGACGGCGGTGCGGGCCTTGTCGCCGCAGGGCACCAGCGGCAGGCGCAGTTCGTTCTCGATCCAGTCGTGGACCTGCGCCAGCGCGTACTTGCACGGGCCGGGCGAGCTGTCCTCGAACATCGCGTAGTGCAGCGGATAGAGCAGGTCGTTGAGGCGGCGCGCTTCTTCGAGGTCGTTGGCGGCGCAGGCGGCCTGGAACTCGGCGCACAGCGTGGGCGCGACGTTCGCCGTGACCGAGATGCAGCCCACGCCGCCGGCGGCGTTGAACGGCAGCGCCAGTTCGTCGTCGCCGCACAGCTGGACGAATTCCTTGCCGATGCCCATGCGGTGGTCGGTCACGCGGCTGAGATCGCCGCTGGCGTCCTTGATCGCGATGAAGCGGCCGGGATGGCGACGGGCCAGCTCGCATACCGTCTCGGGCAGCAGGTCGGTGACGGTGCGGCCGGGCACGTTGTAGAGCACGATCGGCAGGTCGCTGTGCTGGGCGAGGTAGCCGAAGTGGGCGAGCAGGCCATCCTGGCTCGGACGGTTGTAGTAGGGCGCCACCAGAAGCGCGGCGGCGGCGCCGCACTTCTTGGAGAAATTCATGTGCAGCAGCGCGTTCATCGTGTCGTTGCTGCCGCAACCGGCGATGATCGGCACCCGTCCGGCCGCCTGCTCGATGCAGACCTCGATCACGCGGTGGTGTTCGGCATTGGAAAGCGTGGAGTTTTCGCCGGTGGTCCCGCAAGGCACCAGCGCCGAGGAGCCGGACTCGATCTGCCAGTCGACGAGACGACGGAAAGCCTGTTCGTCGAACGCTCCGTCGCGAAACGGTGTGACAAGCGCGGGAATGGAGCCGGAGAACATGGACTTTACCTCAAGTGGTGTTCAATGATCCGCCGGTCGGGGAACCGCCCCCGTGCCGGACGTCACGTTCAGCGCCTGATAAGGAGCCTCCTTCCAAAATGTCCAGCATGTTGCGCACCCCCCACCTGCTGCTGAGCATTTCCCTCACCGCTTTCGCCCTCCCCGGTATCGCCCTCGCCCAGTCCCAGGACGGGCGCGAGTGGGATGCGGCGCGCGCGCAGGCCATGCAGTCGCACGACATGGCGGTGCACCAGTCGATCGACCGGTGGAAACTGCTCTCCGCCAACGATCGCATGGGCTTCGCCGCCTATACCAGCTTCCTGCTGAGCTATCCGGGCTATCCGCAGCAGGACAAGATCCGCGGATTCGCGGAAAAGAGCCTGCTCACCGAATCGCCCGACGCCGGATCGGTGATCGCCTATTTCGACCGCTATGCGCCGCTTACCAGCAAGGCAGCGGGGCGTTACGCCGCCGCGCTGTCGATGATGCGCCGCGCCGATGCCGCCACCAACGCCGTTGCCGCCTGGCGCCGGGGCGGCCTCACCCCGCAGGACGAAACGGCACTGCTGGGTCTCTACGGCAACCGCCTGACCACCGCCGACCATGACGCCCGCATGGACGCGCTGCTGTGGCAGGGAGAAACCGCGCAGGCCGAGCGCCAGATTTCCTTCGTTTCGGCGGCGCGCCGGCCCGAATTCATGGAGCGGCTCTCGCTGCTCCAGGGCGCCGCGCCCGGAACCATGGGCCTCACCCTGCCCGCGCAGATTTCCTCCGACCCGGGCTATGTCTACAACCGGGCGCTGCAGGCGCGGCGGTCGGGCAACCTGCCGGGGGCGGTATCGCTGCTGGCCAACCGCCCGCCGCTTTCGCGCCCCGTCGCCGAGCCGGAACTGTGGGTCAAGGAACTGCTCACCGCCGCGCGCGGCGCCGACGCCGGCAGCGCGGTGCGCATCGCCGGCTCCATCGACGACGCCTTCCCGCCCGGCACCGACGTCAGCCGCCTCTCGTTCCGCCTGCGCGACGACTACACCACGCTGGTCTGGCTGGGCGGCACCAAGGCGCTGTGGAGCCTGGGCGACGCTCGCCGTGCCGCGCCGCTGTTCTACCGCTACGGCGCCGCAGCGCAGACGCCGGGCACCCGTTCCAAGGGCTTCTACTGGGCAGGCCGCGCCCTTGCCATGGGCGGCGACATGGCGGGCGCCAACCGCTACTTCGAGATGGCGGCGCAGTATCCGCAGTATTTCTACGGCCAGCTTTCGCTCGAGCGGCTGGCGCGGCCGATCCCGAACCTGGACACCCGGCCCTATGCGGTGCCCAGCACGGCGCAGCGCAGTTCGTTCGCCTCGCTCCCGATCACCCAGGCCGTCCGCGACGTCGCCCGTGACGCGGACTGGCGCACCGGGGTGCAGTTCTTCCGCGAAATCTCCGACCAGGCGCAGGATGCCGAGGACTACGTCCTCGTCGCCGACCTCGCCCGACAGATCGGCCGGCGCGATCTTGCCGTGATCATGGGGCAAAGCGCGCATGCCGGCGGTTTCGACCAGTTCGGCCAGATCTCGTTCCCGCTGATCCCGGCGCCCGCCGGCACCAACTGGACGATGGTGCACGCGCTTGCCCGCCAAGAAAGCCAGTTCGCGCAGAACGCGCTCAGCCATGCCGGAGCCAGCGGCCTCATGCAGCTGATGCCCGGGACCGCACGCGAACAGGCCGGCAAGCTGGGCCTGCCTTACGACCAGGCCGCGCTCGTCACCGATCCGGTCTACAACATCCGCCTCGGCGACGGCTATTTCGGCCGGATGATGGACTACTACGGCGGCGCCACCCCGCTCGCGGTGGCTGCGTACAACGCCGGCCCCGGCAACGTGAACAAGTGGCTCAAGACCAACGGCGACCCGCGCACCGGCGCGATCGACTGGATCGACTGGATGGAACAGATCCCCATCTACGAGACCAAGAACTACGTCCAGCGGGTGCTGGAGAACGCGGTGGTCTACGAATCGATGTATCCCGGCAGGTCCGACTACAACGGCGCGAACAAGCTGACCCGCCTGATGCCCGGCAAGCGCACGCCGGGGTGAGGGTTTAAAGGATTCACGCAGGGACGCAGAGAC